>Ga0306920_100000048_pt1 | contig 164001 bp, 140 predicted proteins | sample flu12Cox44000170_FD_204666 | JGI IMG/M metagenome (GOLD analysis project Ga0306920, IMG submission 204666) | Lab enrichment of tropical soil microbial communities from Luquillo Experimental Forest, Puerto Rico - flux4day.12C.oxic.44.000.170 (v2)... | ecosystem: Environmental > Terrestrial >...
GCAATCCCCGTACGGCCTACCCGCGGCTTAGTCCAACCCGTTTTATGCGTCGTGCTGGGTCCCCCCGGCGCCATCTGATGAACCGTCGCGTTCTTGGTGGGGGACCCAGCACGACGCATAAAACGCTATACGTTCGGCGCTCCTGCCGGCGGCAGTTGCTTGCCGTCGAGATCGGCGTTGACAAGGAAGTTCACGTCGTCGAGGATGAAGCCCTGCTCAGTCGCCGGCTCACCCTTGAGCATCTTCTCGCGCTCGACAACGTAGGCGTGCTTTTGAATGAGGTGGTCGCTGGTGCTGGTGGTGACGTAGTAGCCGTCCGGCCAGATGGCCGGCCTGGGATAGTCCGGAAAAAGAGGGCGCTCGAACAGGTACCGGTAATACGTCCCCAGCGGATCCGGACTGGTGCTGACGGCGTAGCACATGGCGTAGGAGCCCTCTTTGGCTTGCCGGCCCCGCCAGCCCCTGTTTCCGGCAGCGACTTCGTCCAGAGACGGCTGGTGCAGGACTTTGGCGGCGCCCGGCTGCCCTTCGACCCCCGGCAGGCTGATTTGCACCGGACCACCCGACTTGCCCGGCGGCTCGTTCTTCGGAAAAGGGAGGCGGCGGAAGATCGGCATGACAATGAGCCAGCGGTCGGCGAGCTGATCGTAGCGCACGACGGCATCGCCGTTGTTGAGGTCGCCGAAGTCTCCAAAGCCTCTGAAGACGTTGCCCGTGTCGACCGGCCCGTAGAGGACCGAGCCCGTGGTGTTGAAGCGCGCCCCCTTCTTCGTGAAAACGGCCATCTTGGAGTTGACCGTCTGGACAATGTGATCCGGGCCGACGGCCAGGGAGTTGTCGGATGGATTGCGGAAGGTGGCCGTGCCCTGTGGGCCCGTGAAGCCGTAGCCCAGGCCGTCGAAGCTCGCCACGATCTCGGCGGCGGCTCTGGTTCCTTGCTCCGTCTGTTCAACGGAGGGCGATGCAGCCCCGTGTCCGCGCGCATCCTTGTCACCTTGAGCGACAGCCATCGACGTGAGCGGCGGTGAGACGTCGCGCCCAAGAGCGTTCCGGATCGTGGCGGCAGCGCCAACTCCGGCCCCGCTGTTGTTCCCTCCGCGCGTTGCATGGATTCCTGCCTGCGCGAGCGACAACAGGAGTGCTGCGAGGACGACTCGGTCGCTTCCAAACAGTCGCTGCCTGATCATGTGACACCTGCCAAACGGAGTTTCATGGTCATCTAGCCGTTAGAATTCGTCTACTCGACGATCTTTGTAACGAACACGAATGCAATTGCCAACCCAGATCGCGACCTCGATCGCCATGGGCTTCGTCATCCAGATTCCGCCGGGCGAATACCTGCAAGTATCCATCAACCAGGGCCTTTTCTTCATCGGGCATGCCTTCCGGGTATGCCCTCTCGCGCAGCTCTCCAACCGTGCGCCCATCCATACATCGGGGCATGCGCACCCGTGAACGCCACACGGCCGGGCCATAGTTCAGAGGGCAAGGTGGGTCGGCGCGGCAGATAACCACGGTGACAAGATAGAGGGCCACCGGACGCATACTCAATGGGACGTGGCTCCAGCCCAACAAGTTCCAGACAGCCGCTGGCCATCACTGCGGCCAGACATTGCAGACAACGATCCCCGCAAAGAGGCGTACGTCGCCCTACGGCCTCGGCATCGGCACGGGCGTAGGGCTTGGCAGATCATTGTTGCCGCCCGTGCCACCTGTTGCCCGGCCGGGTTCATTGCCCACCGTTGCCTTCTTGGACCGCAGTCCCGATGTGGTGGGCACGTCCCGGACAACGCCAGGCGGCAGGCCATCGCGGACGGCTACAAGGACATCACCGAATTGAAAGAAGACACCCACCTTGACGCCTTGCGGTCCCGGCTCGATTTCGAAGGGATGTTGCATTACATGGAGATAACGGCGCCGGGCGGAGGCCAGCACGGCGACGCTGGCCAGGTTCGCTCGCCCGGGCGTCCGCCCCGACTTGATCCTGTTTTCCGGCACGCGCGGGGAGCAGCCGGAGACGTATCAGTACCTGGTGGTGATCCGACCCTTCCTGGTCCGTGTCGGCTTCCCCGACGTGATGGTGGTCCGCTCACAGCCCAAGCGGGCCGCTTGTCACACCCCAGAAGAGCAATGCCGGTACACGCCGACCTTCTTCGGTGTGTCGGTCCTCAGCGCCCTGGGTACCTCGGCTTGCGCGCGCATGTCGATTAGACCGGAGCAGGTTGGCGGAATTGCGATACGCGCGGAGGTGTGGCGAACGAATGGCACTAGCCGAGAAGCGATTTCAATAGTTGGCCGGGCTCTTATCGTACCTGCGCATACAAGCAGCTTCTCAAGGAGGCCCGGCCGTGGATACTCGATGCCGCGAGCCTCAGTTCCTTGTCACCTTTGTCACGAAGTCCTTGGCCGCAGGTCGCGGACCCCTGCTCGACCGCCTGCCGCAGGGCGGACTTGCTCGTGTAACTCCGCTGAGGCATGAGGTGGATGCGGAGCATCCAACCTTGTCCGCATTCCCAGCCTTTAGCTTAGTGAATCAAGGCGCGGAGTTGCTTGTAGTCGGTCTTGCCGGTGCCCAGGACGGGAACCGTGTCGATCCGTCGCACCTCGTCCAGACGCATCACGCCGTGGAAGCCCTCTTTCAGCAGCAGGGCGTTGGCCTCGCGCAGATCGAGCGACTCGGTCGTGAACAGGACGATCCGCCGGCCCTCGTCGCGCTCGACGCCCTCGACCGCGACGCGCGGTCCCTCCTTCGTCGGCGGGTAGAGGCGGGTGAACGGCTCCTCCAGCGCCGGCAGCGAGATCATCTCGCCGCCGGCCTTAAGGAAACGCTTGAGCCGGCCGCGGAACCACAGATAGCCATCGGGGTCGAATTCGCCGAGATCGCCGGTCACGTACCAGCGCCGGCTCTCGTCCTCGACGAACGGTGACGGGCCGTCGTGGCCCAGATAGCCGGGGAAGACCGTCGGCCCGCTCACCTGGATCATGCCCATCTGCTGCGCCGGCAGCGGCTTGCCGGTGTCGAGGTCGACGACGCGCACGGTCACGCCGGGCAACGGTTTGCCGATCGAGCCGGGTTTCGGCGCCGAGGGGAGATCGACCGAGACAACCGGCGAGCATTCCGTGATGCCGTAGCCCTCGACCACCTTCGCGTTCGGCGCCAGCTCGCGGCAGCGCTCGACGAGCGCGGGCGGGCACTTCTCCGCGCCGACGACGATCAGCCGCAGCCCGTCGAGGTTGCCGGGCGCCGACCGTTCGAGGATGTAGTGGACGAAGGTCGGCGTGCCGACGAGCACGGTCACGCCGAAGGCGGTGATCTTGTGAACGAGGTTGACGGCGTCGGTCGGGTCGGGGTGGTGCACGACACGCACGCCGGTCAGCAACGGGAGTAGCGATGTCACCGACAGGCCGAAGCTGTGGAACGCCGGCAGGAAACCGAGGAAGACGTCGCGTGTCGTGAACTGGAGGACGGGGATACCCGCCCGGTGGCAGCTCAGGAGGTTGGCGTGCGTCAGCGGCACCGCCTTGGGAGCCTTCTCCGATCCGCTCGTGAACAGCACGACGGCGGGCTGGTCTGGCGACACCGGCGGCACGGCGCGGCGGACGCTGCCGGGGAACCAGCGGACGCGCAGCAGCCCCCGCAGCAGCTCGAACTTGCCGACCGTCTTGCGCAGCTCTTCCATGAAGAGGTACGTCGTGCCGTCGACGACGACTCCGGCACGGTCGACGAACGCTTGCGAAGAGAGGACGTGCGTCAGTCCCATCAACCGAGCCGCGTGGGCGAGGTTAGCCGGGCCGGTCGTCCAGTTGAGCACCACCGGCAGCTTGCCGGCGAAGTGCAGCGCCAGCAGCGCGATGTCGCACGCCGCCGACGCCGGCAGCAGTACACCGACGTTCGGCGCCGCCACTTTCTTCAGCCGCCGGGACATCATCAGGGCGCCGACGAGGAGCTTCTCCCCGGTCAGCGCCCCCGCGAGGTCGTCCGCGACGACGACGTCCTTCGGCCGGGCCAGCGCCTGCTCGACGAAGGCCGTCGCGAGCGTCTCGCCGCGCAGCACCAGCGGTTCGGCCGGCGGCTTGGCCTGCGTCCACTCGGGCGGCGCGGGCCTGGGCGGCTTCTTCCTGGCGCGCCCCTCGGCGAGAGCGAGCAGCTGGCCGATCGACTCGGCGGCCTCCTCACCGGAAAAGCCGAACTGCCGCTCGACGTGCAGGCTCAGCTCCATGCGGTCGAGGCTGTCCAGCCCGATCTGGTCGAAGCGCGTCTCGGGGCGCTGCTCCTCCTCGGTCAGCGGGCGTTGCAGCCGGTCGGTCACCAGGTGCAGCACGGCCTCGCGTGTCTCCGGCTTCACGGGGCCGGAGTCTACCTCGGCCTCTGCCGTGTCAGGCGCCGGGAACTCGAAGGTCGGCCGTCCGAACAGGAAGTGGTACGGCCGCCACGTCGGCGGCTCGGGGTGGCCGTCGAGGTCGCCGCTGTACCACTGCTCAAGCCAGGGGTTGAGCACCTCGCGGCACGGCTCCGGCAGGCGGGCGCGGTCGACGACTTCCAGCGTGATTTCGACCTGCCGGCGCGGCATGAAGAAGAACAGGTTCGCCACGATCCACCAGGCGCCGGCGAGGATTCGGCTGATCAGCGCCGGCCGCGCCGACAACATGGCCCACGTCCATGACGAGCCCCACACGCCGCGCGTGCGCACCAGCAGGACGTTGGCGTTCGGGGCGCCGCGCAGGATGTCGGCAGTGGCGCGGGCCGGACCGATGCGCTCGGCTCCGACGCGCCAGACGCGCCCCGCCGGCCAGAGGATGAAGTTCTCGCCGCGCCCCAGCCCCTCGGCGATGGCGCCGACCGACCTCTCGGCCTCGGTGCGCGCGCGCACGCTGGCGACTTCGAGGTCCGGCACTTCGAGGGCGTTGGCCAGCTTGACCATGAAGCGCCCGCTCAGCCCCGTGAAGATGCCGCTGTAGACGAGCGGGCGCATGCGCAGCGCCGGCCAAAGGGCACCGAAGAGCAGGAACGGGTCGATGTAGCCGGGATGGTTCGGTAGGATGAGCACCGGCCCCTTGAGGCTCGCGAGCTGCTCCCGACCGTGGACGCGCAGCCGGTAGCGAGTGCGCAACAGGAGCCGAAGGAAGCCCCAGAAGAACCAGCGCAACAGGATCATGACGTCATCCTCCCAACGTGATGTCTCGGTGTTCCTGGCAGAGCACGGGACATCTCCTCGATCATCTTTCCTGCGTGGCACGCAGGAGGCGACGGCCGTCACGCTCGCCCCCCGACGAATGGCGGGGCGGGTAACCAACCCCCGTAAACCCGGTTGACTCTGCTGCCCCGTTCACGGAGCCTGGTTCTCCAAGCTCCCGGCCGGAGTAGGTTAGTCTATCATCGCTGAAGGAAACGCCCTCCGTGGCATTCAGCTGGGCAGCACGCTGCTCGGCCAAACGGACGGACCAGATCGGTAACGCGCCGACCGGCCGCCGTGCCGCCGTCACGACCCCAAGCCGTATTGTTTTCGCAGCCACCCCAGAGCCTCGAAGAACTCTTCGTCTGACGGCACCACGTAGTGCTTGTCGGCGACCGTCTTCGGGCTGTGGCCAAGGAAATACTGCACGTAGAACTTGTACTGGCGATGGTCGGCCAGCAGGCTCGCCGAGGTTTTCCGCAGGAGCTTGAAGGGTTTTAGTAACTTCACCCTGGCTGTCGGACGCGACCAGGCCGATTGAAGGGGATCGTAGCGCCGCAGCTTGCCCTCTTCCATCCAGTAGTAGACCAGCGGTTTACCTCGCTCTGTGAGCAGCACCCTCGGCGATTCCCGTTCATTCAGGACGGCCTGGCCTTGCTGCCGATGTTTCTGCAACAGTTCCGACGTTTCGGGCCAGAGCTTGTATTTCACCACCTGGGACTCGGGGGTCTTGCTTCGGGGGTGCGTCAACGTTCCGACACCCCAGTCCACTTCATCTTCGCCCAGGTCGGAAATGTCACTCTGGTACATGCCGCAGTTCAAGGCAAGCAGAAGATACAGCCTGGTGCGTTCCGATAACCCGTCACACCCCGCGAGGAGGCGCGTCACCTCCTCCGTCGTGAAGACAGGGATTTTTCTCGGCTGGCTGTGGCCGAAGCGGAACTTCCGGCTGCGAATATTGCCCGACAGAGCCGTTACCCCCAGCTCCGCCAGCCGCAAAATAAACTGCTTTGCCGCTCCGAAAATCGAGTGGGCGTAGCTAGGTGAGTACGTCCTTTCGCCGACCTTCTTGGCGAGGAAGTTGTAGAACCCATCCAGCTTCGCCGCCGTGATGAGGTCGATGGACAGCCCGCCACCGATCCAGTCCCGGAACACGGCGATGTTTCGCAGGTAGGCGTCGAACCGACTCACGTCGATGCTGCCGGCGGCCACCGCCGCTTGCAGTGCTGTTGACCATGCCTCGATCTGTTCCGTGATCGTGCGGTCCTGGTTTTCTTCGCCGTCCAGCAGGGCGAGGGTCTGTTCCTCCAACGGATCCAGTTTTTCCTTGCCGAGGACCACCCCGACAATGGCCCGCTGGCCCGTCCTGTCTGCTTGCTGGAACTCGTCCCACAACTCCGCGAACTGGGTGGCGGCCGTGAACTCTTGTTGAGGATCAGGCGGCCTCGGTCGCGCGTCGAATTCGGCCTTCTTGGACTCCCACCAGCGGTTAGCGGCCTGCCAACTGGCTTCCTTGGTTTCCTCGACTTCGAGTTGTCGGCATAAGACGGAGTACATCCCGCCCCGGTAGTGCTTGAGCCAGCCCTTGCGGGAGGGCACCCAAGTCATCAGGTAACGGCGTGCCATCGGAGGTTTGCTTTGTAAACGGGACATTGCCGTACCTCCGACCGGCCTACGGCTTGTAAACGATTTTGTAAACGAAAAGTGGCCTGAAAGGGGCGGGATGGTTTACAAAAGCCTTGTTTTTCGCGGGTTTTTCGGGGATGTGTGCCGTTTCCAGTGCCGCACAATCGGCCGCTCTGTCACCTCTCCGAAGTTGCCGGAAACATTACCATTATAGCCCGAGCGCTTTCCCTTACCAGATCGGCGAATTCCACTAAGAATCCTGCGATTTGTTCGGCGATCGTGTGAACGGCCTGGCACCATGGCAAACGCTCGGTGCCGAGTAGGTGACATGAGTGAACACCAGTCGAGTGAGGGCGCGCTACCAGGCGGCGGACGTTTGACGTGGCCCTGTCGGCAGCATCGGTTACGCGATCCGGCTGATGAAGGCGTTCGAGTGGTAGTAAGTGCCGTCGTAGTTGCAGTTACCATCGGTGCCGCACTGGGTTTGGAAGGCCCCTGGCGTTGTCGGGAAATTCGGGGAATTGGTCTGTCCGGTGACGATGACATTTCCCGTGGTCGGGTCGATTGCGATACCATAACCCGTATCGTAGTTTCTGCCGCCGAGGTAGGTGGAGAATAGCATGGCTCTGCCGTCTGCACTCACGCGGGCAACGAATGCGTTAGTGAAGCCGCGGATATTCGCCTGTAAGGGGTTTGCGGTCGGGAAGTCCGGGGAATTCGTTTCCCCGATAAGGAGGGCATCGCCGGTAGTTGGGTCCAAGGCGATACCATAATCGTAGTCGACGCGGGTACCGCCGAGGTAGGTGGAGAAAACCAAGGCACTACCATCCGCGCGCAACCGAGCCACGAACGCGTTATCGAACCCGTGATTATTCGGCTGCAAGGGGTTCGCGGTGGGGAAGTTCCTGGAACGGGTTGCCCCCGCGATGAGGACATCGCCGGTGCTCGGGTCGACGGTGATACCGGTGCCGCCATCGTCGTCAGAACCGCCGAGAAAGGTGGAGAAGACCAAGGCGCTCCCGTCGGCACGCAGCCGGGCCACAAAGGCATCATAGCCGCCGTGATTAGTCGGCTGCAGCGCGTTGGCAACTGGGAAGTTCGGGGAATTGGTGTCCCCCGTGACGACGACATCCCCTGTGGACGGGTCTAGGGCGATGCCATTGCCGGAGTCGTTGCCGCCGCCGAGGTAGGTGGAGAAGATCAGCGCGCTGCCGTCCGCGGTCAGCCGCGCCACAAAGGCGTTATCAAGGCCACCGCCAAAAGTCGGCTGAAACGCATAAGCGGTGGGAAAGTTCGGGGAGCCGGTTCTCCCCGTTATGAGGACATCACCCGTGGGCGCGTCCACGGCGATTGAGAAACCATTATCCGCGTAGCGACCCCCGAGGTAGGTGGAGAAAATCAGGGAGCTGCCGTCAGGACTCAGTCGTGCGACGAAGGCGTTTCCGAAACCGGCCAAATTCGGCTGCAACGGGTTGACGGTCGGGAAGTCCGCGGAAGTCGTTCCTCCCGTAACGAGGATATCGCCGGTGGTGGGGTCCACGGCGATACCAGCAGCCCCGTCAGAGTTGCTGCCGCCGAGGTAAGTGGAGAAAATCAGGGTGCTGCCGTCGGCACTCAGTCGTGCCACGACGGCATTTGCGCGACCGCCCAAATTCGGCTGCCACGGGTTAGCAGTGGGGAAATCCGAAGAACTGGTGTACCCCGTGACGAGAGCGTCGCCCGTTGTGGGATCTACAGCGATGCCGCGGCTCACATCGCTAAGGCTATACGCTGCACCGTCGCCGCTGCCGCCGAGGTAGGTGGAGTAGCTGAGGACGGGGTCGATAATCAGCGGCCGGCTGGTGTCGTAAGTGCCAAGCGTAAAGGTAACTTGGTCAGTGGGGAGTGGGGAGTGCTCAGTGGGGAGTGGGGAGCGGTCGGTAGACAGCACGAAGGCGCTGGGGACCTCGTCCCGCTTACCATTCACTTCTTGATAGACCGTCGGCTTGTGCTGAATCAGGGTCATCCCGGGGCTGACGCCACCGGGCTCGGCAAGGTGCACGGCCAGGTTGCCGTGCGAATCGATCGCGACGCTGTCAGCGCCCGTAAAACCCAGGCGAATCACGCTCGGGTCAGCGCCGGGGGCAACCACGAAGTCGTACTCCAGTTGCTGCCCGCTGCCATAATAAACCAGGTTGATCGCGGGGTAGACTTGTTGATACTCCACCTTGGCAAAAGTGGAAATGTTCGAATGCCACCGCGATGGGTCGTTGCCCAGGAAATAATTGACCTTTCCGGGCAGTGGGTCTTCTCCCACTACACGCGGGGCGGCGTTAGCGCCAAGAACCTGCATACGGACAACCGCCGTCGTTTGCAAAGCCGGGCCTGCGAAATCTTGGGGGCCAGGATGCAACCGCGCCGGATCAAATGCAGCAGGATTAAATTCTGCCGCCGCTTTTCCCGCCAAGATAGAATCTTGTCCCACAGGCGCTGCCCGGCTTAGCACCATAACGGCTTCCGTGCCGGTTAGATACAGGCCGTAGCCGGGGCCGTGGGCCAGAAATTGCACCGAGGCGTCGGCCTGGCCGACGTTCGCCTCGAAGGACAAGGACCGGTTGCCGTAGTTTGCTTGAATTTGTTCTTTGGGAACGGCGCTGCGCGCTGGCGCGGTCGCCTCCCGGCCGGGTCTTGCATGCCCGTCTCCGGACAAACGAACCGACGCCAGGGCCTGCAAGAGCCCTGAATTCGCGGCGCGCCCTAAACCGCCAAAGTATGGCGACATGACATTCATCTGCATCGCAGGCGCAGCCGCGGGGATCTCTGCCAGGGGTACCGACTGCTCCGGGAGATAGTCCGTCCCACTCGACAGGACCGGCGCGCGTGCGGTTCCAAGATCCACGGGATTTGCCAATCCGGACGAAATCGGCCGGCTGGGAGTCGAGACCATTTCGATTGGTCCCACCGCGCCTGTATCGTTTGATCCCGCGGCCCAAAGAGAGTCCCCGCTCTCAATTGCCAAGCTCAACTCGGCAAGGCTGTCTTCCCTGGAAACGGCGAACGCTTCTCCTTTCGGAATCGAACCGAGGCTCGACCCGACCCAGCTCACTGCCAGGAGCGGACCGATCAGGGCATCGCCCAGCGGCAATCGGTCCTCCAAAAGGATCACCTGGGGACGAAAATAGACTCTGGAAAGCCGTTTACCTGGAACTTTTGGAAGCGCAACTGGAACTTGTTGTCGCCGAGGGCAGCGGGATTTCTCATGAGGCACCTCTGGCAATAGGTTTGATTGCGCCCTATTATGCCAGGCGATATTGCGATTGCAAGAGAATAATGCCAATTGCCGGGTTCAATATGTGAGGCTGGTCATTCGTGACCGGGGTTGACGTCGTTGCAGTCGTTGCGGTCGTTGCGTGCAATGCGTGCAATGCGTGCATTGCGTACAATGCACGCAATGCAGCCGGGTCGGGGTGTGTGCAACGACGCAATAACGTCGCCAATTGTCAGTGGACCGTCATCACGGGTGATAGGTGAGTCGTCCTTGGTCACTGATTGTCGTTGCACGGGAGGATGCAACGACGATTTGGGCATTGGTTGTTAGTTATTGGTTATTAGTTATTGGTCGTTGTTTGCGCGGGGCGGTGGTGGCCTGTCATGGTCATTTATCGAAAGGGGTGGGACTGCGAGAAGTTCCCAGTGGGAGTGTCCCGGTTTTGGGATGAGGGGTCATATTAATCGCAAAGGGCGCGGAGAAGGCAGAGAAGAAGCGAATAGGGAGGACAAGGCGGCACTTTGGCTGGACCTCCAGCTTGGCAAGCTTCCTGGTTGTGCGTGGATAGGTTCACGTTTCAAAAATACGTCTCACGAAGAGTGACTCTTCGTGCAGCTGTTAAGTGTCTATTTGCCATGACGTTCGGGAATACGTCCAATCCATGCCGATACGTCCACGGTTTTACGATATGTCCACGGGGGCCGGGGGGGGTGTGGGCGCAACGTATTTCGGTGAGTAGTGAGTGGTGAGTCGTAAGTGGTCATTCGTCCTTTGGTCAAGCATGGCATTTGATTGAAATTTCCCGAGCGGTCCATAAAATCGCTGCGCCTGCCTCGGTTGCCATCGGCGCGACCGAGATGACCCACCCTGAATCTTCCTCAAGAAAGGAGCACCTCAATGCACAGAAGAGACACCCGGGATTGGTTATTTGGTTTGACCCTGGTGGCGGGACTCAGCGCTTCCATCTTGGCCGCAGGCGGTCAAAATGCTGAGGGATTCAAAGATCTCTTCAATGGCAAAGACCTCGCCGGGTGGAAAACCCAACTGCCCGCCGGCGCTGATCCCGCGAAGACCTGGTCGGTACAGGACGGCATCATCATTTGCACCGGCAAACCCAATGGTTATTTCTACACGGACAAGAGTTACAAAAACTACGTTCTTCGCTATGATTGGCGTTACAAGCGCCCCGCAGACCTCCAAGACGAAAGCAAGTTTACCGGCAACAGCGGATGCCTGGTCCACATTCAGGAGCCTCACAAAGTTTGGCCCAAGTGCGTGGAGGTGCAAGGCATGAATCGCGACCACGGGTTGCTTATCGGTGTCGCCGGGGTAAAGCTCGCAGGCGCGAAATTCGATCGGGAGACCAAGAACAAAGTTACGAAAGCGGTAGGCGATTGGAACACCACCGAGATTACATGCAAGGCCGATGGCACCATCACCGCCAAGATCAACGGCACCGAGGTGAGCTCCGGTAAGAGCGATCTTGTCGAAGGCCCGATCGGATTTCAGTCCGAAGGAGCCGAAATCCATTTTCGGAACATCAAAATCAAGGAAATGAAATAGCCGTTAGTTCAGCTTCTTGGCTAAACATTCGGCGAGGCGTCCGAGCGACCGGAGGAGTATTTCGAAGCCTTCGAAATCCAGGGATTGAGCGCCATCGGACATGGCCTGGTCCGGGTTGGGGTGGATTTCAATCAGCAGGCCATCGGCGCCGGCGGCCAGAGAAGCCAGTGCCATGGGAGGAACATAGTCGCGTTTGCCGGTGCCGTGGCTTGGATCGACGAGAATCGGCAAATGCGATAGCTTTTTTACGGGGGGCACTACGGAAAGATCGAGGGTATTGCGACTGTGATCGGAGAAGGTTCGCACGCCGCGTTCGCAGAGAATCACATTATAGTTGCCGCCGGCCATGACGTATTCGGCGGCCATGAGCCATTCTTCCAGCGTGGCCGACATGCCGCGTTTCAACACGACCGGCTTTGCGGCCCGTGAAACGCGCCGCAGCAGGCTGAAATTCTGCATGTTGCGCGTGCCGATTTGAATGATGTCGGCCACGTCCTCCACGGCATCGGCGTTATCCGTATCCATCAATTCGGTCACGATGCCGATTCCGGTTCTCTTGCGGGCACGTTCCAGGATAGCGAGGCCCTCCAGTCCCAGTCCCTGGAATGAGTACGGGCTGGAGCGGGGTTTAAAAGCGCCGGCGCGCATGAGATGGATGCCGCGGTTCATCAGAAAGTCCGCTGTCCGCGCGATCATGTCCTCATTTTCCACGGAGCAAGGACCGGCAATGAGGGTGAAGGTTCCCGGGCCGATCCAGGATTGTTTCAACCGCACCGTGGTATCATCCGGTTGCATTTCCCGGCTGGCGAGCTTGTACGGCTTCGTGACGCGAATGAGCTCCAAAACGCCGGGCAGCACTTCCAGGGAACGAGGATCGATGGCTCCGATGTTACCCGTGATGCCGATGGCCGTGCGCGTGGCGCCGGGCATCGGATGGGGAGTGAGATTCATGCGGCGAACGGCTTCGAGAACCTGGTCGATCTGCTGCGCGGTGGCCTGGCGATCCATTACGACGAGCATACGCTTTCCCCCGTCTCCCCGGCGGTGAATCCTGCACGGGAACCACTTGACGGTTCCCCTGTGTCCCCCGAGGTGCATCCCGGTACCCTCCGCAAAAGCAGGAGCGTCAAATCATCCTGCAATTCTGCGGTTTGGGTAAACTGTTCGACGGCGGACTTTGCTGCCAGGGCGCATGCTTCCAAAGATACCGTGGCATTGCTTCCTCCCAATGTTTGCTTTAAGCGGTCCAGGCCGAAAAGGTTATTCCTGTCCGGCGATCGGGCTTCCGTAAAACCATCGGTATAGAGAATGAGAGTTTCGCCCACTGCCAGGTGAAAATGATAATCAGCAAATCCGGGATCGTGGGGTGAATCCCCTTCCCGGTAGCCGAGAATCCTGCCGTTTTTCACGTCTATGGAATCCACCTGGCCGTCGGTTCTGCGAATCAACGGCGCGGGGTGGCCGCCGGAGGCCAAAATCACTTCACCGGTGGCAGGTTCATATATCCCATGGGCAAGTGTAACAAACATGAATGATGGATTGTCGGCCGCCAGGGCCGGATTGAGGCGGCGTAACGTTTCCGCAGGGCTCGCGCAAGTTAAGGCCAAATGCCGACTGAGCGTGCGTACCGCCACCATGTAGAGTGCGGCAGGGATCCCCTTGCCGGATACATCACCGACAAAAAATGCGAGTTTCCGGTCATCGCGCATGAAGAAATCATAGAAGTCCCCGGAAACTTCCCCGGCCGGTTGCACCTGCGCGTACAATTCAAAAGCATTTTCGGTTGGCGAAGGAAACTCCGTGGGTAAGAACCCCTGCTGGATTTCCATGGCGAGAGCAAGTTCCTGGCGCAACCGTTCTTTTTGAATCAATTCGGAATGTAAGGCGGCATTTTCAAGGACGACCGCCACCTGGAGGGCGATCGCGGTCAACAACTGTAAATCCGCCGTGCCGTACGAGCGGGCCAGCCGCGAACAGTCGAGCTGGATCACACCCAACCGGCGCCCGTTTTGGCCGATCAACGGAACACAAAGGAGCGAGCGCATATGGAAATTGGTCAGTGTGTTGCTGCCCTGAAAGCGCTCATCCGCCCGGACGTCCTCGCTCAAGATGCCCATACCATCGACCAGCACCCGTTTGACGACTGTGCGGCTATAGGGGAATTTGGAGGGATCCGCACTTTTGCGGCATCGCTGCGCGCGAACGAGCAACTTATCTCCTTCAATCAGAAGGACCAGAGCCCTTTCCGTTTGAGGAAATAGCCGCACAAGATGGTCCAAGAGTTTTCCCAGGAGGGTTTCCTCATCGAGAGTTCGTCCCAAATGTTGAGCGATTTCAAGCACTACCTGGAGCTTGGTGGCAGCGTCTTCGCTGTGAAGGGTAACATGCGCGGGGTCGGCATTTACCTGCTCTCGAATAATCAGGTCGGTATCCGCGAGGTTGGCGTTGGGAAATTGGCGGATCGCAAGAGTGTATGGACCGATCTGAAGCATGTCATCCTTGGATAAGGAGACGCGCTCGCGAATTTTCGTGCCGTTGACAAATGTCCCGTTGCTGCTGTTCAGATCCTCAACGAAAACCTCATCATTCTCGCAAAGGATCCGGGCATGGTGACGGCTCACGGCCTGGGACTCCAAGCAAATATCCGCATCTGCCTGGCGCCCCAGAATCAACGTCGAGGCCTCCAAAGGAAACTGCCGGCCAAAATTCGGTCCTTTGAGAATAACGAGAATGGCCATGCCATATTTTTTACTCGAAATCCGCTGCAGTTGCTATTGAGGATTGCGTTTGAATGGTTCAAGCCGGCGCTTTGGCCGGGATCCAGGGTCCGGTCGCTTTTCCGGGAACCCACGCTTTGGTGGCATTGAGGATGCTATGCCGAAAAGATTCGGGTTCGGGAACGCCCATCAGTGTGAGCATGACAGTTTCCTTGGAAAGAATCTCCAAATTGGCCGCTCGAAAGAAGTCACTGTTCGCATCCTTTTGGACCCGGACATCATCAATATCCGCCAAAGGGATTGCGAATGTCGGGGTCGCCTTCAGGCCGCGCCGTACCATGAGTCGGCGGTTGGTCAAGGTATAACGCATGGCCACAAAGGGAGCTACTTTTACGAAATAGAACAGGGCCATCGCGAGCCAGGCTAACGGAGCGCCAATGATGGTACGGGTGAGTGTCCGCCCCAGGCGGGCGACGGAGGGCCATCTTGTGACGGAGGGAAACACTTCGCGAATCACCGCCTCGCCGAGTTGTGGGGGAACTAGCCCGCTAACAGCCTGGTCGCGCAGATTTTCCATTGATCCATGAGCCTCCTCGCCAATTGATACCTGCCCACTTTTCATTCGTCGATATCGTAGCACCAGGTCCGGGATTGCCAAGTGGGTTCGAGCGCATTGCGTTACCCCGATGTATGATCGTGTACGATTCGCCAGCCTTCGGGGACCATTTTAAATATAAGCGTAAACAAACCGCCGACCGTTTCCTTGCTCAGCACCAATCTCCACCGGCCGCGGACCAGGGCGGCTTCGGTGGAAAGGATGTCAATCTCGATTTCCGTAAAAGAGAGCTTACCCATCTCCTTGCCTTCGGCTTGATAACGTTTCTGATATCGTTCCAGGGTGGATTGCCAGCCGCGGGTTTTGTCGTTGCCGGAAAAGAAACTGAGCTCCTGTGAATTCCAATAGCCGGACATGAACGCCTTGAGATCGCCTTTGTTCCAGGCTGCGGACTGCTCGTCCAGGACCCGCTGGATAGCTTTTTTGGCGGGCGACATGGAATCGTCAATCCCCCTTCCAGTTCCGGATAATGCCATTCCCAATGCTAACGACAACGGAATAAATCCTTTGACAAAAACACTGATTCCCAGTTGTTGCATTTTACTCATCGCTAATTCACCTCCATGATTTTCCTTTCCAAGAATGAGAAAAGAGTTGCTAACTCAACATCTTGCTAACATATGGAATGCGTAAAGAAAAATCCCCGCGTAGATTCCGCCGGCAACCAGTTGAAAGAGACATCCTTGCTTGAAACGTGTTGAAGTCGCAGATAAAATTGGTTGGATTAATGGAAGCTTTCGGATATAGACATCGATCGATCCATCGATCGCGCTGTTTTTTGAAGGCGGGGGTGACACGATGGCTTCGCTCCTTATCCTCAAAGGAGCCAACCAGGGCACGCGGCTGCAACTGGACCAGGATGTTACTGTCTTGGGGCGCAATCCGGATTGCCACGTAGTTATCAGCGGAACGGCCGTGAGCCGTGCGCATGCCCACATTTTGCGACTCAAGGGAAAGTATTTCATCGAAGATCAGGCCAGCCGAAACAAAACCTTTGTCAACAACCAGGAGATTCCACCTCGGACTCAAGTTCCCCTGAAAGACAACGACCGGATCAAGATTTGCGACTTTTTGTGCACGTATCATGACGGCCCCGCATTGAAACCGCTTCCGCCCGAAATGCGCCGGGAGGAGCCGGAGCCGGTTGAGGATGGTCAAGGTTCGACGACGGTCGAAGCGGCTTTGAGCAATGTCGGCAGCCATGTCCTTCTGGAAAGCCAACCGGCCGAAAAACTCAAGACACTCTTGGAAATCTCCACGAACTTGAGTCTGGCGCGGGATCTCGATTCACTCTGGCCTAAAATCGTGGAAAACCTTTTCCAGTTATTCAAATATGCCGATCGTTGTTTTATTATCCTGAAAGAAGAAGGTTCCAGCCGGCTCATTCCCAGAGTCATAAAAACGCGCCGCCTACAGGATGAATCCAGTGCCCAGTTCAGCCGCAAGATCGTCAATCAATGTTTGGAGAACGTCCAGGCTCTGTTGAGTGACGATGCCAGCCATGACAGCCGATTCGCGATGAGCCAAAGTATTGCCGATTTCAGGATCCGCTCCGTCATGTGCGCTCCGTTATGGTACCAGGACGGTAAAGCATTTGGAGTCATTCAGCTCGATACCCAGGACCGCACCAAGAAATTTACCGAAGACGATCTCAAATTTCTCATGGGAGTCGCGAGCCAGGCGTCGGTGGCCCTGGAGAACGCCAAGTTGCATGAAGATCAACTGGTCCAGGAACGGTACAGGCGGGATCTGGACATTGCGCGCGAGGTGCAACGCGGTTTTTTGCCGACCGAAGCGCCCGACGTTCCTGGGTATGAGTTTTTCACTCACTATGAGGCAGCTCAAGAAGTGGGCGGCGACTACTATGATTTCATTCCCTTGCCTCAAAAACGATGGGTCATCATGCTCGGCGACGTGGCCGGCAAGGGAGTTCCGGCCGCGCTGCTGATGGCCAAAATCAGTTCGGATGCCCGTACTTGCATGTTGACCGAATCGGGACCTGCGGCAGCAATAACCCGGCTCAATACCTTGCTTTACCAAAATACCCACACGGACCGTTTTGTCACCTTGATCGCCTTGCAACTGGATCCGTCCGAACACGCGGTGACTGTGGTGAATGCGGGCCATCCGGCTCCGTTGGTTTACCGCCGATCCACGGGGGCCTGTGAGGAAGTGGATTCGCACGAATTCACGGGGCTGCCGATCGGCATCCGCGAGGACGAGCAATACCAATCGTTTCTAATTCGGCTGGACGCAGGCGATTCCGTCTTATTGTTTACCGATGGTATTTCGGAAGCGATGGACGTTCACAACAAACAACTGCAGGTAGAGGGCATTCGCAATTCTCTCGAAGGAGCGCCCCCTTCCGTGACGGCTTTGGGTGGCCGGTTGGTTCACATGGTCAAGCACCATGCGGCGGGGCGCGGCCAGCATGATGATATTACTCTGGTTTGCTTCGGCAGAAAAATCGGCGCGCCGGTTGACGCACTTCCTGCCGGAGAAACCTAATCTCGATTGGCAATAGATCCATTTGTTGGAATTGTTGTCCAACGGCAAATAGTTCTCCGTAAAAAATTGAAAAAACCCATTATTTGTTACGCAAAGCGAATCCGGTAATTTAGTTAAAAATTACCCTCCCCACAACCGCACAATACATGCTACATTAGAGAAGGATGGATCGTTGCTTCAGGAAAAGAATCCGGAACAATTCCTTTTCCTGGAAAAATTCCAACTACATTTACCGTGGCCTGATTTTTCGGAGACCAATAGGCCCGGCAGAGTAGAGGCAGAACAAGAACCAACAGTGCCGATAGCCTCAAGCGGCATGTGCGTGAAAATTAGTTGAACTGGCAAAGGTCCCGAAGAATTCGTGGAGTGAGATGTTTATTATGAAGGATACCATTACTCTCCCGCGCACTTCCAGAAGGGTACAGGAAGAAGAAAAAGAAAACGTCAAGAGGCAACCCCCTTACCACGTCATCCTTTTGAATGACGATGATCATACTTATAACTACGTTATACGCATGCTGGGCCAGTTGTTTGGCCACCCCGAGGAAAGGGCCTTCTTGATGGCGAAAGAAGTGGACACGAAAGGCCGCGTGATCGTGGACACGACCACCATGGAACGAGCGGAATTGAAGCGCGATCAAATTCACGCATTTGGTCCCGACCGGGACCTGATGCGCAGCAAAGGTTCGATGTCGGCGGTGATTGAACCGGCCGAATAATAGTCCCAATTCAAGTAAATTTGTGCCACGGTTGCCGGAGTCGCAGCGCCCCGGGAGCCGTGGCCAATCTATTTCTGAGCCGTCAAGTCCCATAAGCGGACGGTCTGATCTGCGCCGACGGAAGCCAGGCGTGTTCCCTGGGCTACGAACTTTACGCCTTGGACCCACGCGGTGTGGCCTTCTAGCGTCTTGATTGCCTGGCCATTGACCGGATTCCAGAGACGAATCGTATTATCTTTGCTTCCCGAGGCGAGCGTGGTTCCGCTGGGATGAAAGGCCAGCGAAGTCACTGTGCTGGTGTGGCCGGGCAAAGATCGCGCCAATTTTCCATCTGCCGTGTTCGCGAGATGAATTTGATTATCGGAACTGCCGATGGCCAGAAGTTTGTTATCCGGACTGAACGCTACTGCGGTTACTGTATTCGGGGGTGGCGGAGGCATATTTGCTGCGGAGCCAGCACGCGCTGGGATCTCCAACAGTTTTTTCCCCGATTCCACTTCCCAAGTGCGAACAACTCCATCATGGCCGCCTGACGCCAGCCATTTCCCATCCGAGCTAAAGTCCAGACACAGAACCCAATCACCATGGCCTAGAAGTTTTATTCCGGGCTTGCCGGTGGCCATTTCCCACAATTGGATGGCGGCATCGTCCCCTGCCGTCGCCAGCCATTTCCCCGACGGCGCCATGGCCAAGGTGCGTATCAGCGTTTCCGAGGACAAGGTTTTTGCGATTTCGTGGTCGCCCACGTTCCACAGAATCACTTTCTGGTCCGAAGCCGCGGAGGCAAGATAAGGGCCGTTCCACGCCAAGGCAATAACCGGGCCTACATGTCCCTTTAGCACATGGGGGGTGGCTTCCCCGACGCGAACACCCATGAACACGTCTTTATGCCAGTAGAGAATGGAACTCTTTTCGCAAGCGGCAGCCAAAATGCCGGCTTCCTCGCTGAACGCGATCGCAAACCCCATGCCATCAAGTCGCTGGATGGTCTGGTCCAGCCTAGCCAGATTCGCAGCAATCGGTGGGACGGCTGCAGCGTTGGCCGGTGTTTGGCAATGCCCATTCACCACTTGGGTCATGCTCATGCCGAAAACGATCAACCAAAGATACAATCTTCGCTGCACAGGTCGTTCCCTATTAGTTGCGTTTAGTCATACCAAAAAATCGCCGTGGATATTATAATAATTTATCCCACGCCTTGATGAACGATAGCCACAGGTCAGCCCAAAATCGCCGTCGCATGTCTAAATAGCAGGTTGATGGGTTGGGAACTGTTGCACATCGCAGCGAATTCGAGGTAACAAATCAGTGGAAAAGACCTCACTGCTCTTCTGGATCGTTGCGGTGGCTGCAGTTGGCGGCCTTGGGTGGCTCGGATATCAATTTTTTATTCTTCCCCAGGTACCGAAGCGCACCGAAAGGGTCGACTTACCGTCGTTATTGGAAAATCTGAAAGATCCGGACGCGACAACCCGACGCGAAGCCGCTCTGGCGATAGCGAAGCTCGGAACGGACCCGAAGAAAACAGTGCCTGCTTTAACTGCGGCGCTGCATGATTCGGAAAAGCCAGTGCGTTTTGCCGCTGCTGAAGCGCTCGCCATGATCCAGGGGCCCGAGGCAAAGGATATGGTTCCCATTCTCTACGAGGCAATCCAAAACAGTTCCAGAGAGATTCGCCTGGGAGCCGCCGTTGCGTTACTATCAATCCAAGGGTCGGCGGCCAAGGGTGTAGTTCCCGTGCTGATTGAAGGATTGAAGACAAAGAAGGCGACCGGCCAGGAAAATTATGCTCATTACCTGGCGTCCATGGGTCCGGCCGCCCGAGAAGCTGTGCCGGCCTTGATCGAAACTCTGAAAGACCGATCAAGAACCATACGATGTGCGGCGGGGTATGCCCTGATTGAAATTGCCGGGGCCGAAATGGCGCGCGCCGCCATGCCCGTCCTTTTGGAAGGCCTTCGAGATCCGGCGCCTTCAACCCGCCGGACATTCGCGTTGAGCTTGGGAAAACTAGGTTCAGCCGCCGTGGATGCAATTCCGGCTCTGACCTTAAGGTTGAAAGACAAAGAAAAGATTGTCCGTCGTGCGGCCGCGGATGCACTCGTGAAAATTCAGGGACGGGAAGCAATTCAGGCCGTCCCGATCCTCATCGAATCGCTAAAAGACAAGGACGCAGACATCCGCTCGGAACAGGTTCGCAATCTCGGAAGAATTGGCGCGGGCGCTGCCGACGCCGTGCCGCTCTTGATCGAAGCCCTACAGGACAAAGAAATACGAGTCCGGCACGCGGCCGCCGAGGCCCTTGCCAGGATTCAGGGGGCAAACGCCAAGGACACATTGCCGATCCTTATGGGGGCTCTCCGAGACGAGGACGCAATGGTACGCCACAACGCTGCCATTACAGCGTTTATGATATTCGGCATAGAAACCAAGGAAGTAATGGCAATGTTGACTGAAGCCCTTGAGGATGAAGATCCCAATACCCGGCTTCAGGCCGCCGAATTGCTCGTTCAGATCCTGGGCACCAAGGCATACGATGCCGTCCCGGTTTTGACGCAGCTCCTCAAGTTCCATGACAAAGCCGTGCAGCTCAGGTCAGCACATGCCCTCGTCCAGTTGCTCGGGCCAGAGGCCAAAGACGCAGTTCCCATCTTGACAAAAACCTTAAATGACGAGGACCTCGCCGCGCGGCGACAAGCTGCAGTTTCGCTGGCAAAGGTCTTAGGGGCGGGAGCCGGAAATGCTCTCGCGGTGCTCATTGACGCACTCAAAGACCAAGATCCCAAGACCCGAGCTGCGTTTGCTGCAAACCTGGGATTGCTGGGATGGGTTGCCGCCGACGCAGTTCCCGCGTTAACCGAGACTCTTCAAGACAGCGATATTGGGGTCCGGCGTGCGGCGGCGGAAGCGCTGGCGCAAATCCAGGGAGCCGAGGCCAAAGCGGCAGTTCCGGTTCTGACCGATGCATTGACAGCCGAGAATTTTGCAGTGCGGCGCAATGCCGCCCATGCCCTTGTTCTGGTCCGGGGAACCGAGGCCAAAGAAACAGTTGCCATCTTAAAGCAAGCATTACTTGATGCAGATCTCGCCACCCAGCGCCAGGTTGCGTTGGATCTGCTCAAGGTGCTGGGAGGGGAAGCCAGGGAAGCGCTGAACATTTTGGGAACAGCGCTAAAAGACAAAGACGTGGATATCCGCGTCAACTCCACCTGGGCACTTTCTGATTTAGGGCCGCGCGCAATTGAGTTGGCCCCTACCCTGATCGATTCCCTTAAAGACCCCGAAAAGGAAGTGCGATATGCATCTGCCTTTGTCCTCGTGCGAATTAAGGAAGGCGATGCCAGGGCTGCGGTACCGGTCCTGACAGAGACACTTAAAGATGACGACCTTGGCAGAAGGCGTCAGGCTGCAACTGCTCTTGTCAATGTCTTGGGGGCGGAAGCCAAGGAAGCCTTGGCGGTGCTGGCAGCGGCACTGCGCGACAAGGATGTCCAAGTCCGTGTCGACAATGCTTGGTCGTTGGGGGAGCTTGGCCCGCGCGGTGTTGGAGCGGCGCCAATTCTGATCGAAGCGCTAAGAGATAAAGAACTACAAGTTCGGCGGGTGGCTGCGGAATCGTTGGTGAATATCCAGGGGCCCCTGGCCAAGGAGGCCATCCCCATACTTACCGCGGCGCTCAAGGATGAGCACTCTTGGACACGGGCAAAATTTGCGAGTGTTTTGGGGAAGATGGGACCCGGTGCTAAAGCGGCCGCTGCCGACTTGCGGGCGACACTCAAGGACCAGGAAAAAAATGTCCAGGTTGCTGCCGCCATGGCCCTGGCCGACATCGCGGGCCCTGAGGCCAAGGAAACTATTCCCTTTCTAGTGGAAGCGCTCACGAACATGGATGCCCCAACGCGCAAAGGAGCCGCTGTAGCCCTGGGAAAAATTGGGAAAGATGCCAAGGATGCGGTCAGGGAATTACAACGGGCCCTCATGGACGAAGACAAGGATGTTCGCGAGGCCGCCACTGGGGCGTTAAAGCAAATTTCGCAATAAGAAAGTTACAGTTTTATTTCTTCTCGGCTTTTCGAACCGATTTGATGATAATGTCATCCACCGGAACATTCTCATGGCCCCCTTTTCGTCCCGTTTTCACCGCCTTAATTTTGTCGACCACGTCCATTCCTTCGATCACCTTGCCAAATACACAATAGCCAGTACCTTCCACCGCTTTATCCAGTCCCTTGTTGTCTTTGACGTTAATATAGAATTGGGCCGTTGCACTATCCGCATCCGGAGTTCGGGCCATCGCTATGGTTCCCCGAGTGTTCGACAAGCCGTTCGAAGATTCATTTTTGATTGGCGACTTGGTAGCTTTTAGTTTCATACCTGGTTCAAAGCCGCCGCCCTGGATCATGAAGTCATCGTCGTAATTCTCCTTGCCCATGACGCGGTGGAAAATAGTTCCGTCATAAAACTTGTCGTCCACATAGCTCAGAAAATTTTTGACGGTAACGGGAGCTTTGTCCGGATACAATTCCATTTTGATTGTCCCCATCGAGGTCACCATGACGATGACTGGATTATCCGCAGCCGCACAAGCCGGAACGATTGCAACCGCGCAGCCAACCATCACCAGGAATAAAAACTGTTTCATGAACCTTCTCCTTCGTTGAAAATCGATCCCCAAAGCCCACTATCTCCGCCGCGACCTTAGCCCGAAGCGCCAGCGAGTGCCGGACTCCGCTTCTCGGATACTCTGCCCCTAGCAAAGCGAATTGACCGGCGAATTTCAAGAGGCGTTTTGATCCAGTTCTTTTTCTCTCCTCTTGTACTTGGTGGTTAAGAACGCTATTTTCAGAAACACGATAGTTATGCTTCCTCGTAACCGGAAAATAGTGGGTTTCCTATGAAATTGCACCGTTGTTTAGTGGTAATCGGCCTTGTGCTGGCTGCGGGCCTGGTAAAGGCTCAGAACTATGCCCCCCCCGCGGCAAACACTCCGGATGAAAGTACTCTCAAGACCATTGAGGCTCGGGCCACCAAATTGGATCGGGCTATGGCCTCTTTGCGGCGGCAGGGCCTCACGGATCCATGGCTCGCGGAGGTGCAAATCTATCACAAGGCGGCTGCCTGGATTCTTACTCACAATGAATTCTATGGGACCGACGCCGCACGTTGGACCCTTGACGTGTTGGACCGGGGGCTCCTGCGGGCCGCCCAGGCCGCCCAGGGGAACTACTCATGGCCCTGGCAATTCGGAAACGCCGTGGTCCGCGCTTATCGCTCGCGCGTGGATGGTTCGCTCCAGCCCTATGCGGTTACCTGGCCTGCGGACTACGGCAAAGACCCGCGCAAGAAATGGCGCATGGATGTCGTCCTGCACGGCCGCGACGCCGCGATTACCGAGGTTAAGTTTTTGCATCAACACCGGGGCGATCAAGCTGAAGCCAAAGCGGATTTCGTTCGCCTCGATATTTTCGGCCGAGGGAACAACGCCTATCGTTGGGCCGGCGAAACGGATGTCATCGAAGCCATCGATGCCTTTGTTGCCGTCGAGCGCCTATTGGGCCGCGCTGCCCTGCTTGATCCTGCCCGCATCGTGCTCCGTGGATTTTCCATGGGAGGAGCCGGTACCTGGCATCTGGGATTGCATCGACCCGACCGCTGGTGTGTTCTGGGTCCCGGCGCTGGTTTTACGACCACCCACGGCTATCTCAAGGGCATTCCTCCGGATGTTTTGCTTCCTTACCAGGAAGCTTGTTTGAAGATTTATGATGCCGCAGACTACGCAGAAAACGCCTTTAATGTTCCGGTGGTGGCTTATTCGGGGGCGCTGGACCCGCAATTGGCAGCGGCGAAAAACATTGAAGAACGCCTCAAACCGCTCGGCATTCCCATGAAACATCTCATCGCGCCCGGCTTGGCGCATCGTTTCCCCCCCGAGTGGCAGCAAAAGGCGGAGGAAGCTTATGCCCCCTATGCAAAGGACGGCATTGCCCGAACCGAGTATCCCGAGCGCGTTCGCTTTGTTACTTATACACTGAAATACTCCTCCTGTTTTTGGGTCGAAGTTCTCGGTCTGGACCGTCACTATGAAAAAACCCTGGTCGATGCCAAGAGGACCGAGAACGGTTTCCAGGTCCAAACCCAAAACGTTCGCGAACTGCGCCTGGCATTGCCGGAAAACGCGTTTCAACAGCAAGTCGTGAACATCGACCAGCAAGAACTGAAAGCCCATCCGCATGCCAACGCCGCAGGACGATTTGATATTTTCCTGGAGAAGCGAGACAAGCGCTGGCGCTCTGTCTTACCGCAAAAGATCGCCGCCGCGAGGTTTCGCCATCTCCGAAAGACCGCTGGTCTCCAGGGGCCCATCGACGACGCCTTCATGGAAGGTTTTCTTTGCGTGCGCGGCACCGGCAAGGCCTGGTATGAAGGGACGCAGCAGTTCGCCGAGGCCAATCTCGAGCGCTTTAGCCGGGAATGGGACAAGTTCATGCGCGGAAAATTGCCCGTCAAGGACGATGTTGAAATCACCGACGAGGACATTGCCAATCGGCACCTGATACTTTTCGGCGATCCTGCGTCTAATTTCCTGATTGCCAATGCCTTGGATGGACTTCCGTTAAAATGGACGGAAAAGACTGTGGCTCTTGGCGATGGCCCTTCGTTTTCTTCGGCCGATCACGTGCCGGTCGTCATTTATCCCAGCCCGTTGAATCCCGTGCGATATGTAGTACTCAATTCCGGCCACACGTTTCATGAGGCGGACTTTCGTGGTACGAATGCCCTGCTTTATCCTCGCCTTGGTGATTACGCGATCTTGAAACGGAGACCGACCCCCGAAGATCCCCTTGGAGTAACAATAACCCGAGCCGGTCTATTTGATGACGACTGGCAACTGCCGAAACCATGAATCGGCATGGGCCGTAGCGCGTGGACCCTGAAGTGCGGTTTTGTGCGCCCCACGACGTGGGAGTGCCGTATGAAACCCGAAGCCCTCAAGAATGCCAACAACAATGTTTCCACCATCCACCGGTCGGCTGGCATGATCCCCAAGGAGCGCCGGCCAAACCCGGCTGTTCCTTTGGAGACGCTTTTCATTGCCCGGAAAAGACTTCTGATCGGCAGGGCGGCAGATTGTGATATCTGCCTGCCTCATCCCACCATATCCCGCCGCCATGCCTTGCTGCCTGCCCACATGGACTACAACGATAACCCGTGGTTGTCGCGCGGGGCGCTCACCCTTCAAAGCCTACACCTCCTGGGACTGACAGCGAGGTTTCTAAAAATAACGATGTGGTCAAGGCGTGAAGCATACTTTTTCCAACAACTCCCGGTAAAGCGTTTCATACTTGACAACGACTTGGCGCATGTCGAATTCCTTTTCGACCTGGGCGCGAGCGGCACGGCCCATTCGCAAAAGGCGCGCCGGGTCGCAAAGCAGACAGCGAATTGCGTGTGCTAAAGCTTGCGGTGATTTGGCAGGAACTAACAACCCGGTCTCGCCTTCCACAACCACTTCACGGTTACCCCCTACCGCCGTGGCGACGATGGGAAGGCCCGCTGCCATGGCCTCCAGCAATGTCAAGGAAAGTCCTTCGGTTTCCGAAGACAGCACGAACAAGTCGCAGGCGGCCAAACAACCGGCCACATCCATTCGTTCGCCAAGGAAACAGACGCGGTCTCCCAACGAGAGATCCTCGCGCAACGCGAGCAATTCCCCTCGGGCCGGTCCATCGCCGATAATGTCGAGGCGAAATTCCGGATCGGCGTCGGCAACCAGGCGAGCCGCCCGCAGTAAAGTCGCTTGATCCTTGATGAAATTCAATCTGGCTACGTTGATGACTCTTTTGCCCGCACTTTGACGGTGATGTGGCGGAAATCCCTCCAGGTTGATGCCGTTCCGAATAACGGTCAGTTTTCCATCCGGCACCCGTTCAATCTTCCGGGCCACATCGGCGGAGTCTTCTGAAACTGCTACGACCCGGCTGCTCAAGTAACTCGCCCATCGATTTAGCATCACCCGGCGGGGCAGCTCCGGATTGTTGCGACCATGCTTCGTGTGGATTAGGACCGGGACCCGGGCGACCGTGGCTGCTGCAGCGCCGAAATAATGCGGCATCATGTTATGCGTGTGCAATATGTGCGGCTGCATTTGGCCTAACCGGATGCTCAACCGGATCAACCGGCGCAAGCGGGACAACGAAGGAGGGCCCACGGACTCGACCGGTACTCCCAGACTTTCAATCCGTGGTGCCAGGATTCCGCTTTCTTCCAAACACAGTACACGCAGGTCGAATCGCCTTCGATCTGCATACCGGGCAAGATTTAAGACAACCATTTCCAGTCCGCCAATGTTCAGGCTGGTCACCAGATGGACAACGCGAATGGTGCCGATTGGGAAAACCATGGAATCAGCTTACCGGGGAACCTTTCTGGCTAAAATCAGAAAGTAATTGCAGGTGCTTCGTACACGGACTACGGAAAGCAATTGTTGAACCATCCCGACTACCGCATCACCCAGGTTTTTCCAGCCTTCCCAGGGAGGATCATAAAAGTAGCCGTCCGACTCGATGTGGAAGCCGTTGTCCTTTAACAGTCTTCGCAAATCGGGTTCCGGCCGGATCCACAGTTTGGTGGGTTCTTCTCCCCGTCCCAGAAAGTAGCGAAAAGCATTGCGAACCTTTTGTACATTGCCGCAAGCAATCAATAGGTAGCCGTTGTCCCTCAAAACGCGGTGTGCCTCCTGTAAATGTTGGATGGGATCGGGGACGAAGTGAATTACCACGATGGACGCGACAATGTCAAAGGATTGGTCCGGAAACGGAAGCTTCGCCGGATCACAACGGCTGAACGGAATCGGGGCATATTCGTGCGCCGCGAAGGCCACACGATCAGGGTCGACATCAACTCCCTCAACCGAGTGGGTCTGCGCTATCGCATAGGCCAGGTCGCCGTAACCGCAGCCAAAGTCCAACACCTTGCCCGAAACCCCTTGTAATAAACGCAGCACCGCACGATGCCGGCGGCGCTGATGCCACGTCGGCCGGGCGCCTTTGCGGTAATTGGCGGGAACACCTGGAAATGGATGGTCGCCGGTGGACTTAGCGTCAGGCATGGCCAAAATTCGTTTGATGGCTTTTCATTCCGCAGCCCTTACGCTGGTTGCGTTGCCTGGTTGCTGCGAACCAGGATGCGCTCGGATTCCGGCAGCGGATCTTTCCGGAGTTTTTCGGGAATCGGTGGTCGCAGCAGCTTGTTAAACACACGCGAGGCGAAGTCGGAGACGTTGTGAGGCAATCCCATGAACCGGCACACGCTGAATACCTTGCGGCGAAACGCCCAGTTCTTCATGAATTGCTCCCCGTAAAACCGATAGCCCCAGCGTTTTTCAAAAAGTTCATGGGAGTCGTCGATAAAGCGCTCGCTCCACCGGTAAAAAAAGAATTTGAGATCTCCGTAACTCGGGCGTTCGTGAATATTATCGAAGATAACGTGAGATTTCGGTTCGCACCAAATGTCGATTCCCATTTTGTGCAGTTGCATGCCCAGATCAATATGTTCACGCACCACCATGGCCGGGATATCGAGTTGTTTGAGGACGTCGGTTTCTGCAAAAAAGGCATGCAATTCGAAAAAATCAATCGTGTGCGGTTCCTGCGGGAGTTCCTCGGGCGCGGCTCTGCGAAAAGGTTTGTAATCAAATACGTAATCCACCCCATCCACGCGAATGCGCCGCAGCTCGGCATGGGAAATATGATTGCGCAAGGGGATCTTTCGCGGATCGGCATCGAGACCTTCCCGTTCCAGAGTCACTGGCAGGATCACCCGGGCGCCTTGAGCGGCGCGCTCCAAAAGCGCTGTCAACCACCCCGGCGTAACAAATGTATCATTATCCAACCACGCCAGGAATTTCTGGTCGATTTTCGGCAATGCATGCTTCAAGGCCTGCATCGGAATCGACTTGCCGCATGCGATGAACTCAGTCGAGATATTGGCGGTCAAATCCCGGAGTCGAGCCAGTGTTCGATTGGCATAGCCAAAGTCCAGAAAGTATAACCGAAAAGGTATATTTGTATTCTTGATGAGTTCTTCCGTGCATTCGACAACGCTGCTGAAACGGTCCCGGGGAACGATCATGACCGCAACTTGTTCGGACATTATCCACCCTGCGATTGGTTTTAAATAATTAGCAGCATTAACTATCTTACTCCGACCTTGGAATATTGGCCTGAGAGAACGGTTCGTCCAGTCCCTTGGGTTTTCGGCCGGCCAGCAAATCCTCGTAAAGCTTTAGATGGCGCTTGGCGTAGAGATCAGCGCCATATTCCGCCACCGCGGTTTGCCGGGCTTTTTCTCCCATCGTTTTGCGCAGTTCCGGTTTCCGGATCAGTTGTTCGAGTGCGTGCGCCAGCTTGGCTGGTTCTCCCGGAGGAACCAGGAAACCGGTGGATCCATCCCGGACCAGGTCCACCACACCGCTCTGAGCGTTGGCCACTACCGGTAATCCCGCCGCCATCGCCTCGATGATGACCAGGCCGAATGCTTCCAACCGGGGTGCGTGTACAAAAATGTCAAAACTTTGAAACCATTTCTCGATCTCGGGGCGACGACCGGCGAAAAAAACCCGGCCCGGCGGAATCTCTTCTGCCAAATGACGCAGGGCTGCGCGCTGAGTCGGCGTGCCGTCACCGACAATCACCAGAAGCGGTGGATTGGGGAGTTGTCGGCAGCAAAGGTACAAAAAACCGAGCAAGACCTGATCGATGCCCTTTTCCGGTCCAAAATGACCAACCGCGCCCAGTACGACCGTCTCCGGGCTCCATCCCTGTTCCCGTCGGACTTGCTCCCGAAACTCCGGATTCGGCGCGAAACGTTCCGTGTCGCTGCCGAACGGGATGCGCACTACCTTGTACGAACGCACAAAATTGTTTTGCAAAAAATGGGTTCGGCGCTCGCGCGACCCGGTGATCACGGCGCCACTGCGCGCGCAACTCCAGGCATTCCGGAGACGGTCGCGAAACCGGCCGGATTCAAATCCGAGCGAGCGATGAAAGGTCATCAGCAACCGGATTCGGGGACGCCATATCCGGATCATGGCGCCAACCAATTGGCTGGCGGCATCATGCGCATGAATGATCTGGGTGCTGCGTCGGTCGCAAATCCGCGTCAGCTTTTTTAGGGCGCGCGCGTCGAAAACGGACCGGCGCTGCAAACTTTCTACCTCCCTAAAGAACGGAGCAACCTCTTCCAGAGCGCACCCTAAATGATCCAGGCAACAAAGGTCAGCCATGACCCCCATGTGCCCCAATCGCTCCGCCAAGGTCGTGATCGCGCGGCGGCGGCCTCCGGGCTCAAAGGATAACGTCAATTGCAGCACTTTCATGAAGAATCTTTAGTTCTTGTAAAATGATGAATCCCGATCCGGCCTTTTTGAAAGCTCGCAGACTTTCCAAATCCATGCCTCTGAAAGAATTCGTCGTAGTCGGCTAACGCCCGGCTGGGGACGCATAACACCAGGCAGATTTTTGCTTCGCCAAGGATAGCGGCACTAAAATCCTCCGGCGTCGGATCCATCCGTTTGCCGTTTTGGTATTTCACGCCGATCAAGGTGAGCGATTCCTTGCGCGGCGGAAGGAGCCCGTACATTTCGGGAGGCAAGTTTCCCACTCTCATCGCATAGTATTCGAAGGAGACAACTTCAAAATCCATATCAAACAGCATGATTTCCCCGGGGGCCAACTCATCCAGAATCCGCGGAGTGACGACGCGCCAATCGTCTTTGAGCATGGTCGTCGCATACTGGTACAGGGAATACCCGGTCAGACTGAAAACCAGCGCAAGGTTTAGCAGCCGAATTCGGAAAGGCAGCGCCAGAATGCCGATCGCTGTCAGAAGTAAGAACGCGGGTAATCCGACTGATGCATACCGGTGCGAGTAAATCGGCGTCCAGGTGAGCGCAATGACCAACGGTACAACGATTGGGATCAACAACCAACCGACTAGCCACAACTGAATTGCATGTCGCGTGCGCAGGCTTGCGACCGCTACCAGCGCGGGCACGCCGAATACCAATAAGGTACATCCCACTGCGCAAACCATCATCCACGCGGATGAATCACGCCAGGCAAAGGTCCGTCCCAGAGCAAAGGTCACCGGCGTGGCCAGGAATTGAAACGGCCAATTTTCCGCGAGCCGGCTCAGGTTTCCTTGCGTGGTGAGTTGTCGATGAAACGCTGGTAACCACGACGACCAGACCAGCCCCGCCACTGCCGAAACTCCAAGCCACGGCAGGAAGCCCGAGCGATGTTCGCCATGAAAGGCAACGACAGATACATGAACCAACGGCAGCAACAACGCATAATAATGGTCATAACAGCTCAAAAAAAGCGTCGCGCCGTAAAGAATTAAATCGCGACGCTTTCGGTCTTGTAGCCAGCGAATGAACATCAAGGCGTTTGTGATGACGCAAAGATGCAGCACGGCGTACCCACGCGCTTCGTTGGCCAGTTCCACCTGCAGGGGATTTATCGTGAACAATGACGCTGCGAGCAATCCGGTCGCAGGATTAGAGATTCGCCGCCCCAGACAGGCCATTAATGGAACCGCCAACACACTGCAAAAAACAGAGAGACTCCGCAAGCCCCACGCGCTATCCCCAAAGAGAAGATACCAGGCCCTCGCGACCAGCAGAAAAAGCGGCGGATTCCCATTATCCCGCGCATTGCCCAGAAAAATGTCCAGAAATGAAGCTTTGACCAGGTTGGCGGTGACCGCTTCATCGTACCAGATGCTTTGGGAATCCAGGACCGCGACCCGAAGCGCCAGCGCCACTGCACTGATCAAGCCGACTCCCAACCACCACGCGTAAGCCGGTTGATTTCTCGGTTCCGGATCAATCATGACTTGCCTTCTGCACAATGCTATATGTAATTTAGTCTACAACTTTGAGGTATCATGTATAAAGAGTCAGGAAAAGCAGAATCTATGGCCTTAAAAACTCATATCGTGCGGGCAGTGCTGCGCTGGCAATTGTCCCGGTTCTTGCGGGACGCGCATCCGTTCAACCGGTTGCTCGGCCACGCCGTTCGTTTGCAATTGGGAAAAATATCAGACGAGCAATTTCGCCTGGAACTGGATGAATTTTTCGCACATCTCGATCGGCCTGCTATTATGTCGGCTCTGGATTTTGAGTCCAAGGCACGGCAATTGAATCAACCCGATGGTTATAAAGTGAACATCCTGGCTTTGCGCCAAAATTTCCCTGCCGGGAAACTTCCTCAACGCATGAGTATCTGGCGCCGGCGCTTCGCATTGCTGCATCACCTCGGGATCCGTTCCGATATTTTGATCCTCCGCAAAGGCGAACCAATCCCGCCCCATGGTCACTACCGCGTAGTCTCCGGGTTTTATGTTCTCCAGGGTGAGGTTGCTATTCGCCATTACGACCGGGTTCGCGAAGAAGGTGAGGCCGTCCTGGTCCGCAAAGTTCTCGATACCACTCTCGGTCCGGGAGGCTATACCACAAATTCCGAATTCCGCAACAATATCCACTGGCTGTTTGGCTTGGCTCCGGTTTCCTACTTGTTTCGTGTCACAGTCCTCGGTACCCCAACGGAAACTTTTGGGGGCCCCGGCCGATTCGGAGACCGGGTATATCTCGATCCCACCGGCGCTCAGGACAGCAACGGCCTCATCACTGCTCCTTACATCAACGCCGATGCTGCCAGGAAAGTACCATTTCAGCCGCCGAGCGTATGAATTTTCTATCCGAATCCCTCTTGGAAAATACTTCATGTGCGGCATATTAGGGATTTATAACTACGGCAATGCGTCGGTTCCTGTCTCTGCCGATTTGCTCTCTCGCCTTCGGGACACCATGGAACACCGGGGCCCGGACGATGCCGGTTTGTGGCTGAATCCCGACGGGCGATTGGGTCTCGCCCACCGCCGTTTGAGCATCATCGATCTGTCTCCTGCCGGCCATCAGCCGATGGGCAACGAAGATGATTCCCTGTGGATTACCTACAATGGAGAAATCTACAACTACCGGGATCTGCGTAAAAACCTGGAACATCACGGCCATCGTTTCCGGTCCCACACCGATACCGAGGTGATTCTGCATCTATTCGAGGATTGCCAAAAGGATTGCCTGGAACATCTCGACGGCATGTTTGCCTTTGGCATTTGGGATGAAAACTCCCAGTCGCTGTTTCTCGCCCGGGATCGTCTTGGCGTCAAGCCCCTCTACTATACGCAACAGCATGGCCTGCTCCTGTTCGCTTCTGAAATCAAGGCGATCCTGGCCCATCCTCTGGTTACCTCGGATATGGATCTCGAAGCCCTTTTTCATTACCTGACTTTCAAAACCACGCCCGCTCCTTTGACCATGTTTGCCGGCATTCGGAAACTTCCGGCCGGCTGTTTTCTCACCTGCGATCGCCAGGGAAACGTGGAGATCACGCGCTATTGGGATGCGGTTTCGCCTCGCCGTACCGATCCGGAGGATATTAGTCCGGATCATGCGGCGGAAAAAGTTCGGGAGCTGCTCACCAGCGCTGTTACTAAGCGCCTGGTCGCCGATGTGCGGACCGGCGTTTTTTTGAGCGGCGGGCTGGATTCGACTGCCGTGGTGGCCTTGCTGGCCCCTCGAATCGGCCAACCCCTCAATACCTTTTCCATCGGCATAAAGGACCAGCCCCAGTTCAATGAACTCAATTTCGCTCGCCAGGTCGCCGTCGAGTTCGGGACCAATCATCGCGAAATCCTGATCGGCCAACAGGAGCTCGAGGACTACTTGCCCAACCTCGTTCACCATCAGGATGAACCGTTGGCCGACCCGGTATGCGTGCCGCTTTATTATCTGGCGCGGCTCGCACGGCAGTCCGGCGTGCTCGCGGTTCAGGTGGGAGAGGGAAGCGACGAACAGTTTCTTGGCTATGATTCCCGAATCGAATTCCTCAAGGGCTATGAGAAAAAATGGCGCCGGCTGTTGGTCTTGCCGCCGTTTCTCTTGGCGTGCTTTCACCAAGGCGTTTCCCTGGTCCATCAATTCACCGGCATAGGCCGCCATTACCGGCAAATCCTTGCCAAGGCTGCTCACGGTCACGAGATATTCTGGGGTTCCGTGGCATTCGGCGCAGACGAAAAAGCCGAAATCCTCGATGGCTGTCCGGATTTTGCCTCCTATGATTCCCAGGCCGTGGTCAATTACACGATGCAGCCGTTGCGGTCCTTGCTTCCCGAGTCGGATATCGCCACGCGCGTTTCCTTTTTGGATCTCAAAATCCGCCTCGCCGAGCTCCTGTTAATGCGCCTCGATAAAACAACCATGTCCTGCGGAGTCGAAGCCCGGGAACCTTTCCTCGATTATCGCCTGGTCGAATACTTGATGACGCTTCCCCGCGGGCTCAAATTGAGAGATTGGCGACCCAAGCATCTCTTGAAACAAGCCATGACAGGCCTGGTGCCGGATTCAATCCTTCGCCGCCCTAAGCAGGCGTTTGCTGCTCCGGTGAACGTTTGGCTGCGGAGCGGCTTGGGAGATTTCGCGCGGAATTTGCTGCTGAATTCCCGCATTCGAAAACGAGGCTACTTTCGCTATGACATTATCGAGCAATTGCTGGCCGACCATCTTGCCGGAAAGAAAGACCATGGCGTTCGCCTTTGGACCTTGATGAATCTCACTGCTTGGTTTGACCACTGGATCCGGAACTAACCCGTTTTTCAGCGGAAACGAATGTCACTATGCAACCTGTTAATTATCATAACCTTATGAGAAATCGTTTCTAACTAGCACGGACACCCCCCCTGCGTCGTTGCAGTTCAATTCGCGATCGGACGTCCCTCTACTTCGTCAGCACCTCGTTTACCTCTACAGCATCACTTTTCAAAATGGGCAAGATTGACGAATGCTCCCTCTTCGCATAACGCACGCCAACCTGTTACAATCGCTTCTGAAAAAAAATACGTTGCGCCCACCACCCCCCCGGCCCCCGTGGACGTAATTGCAAACCCTGGACGTATCGACCTCCCTTGCGACGTATTCCCGAAACCTCAATCAGATCTCTACTTATGACTTCACAAAAACCGCCTCTCCGCTGCGACGTATTCCCACTCCCATGAACGTATTCTTTTTGTCTGTATTTTGCATTTTTCACTTTGCACTTTTGATACTGCCTTGCAGCTTTTACCTACTGCCCCTTGACCGCGTACCGCGCCTTTCGAAAGTCCCAATAACTAACTCTACAGCATCACCTTGCCCGATTTGATTTAAGCTGGATAATCTCGGTCGCCGTAAGTCCTTAATTGATCATTGAGCAAGTTTGCCCAGTGCGACAAGTGACGCTGTAGAATTACTTATTGCTTGATGTTGACCGGAAACGAACGTCATTCAAGTTGACTAGCGTAGTCCCTCGACGGCTCTTTGGCGCGCGGCCCCCTCACGTCCGTGTCCCGCCAACCGTCTGAAATCACTCTCGGACTCCTTCTCCCGGTCCACGCAAGTCACTATTTTTCGGTCGCTTCGTTGACACGTCGATGTCTTCTCAAATCCGTGTTCTGCTCTGGGAGGCACAGATAGGCGGCCAATCTCCTTTCGCCGCCTGTGCCTCTGAGGGATATTTTGTCACCGACCGACATCAACTCTCTGTCATCTTTGCGCCAGATTTTTAGTGAAAACTCACCTTGGCTACGAACGCGTCGATCCCCTGCTCGGGGTTCCTGGTATCTAGAATTCCGGTCATATACGCATTGGGATTTGGCATGGCGTTGTCCAAAACTATGCCGTAAGCGGCAACGGTTCCTTGCAGGAGGTTTATAGCATTCAACAAGCGTTCGCCGTCAGGGCTGAACTCCCATAAAAAAGCACCCGCCGGAGAAGATTCCCATAATCCGGCAATGTAAGCCTCACCCCGGGCGTTATAAGCAACCGCAAAAGACCGACTGCGGGCACCGCCGATCCCAGTAAAATAGATGATGTTGGAAACTCCTCCCGGGCCGCCTTTCAGAAGAATGGATTCGACGCGACCGTCGAAGCTGGATAGCTCACCAGCCCAGTAATAGGTGCCGTCCGGCACCACGGCGATTGCATTCGCGGAGGCGGAAGCTGCTGAATCGTTCGTTCGGTACGCCCAAGCGAAAGTTGGGGGATTACTCTCAATTTCAGCATAATATTTAAAAACGCGGGCATGAGGGGGACCATTGAAATCTTGACCGGCTACATAAATGTTCCCTCCGGCGTCGAGACCGATTCCGTTACCATGGGAATTGCCAAGAGTGACATCCTCGATTGCAAAAACAATATCGGAACCACCTGCCCGGATTTTGGCTATCAGCGAGTTAAAACTAGTGCCGGATTCCGCAATCGCTCCGGTAATATAGGCTTCTCCTACATCGTTGACCGTAATCCCGTTGCCGCTGTCGTTGCCGGGTCCTCCGATCAAAAGTGGTTGATAGATGAAATTGCCGTCGGGATCAAGTTTGGCTACGAAGGCGTCGGTGCCGCGATCGGGGTCGCCGGTGTCGATGGTGCCGGTCACGTACACGTTGCCCTGTTTATCGCGGGCGATGCCGTGGCCTTCATCCCGGCCGGGGCCGCCAAAGGTGACAAACCATACGAGGTTTTTGCCGGAAGGATCCAGCTTGGCCACAAAGACATCGGTTCCTTGATTGGGATCTCGAGTATCGTAGTAGCCGGTGATGTACGAATTGCCCTTTTCATCCACCACGATCCCTTTGCCGGCATCCTCTCCCGGGCCGCCGAAATGCGTCAAGAATTCCAGGGTCGTGTCTTGAATGCGCAATTGGGATTTGCTTGTTTGGGGTACGTGCTTAACGATATGCAGATTGGGCAAATGCGTGGCTCGGGTGGTTAATATGCGGGTCATGCCCGAAGCGTCGCTTTGCACAGTAGCCCGATTAATGGAAAAAACTTGGGGCAGGTCGGTGGATTGAGTCAATTGGGTTTGAGGAGCCGTGAGAATGTGTTGATTCAGGTTCCATGATCCAGGGCTTCTCACCCAGTCGGGGCCGCTCGACTGAGCGGAAGGGAAATTTCCATAGGCGCGCCCGGCACTCAAACCGGCCAACACCGGAGAGTCACCAGGGTGCGTGGCAAAGTTCTGGGTCCAGTCATCGCGGTTGGTGGTCGAAAATGCCGGGCTGTTTTCGGTTGGATCAGACAACCGCAAGACCGGCGAATTATTTACAAGATCCCTTTCGCTCGTCGATGAACCGGTGAACGTCTCGTCGTTCCTTGCAATCTGCCTGGATGCAATGGATATTCGAGCGAGCAACGAGTCAGGCTTCTCCCATTTCTCTTCAACGTTCTGTCCCAAATCCCCCAAGGAAAAACCGAAAACCAAAAAACCCAATATCCCTTCTCCCGGTTGCAACCGAGGCTCGAGAATTTCCAGATGGGGAAGGAAACGGGCTGTGGGCTGAACTCTAAACAGAGAGCAATGTTTCATTAGAGAAACTCCTCGATCCAAAGGCTCTAACTCGGAATATGACTGATTTCTTTGCCTGAGGCAGCGAGCCACGCCCGACTGAAACCCCGTTCGTGTAATGCAGGTAACATGGCTATGCTCCTTGCACGCGCCAACGACGGGGAATTATGGATTGCCAAACATTATAATCGCCCGCATGGGTTATTGCATCCAAAACCAGGGAATATTTCGGCTCTTGCAGCATCATTCTATTAGTTGGGTCTATTGCGAACGATCATTTCTCTTCTTCCCACCGGAGGGCCGATGCCATGCGCTCCCCACTCCTCTCGACACGGACCAGCGCCGCTCTAGTCTTTGCGCTTTTTCTTTTAGGACTCGACGGCTGCAGCGGAGGCGTGCGCCAGGACCAATCCATTCATTGGACCGCAGACGGCGGCCAAATCGGCTTTTCCCATCACGAGGAAGGCATCCAGATAGCAGACAAGGACGGCCAGAAACTCCACAAAATATTTCAACCGGGGCCGGACGTTCTGGTCACGAGTTCCCCAATTTGGAGCCCGATCGGCAGAAAACTGATTTTCACCACCGCGAAAGACCCCGATTGGCCGCTGAACCGGCCTTCGCCTCTTTACCAGCCGAATCCGGCCGGCGAGTTATTTCGCCAGCGCAACGTCACTTACACCTGCTGGTTTTGGGAAGAATCTCGCGAAGGACCCGCTCAACCTCCCTTGGCATTGTTTAACGTCCCTTGCGATCATCCCGGATATGTCGCGGCGAATTTGGCCGTCCGCTGGCATCCACAGGGAAATCAAATCTATTACATCCAGGAAGTCGCGACAGGTCAAAATAGTTTATTTGCCTACGATTTGCGGTCTCGGCAAACCCGAAAAATCTTTCCCCACACCGCTGAAGCCATTCTCTTTGACTGGACGCCGGCGGGATCGGATCTCTGCTGCGTGATTACCAACCGGCGAACTCACGTTCAAGAGAGCGGCATTTGGATCGGTAATCCCGAACTGAATAATTGGTGGCACGTTCCTCAATCGCAAATTTTCGGCGAAGTCAAGCAATCCTCGCCCCTCGAAGTGATTAGAGCCGCGAAACCCGCGTGGTCGTCGGATGGATCTCGATTTGCTTTTGCCACTTTTCTTCCGGGCAAGATGTCCGAAGAGCCCGCCCGCGCGGCGTTGTGGCTCGGTTCTCCCGAAAACCAAAATGTCACAAATTGGGCCGAAGGATCGGCGCCGTTTCGAGACCTTCACTGGTCGCCGAACGGAAGAACGCTCGGGTTCGTCATGGGCCGGACAAAGTCCTCACTGCATACCCTGGAGGCGCCCGGCCGACTTTCCCCTCCAATCAACCAGCAGCCCGTTCAAACGTTCGCGGGCTGGAATGCCTCCGGAACTCAACTGGCCTATACCGTCTCCGAGCGCTTCGAACTAAACGACAATAAATCTTGGGCGCTGCTGTTGAACCCAATTCCCCATGCTCGCGATCGGATCCTGATCGCCCCTGGGAACGGGGAGAACTCCGGCCGCCAGGTTTTCTCAGGTATGCGCGTGACGTTTCCGCGCTGGTCTGCGCAAGAAGACAAGTTATCGGCTTGGTTCACCTTCACTCCCACTCATCGCTCGCTTTTCAGTCTCCTCACGGATTGGGGCCTTCCGGCCGGCGACCCGGGCGTAGTCTTCGAGCCGCAAACTGGAAAAATCCATTGGTTGGCGGCGAATGCCCGCGAAAAAGCGCAAATCGGCCACTATCACCTCCTGAAACGTTCCTTTGCCGAGGCCTGGCGATGGTATCAGGAAGCCGAAGCCGATTTACCGGAACCGCCCGCTCCTCCGGAGCAACTTGTCGCGTTTCTCTTTGCCGGCGGCGATTTCTCCCTGTTTGAATACCTGTGTCTTGAGCGCCTGGGCCGCGCTCAAGAAGCCCGAGAAAAGCTGGCGCAATTCGAACGTAGCTTCGCAAGGGTAAATCCCGGTGCCATGATGGCAAATCCTTCGCCGGAAACACCGCTCAATCCGCAACCTAAATCCCAAATGGAAAAGGAAATCCATTCCTTCTTTATTGATATGATCCGAGATTTTTATGCCGCGGAGGTATTCCTCAGCTTGGATGCACCCGAAGAAGCCCGCTTGTTCCTGCGCCAGTCTCTGGACCGCGCCACAACACCCGCTGCTACGTTGAGCACAGCGATTGTGTTGAGCCAGGTGCTTTTGTTGGAGCGAGATCATCGAGACTACGCCAACCTGGTTTGTGAGATGATTCTTCCCGCGTTGGAAACATTCCTTGCTCGAAAAGGAAACCCTGCCGAAAATGCGGCCGATCTTTTGGCAAGAGAGTGGGGGTTCGCCCAATGGGTCCTTGAACCCGCCCTGTTGCCCATGTTTGCTCCCGATTTTCTTGCCGCCCTTTCCGATGAGCAAGTCCGCGAACTCATTCGCTGCTGGCAAAAAAATCGGAACGAAAAAGCCGATGAATCGCGGCTCTTGGCGGATCTATTTCTTTCCGCTGCGTATCAGAGACTGGGCCAAATCAACGCGCACCAGGAAGTTGAAGCTCGCATTCAAACGAATCCGGCCAAGGCAATATGGCTGCTGAAAAGTGTTGCGGAACGGATTGACGAAATGCGGAAACTGCCAGGCCAAATCGCGATTCTGCGTGAATTGCTCGGCGGCCGATGAAACCGGAGCCTCCGAGCAATAGAATAAAAACTTTTCGGTCATTGCCGCAGGCTGCCCACTTGCCCCTGTGTTTGCCGCCTCCAGCGTCGCAGATGCGCCATTTAGTTCTACTTGCATACCGGAGGAGTGATCCATGAGTCGTACGACCGTAAGGCGGCCCGGAGGTTCCCTCCGCCGGGCGCCCTGTGCTCTCCACCTGGAAGCCTTGGAAACCCGTACCTTGCTGTCCGCGGATTTGTACCAGGCCTTTCCGGGATTGGGACCGAGCGGCTGGATTCCGCCCGATACCTGTGGCGCCGTCGGCGCGTCTTTTGTGGACCAAAGTGGAAATCCGCAACCGGGTTATTTCCTCGAGACCATCAACATGAGCATCGCCTACTACCGCAAGGACACTGGGGCCCGCACGTTTTCTCAATCGCTTGGCAATTTCTTCAGCCCTCTGGGCAGTGTCAACCTCGTTGGTGACCCGGTGGTCGTATACGATGATCTCACCGGCCAGTTTGTCGTCGGCGTAATCGATTCGGGCGGGGTTCCCCATCGCGCTGGTTTTGATTTGGCCATCTCCTACAACTCGGATTTAAGTCAGGGATGGTACATGGACCGCTACGATGTCTACGACGGCATTGGCTCATCCGAGCTGAACGATTATCCCAAGATGGGATTTAACGCCGATGCCTACGTTATCAGCTTCAACATGTTCCCGAACGGCGGCAGCTTTCACGTGAGCACGCTGAGCGTCGATAAAAGCTCCTTGGCCGGCTACACGAACATCGTGCCTGGCGGGAGCGGCAACTCCACGCTGGTTCCGGCGGTGATGCACGATGCCAATCCCGGCGACCCGGAGTGGCTTGTCGAAACCGGAAGCTCAAGCACTGTCTGGCTCGTCAAGATGTCGAATGTCCTGTCCACGACGCCGACTTACCAAACCTACAGCGTAGCCGTGCCGAGTTATGCCAGCCCTCCAAACGCAACACAACCGGGCGGCGGAACGATCCCGGTGTCCGGCCTCGGCACGCGTTTCTACAACGCCGCCGAAAGATATGGCCAGCTCGTGGCGACGCACACCATTGGGTCCGGCGGCGTGGCCCACGCCCGTTGGTACCAGTTCGATATCTCGGCAGACTCCCCTTCCCGCGTTCAATCGGCAGACATCAACCCCGGTCCCAGTGTCCACACCTATTTCCCTACCATCGAGATAAATACCAACGGGGACCTGGGCATAACCTATATCGAGTCCTCGCCCAGCGAATACATGTCGATGTATGTCGCTGGGCAGGCGGCCGGCGATCCCCTCGGCACCATGCAAGTTGGCGTTGCCAGTCATCCCGGCACGAGCCATTACTCCCTCAGCCGCGTGGGCGATTACAGCGCCATCAGCGTCGACCCCGACGACGGCGTCACTTTCTGGGCCGCCAATGAGTATAAGGCGAATAGTTCCTTCAACACGGGCATCGCCGAGTTCGGGATCAGCCCCCAGGGTGCCGCTCCCTCCCCCGGTTTCGCCGGCCGCGCAGCTGGGTTGGTCAACAGCGATGCGTTCCTGCTCGACAACTCATCGCTGCCTCCCATTTCGGCCGCAGTCCAAGTCGAGCTCCAGTTGTCGTCGCTGGACTGGCTCTTCTCGAGCAGTCGCGCCAAGGATCGGGACACCCTCTTCGCTGGGTTGGTCTCGTCGCATTCGACAGAGAGCACTTTGTTAAAGAGCCGTGATCGGCGGACCCCCGTATGGGATGACACCTTATCCCTGTAACCACGACGCGCTCGAACGAGCTGGGCATGAACCGGCCCTCCTGGTTAGAATACTCTCCGACATCGGCACCGGCCGCCTCAAGCTTCGAGCAATAAAATAAAGGTCGCTCCGCCACGGCCGCATGCGCCTCCTCGCTCATGGATTTCCCGGTTGCTCGTGGCTCGCTGGGAGTGGCTTACGTTATGGGTGATCTCGAATTGGACAGCCGGGCGCTCGCTGCCTGCCAGCGCTACCGTGCCCTTTTGGCAGTTGCGCAGGCGATTAGCGCCCACCGGGATTTACCTGCGCTGTTCCATGACCTGGCGGGCCGGCTTCAACATGTAGTGCGCTTCGATTACCTGATCCTGGTCCTGCACGACCCCGCCAACAACACGATGCGCCGGCACATCCTGGAAACCTCGGAACCTTCCCCGATCCAGGGCGCTCCAACAGCTCTTCCAGTTGAAGACGGCCCGGCAGGCTGGGTGTGGCAGACCCAGCAACCCATGATCGTTTCGAACGTCGCGGAGGAAACGCGCTGGCCGCGGTTCCTGGAATTGATGAAGCAAATCGGAATGCATAGCATCTGCGACCTTCCGCTCACGACGGCCCGGCAGCGATTGGGCGCCCTGGCTTTCTTGTCCAGGCAGGCCGCCTCCTACGACAGCGCGGACGTGGATTTCCTGCAATTGGTCGCCAACCAGGTGGCCGTGGCGGTCGAGAACGCCCTCGCCTTCGACTGTATCGAAAAACTCAAGGAACAGCTGACCCGGGAAAAAGTCTACCTCGAAGAAGAAATCCGCACCGAACACGACTTCGACGAGATCGTCGGCGAAAGCGCTGCCCTGCGCCGGGTCCTGAAGGAGGTCGAAACCGTCGCTCCCACCGGCTCCACGGTGCTTATTCGCGGCGAGACCGGCACAGGCAAGGAGCTGATCGCCCGCGCCCTGCACCAGCTCAGCCCGCGCCGGGAACGCACCTTTGTCAAGCTTAACTGTGCGGCGATTCCCACCGGGCTGCTCGAGAGCGAGCTGTTCGGCCACGAGAGGGGTGCCTTCACCGGCGCCATCACGCAAAAGGTCGGCCGCTTTGAGCTGGCCCACCAGGGAACGCTCTTCCTCGATGAGGTTGGCGACATCCCCCCCGAACTCCAACCCAAGCTGCTCCGCGTCTTACAGGAACATGAGTTCGAGCGGCTCGGCAGCACGCGGACCGTCCGCGTGGATGTACGGCTGGTAGCGGCGACGAACCGGGACCTGGCGCAAATGGCCGCCAACGGCCAATACCGCAACGACCTTTATTACCGCCTGAATGTTTTCCCCGTACTGCTGCCCCCCCTGCGCGAGCGCCATGAGGATATCCCCCGTCTCGTCCGCCATTTCGCGCAAAAAGTCGCGCGGCGGATGGGCCGGCAAATCGAGACCGTGCCGACCGAGGCCATGGACGCCCTCGTCGCTTACCCATGGCCCGGCAACATCCGGGAGCTTGAGAACGTCATCGAGCGTGCCGTCATACTTTCCTCCGGCACCACATTGCACATTAACCTCGGCGACCTCATGGCCACAGTTCAGAAATCCGAAGGCAGTGGTCGGAACTCAGCTGTGGAAAATCCCCCGCGGACTTCCGACTTCCGACCTCCGACCTCCGGTTCGCTGGCCGATGCGGAACGCGACCATATCATCTGCGTCCTTCGCGACACCGGCTGGGTTCTGGGCGGCCCGAATGGCGCCGCCGTTCGCCTCGCAATGAAACGGACCACCCTTCAATCGAAAATGAAGAAGCTCGGCATTTCACGTCCCCGTTAGTGCCCTTATTTCGGCACGTGCTGAACTGTCGGCATCCTTTCTTTCGGCACTCCACTCCTTACCCCAAAATGCCTGTCCCTGATTGATTCCCAAGTCCTTCCGATTCTGCACTTTAGGTGCGCGATCGGTTGTCCGTTGCCCCTGGCACACGCTTAGCTTAATACGAAGTGACGAATGCAACTCCTTCCTGCGAAAAAGTGAAGGCGTCACGAGGGCACGACAAATGTTGAGGATTACTACTCACGATAGCCCGGAAAGCGTGACTTTCCAGCTCGAAGGCAAGCTGGCCGGGCCCTGGGTCAAGGAGCTCGAGAATTGCTGGCGGAATACGTTGGCCGCCCATCGGCCGCCGGTCGTTCGCGTGGACTTGACCGGCGTTACATTTCTCGACGCGGCGGGCAAGGAGTCTCTCGCCGCCTTGCATGCGCGCGGGGCGCAGTTTGTCGCCGCCGGCTGCGCCATGAAAGCCGTCGTCGCCGAGGTCACCGGCGTACCACTCCGCCCCGGCGATTGCCCGGGGGTAGAAGATGAACGCCGGTCGAAATAAAAATGGCCGTGAGCTCCTACTCCGCGTGGCCGTCCGGCCTCGGGGCGATGATCCCGTATAAATCGGCCTTTAACTGGAGAAATCAAAAATGAATGGCAGTGTTGGCGCTGGTTCCGCTTTGGTCCTCACGTTCAGTCTCGCTCTGGCTGGCTGCACCGAGCGGCCCACGGGAGAATCGGCCTCGGCGCCCGTACAGGTCTCCGTCAGTTACCCCGTCGAGCGGGACGTGACAAACTATGCGGAATACACCGGCCGAACCGAGTCGGTCGAATCGGTGCAGATCCGGGCACGGGTCAGCGGCTATCTCGAAAAAATCAATTTTCAGGAGGGGATGATCGTCAAGGAAGGGGACGTCCTTTACGAAATCGATCCCCGGCCATACAAGGCGGTGCTCGACCAGGCCAAAGGCAATGTCGACTCATTGGATGCCCGGCTGAAGCGCCAGGATGCGGACCTTAAACGGGCGGAGAAGCTCGTCGGCACTGCGGCTATGAGCCGCGAGGATTTCGACAAGATTGTCGGCGACCGGGGCGAAACCGCCGCGTCGCTGGTGGCCCAGCAGGCGGCCGTCGCTCAGGCCCAGCTCAACCTCGACTTTACCAAAGTCCTCGCGCCCGTCAGCGGGCGCGTCAGCCGCTTGCTCATCACACGAGGCAATCTGGTGACGGCTGACAATACGGTCCTGACCACTCTCGTCTCTCTTGATCCTATGTGGGTCTATTTCGATGTCGATGAACGCACCGTTCTGCGCGTTCGGCAATTGATTCGCGAAGGGAAGGCCAAATCGGCACGCGACGGCGAGATACCGGTATTCCTGGGCTTGGCTAACGAAGAGGGCTTCCCCCATCGCGGGACGATCAATTTTGTCGACAATCAGATCAACCCCAAGACCGGCACCCTGCGGTTGCGCGGCGTCTTCCCCAACAAAGACGACGTTCTCGCGCCCGGGCTGTTCGCCCGCGTCCGCGTTCCCATCGGTTTTCCCCATCAGACCCTGCTCCTCTCCGACCGCGCCCTCGACTCCGACCAGGGCCAAAAGATTGTCTACATCGTGAATCAGGACAATGAGGTGGTCTCCCGCCCCGTTCGGCTCGGAGCACTCCACGATGGCCTGCGGGAGATCACCGATGGTCTGAAGCCGCGCGAGCGGGTGATCGTCAACGGTCTCCAACAGGTGCGCCCCGGCGTTACCGTCGACCCGAAGCTTGTCGAGATGCCTGCTGGATCAGGAGTACGCAAATGAGAGGTCAGAGGTCAGAAGTCAGAGGTCGGTGGGCCGGCGGCAGAGAATAGGAGTTGGGTTTAGGATCATGGACCCGAGCATTCTTCCGATCTCCGCACAGCGAGTTGTGAGATCATGATGTTCCTAGGGCGTAAGGTAGTTGCAATCCTTGGCGAAGTCATGCGAGGTGTCGGTCTCGCCGTTTTCGCCATCGCAATCGGTCAACTTGGAGACGAAATGAGCTCGGTACCGGCGCTTTGCCCAAGCTTCACGAACGCACATGCATACGGATCTGGACGACCGGCGGATTTGTCCGGTCAACGCCTATTTCTCCTCGGCGGGAAACCGCTGGCTGGCGCGAAAGATGAGCATCGCAAGCTCGTAAGCTTTGCGGTAAACATCCAGATCCTTTGCGGATCGAATGATCATCATGAGCCTCTCGCAACCTTATACTATGGGCTTCGATCTCCGATTCAAACTCTTTGCCCCCGCTATCTGACCTCTGATTTCTGACAAGGAGTACCTCATGCTGGCCCGCTTCTTCATCGACCGGCCCGTCCTGGCGTGGGTGATTTCCGTCGTAATCATCCTGCTTGGGGCCATCGCGGCAGGCTTCTTGCCCGTCGCCGAGTATCCCGAGATCACGCCGCCGACCGTCCGTGTGACCGCCAACTACCCCGGGGCCAACGCCCAGGTCGTGGCCGACACGGTAGCCGCGCCCATCGAGCAACAGGTCGTTGGCGTGGAAGGAATGCTGTACATGTCGTCTCAGAGCAACAACGACGGCTCGTACAGCCTGGACGTGACTTTCGAGCTGGGCACCGACGTCAACATGGCCCAGGTGCTGGTGCAGAACCGCGTCGCCATCGCCGAGCCCAGTCTCCCCGATGTGGTTCGCGCCATTGGCGTCATTACCAAGAAGCGTTCCCCGGACATCTTACTGGGGATCAGTCTCTTCTCCGACGACAACCCGGAGACCGGCCTGCCGTACTATGATTCGCTCTATATGAGCAATTACGCCACCATCCAGCTCAAGGACGCCGTGGCCCGCGTGGAGGGGGTCGGCGACGTGGTGATCCTCGGCCAGCAGGACTATAGCATGCGCATCTGGGTCGATCCGAACAAGCTGCAGTCGCGGAATCTGACGGTCAGCGACGTGATTCGGGTCTTGCGCGAACAGAACGTGCAAGTCGCGGCAGGACAGATCGGCCAACCACCGGTCCCCAAGGGCCAGGATTTCCAATACACGCTGAGCACCCTCGGCCGGCTTGTCGAGCCCGAGCAGTTTGCAGGCATCATTCTTAAGACCGGCACCGACGGGGAAGTCACCTATCTCCGGGACGTCAGCCGGACGGACCTGGGGGCCCGGAGCCAGGATACGCTGTCGCAGCTCGACGGTCGGCCGTCATCGGGAATTGGTGTCTTTCTCCTCCCTGGCTCCAACGCCCTGGAAACCGCCGAGCGCATTTCCGCCACGATGCGAGAGCAGGAAGCTCGCTTTCCGAAGGGGCTCCACTACGGCCTTATCTACGACACCACCCCGTTCGTCCGTGAATCCGTGAATGAGGTATTCAATACGCTGCGCGACGCGGTCATCCTCGTAGCCGCCGTCATCCTGCTATTCTTGCAAGACTGGAGAGCCCTGCTTCTTCCCGTGATTGACGTGGCGGTGTCGCTGGTCGGGACATTTGCCGTCATGAGCCTGATGGGTTTCAGTCTGAACAACCTGACGCTGTTCGGGCTGGTGTTGGCCATCGGCATCGTCGTGGACGATGCGATTGTCGTGTTGGAGAACATCGAGCGCTGGCTGGACAAGGGTTTGCCCGTCCGCGAAGCCACCATTCACGCCATGAACGAGATCACCGGGCCGATCTTTGCGATCACCCTCGTGCTCAGCTCGGTGCTTGTGCCAAGCGCATTCCTCGGCGGCATCACGGGCCAGTTCTTCCGCCAGTTCGCCTTGACCATCTCGGTGGCGATGATCATTTCCGCCATCAACGCAATGACCATGACGCCGGCGCGGGCGGCCTGGATCTTCGCCAGCCGGGACACCGAGCGGCGCGGCGTAAGCCCGCTGAGCCACGGCCACCAGGTCAAAGAGGTGCTGCCGTGGTGGAGCTTCGCCCTGTTCGGCGGGCTGTTGTCGTACTGGGTACTCACCGGCTGGCCCGCCACGATGCTCGGCCTGCTCACGGGCACAGCGCACGCAGACGAGAGCGGGAGCTTCCTGTCATTCCTCTCCTCCCCCTACTTCTGGCTTGGGGTGCCGCTCGGTGCTGCCGTGGGCTACTTCTTCATCCGGCCCGTGAACTGGGCACTGGGCCATTTCTTCCACGGTTTCAACTGGGTCTTTGACCGGACGACGCAAGCCTACGGCAAAATCGTGGGCTGGTGCCTCCGCCTCAGCGTCATCGTGCTTCTCGTCTACGTCGGCCTGATCGGTCTGACCGGCTTCGGGTTCACGCGCGTCCCCACCGGATTCGTCCCCAGCCAGGATAAGGGCTACCTGGTGGCGAATATCCAATTACCCGACTCCGCCTCCCTGGAGCGTACCCTCGAGGTGACTGGTGCGGTCGAAAAGATTGCCCTCGAAACGCCCGGAGTTGCCCACACGGTGGCCATCCCCGGGACATCGTTCGTCCTGAATGCCAACGCATCGAACTACGGCAACATCTTCATCATCCTCAAGCCATTCCACGAACGGCGGGACCCCTCTCTGACCGGCGAGGCCATTGCGGGCCGCATTCGCGCGCGCCTCCAGCGCGAGGTTCTGGAGGCGCGCGTGCTCGTCTTCGGATCCCCGGCTGTACGCGGCCTGGGCAACGCCGGCGGCTTCAAACTGATGATCGAAGCGACCGGCGATGTGAACTTCGATGCCTTGCAGGCCCGCGCGGACAACCTCGCCGTCCAGGGCAACCAGCAGCACGGCCTCGTAGGCCTGTTCAACGGCTTCCGCGCTCGCACGCCCCAGCTTTACGCCGACATCGACCGCACCAAGGCCAAGACCATGGGTGTGGCCCTCACCGACGTTTTCGATGCCCTTCAGGCCTTCCTGGGCAGCTACTATGTCAACGACTTCAACCGCTTCGGCCGCACCTGGCAAGTAAACGTTCAGGCCGATGCCCCCTTCCGCGTGGACGCGGAAATCATCCAACAGCTGAAGGTCCGCAATGCTGATGGCGACATGGTGCCGCTCGGGGCGATTGTCCACGTCCGCGACTCCGCCGGCCCGGTCCAGATTACCCGCTACAACATGTTCCCGGCGGCCCCAATCACTGGCGCCTCGCTGCCGGGAGTCAGCACCGGCGACGTCATCCGCGCGATGGAATCCTTGGCGGACAAGGAGTTGCCGCGCTCCATGACCTACGAGTGGACCGAGTTGAGCTATTTGCAGAAGCAGGCCAGCAAGATCGAGCAGTTCCGCGATTTGCGGCAGAACCCCTTCAGCGCCTTCGCGCTCGGGGCAGTGCTTGTCTTCTTCGTGCTGGCCGGCCTCTATGAGAGCTGGTCGCTGCCTTTCGCGGTGATCTTGGTCGTGCCCATGTGCCTGCTGAGCGCGCTGACGGGCATCGCCCTGGCGCGCATGGACGTGAACATCTTCGTACAGGTCGGCTTCGTGGTCCTCGTCGGCCTGGCGTGCAAGAATGCCATCCTCATTGTCGAATTCGCGCGCGACCGGCAGCAGGACGGCGCCTCCCGGTTCGAGGCCGCCGTTGAAGCGGCACGCGTGCGGCTGCGGCCGATCCTCATGACGTCGTTTGCCTTCATCTTCGGCGTGTTCCCGTTGGTTATCGCCGAGGGCGCTGGCGCCGAGATGCGCCGCACACTCGGCACAGCCGTCTTCGCTGGCATGATCGGCGTCACCCTGTTCGGCATCTTTCTGACACCTGTCTTTTACTACATCCTTGCCTCGCGAAGCCGCCGAACCGCAAAACTAATAACTAATGACCAATAACGAATAACCAATCCGGTACAGGAGGATCGACCGTGACAAACATGTTGAACGACGAAAGCTTGGACCTCATTTTCCGCAATGCGCGGACCCACAATGCGTGGCTGGACAAGGCGGTGGACGACGCATTGCTGAGGCAAGTCTATGACCTCGCAAAAATGGGGCCGACCTCGGCAAACATGTGCCCCATGCGCATCATCTTCGTGAAATCGCGCGAGGGCAAGGAGAAGCTGAAGCCTGCACTCGATGCCGGCAACGTGGACAAGACGATGAAGGCGCCCGTCACCGCCATCGTTGGCATGGATATCCACTTCTTTGAACAACTGCCCAAGCTGTTCCCGCACGCGAACGCCAAGGCGTGGTTCAAGGACCTGCCGGACAACGTGCTCGAGTACATCGCACTCAGGAACGGGTCGCTGCAGGGCGCGTATTTCATGCTGGCCGCCCGCGCGCTGGGACTCGACTGCGGTCCGATGTCGGGCTTCGACAACGCCAAGGTGGACGCCGCCTTTTTTGCGGGCACGACGGTCAAATCGAATTTCCTTTGCAACCTCGGTTACGGCGACGCGAGCAAGCTGCATCCACGCTCGCCGCGCCTCGACTTTGCCGAAGCGTGCAAATTCATTTGAGGGCCGCATAAGGGGCTATCCGAAAAGGGGTCCGACCCGTGATTTTAGGGAGTCCGACCCCTTTTCCGATAGCGTCTAGGTCGGTGGAAATGGTCCCCAAGTTTCTTCGGCATAGACCGCGGCCGGCGTAGCGGCAGTGGCCGGGCTGTTGCAGCGGTTCACCACCACCATGAATTTCCCGGTCGGCGTGAGGGCAATCTCATCGACGGGCACGAAATCAAAACCCATCGCCGGACCAATGACCTTGCGCACTTGCTGATCCAGATAGCTCCGGTCGGCATCCGTCCAACTTCCGTGCAAAACCGCGCGGAGTTCGATGCGGTCCGGTTGATCTTGGATAACCTGAAAACGCCGCACCGCGGGAAACTCTTTTAGCAGGTGCGGGAAGAATTCTCCCGGTACCATGCGATTATCCGGAGTTCGCAGCACGTCGAGTTGCCGGCCCACCACGCCGCGCAACAGCGGCAGCCCCCGCCCGCAGGAGCATGTGCCCCAGCCGGCGATCGCGCGGTCCCCATTCAGATACCGGATGAACGGCATGCCGTAATTGAAAAAATCCGTAATCGCGATATTGCCTTCTTCGCCGTCAGGGGTGGGAAGCCCGTCATCATCCAGAATTTCAAAGAAATAGTTCTCCATCGTCAGATGAAGACCGCGATGATTGTCGCATTCGGCGGCAATCAGCGTGAACTCCCGCGAGCCATACGTTTCAAACACCGGCGCCTGGAAAACCCGTACAATCGTTTCGCGCTGAAAATCATGGAGTTTTTCCGCGCCCACGAGAATCGTTTTCGGGGAATACGGTTTGAGCCGCCGCTCTTCAAGGGCGCGCGCAAAAACATAGAGCGGGTTAGTGTAAGCAACCACGACATCCGGACGGTAACGATTGAATCTCTGCAAATAGTCCGCGACCCCTTCTTCCTTCAGTTCAAAGGAATTCAGGATCATGCGGCGGTAGAGCCAGTTGTACAGCGTATCTTTCCATTGCTTCCACGCAGCCCTTTTCTCCAGGGGTATCCCCCATAAATAGAGCTGCTTGGTTCCCGGTCCGGCGCCGGCCCAACTATATCCCCGATGCCAGATCGCAAAACGGCGATCCAGACTGGGAACGTCGAAATCGAAGTGAAGAGGGGATCCGGTGGAACCCCCCGTGCGTTTCGCGATCAAACGCATGTCGCGTGCCTGCGAACGCATCTCGAAACGGTGTGCCGCCACCGTTTCCCGATCGATAATCGGCCATTTCTGCAAATCGGCCAGAATCCGGAGTTTCTCGGGAGCGAGGCCCTGGCGCAACCACGTATCCCGATAATACGGACAGGTTGCAAAAGCATGCCGGAGCAAACGGCGCAGCGCCTCCAACTGGATCCGTTCCAAATCCTTTCGGGAAAACCATTGCGTCCGTTCCAGCTCCTTCCAGTAGCGAAACATCTTTCGCCGCTTGTAACCGGTTTCGAACGCCGGCAGAAGAATGTGGCGATGAAGAAAATGCAGCATCTCAGGGCTTCGTCTTCTTGTAAACGATCAGAGTTTGCCCATTTTCCGAAGTAAATTTCGTGGGCCGCGGCTTCGTGGGCTGCGCATAACAAGTTTTCTGCGTGTCGCCGTCCTGTTCGTAAATTCCAAGCATGGTCATGCCGGAGCTGTCCCCTTCCGTCGGCATGATGTCGATGGTCTTCGGCTTCTTGGAAGGATCCACCTTGATTGTGCCCTGGCTAATTGGATTGTCTTGCAGCTTCAGTGTGTACTTGTCGCCCTTGATAACCACCGTGTGTTGTTTGGCCTCCTCGGGCTGCATTTTTTGACCGTCTATTTCGAAGGAAACAAACTGCCAGGTGCCTTCGAGTTTTTTCAACTCGTTCTTTGCGGCGTCCTCCTTGACATCCGCGCCGATCAACAACCCGACCGTCAACGCCATCAGTGCAAGCAGTTTCAAAGCGCACCTCCATTTTGAAAAAACAACCGCGCCCCACCGAAAGCGATACCCGTTGGGCCTCCGGTGAGATCATAGAAGTATCCTGGTATTCCTATGAGATTACCCTTTTGATTCGCCATGTCAAGAGCCGTGCTGCTAAATATTGGTTCACGCAACAATGAGACTGCTGCATCGTTGGAAATGCCCGATCGGGCGATAATGGAAGGCAGTTGATATGCAACTCCGCACAATGCACTTTTACCATTCGGCAGTGCATTGAACTCCTGCGACAATATCCGAACTGAATAGAAATGATCGGTGCTGTCGATTAAATCTTGGTCGACAACCACCGAACTCGCAAAGTCTAGGCGATTACCCCCTGGAATCGCCGCTGCCTGGGAGGTAAGCATTGCCACCATCGCCGTGGCATGATTCATACTTCTCGCCGAAGGATGATTGCTCGGGTCAACGCGTAAAGACCCTCCCGGGGGATCTTCAAGACGGGTGTTGACGATCATGAAGACGACGGTGCCTTGATCGCTGAGGGAAGGCAACGAGCTGAGGGACAAATCCAGCGGCAGACTGGACACGATCTGCGTAAGATCCGATCCATTGCCCGTGAAAATGCCATTGTAGTCCGTCCGGAATTCGACCGTTCCCGCGTTGTTGAGGGCGGGAACTGTACCAAACTCCTTGAAAGAGGAATCGCACGTGTCCGCGATGGAAACAAAACTAAAATTGGATAGAAGCGTTCTATCTTCCAAATACTCAACCCGTGAAAGTCTGTTCCTTTTTCGCACATGCTTCGCCATGGGAAACCTCCTCACAGTTAAGAATAATGGATAAGTTTCGCGCTCCCGTAATACGAGCTTTCATAACATGCAAGCCGGATTGGCTGCGTTTGAATTAGCTTATACCGTTACTCGTTAAATTGGGGTAAATGGGAAAAATAGACGAGATTTCGATATTTCCCGGAAACGTGGTATCAAGCGAGAAAAGGGTAAGAGCTTGTCTCTATAATGAAAGTAGGTGCTGGTTTGCGTTGGAGGGACCATTCCGTGAAGCAAAACAAGGCCAAATTACCGCTTTCTGCCCGGCAGCGCTATGTGGTGGCCATGGTGTTGGGGACTGCCCTGTCCACCATGGCCGCGAAACCGGCCAAGGCCCTGGAAATGCCCGAGACTGCGTTTCAGGCCGTCACCGACATCAACCGCTATTGCACGGCTTGTTGGCGCAATGCCCGCTTGCATCCCGATTGCTGGAACGACTGCACCCAGGAGGTTTTTGTTCGGCTGCTGGAACGGGTGAACCCGGATTCCTGGAACCGCTTGCTGAAAACTGACGGTGCGGATCGAAAGGAATTTATCCGCGCGATCGACACCGTCAAGAAGCGCTCGCAGCGGACCCGGAAATGGTCGTCCGCCATGGTGGATACTGTGGCTGATCCGCGGGACCGCGAAAACTGCCAGCGGGCCGAGGACCGGGACTTGGTCCGCCAGGCCGCCGCCGAATTGCTCAGCGAGCGCCAGCAAAAAATCCTACAACTCAGCTTTGACGGCTGGTCGGTGCATGACATTGCGGCGGAGTTGAAGGTTCCGGCGGAACGCGTCAGCGATGAAAAGTACAAGGCGGTGCACAAGCTTCGCGCCCATTTCAATGCTTAGAAACAATCTCAAAAAGGGGTCAGACCCCGTGATTTTAGGTGGTCTGACTCCTTTTTGAGATTACTTTCGCCCGCGGCGCAGGTATTTTTGCAACAGCGAGTTGGCTGCAGCGGATGTGTCTTCGGTCGCTTTGACCGGCTCGGGCTTTTTATCGGTGGAACCGGCTTCGGGGTCTTTTTCTTCGTCCGGGGCGGGTGGCGCGGGCATGTCCATCACCGTGCTTCCCGTGGGAACGCCTTCACTGTCCACGCCCCGGATAGGGCCGGATGAATCGCCTTCTTCCTGCATGCTCAGCAACATTGCGGCCATTGCTTCATCATCGACCGGAGGCGCGGATTTGTTGCTGGTGGAGGATGTTGGTTCCGGGCTGCCTGCGGCCGCAATTTCGATCCCCACTTGAAACATCATGGGCCCGATTTGCAAACTGTCCTGATTGTGGATCTCGGTTTCCCCTTTGACCCGCTTGTCGTTGACAAAAGTGCCGTTGGTGCTTTCAAAATCGCGGACAAATACCTTGTTTCCCCGGATCTGTAAGGCACAATGGCGATTGCTCACCAGTGGGCTGGCCGGGCGAAGCTGGCATTGTTTGTCGCGGCCGATCAGGAATTGCGAGAGATTGATGGGAATGGTCTTCCCTTTCATCTTGCCTTCGGACATTACGACAAGACAGAGTTTCATATGTTCCCACTCCTCGGTGAGTCAAAGGGACATGGTTAGTTTAAGCCGGATATCCGGGACATGCAACAGAAATGTCTAATTTCGACAAGGCGCGCCGCAGCCTTTTTTGCCGATTCTTCTTTGTCCGCGGCCTCGATCCCGCCTCCTATAGCTGCCAAATCCACTAAGCTGCACAAACTCTGCCCTGTTTTCGTGATATGCTCCTTCAGGAGAACCCCGCGACTTGGTTGCTACCCATGATTCCAATGAGCTCCCCATCGGCTGTTCTCGATACAACGCCCCATGGTTCATTCCCCGCGCCCCACACGGCGGAATTCGCGGTCCACTATGATACTTCTCTTCTCACCGACCAGGACCTGTTTCTGTTCAACGAGGGCACTCATTTTCGGCTGTATAACAAGCTGGGTGCTCATCCTTTGAGTCGCGGGTCTCAGGACGGAACTTTTTTTGCCGTCTGGGCGCCTTCGGCAAGACAAGTATGTGTCATGGGCGATTTCAACGGCTGGAACAATAGCGGCCACTCTCTGCGCGCCCGCGGTGATTCCGGAATCTGGGAAGGTTTCATTCCCGGTGTGCGCCACGGCGAGAGCTACAAATTCCACGTCCGCTCGCACTTCCACGGCTACGAGGTCGACAAGGCCGACCCATTTGCCTTCTGCCAGGAAATTCCGCCGCGAACGGCCTCGATTGTTTGGGACCTGAACTATACCTGGGGTGACGCGGACTGGATGGCCCGGCGCGCCGAGCGTCAGGGTGTCACCCGCCCGATGGCCATTTATGAAGTGCACTTGGGTTCGTGGGCCCGAGTCCCGGAAGATGGTTATCGGTCCCTGTCGTACCGGGAATTGGCGCCCCGCCTGGCTGAATATGTCAAGAAAATGGGCTTCACGCACGTCGAATTCCTGCCTCTGATGGAGCATCCTTTTTTCGGTTCCTGGGGTTACCAGGTCACCGGGTTTTTCGGCGCCTCGCGGCGTTTCGGCAATCCCCAGGACTTGATGTACCTCATCGATTATCTCCACAAAAATGGCATCGCCGTCATCATGGACTGGGTTCCGGCCCATTTTCCAACCGATCAGCACGGCCTTGGCTTTTTTGACGGCACCCATCTCTATGAACACGCCGACCCGCGCAAGGGTTGGCATCCCGATTGGCAAAGCGCCATTTTCAACTATGGCCGCCATGAAGTGCGGAGTTTCTTGATCAGCAGCGCCCTCTTCTGGCTCGATCGCTATCACGTCGATGGTCTGCGTGTCGATGCCGTCGCTTCGATGCTTTATCTCGACTACTCGCGCAATAAGGGCGAGTGGCTTCCGAACGAGTACGGCGGTCGGGAAAACCTCGACGCCATCAGCTTCGTGCGCCGCTTCAATGAGGAAGCCTACAAGCATTTTCCTGGCGTGCAAATGGTTGCCGAGGAATCCACCTCCTGGGCAATGGTCTCCCGCCCGGTCTATGTGGGCGGATTGGGATTCGGCTTCAAGTGGGATATGGGCTGGATGCACGATACGTTGCTATATATTTGCCACGACCCCGTTCATCGCCGGCACCATCACAATGAAATCACTTTCCGCATGCTGTATGCCTTCACGGAGAACTTCATTCTGCCGCTTTCCCACGACGAGGTCGTTCACGGCAAGGGCTCTTTGCTGGGGAAAATGCCGGGCGATATCTGGCAAAAGTTTGCCAACCTGAGGCTGCTTTTCGGCTACATGTATGGGCAGGCGGGCAAGAAACTCTTGTTTATGGGCAGCGAAATCGCTCAGTGGTCGGAATGGAACCACGACAGCAGCGTCGAATGGCATCTTGCGCAATACCCTCCGCACGCCGGCATGCAAAAATGGGTGGCGGACCTCAATCACCTCTATCAAAGAGAACCTTCCCTCCACGAGTGGGACTGCCACCCCGGCGGGTTTGAATGGGTGGACTGTAACGATTCGGAGTCGAGCACCCTCAGTTTCCTCCGCCGGGGACAATCCTCCACCGATTGGATCCTCGTGCTTTGCAATTTCACCCCGGTGCCGCGCTTCCAATACCACGTCGGCGTTCCGGTCGGCGGATTTTGGAGAGAATTATTGAATGGCGATTCCACCTTGTACGGCGGCAGCGGGATTGGCAACGCCGGTGGCCTCGAAGCGAAACCGGTGTCCTGCCACCGGCGGCCATTCTCGTTAGAAGTCACTCTACCGCCGCTGGCAGTGGTTTTCTTTAAGAGTCAAAATCCATAATCTCTTGAATGACTGTGTGCTATCCTGCCATCTTGGCCCTGCGGGCCAAGATGCTGCAAAATCACGTAAGGTGATATGGCAATTACTTCTTTTCTCGGCGGAGAAGTAAGTACACGCGGTGGTCGCCCGATTTGGTGCCGAATTCTCCGGGCCGATCTTTTTCCTTGCGGCCGTAACAGATTTTCAATTCGCCGCCTTCCAGCGCATAAATTCCCAGAAACGTTCCCACCGTCTTGTCTGGGTTGAGCAGGTCGATTTCCTTCGGTTTCTTGGATGGGTCGAGCATGAACGTCATTTCTTCATTCTTGGTTGATCCCTTGAAGATCATGGTGTTGCCCGTAATCATCACTTTGAGCCGGTCGGTGTCATCCGGCGAGACTTCCTTGCCGTTGGTTTCCAGAGTGATCACCTGCCAGTTTCCTTGAAGCTTCTTGCCCTCCATCTCGGGAGTGGTCTTCTGCAAATTTGCGGCCGGCAATAGACTTAAAACCAAGACTATCCCTTTGTGCCATTGCATGCTGCTATTAAACTCTTCTCCCCCATTCCGGCCAAGTGATTTACAATGGACCATTACCGAGGCAGAATGGTGTTGCGGTTACTTCATCGTGCAGGATGCTGAAACACCTTAGCCCGACGCACCGTCGAGGGAGGGTTGTCCCTCGCTGGCGCGTCGGGCTAACGTGCGGCATGATCACTCACGGTCATTTAGATTCGACGTGAAAGGAACGAGTCATGAGATTGCAACCATTGGTTTTCTTGGCGTTTGCCGTTTTCTTTGGTTCGATCGCTCTTTCCTTATTCGGACGGGATTCCCAAAATGCGCCGGAAAAGGCTACGGGGGTTCAGCTTGGCGCCAATGCCAGTTTGGGGGGGAAACGCGCGTTCCCGGACGACAATGATTGGAATGCGGACATCTCACAAGTTCCCGTGGACCCCAATTCCGACACCTACATTGCCAGCATCGGCGCCGACGCCAAGCTCCATCCGGATTTCGGCACCGAATACCAGGGTGCTCCCCTGGGAATCCCGTATGTCGTGGTACCGGGCGATCAGCCCCGCGTGCCGGTTACTTTTGAATATGCCGATGAAAGCGACCAGGGCCTCTATCCCATTCCGCCCGATGCTCCGATCGAAGGCGGGCCGAATGCCACCGACGGTGATCGCCACATCATTATCATTGATCGTGATAATTGGAAACTCTACGAGCTGTTTATGGCCCGGCGCGAAGATGGGCATTGGCTTGCCGGTGCGGGGGCTATTTTTAATCTGCGATCCAACGATCTTCGCCCTGCCGGCTGGACTTCGGCCGATGCCGCGGGCTTGCCGATTTTCCCCGCACTGGTCCGCTATGATGAAGTCATCCAGCAAAAGGAAATCCGCCACGCTTTGCGCTTCACCGCCAAACGCACGCGCAAGGCCTACATTCATCCCGCCCGCCATTTTGCGAGCAAGTTCACCGAGGAACAATTGCCTCCCATGGGTTTGCGCGTTCGGCTGAAGGATTCGTACGATATTTCCCAATTTCCTCCTACAGCTCAGGTCATACTCAAGGCGCTGAAAAAGTATGGAATGATACTGGCGGACAACGGCGGCAATTGGTTTCTTTCCGGCGCCCCGGACCCGCGCTGGAGCGACAAGGATATTGCGACTCTGAAGCGCGTCACCGGCAAGGACTTTGAGGTCATTCGCATCGGCAACATTGTTGCGCCGTAGCGCTTTGCCATTACGCCCGGCAGGATTCGAACCTGCGACCCTCGGTTTAGGAAACCGATGCTCTATCCCCTGAGCTACGGGCGCATGTGTTAGAAAATGCCTTTTCTTACCGATTTAAATTAATCACTTGAAACTTCGCCAAAACCAGTTAAAATCACTATGACACCCGCATGACACCCGCCGTTGGGTTTCAGGGGTGTCAAAGGCCCTGGAAGTGCAAGCAACACTTCCAAGGCACAAGCGAATGCTGTATCGGAGCACCCGCCATGACAAAGCGTAGCAAGACGGCAAGCACTTCTCAAGACCTCGGTAACGGCAAGCCAGAAAAGCCTAATTCGGATTTCCCCCTCTTCCCTCACGCCACAAAACGGTGGGCCAAGAAGATCCGGGGCAAGATGCACTACTTCGGCCCGTGGAATGACCCACAGGGGGCTCTGCAAAAGTATCTGGAGCAAAAAGACGATCTCCACGCCGGCCGGACCCCGCGTGTCCAGGGCGACGGGTTGACGGTGCGGAACCTCGTGGAAAAATTCCTGACTACGAAAACGCACCTAGCCGACACGGGCGAAATTACAACCCGGACGTATGCGGATTATGACGCAACTTGCAAACGAATCATGGGGACCTTTGGATCGTCGCAGCTCGTGTCGGATTTAGTGGCCGATGATTTCGAACGGTTGCGGACGGCGATAGCGAAGAATTGGGGACCGGTTGCACTGGGTAACGAAATCCAAAGGGTTCGCTCCGTTTTCAAGTACGCCTACGATCAAGGATTAACGGATAAACCGGTCCGATATGGGCAAGGATTCAAACGACCATCGAAAAAGGTACTGCGGAAGGCCCGCAACGAAAACGGTCCGCGAATGTTTGAAGTGGCAGAAGTCCGGGCAATGCTTGCCGCGGCTGGCACCCAACTAAAGGCTATGATTCCTCTGGGAATAAACTGTGGTTTTGGGAACGGCGATTGCGGCACCCTGCCCTTGAAAGCGCTGGACCTGGAAACCGGCTGGATAAACTACCCGCGGCCGAAGACGGGAATCCCGCGAAGCGTACCACTCTGGCCGGAAACTATTGAAGCGTTGAAAACGGCAATCACGAAACGGCCGAATGCAAAAAATCCGGAACACGCTGAATTGGTTTTCATCACGAAGTACGGAGATAGCTGGTATAAGGAAACTCCAGACAATCCAATCAGTAAGGAAATGCGAAAATTGCTTGATTCTATCGGCATAAATGGGAGTAGAAACTTTTACGCGCTCCGTCACACGTTCGAAACCGTGGCCGGGGAGTCGAAGGATCAAGTTGCCGTTAATAGAATCATGGGCCACGCCGATTCGAGCATGGCAGCGATTTACCGGGAACGCGTCAGCGATGGACGTTTGCAATCGGTGACCGATTTTGTCCGGGGCTGGGTGTTCGACAAATCCAAATCAGTAAGATAAGAACAACGGGACGGCGGGAGTAATTACCCGACCGGCTTGCCTCTTCGGAATGGGACCGAAGACTCCCCCATGACGGAGAGGCAGGCACTGCCCGCAATGGAGTCTTCCAAATGGCAAAAGCAAATCCGAATCTTACCCCTCAAGAACGCGAAATCGCTTGCAAGCAGATTGACCTAAATAAAACCTCTTCACAACCAGAGCGCTAAGCGGCCATGTTGTAGGCGTTTGTTTCCAATGGGAACGTCCGTTGGTATGCGATCCATGCGAATACGTTGTCCAGCAACTCGTCGATAGTTCGGCATCGATGATTGCGCGTGATCGTCTCGTGCAGATGCCACCATACCCGCTCGATCGGATTGGTTTTGGGAGCGTACTTCGGCAGAAAGTGAAGGACGATCCGGTCATCCCACTGCTGCAGGTAATCCCAGACGGCCCGGCAATCATGGAAACGCGCGTTATCGCAAATCACATGAATTCGACGATAGCTTCGCAAACGGCAGCGGAGGTCGTCGAGGTGTGCCACGAATAACTCCGCATTGCGCTGGCGGCCCGGTTCCGACACCAGGAGCGTTCCGGTTCGCCAGTGCAACGATCCGGCCAGATGACGCTTCTCGTTGTTTCCCGGAGTCACCACCTCGGCCTGCTCGCCGCGCGGCATCCAGCACGAACCAATCTTTGGATTCAAGTGGATGTCCACTTCGTCCTGAAAGTCCACTGTTTCATCGTCCGGAAGTTGCGTCAGCAACTCGCCCAGGCGCTCCATTTTCTCGGTGTAATCGGGATCGGTTGGACCCACGACTGGTCGCGGGCGACGCCAAACAAACCCCGCTCGATGCAAGGCTCGCCGCACGGTTTCCGCGCTCAAGTGAATATCGTTTTCCCACGCCAATACTTCAGCGAGCATTTCGCAGGTCCAACGTTGCCGGAGGTAACCAAAGTCCTGAGGCGTCGTGTTCATTAGCCAGTTTTGCACGATCGGCAACCAATCAATCTCCGAAGGCAACTGCGGCCGTTCACCTTCCAAAGTCTCGTGGATGCCCCCTGACGAAACCGCCGCACGCATTCGGCAATGAGATCATTGCTTGCATACAGGACCGCGCGGATCTGCCGGTAGGACAAGCCGTCGTCCAGCAACAGCAGCGCATGCGCCCGCCGCGCAACCCGCGCATCGCCGCTTCGATAAACCTCCAACAAAGCCTTGCGTTCCTCCCTCGAAAGTTGGATACTGCCATCCATGGCTTGGCCTCCGGTCTTGGTTTGGTGTTGTGAACCCAAAACCTACGGCTAAGCTATCTTTGTTGCTACCCCAACTTCCAAACGCTCCGATTGCGGCGAGGTTCTATTTAGGCGAAGTCAAGGAAAATCCGACCTGCCGGCTTGGGGGTCACAACCGACCTACCGATCAACGCCAACGTGGGGTATGCTCGTCCCAATGGACAGCACCAAGCTAAAGGCCTGGCAGGCCCGATTGATGTACACGACGTTGCGGCCCGCTCTGGGTTATTTGCACCGGATGCGGGAACGCATGGACCGGCGAGGCTTTCCACCGAACGACAAGCTTTTGAAACTGACCGTGGCAGCCTACAACGCGATTCATTCGCTTCCCGTCGAGCTGCATTACATGTCGTGCGCGAGCGGGGTTGGTCCGTGCTTGCGGGTATTGCGGGATTATTTCGATACGAAAATCGCTGGCTGGTGGTACTGGGGCATGGCGTGCTGGATCGGCGCCGGGCTTTCTGCAATTCGTAAATGACGCATCCGACCACCGGGAGTTCCAGGACCGGGGTAACATGCCGAACCCACGCCGGCAAAACAGATGCACTTGCAGCGTTCGAGGGGCTCAACTACCAGGTCGAGCATAAGACCTGCTCCTCTGTATTATCAAGTAGCTGCGGGAACGCCTTGCGGTCGACGTGATCATTTTCCGTCGTAGAAAACATATCCCGACCACGCATTACCCACGGCTTTGAGATAGACAATGCGAGAAGAGAGCTCTTCAACGCCAGCTGCTCTTAGCGCTTTTGTAAATCCCTCTGCGTCGGGGACCTTACTCTGGGGCATGGTATCTCTTAAGTAATTTGACATTCGCTCCGCATACTTCTCCAGATTTTGAAGGTGAACCCCGTACTGCCAATGCGCCATCGGATCGCTGCCATACGACACTAAGACTCCACTTCTCGACGGAACATCCGTCTTAAGCATCTTCTCAAACAGAGGACGGCCGTTCTTACCCACGCCAAACTGGCTATACACGATGACCTCACCCTTGGTTGGGTCCAGATTCGCCAGCGCTTGCCGCATAAAGAGTCTCGTCACAGCCAGGCCATCGGTCCCGCCGTACCCATATTTTGTGAAAACCTCCCCGAGCGACTCCGGAATCAGATTGAAGGGGGGATTGGTAACAACTAAAACTAGTTTTTGACCTTTGAGTACATCACGAAGCACATCTATTTCCAAATTGGGTTTCGTGTTTCTATTATTCACGGGCACGAATCGATCCGAAACGCCATTGAGAAAGGCGTTGAAACGAGAAAGGTTCATTGAATGTGGCTCTATTTCGAGCCCTATTACTCGAGTAAGCTTCGGGTTCGTTCGTAGCAGAGCAATAGCCTGTATTCCTCCCCCGGATCCTAGATCCGCTGCCACCCCTTGCAACGTCTTGAGTCTTTTGCGATGTTTCTCGATAGTTCTAAGAAGTGACAAGCTAGTGATCTCGATTGTATCGATGGGCTCAATGCGACCCGTTGACCACAGCTTGTTTATATCCGATACCAAATACAAAGGACCGGCCGGCACTGCTCCAGCGAGCGGAACTGCACTTATGCATAGGTGGTTTAGTCGAATGGATCCGTCTTCTTCCTCGATGGCGATGTGTTGTCGAATTAGGTTGCAAATCAATGCGGGATCCTTGTCCCCGAGAAGGATGCGTACCTGCTCTCTGGGGATGGCGGAGCCAGAGAAGAATAGATTAAGGGCTATTCTGCGCCGCGGAGTAAGCGGCCGACTCTCGATTTCTCTGACGATTCCAGCGTGTGTTAACTCCTCAAAGCGATTCGCGTTGCAGGAGCTTTCTCCGTATTCCTTATCGCCAAGGAGCTCTTTCGTCGCGGCATCGTATCTGACATCGTCCAAGAGCGCTTTCAGGTCTTCCGCGGTCTTCTTGGCAAGATTTTGGGCGTGCCCATCTGCGGTGAAGTTCACTAATCTTTCACCGGAAGCGATTCCATGAGGCACCAAAGCCTGAGCGAAGGCACCTAGGGCCAGAAAAAGAATGGAATGGCACATTTGGGTAGTTGCCATAGAGCTACCTCCAATGAAAAACTCCTTAGTGCCCGCGGGCGTTGGCGGTCCTGAAAGCCCGAATATCGACCCGACGTCCATAGTCTCGACCGCCGAACACTGCGCTACTTCCACCATGGACAGCCTTTCTCTTGTACATTGTGCCGCGGTGGACAGACGGAGCGCAGGAGTGAAGGTTCTGCTCCTGACGTGCGTAGCGCCAGTCGACCGACTCAGGCGAGGCTACTTCCGACGACGCCGCACAATCCTATTTTATTCCGTCCCGGCTCATCATGGCCAGCTGCAGTGGGCTCGATCCTGTCATGGAGATAGCCAGAGCGATTCCTCGCTACAATCTTCAATGTTTGCGCAACGCGTGGGGCGGGATTCAATCTACGCCAGCAGTAGAGGTCTCCCGTGGAACAGTCTCGGAGGCCGTCATGCACTGGGTTTGGATTGGCTTCGTCGGGCTCATCTTGGGACTACTGGCCCTGGATCTGGGCGTGTTCCACCGCCAGGCCCATGTGGTCGGGCTGAAGGAGGCGCTGGCCGGGAGCGGCGTCTGGCTGGGGACAGCCCTCGTCTTCAACGTCTTCGTCTACCTCGGCTACGAGCACCACTGGCTCGGCATGGGCTTGGCGGGCACCGAACCGGACGGCCGGGCCGCGGCGGTGATGTTCTTCACTGGCTACGTCATCGAGAAGTCGCTGAGCGTGGACAACGTGTTCGTCATCTCCCTGATCTTCTCCTCCTTCGGCATACCGGCCGTATCGCAGCACCGGGTCCTGTTCTGGGGCATTCTCGGGGCGCTCGTCATGCGCGGAGCGCTGATCGGGATCGGTGCCGCACTGATCGCCCGGTTTCACTGGATCCTGTACGTGTTTGGGGCCTTGATGGTCCTCACTGCCACGAAGATGTTGTTCGTCCGGCACGAGCCGGACCCCAGGAACTCCCGGCTCGTGCGATGCGCCCAGCGGCTATTCCCCATCACAGACGACTTCATGGGCCAGCGGTTTGTCGTCCGGGTTGACGGCCGGTGGATGCTCACGCCTCTGGCCCTGGCGCTCGTCGCCGTGGAGGGCACGGACATCCTGTTCGCCGTGGACTCGGTGCCGGCGATCTTCGCAGTCACCGAAGACCCGTTCCTGGTCTTCACCAGCAACGTCTTCGCCATCCTGGGCCTGCGGTCGTTGTATTTCGCCCTGGCCGGGATCATAGACCGTTTCTATTACCTAAAGCTGTCCCTGATCATCCTGCTGGCACTCATCGGCGTAAAGATGCTGCGCAAGGACGTGCTGCACGCCGTTCCGGGCCTGACCTACTACAGCCTGGGAGCTGTCGCGGTCGTTCTCAGCGCCGGGGTCGTTGCTTCCCTCGTCCGGGCCAGACGCCCAGGTGCCGAAGGCCCGAGTACTGGCCTGAACGCTCCGCCCAGGTCATGTGACGGCGAAAACACGATGGATGCGGCACCCTGAACGGGCGTCGCGATGGGCCGTTTGGAGATTTGTTGATGAGCCCGAAAACCGATTTTCGTCGGGTCTTCGATTGGCTGCCGGGGCTTCGTCTCTTCTTGCACTACGACCGCGCCTGCCTGCTGCAGGATTTGACGGCCGGCGTGGTTGTCACGTTGGTGCTCATTCCCTCGGCTATTGCTTATGCCGATCTGGCGAAGTGTCCGCCGATTGCCGGGCTGTACGCTGCCCTGGGTGCGATGGTCGCTTTTGCATTGTTTACTGGTTCCCGGCATGTGATTGTTGGCCCAGACGCGGCGATCGCCATCATGGTGGGCGCCGCCATTGGACCGCTGTCAGACGGCGATCCGGGTAAGGCGGTCGCCGTATCCGCCTGGCTCGCGTTGCTCGTGGCCGGTATCCTGCTGCTGGCCGCCTGGCTGCGGCTGGGGGCGGCGGCGGATTTCCTATCCAGCCCCGTGATGCTCGGCTTCATGAACGGCGCCGCCATCGTCATCATTGCAAGCCAGCTCGGCAAGCTCTGTAACATCCATTTGGATGAAGATAACATGCTCCTGCGGCTCTTTGAGTGGATCAGGCGGCTGCCCGAAACGCACTGGCCTACGCTGGTGCTCGGCCTGGCATTGGTCGGCGTTCTGGCGGCACTCCGCGTCTGGCTCGCGCGGTTGCCTGGGACGATCGTCGTTTTCGCGCTGGCCCTGGTCGCGGGCCGCTGGATTGACTTCGCCGCCGGGAACATGCAGATCATCGGCTCGATCGACACGAGCATGCCGGTGCGGGTCCCGCCCGAGCTGTCCGTCGCAGAGCTGCCCCGGCTGTTCACCGCGGCCCTCGGGCTGGCATTCCTGATCTTTCCCGAGGGAGTTCTGTTGGGCCGGGCCATGGCCGCCCGCCACGGCTACGCCATCAAACCAGACCGCGAGCTGGTGGCTCTCTCTGCGTCCAATTTGATCGCGGGCCTGTTCCGGAGTTTCGCCGTCGGGGCCAGTCAAACGCGAACGCTGCTTAACTCGGCCACGGGGGGCCGGACGCAGATGGTAAGCTTCGCGGCCGCTGTGCTGCTAGTTGCATTCCTGTACTTCCTAGCGCCCTGGATCGCCACGATTCCAACGGTCGCCATCGCTGCGATCCTGGTCTTCACCGGATTCACGCTCATCGACGTGCGGGCGTTCCGGAAGCTGAAGCAACTGGATCGGTTCAGCGGCCTGCTCTCGCTGATCACAACTGCCGCGGTGATCGCGCTGGGCGTCCTGCCGGGGATCCTGCTGGGCGTGTTTCTTTCCTTGGTTCGGCTCCTGAGCCAGATTGCGAGACCACAGGATGCCTTGCTCGGCAGGGTGTCCGGGTCACCGACGTTTCACGACGTCGGCGACGACGAGGCGGCCCAGACGATTCCCGGTCTCGTCGTCTACCGCTTCTATGGCCCACTCGTCTTCGCCAACATCCGGTTCTTCATCGAACGACTGGAGCACTTCCTCTCCCACGAGGAGGCCCCGGTCCGCGAGGTGATCCTGGACGCGCGGGCCATCCCCGAAATAGACGTGACGGCCGCGGAACAGTTGCGCGCCTGCGTGGAGCGACTGCGCAAGCGCGGCATCACCTTCGTGGTCGCCAAGGCCCATCTCCCGTTGCGTGAAGCCGCAGTCCGCCTGGGACTGCAGGAGTGGTTTGCGGAGGAAGCCCACTTCTCCCAGCTCCCAGATGCCGTCGCTGCATTTCTGAAGCCGTCTTCCGACCGCCGCGAAACTACGACGCCTCCTTAACGCCGGGCTCACTTGAGCTCCCGAACGATCTCGACGTACCCTTGGGACCCATTGCCAAAGCGGTCGCGGAATGGGCCAGATAACTTGCTCATTGCGGGCCCCTAGGCCAGCACGCTGATCGGTGGGGACGACGAGGGCATCCACATCGCCGGCACCACCGACTACGACACCAACAGCGCGGCATTGCTGGAAATCATGAACGTGTGGACCGGCGCTGGGACGTATGCCGACCGAGTGCTCATCGCACGCCATTCGGGTTACGAGCGAGATCAAAGGGAAACCGTAATCCAACGCAACCCGCATTAGCGGCCCTTCCGGAGTTACTGAGCCGACCGTGGCTGGCAGGCGGCCATTGAAGCGGAAGTCGCGGCCTGGATCGACGGCCACGCTCACCTTCGCGATGAGGCAGAGCACGCATCCAAAGCCTTCCGCCATACCAACGCGAAACGCGCTACTGGAGACTGCAAGCAACATGGACTTCTTCTTGCTCAGTTTAGCTCATGTGCTACGCCTCTCAATGGGTTTTCTGCGCGCCGCTCTCGCAGCCAGAAAGCAGTCGAAACAGCGGATGTATCCGTAATCGTAGCTCTTATAGGTAAGAATTAAAGGAAAACCCCGGAATGGTCGATCACTAATTTGGCGGAGTTTAACCACTTTAGCGGATTCAGGGTGTTCCGATGATGGCACTGAACCTATGTTGCCGCAACGGCGCTAGCTGGTTTGGCTGCTTGATTTCTCTTCTTTTTGCCGCGCTTATCTTATTTATCACATCATCGCCCCGGGGTGTTGCCCAGCCACCTGCCGACGCCGCTGGCGCCGAACCTAAGGCAAGTCTACCACAAATGCCTGCAAAGCCTATCCGGCCTCTTCCCGAAGTTACCTCGTTTGTCGATAGTCTGTCCACCAACGATGCAAGAGTTGACGTGGTCGTCGGCCAGGCGCGGATTGTGACCCTCAAGGAAAAGATGAAGGTCCCGGCGGTGATTGGCGTAGGTGATCCGAGTGTTCTCGAGTTCACAATCCTTAAACCGTATCAGATCCGCGTCCTTGGCCAACGGATGGGTGTGACCGATCTGACGGTGTTGACCGCCGATGACCGGATCTACAGCCTGGAAGTGCACGTGGTCGCCGACTTGGACCAGCTCCGCTTGCAGCTCCGGGCCACGTTTCCCGACGCCAGCCTGAAACTCGCTCAAATGCGCGACCACGTCATCGTCGAGGGCCAGGCCCGCGATACTGCGCAAGTCAAGAGCATTCTGGAGACCATCAGAGCCTATATGCAGTCCGTATATGCGACCAGTTTGAAGAAGATAAAGGCACGCGGAGGGGAGGCTCCGGGCGTGAGCCGACTGGATGGCGCATCGAGGCCTGCCGGAGCTCCTCCACCGAAACCGGGCGAAGCGGCAACGGCGGGCGAAGCGCCCACACCGGTGACCGTTTCGCCGGAGGTATCTCCGGCTGCGGAAATCGAAGCGCGGGTGTTGGAGCCAAGGATTATTAACCTCATTCGTGTCCCGGGTTCGCAACAGGTCCTCCTCAAGGTCCGTGTTGCCGAATTGAATCGCACCGCCCTACGGCAAATCGGCGCGGACTTTCTCGCTGTCGATCATGACACCGGAGCCATCGTCGGGACGCAGATCGGCGGTGCCAATGCCGCGGCGACCGCCGCGATCAGCTCGCGAAGACTCATGGGGACAGCGTCTCACACTTTGTCGGGTCAAACGACGGCATTCGGCATTTTCGAGAAGGGCGACTTCGAACTGATGTTCAGCGCACTGCGCCGGAATACGTTGTTGAAGATCCTCGCCGAGCCGAACCTGGTGGCCTTGAACGGGCACCAGGCGAGCGTGCTGGCGGGCGGCGAATTCCCGGTGCCGGTGCCTCAAGTGGGGGCCTCCGGGGTTGCCCCCACGATCACGATCCTGTTCAAGGAGTTCGGCGTCCGGCTTGGCTTCGTGCCGTACATTCTGGATGACGATACAATTCGACTGACGGTGGATCCCGAAGTAAGCTCAATAGACTTCACGATCGCCACCACCCTGGTGGCCGGCGGGAGCCCGGTGCCCGGCGTGAACACGCGGAAGGCTCATACCACCGTCGAGATGCACCAGGGGCAGACGTTGGCCATCGCCGGGCTGCTGCAATTGACGCTGGATGGCTCCACCGCTCGAATTCCCGGCCTTGGCGATCTGCCAATTCTCGGGCCCTTCTTCAGTAACACAACGGGGAATCGAATTGAGAAAGAATTGATTGTGCTCGTCACTCCTTATCTGGTGGAGCCGATGAACCCGGACCAGGTGCCGCCAAGCCCCGGCGACGAAGTAAACGGGCCCAACGATCTGGAGTTCTACCTGCTCAACCGGATCGAGGGACGCACCGGTAGGGATTTTCGAGCTACCACTGAGTATGACGATGCACTCCATGTATTGCGTTGTTTCATGAAACTGGAAAAAGAGCGCGTCCGTGGGCCGCACGGATACTGTGATTAAGTCGGCTGAAGGAGGCAGGTTCCATGTTGACCAGACGAGCATGGGCGTTGGCTGCCGGCATCCTTTTGGGGGCGGCTGCCGATGGTGTTGTGCTGGCCCAGGAGACGTCCGAACAGACCGAGTTGCCTCGGAGTCGCTATAACCCGATTCCGCCGTTGACCACCCCGGTCCCTCGGGCAACAGCGAAGGCGGCGCCCGAAACCGTCGTCTGGAAAACCGAATCTCACGAGGCGTCGCAGAGCTCGACTCTGCCACCACCGGCGTTGTTGGAATCCAGCCCGGCCAACGACTGCGAGGGCAAAAGTTTACCGTGCCAGGTAGTTGAACAACCGCCGCGTTGGCAACAATGGAAACGTGCTTGCCAAGAGTACATGTGGGGGTACCCCAAAGAATTCGAGTCGCCGCCGCTGGGGCATTTTGTTTACCTGCATAACACGACTCAGGTGTTGAATGGGGAGGCCACCCGCATGGTCTTGTATCAGTACGATTTTGTGGGCGAGAAGTTGACTCTGCGGGGCAAATATCAACTCGAAAAGATCGCGGATCTGCTGCCTCGAAATTTCTTTCCCATCGTGATCGAGGCGACACCTGAGACGCCGAATCTAGGCGAGGCACGTCGCGTGGCCGTTCTGAACGACCTGGCCCAGCACAAGTTTCTGGTGCCCGCCGAGCGCGTTGTCGTTGGCAGACCGATTGCCAACGGCTTGCGAGGTGTGGAGGCCGATGTCATCTCTACGAATCAGCAATCTTTCACCCGTCAAGGCGGACCGATTCCCGGTGGTACCGGAGGCGTTGGGCTCCTCAGTTATCCCTTAGGAACCGGGGCCGTGGGCGCGCCTGCCGGAGCAGCGGGAGCGGCTGGCGGAGTGAGCGCACCAACAAGTCCATGATGAGTGCTTAGCTCAAATAACCACAGAGACACAGCGCAGCAACGCCGCAACCAAAGGGCCAGAGAATCTGGTTTGCTTGCATGCACAGGCTCATCCCCCATGCAACGCAATCCATTTTGCAAAATCAAATTGGGCACCTTTGGGCGTCCGACTAGGTTTCGAAGGAGATGACACATGGTACCGCGAATCAAGCTGTTCTGGCCGAGTCTTTTCACCATCATGATGTCGGCCGCTTCCTTTTGCGGCTGCCAGCACTTCCAGCCTGCTGCCAATCCGCAGTGGTCGCTGACAAAGAACGATGAAAAGGCGACCAAATTGACTGGAGGACAAGTGGCCGACGTGAAAGTCGCTATGGGTCGCGCGCTGGAAAAGCGTGGGGACACGGCGCAGGCGGCTACGGCATACCGGGAAGCCCTCAAACAAGACCCCGCCAGAGCGGATGCTAGCCTGCGGTTGGCGATTTTGCACGATCAGGCTGGACATTTCGAGAAGTCTCTGGAATTCTACCAGAAAGCTCTGGTGGCACAGCCCGGCAGCCCGGATATTTACTGCGATATGGGTTACAGCCTCTACCTCCAGCGCCGCTGGCCCGAGGCAGCGATGAACCTGCGCCAGGCCGTCACATTGGCGCCAGACCACCAGCGCGCTCATAACAATCTGGGTCTGGTACTGGCTCACATGGGGCGCGGCGAAGAGGCCCTTTTGGAATTCCGCAGGGCCGGATGTAATGAAGCCGATGCGCTCATTAACCTGGCGTTTGTCCACACTCTGGAAAATCGCCTAGCGGAAGCGAAGGCGCATTATGAGCTCGCGCTCGCCAAGGATGCATCCTCGGCCGCAGCGAAAGAGGGACTTCATGAGTTGAGCGGGTTGATGACCAGGTTGGATCCTGCCAATCGAGAAAGCCTGCGGCGCCAGGCCTCAATCTTAGCTGCGGGCGCTAGCAGGTAGTCGGGCACCGCGCAGCCCTCTGGCAGAAGAAGCCAGCCGGATCCTACAACGATCTACGCTACCGGTTCAAACTGGTTACTCTTTCAAAACAAAGTTATCCCAAACTATCAAAAGTTAATCTGCGCGCTTACAAATTGTTAACTTCTCGAAACACCACCGGCATTGTTTTTTGTGAGGACCGAAAAGTTCGCAACTTTCTTCGTCCGGGCAAGTGATCGTAACCGTTACTCTAGTATGCTTGCGTCATGCTTTTGCCTTCACTATTCCAACTTCTGACAGTTTTTTCAGCCTCTAAACTAAAATTGGCATTTGATATGCTTCACGTCCACAATGAACGTTGTGCTTGGTTCCCTAAGACTATCTAGCGGATTTTTCTGTTTTCGACTTTACAATGATGACGGTTTGGCAAGTAATTCCGTGTCCAAATTAATAGGCGATCATCCCGTGGTCGCCTCCCTTTGGGTTATTAGCACGGCGAGGAATCTTTTATCAGGGTTGGCTAAAAACAAATGGCTGATTTCCGGAACATCCCAAACTGCGTAGGGAAAAGGAACAATTCAATTGGTTTGGAACTGAAGGGTGGCCTGTAAGCGTCACGCCGTTCCCCTTTGCATGCCTCCCGGTCATCGCGCGGCTGACTGTAAACGCCATCCGATAATTCGGCTTTTCTATTGAACCCAACTTGGGACCGCCCCTGGAGTCGCATCCCATGCGCGAATCAACAGCGTTGTTGATTACCGAGGATTCGTCACTGATCCGCTCGTGTGAAGACATCGTCAAATCGCTTTCCAAGCTCCGTCTCGCCGTCGTTGCCAGTGCTAAAGAGGCGCAGTCTTACGCTTGCCATAGTGAATGCGTCCTTTTCTTGTTCCACCTGGTACGAAAGAATGACGTCGGGGAAGTCGTCTGCCTGTTGCGGGAAATCGCAGCCACTAAGCGCTCCACGGCAACGTTGGTGCTGAGCGAGCAACACCATGCGGACGAGGCTTTACAGTTGCTACGTCAAGGCGTAGCTGATTATCTGAGCCGACCACTCGATCTGAATCGGCTAGCTTATTTGGTTGACACTCTTACGGTGCGCGCTCGCTATGCCCCCGGCCGATCGGCTGCGGTCTCGGAAGAAATCGAGCGTGCCGGCATGCAGGCGCCATTTTTCTTTCAACGCTTCGGAGGTATGGGGCGTCTCATGAAGCAGGTGCAAGCGATCGCCATTCAGGAAACGACTGTCTTGCTCGATGGCGAAACTGGCACCGGTAAGACCAGGCTGGCGAGCCTCATCCATGAACTTTCTCCCCGGCGCAATGAACCATTTCTGGTAGTTAACTGTGGGGCCCTGGCTGCCAACTTGATTGAGAGTGAGATGTTCGGCCACGTCAGGGGAGCTTTCACGGGAGCGGATCGGGACCGCACCGGCAAGTTCGCCGAGGTCGGCCGGGGCACTCTTTTGCTGGACGAGATTGACTCCTTGCCCGAAACCTTGCAAGCCAAGCTCTTGCGCGCGGTCGAGGAGCGGGTTTTCGAGCCGGTGGGATCGAACACTTCCTTGCCTTTACAGGCCAGGCTTATTGCTGCCAGCAATCGCCCCCTGGCCAAGGAGGTCGCGGCCGGCCGGTTCCGCTCCGATCTATACTACCGGCTTAATGTGGTCGGGTTTTACCTGCCGCCGCTCCGTGAGCGACGAGGCATCATCCACCATCTGGTCACCCACTTTATCGCCCACTTTGCCGCACGCAACAACCGACCTGTCCAGGCGATTTCCAGCGCTGCGCTTGATGCTCTCGAATGTTACGACTGGCCGGGCAACATCCGCGAATTGCGCAACGCCATCGATCGCGCCGTGACTCTTTGCCTGGGTGAGGAGATTCAACGGGAGGATCTGCCGGAGGTGATCTGCCCGTGTGATTCCTTTGCCCATGCCCGGCCGCCAGGCGAGGCGGTGAATGGGATCGCTTCTGCGCCGGCTGCTACCCTCGGAAAAACCAAACAAGAAGCCGAATCGGAGCGAATCCTCGAGGCGCTGCACCGCAACGGCAACAACCGCCTGCATACCGCCATGGAACTCGGGATCAGCCGCATGACGCTCTACAATAAGCTCCACAAGTATGGGCTGATGAAAGCGGCAGACTAGCCGGCCCCATCGTAAGCAAACGGAGCAAAGATATGGAAGTGCAGGTCGTCATCGCCTACCGAAGCGGGTCTGGGAATGGTCGAGATTGTCTGGGGACAGCACAACAGCAGCCGCCTGATGAAGGCATCGAGAAACCGGAGCCAGATTCTTCCGCGATCCGCGGAAAGCGTTGGCAGAACCATCGATTCTTCCATTTCACGATGACCGGTATCGCGCTGGTTTTCATCACTATATCTGTTGGCGGGTTATATCTCACGAACACAACAGTGGACTTCGCCCAGATCCCCCCGCGAGCGATTCTGCTATCAGTCCTCTTAGCCGGTGCTGCTTTCTACCGATGGCGAAGGCTGCCAAGGGCTGTCAACTTGATCATGATGACCTTTTGGGCCATGATGTTTGGCATATTACATCTCATCCCGATGTTTATTGCAGCTCGTATGAAAGTGGATTTGTGTGATGCAACACTCGCCACGTTTGATGCTGCGATGGGTGCTGAAGTACCCGGCGTGTTGAAGACTATCCAAGAGTATCCCACCCTGAATCATTTCCTGCGGGGTTGCTACGACACGCTACTTTTCCTCGTTACTCTCGCGATCATGATTCCAGCTTTTGCGGGCAAGATGCAGGCAGCGAAAGAATACGCAATCGGTTCTTTAGTCTCGGCGATGCTTTCCCTGCCACTATTCGCTGTGTTTCAAGCCGTCGGACCGTGGGTCTACTACAACTACATTCCTGAGCTCAACCAGGACGATTACATGCGGACTTTTTTCGCTCTGAAGTCACAAGAGACTTACGTGCTCGACCTGGCTTATCGAGATGGACTGATTTGCTTCCCTTCTTTTCATACGATATTGGCCGTTCTGGCGGGGGTCGCCTTGTGGTCCATTCCATACCTGCGTTGGGCCGCAGCCGCGCTGGCGGCTCTCATCGTGGTCTCAACAGTCACAACAGGGACTCATTATGTAGTGGATGTGGTAGCTGGCCTTGGCGTCGCTTTCGTGGCATTTGGGGTAGCGAAAGGATATACTTGGCTGGAATTGAAAGTATCGCGGCCGGCCGCTTGAGAGTCATCTAATGATGCATCGTGCAGGGTCAAAAAACATCCTACCGCAATCACTGGTCTGGGTCGAGTTAGCAATTACCCTGACAATTCTAGGCCATTTGATTTTCCCGCCGGCGTCGGGACCCATGGCCTGGCCTTCTGATGACTTCGCGCAGTATTGGGCAGCCGGGCGCCTGAATGCGCGCGGGTTAAACCCGTACTCGCCCGAGCTGTTGCTCTCCTTGCAAAGCAAGCCGGACTGTCAGAAGAAACACAAAAGGAAGCGGGGCTGCGAGCCGACAAGCCACTCATGATGTGGAACCACCGCTAGACAAAACTAACGCTGCTCCTTGGGCGAATTCGACAAGATGAGTTTCGATCCGTACACCGGTGCCGTTTTTCTGACCAAGGCCTTGGCCCTATCAACTTGCGTTGCTCTGATCTTCCGTGCAAAGATCCGGTCGATTTTGCTCTGGTTGATCGGCGCTGTGATCGTCGTTCTTTTTCTCGGCAATCTCTGCGTTCTCTTTCCGGCCGAGGAATTCGGGTTTGATTATTCCCTATTTTGGAAGATCGGCCAAGACGTGTTGGCTGGCCAGGATCCTTACGCGTCCGAGCGGTTTGTCGAGCATCCTTTTGCCAATCCGCCGACCGCTCTTCCCCTATTCGCTGCCTTTGCCTTGTTGCCGTATCGCACAAGCCTCGCGATCTGGACCATTTCGAACACTGTGATTTGCCTGGCCTTGGCATTAGTGGCCCAGCGGACTCTCCTGTGTCAGGATCAAAGCGGCGATCCAAGAGACCGCACTGGGCATGCCTCCTGGGTACTCTCTCCGGCCGTCATCATGGCACTTACGGCGGCGTTGGCTGTTTCCGATGCGTCTCTTGTGGGATTTTACATTGGCCAGGTCAGCCTCTTGGCTGCCCTGGCGCTGGTCGCAGCGATCTTGGCACAAAGTCGAGGCAAGCCGATCTGGGCAGGCATCTGGCTCTCCCTGGCTACGATCAAGGTCGGAACGATGTTGCCATTCTTGTTCCTGTTCCACCGCAAGTCCGATCTCTTGACCTGGCTCTCGCTAACTGTTATCGTCCTCGGTCTTTGTTTGGTAACCGGCGCTGTGACCGACCTACCGGATCGGCTCAACACATGGCTGGATCGCATCAATGATCTAGCGCATCCAGGACAGGTGAACGACTATTCTTTTCAAGGAACGCAGCCGGAAAACATCATTGGGTTCGATCATGCACTTTTTCGTCTTGGTCTTCGAGACCGGCAGGTTATTCGCCTTGCCCAGTATATGGTGCTATTGGTGCTGGGGGCGTGGGTAACCCATCAAGTCATCTTTAGCCATCGGATTCCGAGGGCAGCATCCTGCTCTCTGGTGGCGCTTTATTCGACCGTGTTTCTCTATCACCGCAACTATGACGGATTGATTCTTGTACTGCCGTTAGTTTACAGCGTCGGACGGGCACGCTCGGCACAGGGCCCAGCTCGCTGGTTATTTGTCGGCACGGCGAGTGCGATTCTGTTGGTTTTGTATTCGAATAAAGCGTTGCTCCAAGCCGCCCAGAGGTTGTCGATGACCGGAGCCGGCTGGGGGTTGCTGGTACAGGCAATGATACTTCCCTACGCCACGTGGTTGGTTCTTGTGGCCATGATTTGTCTCGTTTGTGCCGTATGCAAGGATCAGGCGGGGATCCAGCGAATCAACACCACGTCGAAATAGAGTGATCGGCGGACTGCCATCCTCTTCATAGGTAGAGGTTTCGTGTGCGTGTTTACAGACTTATGATCTTGTCGTTGGAAAGAATTAAGCTATCATCAGAACGAAGTGCGCTTGGTCTGTCCCGGCTGCCCCAAGAATGGTACAAGGCCAAATCGCGTGCTATAATTCGGGCAATGGGACATCTTTTGTACCAGAGATGATCATGACGAAACTAGCCTTCCGCCGAGAAAGCCTGTCACCGTCCGACGTGCCCCAGCCGCAGCGTACTCTCGGCAAGCGCGTTCTCCAAATGACCCTTGTCTGGATATGGTTCGGAATCTTTATCGGCGCAACTTCGGTACCGGGGGGAGATGTTATCGGCGTCGTCTCAGGCGTGGTTGCTGGGATCATCCTTTTGCCATGGTTGGGGATACTACTTGGATTAATCGGCGGCCAGGCCAAGGAAACTCTCTTTGGCGGAATGTTCGGGGCTCTGGTGGGAGTTGTCTGCGGGATCCTGAGCCCCGATCACGGCGCGCTTTACAGCGTGAACATGGCAGTGATTATCGGGGGCATCATCGGAGCAAATTATTCAGCGATACTTTGGCGGCGCAAACGGCATAATCAAAACCGGCTTGCGATCACCAACTGACTTGTAGCCGCGTCGAACGACTTCCGCTTCAGTGGAGCTTCGCAGAAGCGTTGAGCCGCCCCAACGCGACTACCAAGAGTCGCTTACCGAGGCCCCACCTCTTGGCGCGTTTCTGCGCGTCCGGTATCTTCTAGTCTGAGAGTTCGTTGACAATCTCTTCGCGAGGTCGAGCCGGACAATGAGATTCTGGCGGGCCGAAACAACCATCTTTCTGATCATCTGGCTACTCCTGATGATCGGAGGCCGGAGCCGATTCTTCGGCGACCCCGGAGCTCTCTGGCACATTATCGTGGGGGAACAGATCTTATCGACGGGCAAGCTTCCGCGCACCGATCCGTTTAGCTTCACATTTGGCGGCAAGCCGTGGATTGCCCAGTGGTGGCTCGGCGAATGCGTGCTCGCGCTCATCCATAGAATTCGTGGACTGGACAGCATTTTGCTGGCAACGGTGACGTTCCTAGCCTGCCTTTATACCTGGACGGCACACCGCCAGATCGCGCGAGGTCTTCACCCGCTGTTGGCCGCGTTGGTAACGGCATTGGCCGGCCTCGCGAGTACTTATCATTTTCACCCGCGTCCTCACCTTGTTAGCATCGCGCTCCTGGGCTGGACGTTTGCTTGCCTGTGCGACTTAGAGGCCGGCCGCATGCCATTACGCAAGTTGTTTTGGCTTGTCCCGGTGTTTGTCTTCTGGACGAACGTGCACGGAGGCATGGTGGGCGGCGTGGGCACGATGGCGGTGACCCTCTTGGGATGGTGCTTTGCCAGATTACTGCACCGAGACACACCCATAACTCGATACGAGCAGATCCTTCCTTTAGCGTGCCTCATCCTTGCGTGCGGGCTGACGGCCTATGTCAATCCGTATGGCGTGCAGATGCCCCGGGCATGGCTGTCCCTGATGTTCTCGCCAGTCTTACCTGGTCTCATCGCCGAACACAGACCCTTGATGTCCAGCTACGTAGGCTTCACGGTATTGCTTCTCGCGTTCGTCTACGTAGTCGCGCTCCTCGGAGTTCTGCCGGGCCGGCTGCGCGTTACCTGGTTCATACCGCTTATCTGGCTTTACCTGGCTTGGACACGTGTCCGGCACGGCCCCTTGTTTGCGATCATTGCAGTCATTGCGCTGGGCGATATGCTGCCGCACGTTCGCTGGCTGGCCTGGTGGTCCCGGCACGGCAGTGAGGTCTGCCGCGTGCGCGCGCCTCGTGCATCCACTAACAGAATCAACTTCAGGCCCGCCCTGGTTCCGGTTGTACTGGTACTGACGGCGGTCATTCTCCAGATAGCAGCTATGCCGATTCCGATTCTCGGCTACGGCTGGGCTGAGCTCGATCCCACGTATTTGCCGCTCGACCTGTTGCCGGAGCTGCAAGCCTATGAGCGAGACCATCCGAAGGGTACGCCCATCTTCAATGACATGTTGTTTGGCGGTTTCCTCATATACTATACCCCTGGCTTGCGAGTGTTCATCGACGACCGCTGCGAGCTCTACGGAGACGAGGGATTGCTCGAATACGCCCATGCTTATTTCGACGACCCCACGCAAATCGACCACTGGCAACAGCAATACCGCTTCGATCTCGCCCTGGTTATGGCGGATTCCAAGTTCGATCAGCACTTGAGAAATGCGAGTGATTGGACCATGCTGCGGCAAACGGAACCAGCAACATTGTATCAACGGCTTCCTGGGCACGGCAACACAGCGGCACCGAGAGATCCGTGACACGAGGCCGGAGTTCCGGCACAAGAAGGCGCGATGCTCGATCGATCGACTTTCGCGGGAGTTCAGTCACTGCGGCTGCTGCTCGGCTTGACGTTGCTTTCGGTCCTCCTTGTTTGCGCCGGCCGCGCGGTGATGCCCTGGGACAAGCTCTTTCCCGACTACATTTGTTATTGGACGGCCGGCACCATCCTCGCTTCTGGCCAAAGCCCTTACGATGTCGATTTGCAAACCCGAACTCAGAAGGAGTATGGCTGGGACAGAGCAACAACCGGATTCGGCAAGTATGATTTTCTCCCCTTCTACTACCCCCCCTGGTTCGGATTTCTCTGGGTGCTACTCGTTCCGCTAGGTTTTGAGGCCGCCAAATTCACCTGGTTTTTTAGCAACGTTGAAATGGCGTTGGTCGCCGGGTATCTCTTGGGTCACGCGGCAGCCGTACCGCGTCTGCTGGCTATCCTTTTCGTTCCCATCTTCTTGTTCTCGTTTGCCTGTATCTTGTTGGGCCAGACGGCCATCTTCATGCTTTTTCTCATCGGTTTGGCGTGGTGGCTGCTCGAAGGGCATTGTGATCGTTCGGCCGGCCTAGTATTGGCTTGGCTGACCATCAAACCACAACTGACCGCCGTGCTTCTGGTGGGAATTCTGATCTGGGCAATTCGTCAGCGCCGCTGGCGTGTTGTCCAGGGATTTTTGATTGCGCTGGCTTTGCTATGTCTGGCAAGTTCCTTGATCATACCATCGTGGCCCATACAGCTATGGAATGCGACCCGGCAGACGCCTTCTCCGACGGAATACTATCCCTGGATCGGAAACGCCTGGTTCTTGGTCTTGAGAGCGCTGGGGCTACAGCGGTGGGGGTTATGGATCGTCTACTTGGCTGTTGCTGTGCCCTTCTTTGCCGCCGTCTTGAAAGCAGCACTCGATCGGACCTGTTCATTGCGGAATCTCTTGACGGTGAGTATTCTGGCTGCGTTCATTGTCGCCCCTTACGCACGGCACTACGATTTCACCGTGCTGTCGGTTGCCGTGCTTGTTCTTCTGGGTAATCGCCTTTCACGGCTATCAGGCTCAGCCTTATATCTGGCCCTTGCCATACTCCCTTACGCTCAACTCTTACTTTTAGTCTATTTCAAAGAGTCGTATAATCCTTCAGGCAAGTTCCTACTCGAATCGACGTACTTCTGGATTCCGGTTCTCCTGACGGTTATTTGGTTTGTATCCGGCATGTCGTCCAAAAGCCCTGCCCCGTCTGGCGAGCCCGCCTGAACTAAGCCGTGCGTCATTCGGACCGGTCATCCATCGTAAAGGATTGGAAATCCACATCCGAGTCGGGCTTCACTGCGACAAATTTTATCCAGGAGTGCAGTAGTCTTTTCAGTTTCTCGAAGTGTCTGAAATCCGCTTTCGGCTCAAACATGGGAGTGCTCACCTCGCCGATACCGGTCCTGTGCCGATCGTACGGCGAGTCACTGTCGAAAACACGGGTCGTAAGCGTCATCACGCCCGACGACCCTTGACATTCATCGTTACATCTGTAACGGAGCATGATCCCTTCTGGCAGTTGCAAAGCCCGGCAGCGAGGATCCGCGTTCCTGAAGTGTAGCAGCTGGTTCTGGGTGAACTCAAAGACGATGCTGTCCTCGTTCGCGCGATTCTCGCTCTCTTCCATTTTTCTATCTCCTCGACTGATTGCTTTATTGCACCGCGGTCCGTAATGGCCTGTTGCGTTAGCTTGTTTTGGCATGGTTCAATTGGACAGAATCAGATTCGAAATAGGTAGATCTTTCACGAAATCAAGAGAGTTGGCTTCCATCATGACTTCGGGGACGGATCCTTCGCCTGTCTGAAGAGATTTGAGGCCAAAGTAAGGATCAGGGTGATAAGGAGGAGGTTGCGGATCAGCAGTATCACGGCGACTCGGACCGTCGGCCCCTTGAAGATCCAGAAGGATACAGGCAGCGGTGGGGCAGGCTCCATGAGGTCCGTGATAAACAGAAATGGAACGAGAATTGTAGTCAAGAGACAGGTCAGCAGGAAGCTCCACCAGATCAACTGCCGGCCGATGCCACGCAATGGAAGTAACGCAACCAGCGGCAGAAGCCAAAAAAGGTATTGAGGAGAGAAGACTTTATTCGTCGCGAGAAACAGCATCAAAAACAGGAGCGTGTAACAGATGAATAGGCACGGGTACCGCTGCGCCAGAGTGCCGTGCGGAGAACTTCCGCCGTCATTCCTGCCCGTAAGCCGATTGCAATGAACCAGGAGCAGCGCGGTTGCCGCCATGAGAAAAGTGATCGTTAGCCAGGGAGCCAGCATGACAAGGATGGGCGAAAAGGAGGAGCGCAGATTGATGCTGCCGTATGAATAATGGACCTCGGTGGCGTGACCCATGGGTTTGAGGGTCATTTCCAGGGATCCATAAAGGGAGCCGATTTCGATACCGCGGGCCCGGTGATACGGGAGAAAACCCAGGCATCGACTCCCGTCGCAGAGATAAAAGGGGAGAAAACACACAATCACCAAAATTAGTAGAAACACCGCCCGAACGCCAAGAGCAACCAGCACACCTGGCTTCGAGTATGACAGCCTCGTGTCTCCAGGCATTGAACCGACGACCCAGATGGGCGCAAGTACCAGGGGCACGAGTTTGAAATTAATTGCCACGGCGAGCATGGCGAACGACCATCCGTAGTGCCGCCGGCTGCGCAAGAGAACCAGGGCAAACATCACCACCGCGGCCAGAAGCAGATCCAGGCGATCATAGAGCAGATGCCAAAGGATCACCGTACTCATTAGATACACCAGAAGTCGCTGTGTCTGCTCCGCGCTGCTCTCGCGAGCGAACAACCAGCGTACCAACGCCACCATGAGAAAAAGCAAAATGGCATCCACCACCGCCATGCCGTAGCGCCAGGCAAAATAGTAGCGTTCCTTGAATTCCGCCGTGAGCGGTTCCTCCTTGCATGGATACTTCATCCATAGCCGGGGGATTCGCATGACCGCCAGAGCTAGGGGCGGGTATTCCACATTTTTGTATTCATCCAGCGATGCTACCTGGTTGCCGGCTCCGCCGGCTTGCTCGATTTGTTGTTGGACCACCTGCGCGTGATATTCATAGAATGATGTACCTGTTTGCTTGGCCGATTCCTGTTCCTGAGCATATTGCGCGTAGATAAACACATCGGTAGCCGGCTGTTGAAAAGGCACGATAACCAGGCGGCTAAGGAGAAAACCGACACCAATCATCAGAAGATTGGGTTTTGGCGCTTGGCTGAGGTCAGCACGACGCTTGGCGCTCAATTCTTAACCTCTTTCTTCACTCACAGTCGAGTGCCAAAAAACCTTGACGCGCAACTGACATAGTTTGACACTCGACTGTAAAAGAATTTTGACCCTCGGCTGGAGTAGCAACCAGAGCAGCCTAGAGCCAGCACGGTCGCTCGTATGAATCCGGGAATAAGCTGCTGCAACGCAAGTCTTTGCTGAATCGATTGTTACGACAACTCTAGGCGATCTCCCTAGATTTTTCCAAGATCATTTGACGGCACGACTCAACTTCGGCACACCGCCTGCTACTGTCTATCAAACGCAAGGCGGACAACAGCCGCTTTCGACCTGCAGTGCACTGGTGAGTGTTGTATCAGCCTTGCAGATGTTTACGGCTTTTAGAAACTTTAGTCAATCCGTTTGAAAAGGGGAAACCTACATGACGAAGTTCATTACTTCCGCTACGAAGTTCATTAAGAAGTACGTCACTCGGCAAGAGGAAGGCGCCACGTTGGCCGAGTACGGCTTGCTGCTCGCCCTGATCGCCGTAGTTTGCATCGCCGCAATCACATTGGTCGGCACCAAGATCAGCTCCATGTTTACGTCGATCGCAGGCTCCATTTAGCCTGAAACTCTTGGGATCTTTCTTGTTGGCACTGTTTGGCCTGGTTCAACCTTGGGTGGCACCCAAGAACGCGTCATTTTGAACCATACCCACTGTTTGTTCTTAATGAAGGAGTTGCTCACTATGGTTTTCATCCGGAACGAGGCAGGCGCCACGTTAGCCGAGTACGGTTTGCTCCTGGCCCTGATCGCTGTGGTTTGTATCGCCGCGATCACCTTACTTGGAACTCAAATAAGTTCCATGTTTACATCGATCGCGAGTTCACTCTAGTCCGCAGCTTGCTGTCGAACACTCTTCCCCGCTGCGACTGGCGACGGTTTTTCAAATCGTCGCAGTGCTTGGAGAGGCGAGTGCCCTGTTGGAAGGCCCAGGCAGCAAACAGCCACCAGGTTTTCCGAAGGCGAGGCAAGTCCATGACCCCGTGGCTAAAGACTGCAAAGGAGCTATTCACCGGTGAGGACGAGGGCGCATCGATTCGTAGAATACGGCTTACTGCTCCCCCTGGTTTCAGTAGTTATCCTGGCCGCGATTACCTTGCTTGGAACGACATTGAGCAGTCTTTTTACGTCTCCGGCGAGCTCAATTTATGCGGTGCTTGGACGAAGCCATGAGGGATTTCTCAAAGGAGCAGATCGCAGTATCGATTCTCGAGCGGCTATTGAAGATCCCTCTCCGAGAGCTTTTCGTCCTTTGTCCGCATTTACTGTGACTGGCATGTCAACGAGGAGACTTATGTAATGGTTCAGATACTTCCGCTCCACGTTTGTGTCGTGCTGGTTGCCGTGCTGGTCTCAGCAGTGACGGACCTCTGGAAATTCAAAGTTCACAACGCCCTGACGCTGCCTCTGTTGGCTTGTGGACTGATTTACCATGCAGTCGCCCCTGGGCCTGTCGGCTTCGCCAGCAGCGTGGTCGGTGCACTGTTCGGGTTCAGCGCGGTCATCGGCTTTTATGTATTGGGGGGCATGGGCGGCGGGGACGTCAAGCTGATGACGGCGGTTGGTGCCTGGCTCGGTTTCTGGCCCACGTTGTCCGTCTTCATCGCCGCCTCACTTGCCTCCGGCATCTACGCCGTGGTCGTAATGGTTTTGTATCGTACCCAACGGGATACCTGGGTCAATCTCCAGATTGCCTGGCACCGCATGGCGGCATTCAGTCGGCGCCTGGGATCCGACGAGCTGGTGGAGGCCGAGGTGGCACGGGACGATCGTCGGGGCCGCATCATTCCCTTTGCGGCCATGATCACGGTGGGACTCCTGGCAAGTCTGATTTGGATATGGTTAGGAATACAACCGTAAAAACTGATTTCCCTTCCTTACTTTGTGCAGAGGTGACCTGTGAGCTTTCGAACTGGTCTAATCGTATTGCTAGCTCTCGTCTGTGGCGGATCAGCCGCTGTGGGAATTAACATGCTGCGTAACCAGGATCCGCCGAGCTCGAAAGCCGAGACGGTGGCTGTTTTGGTGGCCGCTCGGGATATTCCCCGAGGCGCAATGATTACTGCCGACTCGACAACCACCGAGGATTATTTGAACGCTCCGTCGGGTACAGTGACCAGTATGGAAGATGTTCTGGACCGAGTGGTTTTCGTACCGCTCATGAAAGGTGAACCAATCCTGGACAGCAAACTAGCACCAAAAGGGGCAGGACGCGGCATGGCCGCCCTTATCCCCAAGGGGATGCGCGCCATCTCGATTCAGACCCCCAGCGTGGCGTCAGCGGGCGGCGGGTTCATTTTGCCCGGCAGCCGGGTGGATGTATTGATGATTCCGAACAGCCAGGGTGGAAATGAGGACTTGAACGCCCGGGTCACGCCCGTACTCCAGAACGTGGAAGTTTGGGCGGTTGGACCGCGCGTGGAAGCCCCGGCTGAGAATAAGGTTGATACCAAGGAATTGCGGGAGGTGACTCTTCTGGCCACACCTGAGCAGGCAACTAACCTTGCCTTGGTCCAAAACAGAGGATCGCTACACCTTACCCTCCGCAATCCCGAGGATACCGGCGTCATCGTGGCTCAGCCCAGGGAACCAGAGAAAGAACAACCGCAAAAACCGCCGGAAGTCGTTAAGCCTCAAGAGGTCGTAAAAGAGCCCGAGCCGATCCGGATCCGAACATTGCATGGGACGCAGGACGGTGCAGTCCATGTAAAATTGCCGGACAAAGCGTTCGACAACCGTTGATGGCGAGGATGACCCGAGAAGAATGGACTCGATGGGTTAGGCCGCGGCGCGACTGATCCGCGCTGAACTGGCGTTTCATGAGAGAGCGGCGCAGTTTATCCCGTGCGGTCGCTTGCCCCCAAGCGGCAGCCGATGAGTCAAGGCAGTATTCATGCGTGTTTTCATCGTCAGTGATCACGAGCCAAGCAGTATCAAGGTCCGCGAGGCGCTGCTACGGGAAGGACACGATTGTCCCGTTGCCCACGTTCTTTCCCTTGATTTAGCACGCGCTCAACTGACAGAGGTCCGTCCCGAGATGGTGGTCCTTGTTCTGTCGCCAGACGTCCAGCATGCCCTGAGCGCGCTGCGCGACCTGCGTAGCCTTGTTCCGGGGCGCATGCTGGCCGTAGGTCCAGCGGTCGAGTCCCAGCTAATCTTGCGCACGCTTCGCGAAGGGGCAGACCAATACCTGGATGAGGCCGACTTAGAGGCAGAAATTCAGGCCGCACTAGCGCGGCTCCGAATCGAGGAAATTACTCCTGCCGAACGGGGACGCTTGATCGCCTTATTAGGGCCCAGCGGCGGCAGCGGCTCCAGTACGCTGGCCGTCAACATCGCCACTGTGTTGGCCAAGGAGCACAAAAATTGCGCCTTGCTCGATCTCAAGTTGGAGGCGGGCGATTTGGCCGCGCTGCTCGATCTGAAGCCTACTCATACCTTGGCTGACCTGTGCCTGAATGCCGCCCACATGGACCGGGTCATGTTTGAACGTTCGCTCGTCCGCCATGCGACGGGTGTCCATGTGCTGGCTCCGCCGGGGACGTATGCGGATGTCACTCATGTGAAACCGGAGGGAGTTCGTCTCGCGGTGATGCTGGCCCGCGCCTCATTCCCTTACGTTGTCGTGGACCTTGACCATTCCTTCCGCGAAGAACAACTTGAAGTGCTTCGCCAGGCCGACGTAGTGCTGCTGATTCTCCGACTTGATTTCACCTCCCTCCGCCATGCTCTCCGAACTCTGGAACATCTTGAGCAGCTCGGAGTTGGAAAGGAAAAGGTAAAGCTCGTGGTCAATCGGTATGGCAGGGCCAGGGAAGTGCCCCGTGGCAAGGCCGAAGATGCGCTGGGCATGAAAATCCTTCACTACATTCCGGATGATCCCAAGACGATCAACCGGGCGAATAACAACGGCGTGCCGGTCGTCCTCGAGGCCCCTTCCGCCAAAGTCTCCAGGAGCCTCACCCGCCTGGCCGCCAGTGTCAACGGCTCTATGGCTGTGGTCAGAACAACAGCCACTAACCAAGGAATTATCTGATGAACCGATTACACGTCCGCGATTCGAATCAAAGGAACGGCAGCGCGCCGGCCGCCGAGGAACGGTTTCTTCTCCACAAGAAAGAATTGCACCAGCAGCTCATCACGAGCATGGACCTCTCCACCATCGGCACGATGAGCGAGGATGAGCTGCGAGTAGAAGTGCGCCGCGCCGCCGAGGAGCTGTGCCGGCGGAGCTCCGACTTGCTCAGCCTGAGCGAGCGCGAGCGGCTGGTGAATGAAGTGCTGGACGAAACGTTCGGCTTGGGCCCCCTCGAGCCCTTGATGCGCGATCCGACCATCACCGACATCCTGGTTAATGGTCCCAAGACCGTGTACATCGAGCGCCGTGGCCGATTGGAGCGAACTTCGATCGCCTTCCATGACGACCGCCACCTGTTGCAGATCATCCAGCGGATCGCGGGCCGGATTGGCCGGCGCGTGGACGAGACCAGTCCGATGGTGGATGCCCGCTTGATGGACGGCAGCCGAGTCAACGCGATTATCCCGCCGCTGGCCCTGGATGGCGCGCTCGTTTCGATTCGCCGCTTCGGGGCTAAACCCCTGCTGATCGATGACCTGGTGGCGAAAAAGTCCATCCCACCGGACTTTGTGAAATTCCTCGCGGCGTGCGTGAAAGCGCGGATCAACATACTGATTTCGGGTGGAACCGGCAGCGGCAAGACGACGTTTCTGAACGCCCTGTCGAGCTACATCCCCGTTGAGGAACGCGTTGCGACGATCGAAGATGCGGCGGAGTTGCAGCTGCAACAACCCCACCTGGCCCGGATGGAGACGCGGCCGTCCAACATCGAGGGCACCGGCGAAGTGACCACCCGCGACCTGGTCCGCAACGCCCTGCGTATGCGACCGGACCGGATCATCATCGGCGAGTGCCGCGGCCCCGAAGCCCTCGACATGCTCCAGGCCATGAATACCGGGCACGAGGGCAGCCTGACAACGGTCCACGCCAACGACACTCGAGACGCCCTTACCCGCATCGAGATGATGACCGGCATGGCCGGCTTCGATATGCCGATGTGGATCATCCGCCGCCAGATCGCTTCGGCCATCCAGATCGTCATTCAGCTAGGCCGCTTGGCCGGCGGACCCCGCAAATGCATCCAGATTTCGGAAATCACCGGCATGGAAGGCGAGGTCATGAGCATGCATGACCTCTTCGGTTTCAAGCAGACCGGAGTGGACAAGCACCAGGTCGCTCAGGGCTATTTTTATGCCTCAGGAATCCGGCCCAAATGCCTGGAGAAGTTGGAAATTTCGGGCGCCGGCCTCCCTGTGGAAATGTTTGAGCGGCGCATGATCAACGCATGATAGGAGCCGACTTTGAACCCCGCGCTCTTGACACTGTTCACCTTTCTCGGCGGAGTTTGTCTCGTCGCCGGCATTTATTCCATCTTGTCAGACCTTTATCTGCGCGACCGCTCGCGGGTCGGCCGCCGCGTGGACGAAGAGTTCCGCACACGCCAACGCGAGAAGGTGCGGCAATCGCCCCTGTTCAAGAATTTCAATGAACTGACGGCAGAGGCGGAGACGGAGGAGTGGGGCACGCCCGGCATCCGCAAACGGTTCGAGACGATGGTCGAGCAATCGGGTCTGAGCACTACTCCCAAAAGGTTACTGATGATTGCAGGGGCTGCCGGGCTTGGCCTGGGAGCAATCGCCGGCTTGATCCAGGGGGTACTGGCGGGGATCGTTGTAGCCCTGGTCGCGGCCGCCGTGCCGCTTGTTTACGTCCGCATTAAGCAGAAAGCCCGATCGCACAAGCTCCTGACCCAGCTCCCTGACGCATTCGACCTGATGGCCCGGATGATCCGGGCGGGCCACACCATGTCACAGTCGTTGCAAGGAGTCGCCGACGAGTTCGACGCGCCCATCGCGGCAGAGTTCGCCTACTGCTACGAGCAGCAGAACCTGGGGCTTGACCCGGAAAGAGCCCTTCGCGATCTCGCTCGGCGTACCGACCTGATCGAAATGAAGATTTTCGTGCTCGCCCTGATGGTTCAGCAACAAACCGGCGGCAACTTGGCCGATATACTCGAAAAGCTGGCGAGCGTCGTGCGCGATCGCTTTCGGGTGCTGGGAAAAATCAGAGCCCTCACCGCGGAGGGTCGCTTTCAGGCCGCCGTGCTTTTGGCCATGCCTCCCGTCCTGTTTATCATCATCCTGGCGCTGAATCGAAGCTACGGGCAGATCTTGTTTGATCATCCACTGCTCTTGGTCAATGTCGTTGTGCTCGAATTGCTTGGCGCTCTGTGGATTCGCAAGATCGTTAATTTCGATTTTTAGGAATGTGGCAGACCCAGTCATGAATGAAACGATCGCACTGGCAACGTTCGTCGCGGTAAGCAGCTTCGTTTTGTTGATTGTCATGCTGGTACGCGGACGAAAAAGCCGCCTCGAAACCCGGCTGGAAGATTTATCCGGCAGCAGAATTGCTGTTGCCGAAGCGGGAGGCATGATGGACTTTGCTCGATCGGCATTGCCCGCGATCGGGGCACCGCTCCTGCCGCAAGAGGAGGAAGAACGAACCCGTCTCCGGACGCGCCTCATTCATGCCGGGCTGTACGGCCGAGAGGCCGTGCTCTTGTTCCTGGGCGTCAAGATGCTCTTATTCGTCGGTCCTGCGCTTTTGGGCATTCTCGCAGGAATCTTTAACCTTGTGGAATTTCGCATCGGCTTGTTCTCGGGTGCTTTTTTGGGTATCTTTGGCTTGGTCGGCCCGAGCTTCTGGCTCGATAAACGCAAGAAGGCCCGCCAAACCACCTTGCGCCGCTCACTTCCGGACGCCCTGGACTTGCTCGTGATCTGCCTGGAGGGTGGCTTGAGCCTGCCCGCAGCGTTGCGGCGGGTGGTCGGCGAGCTGCGGACCGCCCACCCTGTCCTGGCTATTGAAGTGAATATTGTTCAGCGCGAAATCCAGATGGGACAATCACCCGGTGATGCCATGCGGCAGTTTGCGGGACGCGCGGATCTGGAAGAGGTTCGCACCCTGGCCTCGGTTATCATTCAGACAGAGAAATTCGGGGCCAGCCTGGTGAAGTCACTGCGCGTCCATGCGGAAACACTACGCACCAAGCGACTTCAATACGCGGAGGAGATGGCTCAAAAGGCGGCAACAAAAGTCCTCTTTCCCACCGTCTTGTTCGTTCTCCCATGCCTGTTCATTGTCATCCTTGGGCCTGGTGTCATCCAGATCGCCGACGTGTTTGCCAAGATGAGCAAATAAAACTGTGTGAGAGGATCCGATCGGTGTTTAGAAAACTCAGCGCCGTGGCCTTGGTAGGAGTAGCGACAGGAACCTTGGTGATGCTTGCTGGCGGCCTTTCTAATCGACGGGAGTCGGAGGGCCTCGACATTACCTGTAGTTGGTCACGCACAGTTTGGTTCACCCTGAAGAGCATGAGCGACGGCTCAAAAGTGATACTGGCCATGATCATTGTGGCGCTAGTCGCGATGTACGCGGTTTCGCGTGTGAGGCGAAGGTGAAAGTATACGGCAATTTCGACGAGCGAGGAACGGTTTCCATGCGAATCGAGACAGGAAGGGTTTTGACGAAAAACCAGCTGCGCCGTGGAGCCGCCGCCGGCGAGCTCGCGATAATCTTACCGGTGCTGGTGACCATGGTCCTGGGCGCCGTGGATTTTGGCCGCTTCGCATACAACTATATTGCCGTTACCAACGCCGCTCGGGCCGGAGCGGCCTTCGCCATCATGAACCCTTACGATACGCGCAGCGCAGCGGCGACTTCGGCCTGGCAGGCTGCTATTCTAACGTCCGCTCGGACCGAGCTCTCGAGCCAGGTCGGCAGCGGCAATGCCACCAATTTGACCATAAGTCCTGCTCCAACCCTTAGTAGGGACGCGAACGGTTTGAATCGGGTCAAGATCACCGCGCAATACCCGTTCACCACGATTGTCAATTGGCAATGGTCGGGCTTGGGAATACCGCAAACGCTGACGCTGTCCAGTACGATCGAGATGCGAATGATCCGTTAAGTGTAATGGGCCCGCGCCTCGGGCTGGCCGCTACCGGAGATCTAGCCATGCGTTTACGTTGCCGAACCGCACCGCGCCGCGGCGCGACCTTGACGGAGTTGGCCTTGACCATAACGGCCTTCCTGGCGCTCGTCCTGGGATCCGTGGACCTGGGTATCGCCACCTTCCGCCTCCACGTGCTCTCCCAGGCCGCCCGCATGGGCGTACGGCAAGCGATCGTCCATGGCCCAAATGCCCCCAGCGGCTGGAACGGCGGCACCTGGGGTCCCTCGACCTATACCGCGTACGCCAACGCATCGGACGCCAAAGCCCAGTCGATTGCTCCTTACCTGGTAGGGCTCAATGCGAGTCAGGTTCAGATCACCATGCAGTGGCCCGGGACCGGCAGCCCGGCCAATGCCCTGGAGCAGCCTGTCAGCGTGACGCTGACCACAACCTGGACGCCCATGCTAGGATTTATCTTCGGCAGCAACTCCTACACCCTGAGAGCATCTTCCGAGATGCCCATCGCCCATTGAGAGGATAACCATGCGCTATCCCGCCACGACTTTTTTCCTGCGCCGAAAGCGGCCTGCTGCTACGCTCGTGGTCTTCGTGCTGGTCACGCCCGTGCTGCTGGGCATGATTGGTCTCGTGATCGATGCCGGCCTGGTCATGGCCGTCCAGCGCAGGGCCCAGAACGCAGCCGACGCAGCCGCCCTGGCGGCGGCCCAGGACATTTGCCTGGGTAAATCCCCGAGCAGCGCCGTAGCGACAGCTCAAACCTTTTTGATCGATATGGGATTATCGAGCGTGACGCTCACGCTTAATGGGGGTAGCAACAATACCGTGAACAACCCGCCCCTGAGCGGTCCCCACTCTAGTGGGACAAACCAAAACAATTATGTCGAAGTCATCCTGAGCATTCCCGCGCAGACGCTCTTTATCCAGGTCTTGGGCGTGAACCCCAATCAGCAAGCCACCGCCCGTGCGGTGGCCGGCTTCGAGCCGGCCGGCGCCGGTGAAGGCGCAATGGTCCTGGATCCCACCGTGTCCGCTGGAATCACGGCCATCAGCAACAACGTCCAATTGATCGTCAACGGTGACATCACAATTAACGCCAACGGACAGGGGCTAAACCAGTATGGCCAAACTGTAGGGACTGGGACTGGAGGTGCTGCGCTCACCACTGCGAATTCGAAAAGGTCTATCCCCACAGTCATAGCCACCAGGATTTTCTCGGTGGGCGGTACAAACAACCTCGGTAATATTGCGACCTATGACGGGAGCTTCGCCGGCTTCTACAATCCCGGTAACCCAAACCCTTCCGGCGTGCCGCTATTCGCACCGTCAGGAATCGCCCCGGACCCTCTTATTAATCTGGCTACCCCGACCACGAGCAATGGGGTCACCAATAAATATTGGTCTTGGAGTGGTACTGGTAACGGTACCTGGACGCCTGCGGCAAGTCCACAAAGCCTTAGATTCAATAACGGCGCCACCCCGACTATCCCGCTTGGCATCTATTCGGACATTACCATTTTCAACGGTGCGACAGTCACCTTGTCACACGGGATCACTGTGATAGCGGGCAGCGGGGGCCTGACGATGAACGGCGGGACGTTGAAAGACAACGGTGTCGGCGTGATGATCTACAACACGGCAGCTAGCTACAACCCTCTCACCGGAGCGCCCGACAATGCGGATGGCGGCACCAAGCCTACATCGACCGTGGGCGGAGGCGTCACCATATTTGGCGGAAGTACAATCAATCTCTCGCCCTTGACCAATAATAACACATATAACGGGATGGTTTATTACCAACGACGCGGGGACAATTCCGGACTCATAGTTAATGGTAACAGCAGTAACATTAATTTTTCGGGCGCAGCAGGCCAGGTTTCCACACTGTATGCGAAATGGGCGAATTTCACCCTTGCCGGCACGGGAAGGTTCAATGCTCAGTTTATCGTTGGCACCATGACCATCGATGGCGGCGCTGCGGTAACCATCGACGCCACCGGTAAGACCAATGGCCAGGGCAACCTGGTGTTCCTCGTTGAATGAACCTGCGCTTGCTTTACGACAGTCGGATGGGTTACTCTGCTGGCTCCGACGGCATCTTCAACGATGGCACGATGAACGTCACTAACTCCACGTTCAGTCGCAACTCTGCTGGCTCCGGCGGCGGCATCTTCGGCAGCACCTACGGCACTGTCACGGCAAGGAACGTGATCGTCGCTGTCAACACCGCCGCTAGCTCTCCCGATATAGCGGGGCAGGTGAACAGCCAGGGCCACAACCTGATCGGCGACAGCACCGGCGGCAGCGGCTACGACCCCACCGACCTAGTCGGCACCGGCCAGAATCCCATCGACCCCATGCTTGGCCCACTGGCGGATAACGGCGGCCCCACGCAGACAATAGCCCTGCTTCCTGGCAGCCCGGCGCTGAATGCCGGCGACCCAACCAGTTGGACGTGCCCGACCAGCGGGGCGTCGTGCGCAGCGGTGGCGTTAACATCGGCGCCTACCAGGCCAGCGCCAGCCGTTTCTCTTTTTCCGCCCCGGACATGGTATCGGCCGGTATGCCCTTCGACGTGACCGTGTCCGCCCTAGATGTCTTTGGACAGGCAGCAGTTGGCTACAGCGGCACAATGCGAATTACGACCAGCGATCCCGGCGAGGGCATATTTCTGCCCCCGGACTACACCTTCACGCCGAAAGATGGCGGCAGCCATACATTTCCCAATGGCGTGATCCTAGTTACGCCGGGCGATCAGACCCTGACGGCCACTGATACGAACGATGATTCCATTAGCGGCACTACGACTGTCATGGTCATCGGTTGGGGCGGCCCGCGAGTGGGGGGCGGAAACCTTTGGGGCACAATCCTGGAGCAACTCAATACCCGGAAAGACAATTACTTTGCAATGTTATGCTAGACCTGCTCAAGCTTCCAGGATCCAAAACTCGGTTGCCCTAATGGATACCCCCAAAGCTGGTGTCATGACACCCGTTTTGGCGCATTTTGGAGAAATTTCTTTCAAATCTCCGTTGCTCGAAAGGCTGGTGTCATGACACCTGTAAGCAAGGGTTAATGGGGGTTTTTGAGGGTTTCCGTTCTAGGATTGAAGTGTCAGGAAATGCCGTAAATTACGGCATTTCCTGCTATTATCGGCATATCAACGAAATTGCATATTTTCCATTAGGAAACCGATGCTCTATCCCCTGAGCTACGGGCGCAGTTTTCAGTTTCATGCAGCAACTTGGGCGCTTGGTCACACGCCGAAAATTTGCAGGCCTCGCAAGCTTTAGACAATCGACTTCCTTAATGCTATTTCTTGTCCCGCTTCCAGATGGTCGAGGTCCTGCCGCTGTTCTCCGAGGTTTTGAAGTCGCCGGGCCGATCCTTGCCCGCGGCAGCAGAGCAAAATTTAAGCATTTCTCCATTGAATTCATAGATTCCGAGCATGGTCATGTCTTTTTCGGGGCCGTCCAGAATCTTGTAGTCGATATTCTTGGGCTTTTTACTCGGATCGACGGTGATCTTTGCTTTCAGAAATACCTGGCCGCCGACGGTAACGGTAACCTCATCCCCCTTGACGACCCGTTTGGCGTCATTGACGATTTCCTCCGAAAACGGCTGTCCATCGCGTTCGCCGGAAACCATCGACCACTCGCCCTGGATTTTTTCCATTTCCTTTTTGATCGTGTCTTTGGGGACATCAGCGCCGAGAAAAAGGCAAACGCTGAGCACAACCATTGGTTTTCGCATGACAACTCCTTTTCTTGGTTAGTAACGTTCTCGATCACTGAGCGTAGCCCTCACGCTTCGCGAGAGGATTGGTGAGGGCCGGAGTTGAACCGGCGACCTAAGCCTTTTCAGGGCTCCGCTCTACCAGCTGAGCTACCTCACCGGCATTGAACTGTAAGGCGCCGAGTGTAGGGCGCGACTTGCCGCCCTGCGCCTCACGCTCCAATCTACGGCAACTCCGCAAATCCGTCAACCAATTCGCCGGTTCCACTTCCTTAAAAACAAATGAGAAGTAAAATAAAATGTCCGCAATAGAATGCTGGATGGGGGGAGGAATCCAGGGAAATAGCGCATGTCCATTACGTCGAAGGGGGAGGCGCCGGCGACCAATCTGGAAGAAGAGCGCCTCGCACAAGCCCTTATTAATCGCGGCTTGGTTAGCCGCGAGGAACTCGACCGTTGCCGCTCCACGAACGGGGCCAGCGGCCCGGAGATTCTCTTATCCCGATTGCTCGAAGCCAACAGTCTAACTCCGGAACAATACCAGCGGGTGACACAGGAACTGGCGGTTTTGGTGGGCCAGCAGATTCCCGGCTACCAATTGCTGGAAAAGCTCGGCCACGGCTCGATGGGGATCGTGTTCAAAGCCCGGCAATTGAGCATCAATCGCCTCGTGGCCATTAAAGTTTTGCAACCCCGCCTGGCCACCAATCCCAAGGACCTCGAGCGGTTCTTGCGGGAAGCGCACCTGGTGGCCCGGCTCAGCCATAACAACATCGTCCAGGCCATCGATGCCGGCTCAACCGGCAAGGTTCACTATTTCGTGATGGAGTATATCGAGGGCATCACGATCGACCAGGAATTGCGCGCCGGCAAGGTGTATTGCGAACGGGAAGCCCTCGAGATCATCATTCAAATTGCCCAGGCCTTGGATCATGCCCATCGTCGGCAACTGATTCACCGCGATATCAAGCCGGCCAATATCATCCTTACCACGGACGGGATTGCCAAGCTTGCCGATCTTGGATTGGCCCGGCAGGCAGTGGGCGATGCCCTGGCGCCCGAGGAAAAAAACCTCGTGGTGGGCACGCCGTTTTATATTGCGCCGGAGCAGATCCACGGCCGCACGGATATCGACGTGCGCGCCGACGTTTATTCGCTCGGCGCCACGTTATATCACATGGTCACCGGCCAGCCCCCCTTCCCCGGCACCCTGGTGAACGCCGTGCTCGAGGCGCATCTCAATTGCGAGCTGACTCCTCCCGATCACATCAACACCAACTTATCGGGCGGGCTCGGCGAAATGGTCGAATTCATGATGGCCAAGGATCGCAACAAGCGCTATGCATCCGTGCGCGACTTGATCATCGATCTCGAGTGTTTATTGGCAGGCGAACCACCCAAGCTGGCCCGGCAGCACATTGAAGCCAGGCTCTTGGCGGAGCTTGGCAAAGGCGAAGCCGATGAAGACGATGAACCGAGGCGCATGCGGCATCGCTCCTACGACACGAGATTGCAGATTTGGATTTGGATAATGGGGATTTTGCTGGGAATCAGCGTGTTGGTGAATTTGGTTTTGGCGATGAAGCGATAATATTGTTTCTCACCGTTCCACCTTCGCGAGTTTTTAAGAAAATTCGCTTCTCTTACCCATAACCAGAATCTTGGCTCCCTGGACGATCTTGGCGACACGCAAGAGAGAAAACCGGTTCAAGAAGTAGCGGCCGTCACTCTTGATGACATGTCCTTTTTGCACCAGGCGATTAAGGCGCAACGCCGTGATCTTTTGCAAATTATACCGACTCAATATTTCGTCCATGGGCAGGCCGGCCGCCGATTTCTGAATCTCGGCAAATATTCTTAACCGCAATGATGTCTTGCACAGGTTGATAAAGCAAAAGAAACAATAAGACAGGGCGATATACGTTCCCACATTGACAACCAAGATGGCGCCCGCTTCTCCCCACAGGTCGCTGCGAAAGAACGCGGACGAAACGCTTAAGGCCAGGAGAAAGACAAAGCCGGCGCCAAAACCGGCAGCTACGGACTGTAAAAACTTCCCGGCCGGAAATGTTCGGGCAATCCGTAGCTGGCCTACGATGTTTATGATTAAAGAGATTACGGGAGTTGCACCGGGAAGATATTCGATCATCGGGCTCTCTCACCCGGCACGCACATCGACGTGCGCCAGGCGGCCGTAAAAAAGTATGAAACGCAACAGGAACACATTAAGACCTCCCGGGGCGACCAGGTAACGCCCATCTTTTTCCACGATGGTCTTGTCGTTTACGAGACTTTGAATCCTTGATTCGATGAATGTCAATTTGTCGGCTACCTTGAACAGGTCTGCTTCTTCAATTCCGTTTTTGCCCGCCCTCGCGATTAGCATCACGGTCGTGAGAGTGGGGCTGTCCCATTCCAAAAGGGTGTAGCTCACAATATAGGCGAAGGCCATGGCAAGATAAAAAACCAGCACATGAAAATAGGCCCCGCCGTTACTCAAAACAGGAATGCCGGCAGAGAGAATAAGGGCGCCGGCGAATCGCAATCCGGCCAACCCGGCGACAAGCACCGCCACAAAAACTCCCAACAACGTAATTAATGCTCTATGCGGCTTGCGAATTCGCCAAATAAGGACGTGCAAGAAAAGGGCGATCCCGTACAGAATAAAACCCCACAGGAGAACACTCAACTCTTAATCCCTGAGATTTTGCTTTAGACAGTTATGGCTTGGCTTCCGGAATCAGTAGCACTAATTCCGTAATCGAGAAACCAGATGGCTTATTATCGGGAAAGACCCGGACCTGGTCAATTGTGTCGGCAACGTAGAAGGTTCTTTGATAGTCCTCCCCGTACCAGCCTTGACTATAGTTCGACCCCGTTTGCGAGAAACCGGAATTCCCAAGACGTCCCCAGATTATTACAACGACAGCGGTGGCTTCGTTGGAATGTTTGCCGCGGATGCGGACACCGGCAACAAACATGGGTTCGGGCAGGGCAAAGGTTATATACGAGTCTTCTCCCATTCCATGGACTGTTTCGTCATTCCACGTTGCCTGATTCGTCCTTGGTTTCAAGGTCAGCAACAATTCCCGAAAAGGCGGGTTATCTTGCAGGTGACGAAACGAGCCGATTTGGGCGCGGCGCAATGCGAGCAGGCATTTGTCATCGACTAAATCCTCGCCCCAGCCGGCATCCGTGGTGATCGTCAGTTGGTGCCGTGCAATGAGCACATAGGGAGGAACCCCTTGCTCCATGTCGTGTTTGAATGCGGTTATCCCCGCAAAATGGTTCGTGAGAAGCTTGTAATCGGTTGCAATATTTACGGGCGCCACAACCACCATCAGGACAAAGAGACACATCTGCATGAAATTCCCGAAAGCTTTCGGCCCGCATAGTACCCAGACAAAATAAATCCAAGGAAGCGTCAGTGCCGGCAAAAACTCATATGACCAGGCAGCCCCCGTCCCGGAAACGCCTCGTGCCCAGCCAATTGCCAGCGCCTGGGTGGCAATCGCCGCTCCAAAAAAAAACAAACCAAAAGCCCGCGAGTCTTGCACACTGCGGTTTCGCCACATCGTCATGAACAGGATTAGGGCGCTAAGCGCCAACAAAATAAGCAATGGCGGTCCCGAGCTGGGCCACAACGTGGGGGCAACTCGGCCCATGCTCTTCGTGAGGAACGCGAGGGACGTTTTGATTATTTGTCTTATGCTGGTGTTGGAAGGATAATAAGACGTCCCTTTCTGGAAACCGACGAAATAATAGGCCACGAGAAGTACGACAGCCAACGCCAGCGCCAGGACCGCCAGGCTGTTCCGCTTACCGTGCAGCTCCAGTGATCGCCATGTGCAAACGCCGGAATAAGCGAACCATAGGGTCATGGCGGGCAGATAAACCAATCCCATTCCACCACACAAGGGAAGTAATATCAGGCATAGTCCCGCCAGAATTCCGCTGCCCAGATCTAATCGGGTTCCCCGCGTGACAACTATCAAAAGAAGCACGCCGGCTATGTATGTCGGCAGAGTGTAGCCAAGCCCGGTGACTCCTCTTAGCATATGCGGCGAAGCTGCCCATTGAAAAAACACAAGTGGGAAAAAGGCGTCCGCGTAACTGGTCCAGCCGCGTATTTTTTTGGCAACGACAATCATTGCCAGTGCCAAGCCCCCCATGGCGGAAACTCGAAAGAGCATGATTGCCCAATTGTCGCAATCCGCAATTCTTAGCAAAGCAACTCCAACAAGCCTCGTAAGCGGAAAACGATGCTCTGTCTCTTGGTCCCACAACCAGCTAATAATAATGGGTTCCGCGCCGGTCGCGTACGCGACATATTCCCAATCCTCGCAGATCGGGACTTCGTGATGGTATTTGCCGATCGATACCAGGGCGGTAAATACCATAATCGTCCAGGTCGCCCAAACAATAGACGGTGCGCTTAGTGCAGAAAATTTTGTCATAGATTGATCCAGCTTTTTTCTCATTACTCCAAGAATATGCCGGCTTGCGAACAATTTCCACAAACAACAATTTTCGACTATAACTGAATGTGACTATATTCAATTCCAGTTGGAAAAAACTCTTGAAGAAAGAATTCTTTCTTGTGTAGGAATTGCGCCGGCGCGCAATTACTATATTTGGGGAGAAAATGATGACGACCGATTCCAGCCAAGCCTCGGATTTGTAGTTCGGTCCCAGCAACAAGTCATTTTCAACCGAGGCAAGTTTGGAGCTTTCAGAATCGCTTGGGTGTGGGTATAGTCTCAAGGGAGCTTCATCATGAAATACCTTGTACTGATCGAAAAAGGACCGAGCAGTTTCGGAGCCTTTATACCCGATCTGCCGGGTTGCGTCGCCGTGGCGAAAACGCGGCGGAGAGTTAAACGCCTTATCCGTGAAGTGATTTAATTACACGTCGGGGACATGCAGAAGCGCGGATATCCCATCCCCAAACCGAATGCCGGCAGCGAATTCGTAGAACTTGAACTAGCCTGATCTTCGCGCCTCGAATAAGCCTTCGGCTTTGCACGGAATTCCTATTTTTGCGAAAGTAACTGCCGGAGCACGTATTGCAGGATGCCCCCATGCTGGTAGTACAGCACTTCCTGGGGAGTGTCGATGCGGACGGAAGCCTGGAATTCTGGTGCGGATCCATCGTGGCGGCGCGCTCTTACCTTGATTTGCCGGTCCTGGGAGAAGCCGTCGGCGATGCCGGACGCCAGGCCTTCGATATCGTACATTTCTTCGCCGGTGAGCCCCAGGGAGGCCGCGTTTTGGCCGTCGAGGAATTGGAGCGGAAGAATGCCCATGCCGACGAGATTGCTGCGATGGATGCGTTCGAAACTTTCGGCAATGACGGCCTGCAGGCCGAGCAGCCGCGGACCTTTCGCGGCCCAGTCGCGCGAAGAACCTGAGCCGTATTCCTTGCCGGCCAGAACGATGAGAGGGATGCCTTCCTGTTCGTATTTCTTCGCCGCATCGTAAATGGACATTTGCTCGCCGTCAGGAAGATGGCGGGTGATGCCACCTTCGGTGCCCGGGGCCAGCAGGTTTTTTAATCGGACGTTCGCGAATGTTCCGCGGACCATGACTTCATGATTGCCCCGGCGGGAACCATACGAGTTAAAATCCTTGACGGCGATGCCATGCTCCGTAAGGTATTTGCCGGCCGGACTTTGAGCCTTGATCGCACCGGCTGGCGAGATGTGATCCGTCGTAATGCTATCGCCCAAAAGCGCCAGCACACGGGCGCCCCGAATGTCCGAAACCCGGGCGGGCTGTTCGCCCATGTTGATGAAATACGGTGGATGTTTTACGTACGTAGAGGTCACGTCCCACTTGTACAGGTCTCCCTCGGGAACCGGTAGGGAGTTCCACCTGTCATCGCCCTTAAAAACTTCACCATATTCTTTCTGAAACATTTCCGAACGAACGGATCGTTCAATGGCATTTTGAATTTCCTTTTGCGTAGGCCAAATGTCTCGGAGAAAAACAGGATTACCCTTGGAATCCCGGCCGAGCGGTTCTGTATAAAGATCGATGTCCATGCGGCCGGCGAGTGCATAGGCAACCACGAGCGGAGGCGAAGCGAGGTAGTTGGCGCGGACTTCGGATTGAATGCGGCCTTCGAAGTTGCGGTTGCCGCTGAGCACAGCAGCCACGACCAGGTCGTTTTCGTCGACCGCCCGCGAAACAGCGGGTGGCAACGGCCCGCTGTTGCCGATGCAGGTCGTGCATCCGTAGCCGACGAGATGAAATCGGAGTTGTTCCAGGTGCGGCATGAGGCCGGCATCGACCAGGTAATCGGTAACGACTTTGGAACCGGGCGCGAGACTGGTTTTTACCCAGGGCGGCACCTGAAGGCCGCGCTCGACCGCTTTTTTGGCCACAAGACCGGCGGCCACCATGACCGAAGGGTTCGAGGTATTGGTGCAACTGGTGATGGCCGCAATGACGACGGAGCCGTGATGCAATTCGGGGGTTCCGGATTCGGGGTCAGCGGTTAGTAAACGCGCTTTTTCCGTGCGCGTTTCGCTAACCGCTAACGCCGGACCTTTGACCCCTGATTTCTTGGCCAAGAGAGTCTTGAGGGAACCGGCGAAAGCCGATTTTGCGTCGCGGAGTTTGACGCGGTCCTGCGGCCGGGTCGGACCGGCAAGGCTGGGTTCGATCGTACCCAATTCGAGCTCTAGAATGTCAGAATACTGCGCTTCCGGGCTGGCAGGCGTGAAAAACATCCCTTGCTCTTTCATATAGGATTCGACGAGGTCGATGAGCCAGACCGGGCGTCCGCTGAACTTGAGATAGCGGAGAGTTTCGGCATCGACCGGGAAGTATCCGCACGTCGCTCCATATTCGGGCGCCATGTTGGCGATCGTGGCTCGGTCTGCCAGCGGCAAACTCGCCAGTCCATCGCCGTAAAACTCCACAAACTTGCCGACGACGCCTTTTTTGCGAAGGATTTCCGTCACAGTCAGGACCAGGTCGGTGGCAGTCGCTCCTTCCGGCAATCGGCCGTGGAGTTTGAAACCGATCACCTGGGGAATCAGCATCGAAACGGGTTGGCCAAGCATGGACGCTTCGGCTTCGATGCCGCCGACGCCCCATCCGAGGACGCCGAGGCCGTTGATCATGGTCGTGTGTGAATCCGTCCCCACCAATGTGTCGGGGTACGCTCGGGGCCGGGGTTTGGCCGATTCATCGGTAAACACAACGCGGGCCAGGTATTCCAAGTTAACCTGGTGAACGATTCCCGTATCGGGCGGCACCACGCGGAAATTGCGAAACGCTTTTTGGCCCCAGCGCAGGAAGGCGTAGCGCTCGCGATTGCGCATAAATTCCAATTCCGCATTGGTTCGAAAAGCTTGCGGCGTTCCAAAGTCATCGACCTGAACGGAATGGTCAATCACCAGCTCGGCCGGCTGCAAGGGGTTAATTCGCTTGGGGTCTCCACCCATTTGCTTCATGGCGTCGCGCATGGCGGCGAAATCCACAACGGCAGGAACTCCGGTGAAGTCCTGCAGCAGAATCCGGCTGGGAGTAAAAGCGATTTCCTTGTTGGCTGCGGTAGGGAAAGCATTGCTTCCGGTGCCGCACGCGCTGGGGGTAAAAGCGACTTCTCCATTGCCCTGTGCCGCCGGCCGTCCGCGCGCAAGCGCCTCGATATCCGAAGCGCGCACGATACGCCCATCCTCGTTGCGAAGGAGATTTTCCAGAAGTATCTTGAGAGAAAAGGGCAACCGGGCCGCTCGGGGGATCTTTTTTTCAACCGCGCTGAGGCGGTAAATCGTGTATTCCCTGTCACCCACTTTGAGAATGGATTCGCCGCCGAAAGAGCTTGACATCGTCTTGGTCCTTCCAACTGGTTGCTAGAACTGCGCCTACACCCTGTCTATAATCATTGTCGGACAGCAGGCGGCCGCCGGCAACATTCAAGGGAGGCTCAAATGCCGGAAGCAGTGATTTTGGACGCGGTACGAACGCCGTTTGGTAGGCGCGGAGGAGCTCTACGCGAGACCCGGCCCGATCGGTTGCTGGCCGGCGCCCTGGATCAGCTTTTGCAACGCGCCGGTATAGACCAAAATAAGATCGAAGACATCGTCACCGGTACGGTCACTCAGGCCAGTGAGCAGGGCGCCAACGTGGGACGGCTGGCAGTGCTGCTATCGGGATTGCCGATTCACGTGCCGGCCGTCACCCTCAATCGGATGTGCGGCTCGAGCCAGCAAGCAGTCCATTTTGTAGCACAGGCGATCGCCGCCGGGGACATGAACTACGCGATCGGCTGCGGGGTAGAAAACATGACTCGCGTTCCCATGTTCAGCTGCATTGGGGGCGGCTTCGAAAAACTGAATCCCGAATTATTGGCCAAGCATGAACTCATTCACCAGGGTGAGAGTGCCGAGCGCGTGGCGGAAATGTGGCACGTTACTCGTCAAGAAGTGGACGCGTTTTCCGCGGAAAGTCATCGGCGAGCGGCCCAGGCCGCCCGAGACGGCCGAAACCGTGAGATTGTTCCGATGCCCGGGATCAATGCGGATGGTACTCCGATCACGTTGACTCGCGATGAAGGAATACGCGAATTCGTGGACGCGGTGAAAATGGCGGCGCTGCCAACCGTATTTCGGCCGAAAGGAAACGGCGTGGTTACGGCCGGCAATTCCAGTCAAATCTCCGATGGCGCGGCGGCGGTATTGGTTGCCAACCGGGAAGTCGCCGAGGGCGATGGATTCCGGCCTCGCGCTCGGTTTCGTGCTCGCGTCGTTGTCGCGGACGACCCCACTCTTCAATTAACGGGCGTCATTCCGGCAACCCAGAAGGCGCTTGCGCGGGCGCGCTTGACGATTCAGGATATCGATTGGATCGAAATCAACGAGGCCTTTGCTACGATTGTGCTGGCCTGGGCGAAGGAAATGAAACCGGATATGGCCAAGGTCAACCCGTGGGGCGGCGCCATTGCTCATGGCCATCCCTTGGGCGCCACCGGGGCGGGCCTCATGGCCAAGATGTTGGTCGGACTGGAAACTACGGGCGGGAAATTCGGCTTGCAAGTCATGTGCATCGGTCACGGCATGTCCACAGCCACGATCATCGAACGCATCTAATGGACCAAGGACCCAAGACAATGAAAGTTGAAGACAGCACTTTTTTGGTTAGCGGCGGAAGCTCAGGGTTGGGAGCCGCCTGTGTGCGCCGGCTCGCAGCCGGCGGCGCCAAAGTGATGATCGCGGATGTCAATCGCACCGCCGGTGAGAATCTGGCGAAGGAATTGGGCGATCGGGTCCGCTTCGTGGCCACGGATGTGACCGATGAATCCAGCGTTCAAAATGCAGTCACAACTTGCGGTAGTACATTCGGAGGCGTACACGGCGCAATTTTATGCGCCGGTATCGCCGTGGCGGAAAAGGTTTTGGGTAAATCCGGGCCGCATCCGTTGGCCTCATTTGCCAAAGTCATCAATATCAATTTGATCGGCACATTTAACGTCATGCGCATGGCTGCCGCCGCGATGTCCGCTGGTCCTCCGAATGCTTCCGGGGAGCGGGGAGTGATTGTGACAACTGCGTCCGTGGCCGCGTTTGATGGGCAAATCGGCCAGGCGGCTTACTCCGCATCGAAGGGCGGCGTCGTGGCCATGACCTTGCCGGTGGCACGGGAGTTGGCGCGTTTTGGCATTCGGGTCATGACGATTGCCCCGGGAATATTCGACACGCCGTTATTGGCGGCGCTTCCCGAGCCGGCGCGCATTTCATTGGGCCAGCAGGTGCCGTTTCCCTCGCGCCTGGGACGTCCCGAGGAATTCGCGGCGCTCGTGCAGCACCTCATTGAAAACGAAATGTTGAACGGCGAGGTGATTCGCCTGGATGGGGCGATGCGCATGGCAGCGAAATGACCGCGTTCTATTTTAGATAATCGCGATATTGATCCCGCAAGGCCCGTTTGAGAAACTTTCCCGCGGTAGTCCGGGGAATTGCATTGGTAAACACCACGGCATCGGGCAGCCACCATTTAGCAAAGCTGGCCTCCAGGTGCTGGAGCAATTCTTCGGCAGTCGCACTCTTGCCATCCTTCAACACCACGACCGCGAGAGGCCGCTCCTGCCATTTGGGATGTTCGACGGCCACGACGGCGGCTTCGGCGACAGCAGGATGCCCCATGAGGGCACTTTCCAAAGCCACCGAACTGATCCACTCGCCCCCGGATTTAATCACGTCCTTGGCCCGGTCCTTGATTTCGATACAGCCACGCGAATCGATGCTGACGATGTCACCGGTTCGGAACCAGCCATCAGAAGTGAACGAGGCGCTTCCTTCGGGGCAGTTGTAATAAGCGCCGGCCACCCACGGGCCCCGCACTTCCAGTTCGCCGGCGGATTTTCCATCCCAGTCAACCAGGCCGGACGCGCCACGGGCCCGAATTTCCACAAACGGCGCCGGGAAACCTTGCTTGGCTCGAAACGCATATTGGTCGGCACTGCAAACGTAGCGCATATCGCTCGGCAAGTTGGCAACGGTGCCCAGGGGCGTCATTTCCGTCATTCCCCAGGCCTGAATCACCTTCAAACCATGCCGCTCCTGGTATCCCTGTATCATGCTGATAGGTACCGCTGAACCACCGGAGATGATGGCGCGAAGATTGGAAAGGTCATAGGCTTTCGGATTTTTGTCAAGAAATTGCAGCACACCCAGCCAAATCGTGGGAACGCCCGAAGTCACCGTCGCGCGTTCCTGTTGCAGCACCTCGAGTAAACTGGCCGGGTCCGAATGAGTACCGACGTAAACCTGTTTGGAACCCATCAAGCTGCACACAAACGGGATGTTCCAGGCATTGACATGAAACATGGGCACAACGGGGAGGACGACATCTGCCTCGCACAGGCCCAACGTATCGACCATTCCCAGTGCCAGAGACTGTAGAAGAATGGCGCGGTGGGAATACAAAACGCCCTTCGGTTGCCCCGTGGTTCCGGAGGTATAACACATGGCGGCGGCCTGATTTTCCTCCAGTGCTGGATAAACAAATTTGCTTTCGTCGGCATCCGCCAACAATTGCTCGTAATTGTGCATGCCGCGGGGCATCTTCATATCCGGGCCGACGACAATTACGGATGCCAGTTTCACCCGGTCGCGGAATTTTTCCCAAAGCGGCAGTAGGGGTTCATCCACTAGCAAGAATTTGTCCTGGGCGTCGTTGACGATGTAAGCCAGGTCGTCGTGGTGTAAGCGTGGATTCAGAGTGTGGATGACGGCCCCGCACGAGGCGACACCCAGGTAGGCTTCAAGGTGTTGATAATGGTTCCAGCACAAGGTCGCCACACGGTCGCCGGAATGGATTCCATGGTTTTGCAAAGCTACGGCCAGCTTCTTGGCTCGGCGCACAGCATCTTTGTACGTATACCGGTGATAACTTTTGTCAGCGAGCCGGCTGACTATTTCCTTGTGACCATGAAGCGTCTCGGCCCGCCGTAGAATTACCGTGGTTGTGAGCGGAAAAGGCATCATCAAACCATTCATCCGCGTTTCTCCTCGCTGTCCTCTCGCGGAGCGAGAGGGCTACTCGTTGGGGGGAGCGTCGCGCAATGCGACTATCGGCAGATCATGGTACACTCCCCAGATTTCCCACTCTTGACTTGTTTGATTTTGAAAAGCGAGTTTCAGTTGCTCTTGCGTGGGTGACTGCAAAGCCAAATGCTTGGCCAATTTCAACCAGAAGTGGGGTTCCAGTGCTGCCAGAGCAACCCAGCCATCGCGAGTGCGATACACATTGTAACCGGGAAACCCGCCTCCCAGAAGCCCACCCGGAATGGTCAGCCCGTAGCGCAAGGGTTGCGAAAATCGTACGGCTGCGTCCGCCAAACTGACCGAAATGTAATGGCTGCCGAGACCGCGTTCGCGAGCCAGGATCAAACTCAGGGCCGCAATGACTACTTCCTGGGCGCCGGCCAAATCGGCCAGAACGGTTCGGGGGAGATCCGGTGGCGTCACGAGTCCCACCCGAGCCTGGTAATTCAGATCGTGCCCGGGCAACTCTTCGGACGGAGGAGGATAGCCAACGATCGCCACATGGCCCAAACGCGGATTACGAGCATGCAATTCCGGCCAGGAAAGTCCCAAACGTACCAGGGCCGCAGGCCGCGTGGCGGTTACGAGGAGATCCGTTTGATCCAGCAGCGAATCCAGACGAGTCCGGTCCGAAAGTTGCTTGAGGTTCAGTCGAACGACTTCCACGCCCTGGTGCAAAACGCCGTACCACTCGGGACTGCCCTTTTCCAAGGGATCACCCTCGGGCGGCTCGACTTTGGTAATCCTGGCTCCCATCTCATGCAATCTGGCCGCAGCTACGGGGCCCGGCAGATTGATCGCAAGCGTAACAACTCGAATGTTTTGCAGGGGTTGCATGGTTGTTTGCTCAGTAGTCATCATTGCGATTTAGTCATTTGTCGCTTTATCTGCTGCACTAGATTTTTCATCACGAATCCCTGCTCCGGGCAAATGTCCACACGGGCTCCCTTGCGGCGTAGATTATCGGCGACAATCGGGCCAACCGCGGCTATTTGGGTCAATTCAAGCCCTCTTGTCAAAACTTGCTCCAGCCCGCCCTCCTTCGCCACTTCGAATAGCCGCTCTACCTGTGGCGAACTGGTGAAAATAATGATGCTGACCTTTCCCTCGGCCATTTGCTGAATGAGATCATCCACGCGTTCGGTATCGCTCGCCGGCGCATAAACGTACGGCATGACTGTACGCACCCTGGCTCCGGCGGCTTCCAGAAATTGCACAAGAGGCGGATTCGGTTCGCCAAAGAGGGTGAGTCCAACTGTTTTCCCTTGTAGCGTTTCCTCGCGCAGCGTGGCAATCACCCCCTCGGTCGTGGGAGCCAGAGCGATTTTGGTAGGCGCAATGCCGATCTCTTGCAGCGCTTTGACCGGCTTGGGTCCTCGCGTGATGCAGCGGGTGCGATTCAATGCGGCGATGAATGCCTCACGCAGTCCGGCGCGTTCGGCAAAACCCAGTAATCGGCGCAGCGCTTCCCCGGTCATCAAGATGATAAGCTGCAATTGGCCGGCGATCAATTCCTTGAGCCAGCAAACTACCGGCGCGGGATCCGGTGCATCAAGAATCGTCACCATCGGACAGCGAATCGTAACCGCACCCTCTTTTTCCAGCAATTGCGCCAATTCCTCCAATTGGCGGCCCTCGGCCAGAGCAACCGTGCGACCACTAAGAGAACCGGTCATCGATCAACTCCCGTCATCGGTGGATCTTCGTTGTAACTGCGCAGCGCGCGGGCCAGGATCCAATCCGGCAGCCAACGGGTCATTTTCATGAGTAGCGCGGTTTGCCAGGGGAAATTGTATACCTTGCGTTTGCGAGCCAGGGCGCCGACGATGCGGCGTGCGGCCTTATCCGCATTCAGGAGCCCGGGCATGTAAAACTTGTTCACCGCCGTCATTGGGGTGCGGATAAAACCCGGACAAATCGTGGTGACGCTGATGCCGCATTCGCGCAAATGAATGCGCAGGCCTTCCATGTAGGTGTTGACGGCTGCCTTACTGCTGCAATAGCCGGATTCGCCCGGCATGCCTTTATAAGCTGCCAGGCTGGAAACCGCGGCCAAATGGCCCCGCCGGCGTTGCAACATTTCCGGCAACACGGCTGCGATGGCGTATACCACCCCCCAAAGATTGACACGAAACATTTTCTCGACATCGTCCACGTTCATCGGATTCAGCAAAGTGGGCATGCCGACACCCGCGTTGGCGATCAGCAAATCAATTGGCCCCAATTGCTCCCGCAATTCATGGATGCCAGCATTGGTTTCGTCCTGCTTACCGATGTCCGCGGCCGTAAAGGCCGTCGTCCCACCAGCGCGCCGGATCTCTTCGGCCAGTTGCGCCAATTTATCCTTGCGGCGGGCCAACAGGCCGACCTTGGCACCTTGCGATGCCAACTCCCTGGCCAGTTCCCAGCCGATGCCGCTGGAAGCTCCAGTCACAATCGCGACCTGGTTGGCAAAAGCATTGGGCATGTTCGCTTATTTCCTTTTGACTGATATAGGCCGTTTATGTGGTGTATATCGTATAAAAAGAGTGCCCGGCTTGGTGCGTCCTATTCGGAAACCAAACCGGCATGTGCCGGCTCCGTTCAGCCGTAACCGCATGGCATAATTAGTCAAAACCAATTCTGAGGTCTTACTTTATGGCGTTATCTGATTTGTCGCGAATAGATCGCGATTGGCTAATTCCAACGGCGGCGTGGATCTTGTTCGGTTCGGCGATCGCTGCACAAACCGCCAGCCCGCCGCCTAAACAAAATGATGTGACCATTCGCTACCGGATCGACCTGGCCCGGGCCGAGCGCCTGGTGCAATATTCCGCGATGAGAAAATATCTGGCGTCAATTGGCCTCTCGGTCAATCCAGACATGGACGATGATCCGCAAGATGTCAATGAAACCCGGCTCCGGGGGACAATAGATTCTGCCAATGTGCGGAAGCTGTTCGGCGATGTCCATGTGAAAGCATTGCTGCTGCAGCAGCAAGGGTATAAGGTCTCCGAAGATCCAGTGGCTTCCATCAAGGTGCAGATGGAATTGGCCGCGGGCCTGCCGCTGTTGCGGCAACGGGAATTGGCGGACCAAGTCCGAGCGAAACTGGCCGAGCTGGGTTTCCAGGAGGCGATTGGGTACGACCATCATGGCCACACGCGCCTTGTGGGTCTTGTTCCCGCCGGTGAGCTCGAAACGCTCTTGAAAGACTTGCGCTGGGAACCTTCCGGATGGTTCGTTGCCAACCAACCGGTCGCGGAATTGTTGAGCCCGATCAAAAGCGTATCGCCCATTTTGATCACCGAGGTGATCCCCGAACCGGAAGGAGTCGCTCCTGCCAAGAATGTTGCGGCGCCGAGGAGGATACGGCCGGATGATCCCTCGAGCAAGATAAGTGCAGATCTGCGCGAACTGGCTTCGAGGGAAGAGGCGCCGGCCCGGACGCGCATGGAAGTCCTGCTCGCGTACGTCCCCCAAATGGAGGATCGCGACTGGCGCAACGCCCTCTTGCAAATTTCTCCCATGCTCGCCGTTGAAGGCCGCCTCGGATCCATCGTGACGGCCGCGGGATCTCCCAAGGAAGCGATGCGGTTGGCGGAATTGCCGGTCGTGTCCGGCGTTCGCTTACCGCGTCTCGCACTCTCTTCGTTGCGGCCGGGAAGCAATTCCAAAGAGAACATTCGGCAAGCGCTTCAAGCCGCCGGATTGGATCGACTCTTGGCCCGCGGTTCGAAGAAAACCGGCATACGCGTGGCCATTATCGACGGCGACTTCCGCGGCTATGAGACTTTCAAAGGCAAAGAGTTGCCTGGTAATCTGCGCTATCTCGATTTAACCGCCGAACGGAATGCCAGTTTAGAGCCGGATCCGTTTTCCAGTGACGCAGGGGCCATCGGATCGGGAACCCAGGCCGCTCTGGTTGTCGCCTTGACCGCTCGGGATGCGGACCTTACTCTGATTCGCGTTGATCCCGCCGCCCCACACCAATTGGCTGCGGTCGTCCGTTTGGTGAATGGTGAAAACTTCATCTCGGACAGTCTGCACCAACGGAACGAGGACTTGCGAGCGGACGCCGATGCCTTGCGTTCTCTTCGCGTGGAGTTGCTCAAGGAACGCAATGAAGTACTCGCCGACTTCAGCCAGACCGAGAAAGCGATCCAGCGTCGCGAGGCCTATTTCAAGAAGCAAGCCGAATGGGATGAGAAACAAAAGGCCCTGAACGCCAGGGAACAGCGGTATGTGGATTTGTTAGCGAGCGAAAAGGAATTGAAATTCATTGAGGTCGTTTCTTGTGCCCTCAATTGGGACAGTGGTTACCCAATGGCCGGAGAGAGTTCGTTGAATCGGTTTCTGGAAGAGCACCCAATACGCAACGCCTTGTGGTTCCAGTCGGCGGGAAATACGAAAGGACAGGTGTGGACCGGGTTATTTCACGATGACGATGAAAATGGGGTCATGGAGTTCGCAGGCTCAGCGCTCGCGCCTGGGAGTCCCTCCGGATCGAAGGGACTTAAAAAAGATCGGTGGACGACCGAGTTGAATTTCCTGGCATGGCAACCGCTGGGCAAAGAAATAACGGCCGACCTTCCGGCCAAGGCCCGGCTGCGGCTTTCCATTCTGTGGCGGGAAGCGCATGATGCGCGCCTCTTCGAACCGTGGGGCGATGCCTATCGCCGGCCATTGACGGATTTGCACCTGGTCGTGCTCCGGCAGCGCGACCCCAGCGGAACCAAGTTACCCAATGATGACCTGGAGGTCACAGCGCGATCGGCAGGCTTGCCGCAGCGACTGGAAAACCAGCCTGGCTCGGCCGTTTATGAACAGACCATGGAATTCACGGTGGAAACCGCGGGACGCTATGCACTTCGCGTCGAGGGACGAAAGCCCGAAGGAATCGTGCCCGCGGATAGTGTCGCTCTGCCCGGAGTGCAACAATCTTGGGAGTTGCAACCCCGGATTGTGGTGGAAGCCCTGGACCAAACTTCCCGGCTAAACGGTCGGCCGGTTTTCTTGGATTACTCAACCTGCCGAGCCAGTCTCGGTACGCCGGCGGATTCCACCGGTTTGCTAACCGTCGGCGCTGCCGATTTACTGGGCCGGGCGAGGCCCTATAGCAGCCGCGGCCAACCCTATCAGCGCGGCTTGCTGATGAAACCAAATGTGCTTGCCTTTGACGACTTCCGGCTGGGCCTCGGCACTTCACCCGAAATCTTCGGCAGCGAGCTAGCGACGCCTTTTGCCGCCGGCCTCACAACCAGCCTGTTAGGCTCCGGCATGCCGGCTCAACAGTGGAAAAAAATGCTCATGGCCAAGCCGGGGCAATTGGTGATCGTGCCGTGAACTCAGAAAGCCGGAAAGAATTCACCGCGTCGTTGCATCATCGTCTGCAACGACAAACCAATGACAAATGAGTACTACGGACCAACTGCCAATGACTTTCGACCACCCGATCAATGACTATCGTCGACGTCGTTGCGTCGTTGCACCTACCCCGACCCGGCTGCATTGCGTGCAATGCGAGCATTGCACGCAACGGCTGCAATAACTGCAACGACGCGGAGACTTCGAATGGCGGCACTGCGTACTCGACAACCCTGGACCGCATTTCGCGACAGAGTTTTGTCACCTTCAAGAACATCCCAAACGGGAGACACGGCGAGTGGGACCCTTTCAAAAAAGTGGGACCATTAACCGTTTTTGGGACCTTCTCTCCTAACTCCTGACCCGCGCTCAACTTTCGACTCGCCCAACGAGAAAAGGGGACGGGCACTTTTTTTTAGTCACCTTTCCAGGCGGACCGCGCGGGCGCAGTGTAGAGGCACGGGATCTCGATACACGCACGGCCGACGGCCTTAAGGAAGGTCTGGTAGCCGGCGTCTTTGTGGAAGTCTGCGCGGCGGTCATTGCCTCGCTTAATGGACGTGGTAGCAGATGCCGCCGACAAAAGCTCGCGGAGCGCGTGCCATGACCGACAGCGTGCGTGAGAGTCGGTCAAATGTCAATTAAACGTGCCTGTCCCCTTTTACGACTATTTGGCGTATTTCTCTAGAAGTTGTTTGTAGCGTGCATCGGCACGAATCGAATCCAGGTCGGTATCCTGTTTCATGCGTTCGAAATCCCTGTATCCCAGTTCAAGCGCCTTTGCAAGAGTGTCGAGGGCGGGATTAGTCTGATTCTGAAGAGAAAAGCAGCACGCCTTACCGTAGAAGGCGAGGGCGTACTTCGGGTAAAGGCGAATGGCCTCGTCGTAATCCTTGATCGCCTTGTCATAGTCCTTCTTGGCATGCCAGGCGTTGCCACGGTTCCTGAAGGCGAGGGCGTACTTGGGGTCAAGGCGAATAGCCTCGTCTAAGTCCTTGACTGCCTTGTCGTAGTCCTTCCTGGCAAGGCAGGCGCCGCCGCGGTAGTAGAAGGCGAACGCGTTCTTGGGGTCAAGGCGAATGGCCTCGTCCAAGTCCTTGACCGCCTTGTTGTAGTCCTTCTTGGCAAGCCAGGCGCCCCCGCGGTTGCAGAAGGCGACGGGGTCCTTGGGGTCAAGGCGAATGGCATTGTCTAAGTCCTTGACCGCCTTGTCGTAGTCCTTCTTGGCAAGCCAGGCGCTGCCGCGGTTCCTGAAGGCGAGGGCGTACTTGGGGTCAAGGCGAATGGCCTCGTCTAAGTCCTTGACCGCCTTGTCGTAGTCCTTCTTGGCAGCCCAGGCATTGCTGCGGTTGTAGAAGGCGAAGGCGTTCCCGGGGTCAAGGCGAATGGCCTCGTCGTAATCCTTGATCGCCTTGTCGTAGTCCTTCTTGCCATACCAGGCGACGGCGCGGTTTTTGAATGCGACGGCGTACCTGGGGTTAAGGCGAATGGCCTCGTCGTAATCCTTGGTCGCCTTGTCGTAGTCCCTCTTGGCAACCCAGGCGACGCCGCGGTTGATGAAGGCCGCGGAGTACTCGGGGTCAAGGCGAATGGCCTCGTCTAAGTCCTTGATCGCCTTGTCGTAGTCCTGCTTGGCAGCCCAGGCGCCACTGCGGTTGTTGAAGGCCTCTGAGTCTGTTGGATCCAACCGGATACATTCGTCGAAGTCCTTGATAGCGTTGTCGGGTTCCCCGTTTTGTAGCCATCCCTGGCCGCGCATGGACAGTGCCCAGGTGTCTTTCGGGTTGGCCTGGACCCGTCGATGGAAGTAGGCCGGAGCATCGCGTACCAGCACGAAATCAGCCTTGTCCGCCCATCCCTCCCGGTGGCCGTCGTGGATGCGCAGCCAGCCATCACGGTCAGCGCGGACCTTGAGCGGCATTAGGCCGGAAAAGAGAAAATAGACATGCTTGCCATCTACCAGGTCGCCGAACCTGATGTCATTGGCCGGCTTAGTGGGCAGAACAGACTCCCCGACCCAGGACTTTTCCTGGGCCGAAGTCGATGAAGTCAGAAACAGGATGCTCACCAGAAGTTTCTTCATCGAAGTTTCTCCTTCGTGCCGGCGCCGTTGCGGAGGGTGATCATGTCGCCGTCGCTAGCGCGAAATAGTTGATCGCCTCGCGCGGCCGGACAAGGTGTCGAGTGGACAAGGAGTCAGGAACGTCCTCCGCGTCAATAACTCGACTCGCGGAAAACGTGTCCCGATGCGTTCTCCGCTCGACGGCCCGAACAGGCCGAATGAGATCAATTGTTACGGCTGGAGCCTGTGCGGCGGCCGGCCCCGGCGAGCACAAAGCGCTCGCCGGGCTCAATGCCGAAACGCGCCAGGCGCTGCGCCATCGACTGTCACAGGCATGCGGCGGATTGAGCTTCATGCACTTTGCAAGGAGCCCGAACTGCTCCTACACGCTCAAGTGCTCAATCTGATCCACCGCCTTCCCGGCTGTTGCACAATATCTAGTTACTTGCCGGGTTTCTCCGCGAAGTCCTGCGAGCGACGAATCGTCTCGCATATGCCACGGACCGTCGCTTTGTAGTGATCCTCGATTTTGGAATCGACGACGAATGCCGCCCCAACGAGTTGTCCTTTCCCGGCATCGAAGAGGCCAACCGCGAACACGACGTCGACGCCGGACTTGTTGCCCTTGCCCGTGCCGGTGATCACGTCGGCGCCGCCCTTCGTCTCGCTCGGTTCGTCATACTTGACGTCCTTCAGGTAACCTTCGAGCCCTTCCTTGAGCTTCTTGATCGCGGCTTTTTTGTCAGTTCCCCCTTCGGCGGTGACGAGCATCGCGTAGGCTTGTCCATCCCCACTGACGGCCGAGATGTAGTTGTCGCCTGTCTTCTGGTTCCAATCGGAAGGAAACGTGATCCCGACGATGGGCTTGCCATCCTTCCGAATGACGGCCTCTTCGCTGGGCTTTTTCGCGGTACCGGCTGCGGTGACGCCGAGGACTTCCGGCGATGCTTCGTTGAAGTTCGAGCGCTGGGCATTCTGGTATTCAGCGGTAGCCGCGTATTGGGTCCGCGCTACCGTTTCCCGATCAATGGCGGTGCGGGTCGCGCCGGTAACTACACCAACCTTGGCGCCTGTCGCCGCTCCCTGGCTTCCGCCAACCATTCCGCCGACCACCGCTCCGCGCACGCCACCGCGAACCGCCCCGCCGCGCTGTGCCAGGGCGTCAGAAGGCAACATCGCGAGCGCTAAAGCAGCCGCTCCAAGAATTCCTAACCTTGTCATTGTCCTTCCTCCTTTTTCCTTCTCCCGATTTTTCCATTGCTTTTCGAGTCAGGCACCAAGCCCGGCCTTTCAACGGAATTGTTTGTTGTTACAACTGTCATTATTCTTCGCTGTCGCTTCTCGCCCGGAGCAGTCGGAACTAGTCTGACATGCCTCCTTGTTGGATCCAGCGCCACGGCCAAGCTTCCATCCGACATAGGCGCGCACCATGTCTACTGTCAACAAATCAGGGACAGTGTCCAGGCGCCGGTCGACCTGGAAGGTACTTAGATCGGCGTAGGGTAAGCGCGACTGGAGTTCGGCCACGCCCTTGTCTGTCAACTTGCCGTCCTGCACCAATTCCGAACCGATCCGGACGATCGATCCTGGAAGCAATTCGCCGCGCGGGATTTCGATGCCGAACTCCTGCTCCAGCAGGAACATGATTTCCAATAAGTCGAGCGAGTCTGCACCGAGATCTCGCTGAAGGGATGCCGTTGGAGTGATCCGGTCTTTGTCTACAGCCAGAACCTCCACCAGCACATCCGTTACTTTCGCATGGATGTTGGCGGCTAGTGGAATGCGTTCATTCCTCGTCAAGGTGGTCATTCTCAAGGTAGTGGGCGCGTCTCGCGTAGTCGTGCGTCGGCAACATTCGCGTCATAGCTAACGCTCGCAATTTAGGTGCCCCAATAAGCGAACATTGCAAGTTAATGGTCCCACATGAATTGTGTATCGGTGGCAGTCATCCTCATCCGGCTGCGCGCCGGAACCGCACATTCGACAGTCGGAAAGTCACAGTGTGCCGCACATCACCTCCATCTCGGGCGGCGCCCGTCTTGGCGGCGCACTTGATGTTCATGGGGAACGGTAAGGAGACAGGGTAAGTTGTGGCTCCAAGCGGACCGAATATCGACGCCTGCCCCTTATCCGGTCCACCGAATACCGGGTGAAAACAAAACTTTCCCGCGGCTGCGTCAAGGACTCTTTGTTCAAAGGGTGCCTAGGCGTTGCAGCGCCTGGGCTTCGAAGAATTCCTTGAAGCAACCAGTGCCTTACATCCCCATTCCTCTCCCGTCATCCTTTGAGGACGGCGATCATCTGCGAAGACCGCGCTGTTTTACTGGCATCGCCAGGTACCGACTGTCGGGGAGAACCCGACAAAAGTTGTAAGGGAAACTCTTACGCCTCGCGCCGGAGCTTTCGGTCACGTCAACGTCGAGTCGCCATCGTAGGCATCGACCGGCGCCTCGCGCGCTTCGGGACCGACACGGATCGTAACCAACCCGCTAAAGACCTGCTTATCTCGGCACTCATTTCGGGCGGTTTGTCAAGTTCCGGAGACTGGATAGCGGGGCGGTTACAAGGACGGCTGGTGCGGTCGATTCTGGCATCCACGCAGCGGCCGATTCGTTTGATCCCCCGGAAATCCGCGTTTGATGGCGTTTCTCTTGTCAAGGATGCGCGTCGAAAGAACTGCGTACGCCAGTCAGCGCGAACTGCACGCCCATGGCGACGACGATCAATCCCATGAACTGCGTAGCCGTGTCGCGCAAGAATCCGCCTGGTGCCCGAGTTCCCCCGCGGGCCATGAGCACCATGACGATCCACAGTACGGCAGTGGCCACCGCGACCGCAACCAGTGCCGCGATAGGCAGTTCCAACTTCGCATGGGCGACGGCAAGCGTGATGACTCCAGTAATCGTTCCTGGGCTGGCCGCGAACAAGATCAGCGGCGTGATCGAGCGCTTCTCGTCCGCGCCCCCCTTCGACGGGTCCCGGGACGGCGCTGAATCGGCGCGCAACATGGTGAACCCAATCCACGCAAGCACTCCGCCCCCGGCAACAGAAAAGGCATCCAGCGATACGCCGAAGACTTGCAACACTCTTGCTCCCACCAGGGCGGCGACAACCAGAATGACCAGCACGGCCAGCGCCGCCTTCGTGGCGTCGGCGAGTCGCGCGGCGCGGGCCTGGCCAGCCTCGATCCGCGCGAACATGGCCCCGCATATCATGGGATTCACCAGGGAAAGAACCGTCGCAATCGCATGAAGTTGCTGTTCCATCTATGCCTCTGTGAGGATTCAACCGGTCGTCGCCAGCAGGTGAGCCTAGGATGGCCGTATACCGACTGCCGCGGGAAGTCCAGGGCTGGGTCCGGCAGCAGGCGGGCCCGCTGTACGGACGCCCGGCCTGGCGGCTGGGCGTGCTGTTGCCGGGCCTACTGTTCGCCACCGGCTGGCACACTGTCGGCAGCTGGCTCCGGGGGCCGACCGTCGGCAAGCTCTACCGGGCTTACGATTACTTCCTCAGCGCCTTGGGCCGCCAATACGAGTGTTTGGCGGGGCGGCTGCTCCGGCTTGGCGGGGACTGGCTCGGCAGCCGGTGGCCCTACAAGGTCTGCATCAGTCGCGGGCGGCAATTTCATAGAGTTCCTGGACGTACGGAGATGCCGGAGCCTCATGGTTCAAGATCCAGACTACGCAAACCTTTTTGGGCAGGCGAGGCACGGAGCGTTCCACGGCTTTCAGTGTCTGCATAGCGGCCGCAACATCCTGTGGCTGAATGCACCAAAGGACGACATCCGAATAACTTAGCATTCGATGCAAGTCGTCGGGAGAATGATCCGCTCGAAAATCGATGAATTGACGGCTGTATGCCGTCCATGACTTCGATCTCGTCGATGGAGTTGCGCTCGTGCGAGATACCGGCGATGCAATGCACAGTATCCTGGAAAGCATCAATCTGCCGCCACTTTCCCTGCCGATCGTTCAGTTGGACCAAGCTGTTGTCGATGGTGGTTTGCTCAATAACGTCCCGGCCAACGCGTTGGTCGCGAAAGGCTGCAACTTCGTCATTGCATCGACGGTAACGGCCAAGCTTGAGAAGGATTTCATGGGCATTCGCAGCAGCAATTCCCTCGGCGCGAGCAAATTCATCGCGACGATCCAAGTCATTATGCGGCAGAACATGATCCAGAGCTACAGCATGAACGCGGTGGGGTCAAGCCGGCGGACTTTGTCATCGCACCCGACGTCACGTCGTTTGACATCTCGGAGTTCACCCGCGCCGATGAAATGGCCGTCATCGGAGAACGCACGACCAACGAGTCGGTCCAACAACTCAAGGGGATGCTGTCCAAACTCGATCCGAAATTGTTTGCGTGAAATCAACTTGAAATTCGGGACACTTCGCGCTCATCCCCACCGCCGGGCCCTGCCAAGAAGAATCTTTCCCCGACCGGAATTCCCCTTCGGTTTCCTGACCGGTTCGTCCACCGGCTGCCGCAGCGCACTTCCCCGGACGACAGGCCTCGGGCGTCACCGCGCCTGCTACGCGCGCTTCTGCTCCTGGCGCTCAGTTGCCCGATGGTACGCCCACTTCACGAAGCCGACGACTGTCCCGCCGCTCCACATGCCCAGGAAGTACACCGCGACGAAATACAAGGACAGGGGTGCGGTGATCCTTCGGTTGAAAAACGTGACCGTTTCGTTTTCGTGGTTTTGGACGATAAAAACGACGATCACCGTCACGATGACCAGGAGGAGGACCAGGTAAACCCACCGCATGGGGCACCTCCGGCGAGAGAGACAGGGGTAAAGGAAAGGACGCCCGGGACGCGGACCCTATCCGGACCCGCTTATGTGAGTATACACAAGCTTGATCGATTCGCCAGCGGTCCCATGGTCGGCTGCACTTTCCGCTGGCGCCTATGATTTCTCCATGGAGCCCGCCCGTTTTGAAAACAGGACTCACTTATTGCCCCGCGGCGAATCCTTCTGGCAAGCGCTGATCAGGAAAAGATCTGCCCGTCCGTATTGTAAAGCGTACTCCATGGGTCGGAGGGCACGCGCACGTGGCCGACAAGCCGGAGAAGCGGCGCTAGCTCCGGAACGGCAGCGAGCTAGCCACGCCTTTTGCCGCCGGCCTCACCACCAGCCTGTTGGGCTCCGGCATGCCGGCTCAACAGTGGAAACCAATGCTGTTGGCCAAGCCGGGGCAATTGGTGATGGTGCCGTGAATCGGACAGCTTATTACACACACTGTTGAGCAACGCCTGTCACACCAAACCAATTTTGCATTTCATCCTATTGGGTGTCGACTTTTATCATGGTCCCACCACCCTGTTACGATCTCTTCTGAAAAATACGTCGCACGTCCCGACTGACGAAAATATGCCGTAACCCCGTGCTCTTCACGGACCATACAACAATATGTCGCATCCGCGCCCCCCGGCCCCCGCGCAACGTATTCGCAGACCGTCCGCGAGGAAGAGCCGCTGCTGGCCGCAGCGGAGCGGGTCGAGCGGGTCTTCGCTCGGGTAACCGCAGGCCTGCAGTTCACGGAGGAACAACAGAAGTGGCTGGAGCGCATCCGCGCCCACCTGGTTGTCAGCCTGTCCATCGACCGGGAGGATTTCGACAATGTCCCTGTACTGCTTGACGCCGGCGGCTGGAAGCCGGCGGACCAGGCGTTCAACGATCGGTTGGAAGGCTTCCTGCAAGCCTTAAATGAAGCGCTTGCCGCCTAGGGCGAGGAGCAAAGGAAGAACAAGCCATGGATCAAAGGCTAATTTACGTTATCCCCTGACCATTCGGAGGGAGGTTGTTACCATGCCATTTGAGGTGAAAAAACTGGAGGTGTGGACGGGAGAGATCGACGACCGCGTGGGAGGGCTGGCATCCAAGCTGGAACCGCTCGCCAACGCCGGGGTAGACCTGGAATTCCTCGTCGCCCGGCGGCAAACGCACCTGCCCGGGAGAGGCGTCGTGTTCCTGAGCGGCATCTCGGGTGCCAAAGGGACCCATGCGGCGGCTGCCGCCGGGCTGGCAAAAGCAACCGACCTGGTTGCCCTGCGCGTCAAGGGACCGAACAAGGCGGGTGCCGCTTATCAGATCGCGCGCCGGCTCGCGGATGCCGGGATCAATCTCCGCGGTGTCTCGGCGGGCGTGGTGGGCAAGAAATTCGAGCTGTTCCTCGCCTTTGACAACGCCGCGGATGCCGACAAGGCCGCGCTCGCGGTGCGCGCTGCCGGGCGGAAGAAGTAGGAGACGGACCAGCAGCCATGTCCGACATTGTTCAAAAACTCTGGGGCTTCTGCCATACCCTGCGTCACGATGGCATCGACTATGGCGACTACATCGAGCAGATCACCTACCTGCTCTTCCTCAAGATGGCGGATGAGCGCGCCGTCGCGCTCCCGAAGGATTGCGATTGGCCAACGCTTCGTGATTACACCGGCACCGAGCTGACCGACCACTATATCGACATCCTACGTAAGCTCGGGAAATCACCCGGCTTGCTCGGCGATATCTATGCCGGCGCCCAGTCGCGCTTCAAGAACCCGGTCAATCTCAAACGCCTCATCAGCTTGATCGATGAAACCGAATGGACCGCCCTCGATGTCGATGTGAAAGCTGCCGCCTATGAGGGTTTGCTGGAAAAGGCCGCCAGCGAGGGGAAAAAAGGCGCCGGCCAGTATTTCACGCCGCGGGTGCTGATCCAGTCCATCGTCCGCTGCATGAAGCCCGACCCGCGCATTCGCCGGGATTTCACCATCTGCGACCCGGCCTGCGGCACCGGCGGCTTCCTGGTCGCCGCGTACGAATGGCTCAAGGCCGAGACCAGGGGCGGCGCTCTCGACCGCGATGTGGCCAGGCGCATCCGCACGAGCACCTATTTCGGCCAGGACCTGGTAGACCGCCCGCGCCGCATGGCGCTCATGAACCTTTACCTGCACAACATCGAGCCGCAGATCAAGCTCGGCGATGCCATCTACGAACCCGCCGCCGCCCAGCGCTTCGATGTGGTGCTGACCAACCCTCCGTTCGGCACCAAGGGCGCCAACCAGGCCCCCGACCGCGACGATTTCACCGTCAGCACATCCAACAAGCAGCTCAACTTCGTCCAGCACGTCCTGACGATCCTGAAGCCCGGCGGGCGGGCCGCCATCGTGCTGCCGGACAACTGCCTGTTTGCCGACCAGGCCGGCGAAGTGTTCCAGATCGTCACCGAGGACTGCGACCTGCACACCGTCGTGCGCCTGCCGCGCGGTACCTTCACGCCCTACAGCCCCGGCGTCAAGGCCAACGTCGTCTTCTTCACCAAAGGCGCGAAAACCGAACAGACCTGGATCTACGACGCCCGCACCAACGTGCCCGGCATCACCAAGAAGGACCGCCCTTTAACGCCGGCCCATTTCGTCGAGTTCGAGAAATGCTTCAAAAGCCCTTGGCGAGCCGATCGGCGCAAGCCGGCGGATTCCGCCGAAGAGCGCTGGCGCTCGTTCTCCATTGCGGAGGTAAGGAAGCGCGAGTTCAAGCTCGATAGCTTCAAGTGGCTGAAGCAAGAATTGCTGGAAGACTCCGACGACCTGCCCGAGCCGGAGGAACTGGCGACGGACGCCATCGCGGACCTGGAAGGGGCGGTGGAGGAGTTGAATGCCGTGCTGACGCAGTTGGCAAATGGAAACGAAAAGTGATTCAGGAAACTCCCCCGGTGCCACTTGACACCATGCGAATTGATTCCCTACAATTACGTTTGGTGCCAGATGACACCAGGCCGGTGATTGTACAAGCACGTAGAAAGGAGTTTCACAATGCCTAGATTCAAATCTACAAAGCCGATTGACCAACTCGTTCGATCTGCTCACGCTGCTCATGATTACAGCCAAGTCGCAGAGGAACCGGCAGGGAATACGGAAGCCGAGCGACTTGCCAAGAAGTGGACGAAGGGCATGGCCCGGCATTTTCGTGAAAGGTTTGCTACAAAGCTCAAATCCCTTCGCGAGCGAGCTGGTCTAAGTCTCCACGCCCTCGCCGACAGGGCGGACGTTGATCACAGTCAACTTGTTCGCCTCGAATCCGGTGAACGGTCCTGCACGCTGGAAACGGCGGTGAAAATTGCCGGAGCATTGGGGGTGGGGCTAGGCATATTGACCAACGAACGACGGCAAGAATCCTGAGGCGACCGCAAAGCCATGGACAATGCGGCCGAAAATGGGAAACTGCCTGAAGGGTGGGAGTGGGCAAAGCTCGTCGATGCAATTGCGCCATCCAATGCCAAGATCGAACCCTCGAAATGCGCCGATTCAGCTTATCTTAGCCTCGAACACATTGAAGCGCACACAGGACGCATCATCGGCTCCGGCAAGGGTGCGGACGTAGAAAGCACGAAGGCAGTCTTTCATGCCGGCGACGTTCTGTATGGCAAGTTGCGTCCCTACCTGAACAAGGTCTGTATTCCGAATTTCGATGGCATTTGCTCCACAGATATTCTGGTCTTTCCCAAGTCTCGATGCATCGAAAACCAGTTCTTGATGCATTTTTTGATGCAACCATCTGTTGTCGAATACGCGAATCACAACTCAAAGGGTATCCAGCTACCGCGCATTGCTTTTGCGAAACTTGGAGAACTGCAAGTGCCGGTTCCTCCGTTAGCGGAGCAACATCGCATCGTCGGCAAAGTCGAGGCATTGCTGGCCGGTGTGAACGCCGCCCGGCAGCGGCTGGCCAAGTTGCCGGCGATTCTGAAGCGGTTCCGGCAGTCGCTGCTGGCCGCCGCCTGCTCCGGCCGCCTTACCGCGGACTGGCGCCAAGAAAAGCCGGGTGTTGAGCGCCATCCTTGCAATGAAAAAGAACCGTCAGTCTTAGACGAGTGGAGCGATCTACCCGAGATACCAAACTCATGGTGCTGGACAACGCTACGGGCGGTCTCCGATTACCAAGGTGGCTATGCGTACTTGAGCAAGCGATTCACTGAGGAAGACACTGGCAATCAGGTTCTACGGATCGGCAACGTTCGGCCTGGTTACGTCGACGAATCGATTTCTCCAGTGTTCATAAACGACGAGTATGCGGAAGAAACCGAACGTTTTGAGTTGCAACCAAATGACATTTTGATTTCTCAAACTGGGACGCGATACAAACGTGACTATGGATTCGTCGGGCTCGTTCGGGAATCCTCGCGACGCCTGTTCCTTAACCAACGCGTCGCGCGACTTCGTTGCAATGCCGAACGTATTGAACCTCGCTACGTTTTCTCATGGCTGCAAACGGAGCCATATCGTGACTGTTTCTTCAAAGACGAGACCGGCAATGTAAATCAGGGGAATGTCGGGGCCAAGCCATTGAAAACTGGCCCTATCCCGCTCCCGCCGGCTCCCGAGCAGCACGAAATCGTCCGCCGCGTCGAGGCCCTGTTCCGGCTGGCCGGCGCCATCGAAAAGCGGCTGGCCACCGCCACAGCCCGTGCCGACAAGCTGATGCAGGCGATCCTTGCCAAAGCGTTCCGCGGCGAGCTGGTCCCCACCGAAGCCGAGCTGGCCCGCCGCGAAGGGCGCGAGTATGAGCCAGCCTCTTTGCTTCTGGAAAATGTGCGACCGCAGCAGGCAAGTACTGCTCATGGACGAAAAACGTCAAGGAACCGTGATAAAAAAGAAAACCGCACCTACCGGTAAACCGCAAATGCAGTCAAACATTTTCCGGCGGTGACACCGCCATTGACTCCGGGATTTTGAACGGTCGAGGGAAGTGCCAAGAACAAGAGTTATCAATTTTAAAAATACGCACGACTGAGGCAATTCTTGGCGGATAAAGAACAAACTCTGTTTGACCCATTCCAGCATCGCGGCTACTGGTGGTTTCCGGATGCGCCAGACAAGAAAGTGCCCGGAGTAGTTTCTTTTTCACCCGACGAAATTTCGCTCGAACTCTTTGGAAGCCTCAGCCAAAGAACGGTTCAGCAACTGGGCATTGTTACGAAGCCGCTGCAAGTATCCATAATACTTGGAGAGCTAGACGACAGCCGCGGCTGCATACTTCATCGAGCGATGAACACCGGCAGCCAGTTTGTCTTACGGCGAGCACAAATTAATGAGAGTTATTCAGCCAAGTTCCTGTTCATTGGTGCTCACGCCACTCAGGACTCCGAGTTGGATTTCGCCGCCGTCGACCTGAGTTACACCCATCTTGTAGATTGGCTCGCCGACCTGCCTTTTGGTCCCCCCACTTTCAAAAAGCGGAAAGGGGGCAAGACCTTTCGTATCGACTATTCGTACCGATTCCCGAAACGCTTTAACATCTACTTAAGCGGCCTACGTGCAAGACTTACTTCAGATTTTATCCTAGCTTCCGGCGGGCCCGGCTTTCATTCGCGGACTCAAGAGCATGTGGCCTACATCAGATTCCAACCGCGAAATCTTCAACTATTCGATTGGTACTGGGAAAGACTTGTTGATTGCCAGTACCTCCTCACCCTGCTTATAGGGGAGCCAGTCTATCCCGAACGAGTTTTGCTGTACTGCAATAAAGAGAGCCTGAGCCAAAGACGGTCTGTGTCCCTTTATTACACGCATTCATATTGCAAACCCGACAAGGCCGTGCATCCTCGCGATATGCTTTTGCCCTTTCCCACTCTCCGTCACCAGTGGCCCGCAGTTGCCTCAGCATGGTTCTCAAAGAAGGAGGCGCTTCGCAATGCCTATGGCTTGTTCCTAGGACCTAGCTTCGCGGAAAACATGTATATTGAGTTTCAATTTCTCAGCCTAATCCAAGCGCTCGAGATCTACAGCCGCGTGATTCACGTCGGTAAATACATGACCGATCAGGAGTATGAGCCGATCAAGCAGAAATTAGTAGATTCTCTTCCGCAAAATGTTGACAAGGACTGGAAGCAAAGTTTCATCGCCGGCAAAATTGACTATGGAAACGAATTCTCGCTTAACAAGCGACTCAAACAAATTCTTGCCGACTTGGAACCGGACACCGTGAAACTAGTTTGCAACAAGCCGGCAGCTTTCAGCAAAAAAGTCGCGGACACCAGGAATTACTACACCCATTACTCGGATAAGCTCAAAGAGGCCGCTGCTTCCGGACCACACCTTTATTGGCTTTCCCAGCGATTGCGCATTCTTCTCATGATTGTCCTTCTCAAAGAATTGGGAATACACGAGCCATTGATTCGGACCCAGATTGCCAATCATCCCAAGCTCATGCAAATACTCCATCTGTATTTGCGGCCTGATACAAGCGTCTAGAAGGAGACGATATGGGCCAAAATGAAATGATGGCGGAACTGAACAGGCTTGAGGCCAAAGGCAAAAAAGTCGTGGGTCTTGAACCAAATGTCAACAAGCGCACTATCATCTACAAGTTTAACGACGGGACGCACCAGGAAGCCGCATTCGATTTCGACCACCAGCGGTTTACAGAATCATATAAGCACGTAGCGAGATACCTGCAAACGCGAAGTGAGAAACCCATGAGCTGAAAAATGGATTTTGTAACCATTATTTAATCGACGCGTCAACTCCCTCCCATCGCCTTTCGCGTTGCTACCGCCTTTCGCGCGGCCGCCCGGCGCTTTTTCGTGAGTGCGGCCTTCCTACCAGCTTCGCGCCGCTTTCGCGTTAATGCTGCTTTTTTCCCTGCCATCCTAAGCTTGCGGGTTCTCGCGGCCTTCTGTGCTGGCGTCTCGGGCATAAAGAAACTCCTTAATAAGATAGGCTATTGTTGAGCTGCTAGGACCCCGAAGTCAACCACAAAATCCACTAAGTCAGTAAAATAAACAAATCAGCGAAGCATTTTTGAAAATCTTCCTGAGCGAACCAAAAAACCATTCGAATCATTTGACGTAGTTGCAAGGCTATCATCGAAGGCGACGTAACCAACATCCAAAAACTGTTGGCGGGAGAGGGTGAATTCAACCGCAAATTGGTGTTTGCATTCATGCCGGATTCTTGACAGTCCGGACAAGGTAACGACGGGGACACTTTACGCACATCTTGTGTATGGTCGCACTGCGGATAAAGGCGGTCCATGGATCTAGGCGCTGACTGGACCGGCTTGCAGATGCTGCTCGAACGTGTTGAATTGCCGATGCGCACCCGCCGCTCCTCACTCGCGTGCGCTCTCGCCACAACGCTTTTCCATCAGTCGGTAACGCTTGAAGTTTTCCGAAAGGTGCACTATGCCAATCGCAGGGCCGAATAACGACCGGGATCGCGCGCGAGACCCGGAAAAACGAGAGTAACCTAATGGAACCTCCCAGCGTGATTTTAATAGCTTTAATAAAAAGAGCACGGCAACCAATCCAGCGAATTTGCGACCTTGATCCGTGAGGCATGCAATGAATGGCGGCATTTTTTTGATCCAGAGCGGCGGTGAACTCGTGGAAATGAAGGAGCAATCTTACGACACCGAGGATGTGCTCCAGAAACTTCTCGCCAGATACCCAAACTTGCTTGCCGGTGATCAGATGGACGCGGCGGCACCGAGGCAGTGGCTTCTCATCTCGCGGGAGATGGGCGTGCCGGGCGAGGAAGAAGGTGGCGACCGCTGGTCCTTAGACCACTTGTTCCTCGATCAAGACGCCATCCCAACGCTGATCGAAGTAAAACGAAGCCGGGACACCCGCATTCGCCGCGAGGTTATCGGCCAAATGCTCGACTACGCCGCCAACGCAGTGGTGTACTGGCCCGTCGAGGCCATTCGTGCTCGGTTCGAGGAAGGTTGCCGCCAAAGAGCGGCTGAACCCGCGAAGGAGGTTGAAGCGTTTCTGGGAACCGGGACCGGAATCGATGAATTCTGGCAACAGGTAAAAACGAATCTTCAGGCCGGCCGAGTCCGCATGGTTTTCGTGGCCGACGAGATTCCCCTGGAACTTCGCCGTATTGTGGAGTTCCTCAATGGTCAGATGGACCCCGCCGAAGTCCTAGCGGTGGAGATCAAGCAGTTTGTGGGCCAGGGCCTTCAGACGCTGGTTCCGAGGGTTATCGGCCAAACGGCGAAGAAAGGCGGCTCGGGTCCAGCTGAAAAGCAATGGGACGAGGCGAGCTTCATGGAGGCACTGACGCAACGGCGCGGCTCTCAGGATGCAGAAGTCGCGCGTACAATCCTGTCCTGGGCGAAGAAGAACGCGCTTCGGATCTCGTGGGGCAAGGGGGCCAGGGATGGCTCGTATTTTCCCATATTGGATTGGAGGGGGAATAAGCATTCGTTGATCTCGGTCTTTACGTACGGTCGGCTTGAGATCCAGTTTCAGGGGATGAAGGAGCAGCCCCCCTTCGACTCCGAAACCAAGAGGCAAGAACTACGAGAAAGGCTGAATCGAGTCCCCGGTGTCGACATTCCAGCAGATTCAATTTCCCTTCGCCCTCGCATCCTTCTCTCAACGTTGACCGACAAAGCTGCACTATCGCAATTCCTTGAAATTCTCGACTGGATTCTCCAAGCGGTGAAAGGAGGCCAGTAAAGAGAAAAGGGTACAAGAAAAGGGAACGCCTTACGGAACACCTTCCCTGCGCTGACATTGCGGATGGGCACCAGTTGGCCGAGTTCCACCGCCCAGCGGTCCAGTGCATTCGACGCGCGCCAAAGCTGCAGCCGGCCTTCCGCGCCCCCCGCGGTGACATTGATGGTCCGATGCGGACAAAACAGGGCCATTGTCGCAGAATTGGCCGCGCCATTAATGTCACTCCCCAACTGCGTCCGTTTGGGAACGCACGCCCCGGAACACCGTCTCAAGGCTACATAGTGGAGCGGCCGTTTGTGTACAGGCCGGCCGCCGAATTCGGTGCTTTTCAGGCGGCGGGGAATACGATTTTTTTGTCTGAAAGTTGACATCAGATGAGTGGCGGGGATTGACTATTTCGTTTTTGGGCTTGGACGGTGTGCCAGCATATCGGAAACGAACTGTCGCAAGCATGAAATCCGTAATGGTTTGTGCAGTGACATTCGTTTCCGGATTTTTTCAGGCTTAGAAGATTGACCGGCCGGCAGTGCCGCAGCCGGCAAGACGAGCACTTCGGGCGACATGGTAGTGTCAACAAAACGCCGAAAAAATGGGGACTGTTGTCGACTCTGCATGTTGGATGGAAGATGAATCCGTGGTGCATGAAAGTCATCGGTGTGCAGTGGGCAGGCAGGCCGGCCTACAACAGAAAATCACGAACCGGCTATCTCCCGCAGGAAAAGTTTCCGTCACAAGCACGCCCGGTCAAGGAGGTATGACAGCAAGCTGGAATGCAATAGAAGAAGAGGCGTGTTCTTCCGAGTGAGAGGCGGGTCAGTGACCGCTCGTGTATGGAAAATGACGGAATGAAGTGAAATACAGGCATGATATTGATATGCTTGCGTCAGGCAGTGTTAGTGCAGGCTTCAATCTTCGGAGGACCCATGAACCCATTTAAACCACTCTTCTGGTCGCTGGCCCTCACCTTAATGTTTGCCCTGGCGTTATGGTCAAAGGACAACGCCGATGACGAAGTGCCGTCCGATGTCCCCGTCCGCACCGAACGCGACCTGTTCCACCCGCCGATCCGTCTCGCAGCTGTCGACGGCATCATCGACTGCGGCTCCTCCTGGGGACACGCCTCGCCCTGGGTCGTCGATGTCGATGGCGACGGCGTCCGCGATCTGGTAGTCGGCGACTTCAGCGGCCTCTTCCGCTTTTACCGTAACGCCGGGACAAACCAGAAGCCGCGCTATGCCAAACCGGTGAACCTCCAGGCCGGCGGCGTCGATGCCAAGGTCCCCATTTACTGATGCATCGGCTCCAGTCCCCAGTTCGTGGACTTCGATGGCGATGGCAAACTCGACCTCATTTCCGGCTCCTACGATCCCGGCGAACTGTACCTCTTCCGCGGCCTCGGCGGCGGCAAGTTCGCCGCCCGCGAGGTCATCCGCGACAAGAGCGGCAAACCCATCCTCAAGGTTCCCAACCAGAAAGACCGGGTCGAGTCCTTCGGCAGCTGGGTCACGATGGTCGATTGGGCCGACACCGGCAAATTGGACATCCTCGTCGGCACATTCGATGGCATGATGTTCCTCCGCCGCAACACTGGCACGCGGACGAAGCCGGAATACGCCACCGAAAACGAATGGGTCATGGTCGGTACGAAACGGCTGCGCGTGCCGGGCGGCGAGCATGCCAATCCGGTCATTGCCGACTGGTACGGCGACGGCCGCTGGGACATCATCACCGGCAGCGCAGACGGCGGCGTCTACTGGTATCGCAATGTCGGCGCGCGCGGCCGGCCGGAGTTTGCCCCGCCGGTCGCCCTCATTCCCAAACACGATGGTATAGGCTACAGCGAGCTGCTCGACATCGGCCAGGAGCCCCACCCGGGCATCCGCTCCCAGATCGCGGTCGTCGATTACGACGGCGATGGCAAACTCGCCATCCTGCTCGGCGACTTCTGCAGCAATTTGCACGTCAAAAAGGACCTGACATCTGAACAACGGGAAGAATTCGCTTCCCTGCGCTCCCAGCAGGAGAAGGCCGCCAAAAACCTCAGAAGCAGCATGGACGCATTGCGGGCACGCTGGAACACCATGATGAAAGATGTCCCGAAATCCGACTGGAATACCCCCGAAAACAGCGCCAAGTGGCAAAAGATGTACCAGGAAATGCGCAATTCGCCGGCTTATAAGGAACACAGCGACCAGTACGACCGGCTCCAGAAGGATTTGCAGCAGTACGTCGACGTGGATAAATCGAGGCAAGGCAGCCCGGATGTGCCCCACGGCTATGTATGGCTCTTCCGGCGGAAGTAACCATGAAGCGTAAAGCCATCCTCATCGGCGTTCTATTGCTTTTGCTTACCGGCAGCGGCTATGTCTGGTCGCGGATGCAGGCCCGCGGATTTTCCTGACTGAAACAAATCGGGCTGTTGGCCGACAGTCAGCGCGACGGCGGCGTCTCCGCCGAGTCAGTTCCGGAGTTGCTCACAAGCGCCGCGGACGACTCGAAAAAGGAAAACCCGCCCCCATCGCTCAAGCCAGGCGACCCGGCCCCGGCCTTGAAGGCCGGCAAATGGTTCCAGGGCGAAGTAGTGAAGGACTTCGAACCGGGCAAGGTCTACGTTGTCGAGTTCTGGGCCACCTGGTGCGGCCCATGCATCGCCTTCATGCCCGACCTGGCCGAGCTCCAAACCCAGTACGCGAACCAGGGCGTGACCTGCATCGCCGTCACGGCGCGCGATATCCTGGGTATTCCCAATAACACCGAGGAAAAGGTCGCTGCGTTCGTCAAAAAGCGCGGTCCGAAACTCAAGTTCACTTTCGCCTACGCCCCCGATCTGACAACATATGATGCCTGGATGACGGCCGCCGGCCGCGACGCCATCCCCTGCTCGTTTGTGGTGGACAAGACCGGCCACATCGCCTACATCGGCGACCCGACGTATCTCGAGCTGGTTCTCGCCAGGGTCGTCCCCGGGAACATCAAGGCGCAGGCGGTCGCCGATGAGCTCGACAAGATCAAACAGGAATTTGCCGCGGTCAACAAGTCCCTTTTCCCCGATCACAAGGCCGGCCTCCAGGCGCTCGCGGCGTTCGAAGCTAAGTATCCGCCGCTTGCCAACAACCGCTACGCCGTCCGCACCAAACTCAGTCTTCTCCCAAAGATCGGCGAGTTCGACGAGGCGAAGAAGGTGGCTGAGACCGTTGTGGCAAGCGCGACGAGGGGCAGAAAGCCGAACGCACTGTTACAGGTCGCCGTGCTCCTGCGCAACGGCCCGGGGAAAGAAAGCAAGGAGCTGTTGGCCGTGGCTGTGAAAGCCGCCGACGCAGCAGTCCAGGTAACCGGCGGCGAGGACGCGTCTGCCCTTATCGACCTGGCCCAAACCTATTTCGCCGTCGGCGACAGGGCCAAAGCGAAAGAATGTGCCCAAAAGGCGGTTGCTGCCATCTCTGAAGAGTCCGCGGAACTAAAGCAATTCATCGAACGCGAAGCGAAAAAACTCACTGAGGAAAAAACAGTCGACAAATGACTCCAGCCGCCAGCTTCATCTTATTCGCTATTAGGCCCAGGCAAACGAATCACGCCGACACCATCGAACCAGAAATCATCCAGCAAATTCTCCCTGGGCCGGCTCTTGACCAATTCGAAGCCTCGTTGCTGCCAGTCCGTAGCTGTGTTGAGACGCTCTATGCGTTCGGGTAGAGGAGGTACGCTCGCGAGCCCAGCTGGACTCGCAAGAGAGACGGTACTTGAAGTTGCGGCGTAGTTCGGCCACGCAGTCAGTGTTAATCCCGATTCGAGCCTCAGATTCCCAATAAAGCCACCGCTAGTATGTCGGGAGCGCATGGCACCGGCGCCCGGATGCATGCCCCAATTTCCATCGTTCAGCAGTACCGAAATGCTGCTTGACGAGAAATTCGCAACCGCTAGATCAGGCCAACCGTCCCGGTTAAAATCTCCCGCGGCAACCTCGACAGGAAGGTTGCCAACCGCGTAATCCTGGAAAAACTGAAACGTGCCATCGCCGTTGCCCAGCAGTACGCTCACCGTATTCCCGAGGTAGCCGTGCGTAACCGCCAAGTCAAGGTTGCCATCCTGATTAAAATCGGCTGTTGCCAACTTAAGGGGACCGGGGATACTGATCTGGCTGGGAGGCTGGAAAGTGCCGTCGCCGTTTCCCAGCAATACTGTCAGCGCGCTCGTATAGTTGCTTACGATGAGATCCAGATTGCCATCCCCGTTGAAGTCACCTGCCACCAGGTCATAGACTCCTGCGGGTACCTTATAGTTGATGGGATCTTGGAACGAACCATCGCCGTTACCCATAAGCAGCCCAACAGTGGAGTTGGTTTCGTCCGGGACCGCAATGTCAGGGATACCATCCCCGTTGAAGTCGCCCACCGCCACGTATTCAGCCTTCCCGACGTGGTAATTTACCGCAGGTTTAAAAGTCCCGTCGCCGTTGCCTAGGAGCACGCTGATCGAATTGTCTTCCCGGTTCGCGACGACCAAATCGAGATTGCCATCGCCGTTGAGGTCCGCAACCGCCATGTCGATCGGACCTTGGCGCACCGGAAAAGATCTGCGAGGCCGAAAGGTACCATCGCCGTTGCCAAGCAATACGCTAACGGTGTTGTTGCTGAAATCCGTCGCAACCAGGTCGAGGTTTCCGTCGTTGTCAAAGTCACCGACCTTGACATAGTGCGGGTTGGCACCAGTGCCGAACACTCCGCCGGCCTGAAACGTTCCCTCGGCGTCGCCCAGGAGCACGCTGAGGTTGTTGCTAGACCAATTTGCGGACACCAAGTCCGGGTTACCATCGCCGTTGAAATCTCCAACCGCAACCGAGTGGGGGCTGCTGGCAACAGGGTAGTTGACCGCCGGAAGAAAGCTAGGAACAGTGCGCTCTTCCAGGTTTTCTAGCCTGAGCAACGCACGCCTCCGACTTGACACGGCGGGCCGATGTCTTGGAACCGCTCGTGATTTCCCTCCGGCGTCGGTATTCGGCAGAGCGGACCCCGGCGAACTAAACTGACCTGTGAGCATCATGACAGCTAATCTCCTTGCAGAAAACAGACTGTGACCGTCGTGTACGCAGTTACGCATATTGCTATTTCGGAAATAAGTCGCTCTGGTTTTGGCTTTGATCAGATCACATTTGCAAGCCATTGTCAAGGAATTCTAAAATTCTTCTAAACAGTGCATTCGACGTCTCCCCCCACCAACGAACTACGAACGCCCCAATGCCATTTTCGGCGTTTCTTCGCTGCGCCGAGCATTTTCGATGCTCCACGCAAACCACACAAAGCTTATTAAGGCGGTTACCAGCGCCAGCACATTCATTTCCCTCTTGAGAAACGTGTCGTACATTCCGTGAAAAATCATCGGAATACCGACCATAAAGAGGGCGCGCGGAATCCATTCGTACCAGACGAACTCGGCCTGGATAATGTGCTGAAATTTGTGGATGAACAACGCCGCCGAAGCGGTCCAAATACCGTGCAGCGCCACGCATGAGACAAAACGAACCAGATAGATAGCGCCCGTGGCTATGCCGTTGTAGAAATCTGCCGAGTACATGATCCCTTCCGAGATGCCGAAGCCGACCCCCGAGACAAATCCCCAGGCGCACGCCTCGCGCCAGGGCAACCCCCCTTTGACGCGGTAATGCCACAACAGCGGTAGCGCCTTGCAAACTTCCTCGCACAGCCCCACGCCGAATGTAAATCCAAAGAAACTCGGGATCACGCTGATTTCGGGATCCATGGCCGACCGATACGAGAACCCGATGGCCCAGGCGACCCAGAAGAGCAGCAATATGACAAAGTTGCCGCTGATGAGGAAGTGCCCTTGGGTCCATTCTGCAAGCAACTGCGCCAAAACCAAAAGCAAAATGCCGATGGTCGCCGTGAAGACTCCAATGATGATCAGGTTGGTTGCCTGCCAGGCCCCCGGAAACAAAAAGAAAGTGACCGTGAAGAATACGGCAGCCGCCAGCAAGGCGTATATCCAGTGCAAGACTGTCTTGCGTGGTAAAAAGGCCCCCTCGATCCGGCCCCCGGGCAGGCGAGCGATCAAATCGTCTAGGCTCACGTCGGGCTGAAACGGTTCCTCGGCAATGAGCGGTTGTTTCGTTTTTTCTTTTGGCGTTTGCTTAGACGCAGTCTTCTCCTCCTTGGCTGGCGCTGATTTCTCGATCGACCGCAGTAGCCGCTCCACGGTGTCTTCTTTTGTTTCCTGCAGAAGGCTGAACACCAGGGGAATGAATGCAAGTAGCAAGAGCCAGTAGCCGTATTCCAGGAGATTCGTCGAAGGTTTTTCGGAGGATATATTCTTGTAACGCTCCATCGCGAGCTGCTTCGCCTTTTCATCGAAGTCCGGACTGGCCTTTTGCATTTCGTGCCGGTCTCTCGGCATCGGCGAGCCGGTGACTGGACGTTTCTTCACCGTGTTCGGTGATCTTGGCGTTTGCTCGGTCTCGTGCGCTGGTTCCGGAGACTGGCGGACGGCATCATCGTCCGCGGCCGGCTCATCCTTCGGTTCGGCCTGCGGAACGACCACTATGCCGCCGCACCGGGGACATTTAACCCGCTTTCCGGCGGCACTCGCCAAAGCGCGGAATGCTTTGCCGCACGAGCACGAAAAGAGAATGGGCATCGTCGTCTACCTTCGCGCAAGACGAACACACCGCTGCATACTGTTGACCGAGTGGCTTTGATTGTAATTGGGAAAATCCGTCCACGCAACTCTTTTCAAAAAGATTTGCGCAAAAAACGAAAAATTGATCTTGGCGGCTTGGCGCGAGACAAGGTGCTTGCTCCTACTCATCTTCCTAATCCTACTCTTCATCCTGCTCATACTCTTCTTCTTTGCAGCCGAATTGCGTACGCCGATAAAAGTTCTCACTTGCTCGCAATCCCCCGGTACATATACCCGTGTGTCTTGGGAGTCTTTTCCATGTAAAACTCGCCGATTTCCACCGATGAAAATGGCTGCGCCGTGACCAGGCTTCGGATATTGCGATCCAGCCGGCAACCATCGCCCAGATGCATTTGCAGCCAGTTCAGCCGGTGTTGCCATTTCTGAATTCTTGGCTCCGGGCTGAGGCCATGCTCCAAAAACAGAAACCGGCCTCCCGGTTCGAGTACCCGGAACACCTCGCTCAAGGCCTGGTCGACATCCGAAATGCTGCACAACGTAAATGTGCTCACTACGCTCTGGAAGGTGTTGTCCCCAAACGGCAACCGTTCCCCGCCGAGAACGTGCGGGTCGACCGCGATCCCGGTTTGGCGGATCCGCTTCTCTGCCCTCCGGTGCATGCTGCGATTCGGATCGATTACCGTGATGCCCCGGATGTGCGCGGGATAGTGCGGCAGGTTTAGCCCGGTTCCGAAGCCGATTTCCAGTATGTTGCCGTTGGCGTTTGCAAGGAGTTCCCGGCGGTGGCGCGCGACGTGCCGGTTATTCAAGAGGAAATCACACAGGCGCGGAAAAATTACTCGCGAGTAAAAGCCCACGCGAATCTCCCCTCTCGTCGTATAACATAACTCTTGAGCGTTCTCCGTCTTTCATAGCAATTCTCGGAGCGATAGCCATGTCCGTTAAATGGCCATTCTTGCACGCGTTCTGGATCGGTCCGCTGGTCGTGGCACTGGCTTGCTTTTCCGCCGCGGCGCAGAAAACGATTCCCGGCATAGTTTTTAAGGAGCTTTCCGGGGAGGAAACCGGACTCAAGGCCATCATGGAAAAATGGAAGGCGGACGAACGAGAGCGCCAGGGCGGGCAGTTCGGTAGTCACGGCTGGTGGCCATGGGGCCTGGTCGCCTTCGATTACGATAATGACGGCGCCATGGATCTTCTCGTTCTGCAACACGGCGAATCCAAGTCCATAATCATTCGCAATGAACTCAAAGATAAAGGCACGTTGACCTTCATCAATGCCAATCCCCAACTGGGCCTCCCCAGCAACGGCCTGGCCGGTTGCTTCAAACCTCTCATTTGGGATTTCGATGGTGATGGCTTTCTCGATCTCGCCTTTTGCGATGCCGAAAAAAATACCTGCTTCTTCAATATCGAGGGCAAAAAATTCGAACCGATGGACTTCGCCTTCGGCCAACTCGAAGGCATCCGAGAAGTCGCCGATGTGAACGGCGATGGCTATTTGGATGTCTATAATGACTGGGCGCAATTCTTGTACGATCCCCAGACCCGCAAGTTCATCCGCAAGGAGCAGGCCGCTCCCTTGTTCGCCAACCCGCCCGAGGCCGTAGGCGAGTTCCTGGCCAAGGCCTGGGATAAAAAGGAAAATCGTTATCTCCAGGTCCGCTATTTCGAAGGCATCGACCTGAATGGCGACGGCATCCCCGACCTGGTCTGCGCCGGTTTCGCGAGCTACGGCGGCGACATGTTCGGCAAGTTCCTCATCGGCGCGAAGGATGGCACGTTCACCGATGCCGGCGATGCGCTGGGACTCCCCGGCTGGGGCACTCCCGTGCATGTCGCTGATCTGAACGGCGATGGCATCGATGACGTCCTGATCGCCGGCATGGGACTTTACCTCAGCGACGGCGCCGGCAAGTTTGCGCTAAAGCCCGGCCCGCTCACGGATTTTCTGAAAAATGTCGGCCCCTATGTCCACAAAGTCTACCCCGTGGACTTCGCTAACCAGGGCAAAATGGACCTGGCGATTTGCAACCCGCGCAAGCGGCTTGCCGCCATTTTCGAAAACCGCGGCCGCGGCGACTTCAAACTCCTTCATCGGATTCACTCTTGGGAGGATCCGATCGCCATCTGCGACATCAACAACGATGGCTTGATGGATGTCTGCATCGGCGGACCGGATGACACCATCACCATTTTCCTCAACCAGACGCCGAACGCAGGGCGCTACTGCAATCTGTACCCGCGCATGCCCAGGCCTAATCCCTATGCCGTCGGCGCCCGCATCGAAGTCTTCCGCGCCGGCGACCTTGACAAACCGGGTAAGAAACCATTTCTCCAGGAGGCCGCCCACCCCGACGCCACCCCCATCCATATCGGTTTGGCCGGCGCTGTCACGTTCGACCTCCGCGTAACTTTTCCGGGCCAGGAACTCAAAATCGTCGAACTCAAAGGCGTTCAAGCCCGCAACCGGCTCCAGATTACGCCGGATGGAAAACTCGTCGAAATAAAATAGAATGCTATCCGAATGCGGGGGTCAGACCCCTTTTCGGATAGGCTTTAAGAGGGTGCGCTGGTGCCAGCCTTTCGTCCCATCGAATCGGTCTACAAGGAGGTCAGCCGGGCTGCCCTGCTCGGATTGGTGATCAATCTCTTCCTCGGCCTGGCCAAATTGATCGGAGGTTTAATTGCGAATTCCTTTGCCCTGGTCTCCGATTCGGTCAATTCGTTGGGCGATGTCTTCTGTTCCACAGTAATCCTGGTCGCTTACAAAGTGGCGCAAACGCCTCCGGACAAGGAGCACCCTTACGGCCACACGCGGGCGGAGGCCATTGCCGGTTCCAACGTCGCCCTGGTCGTGATCCTTTCCGCCTTGTGGGTCGGGTGGGCGACGCTCCGCCACATCAACGATGTCCACGAATTGCCCCCGGACTGGACGCTGTGGCTCGCCGGTCTCAATGTGGTCATCAAGGAAATCCTCTACCAGTACAAGATTCGCGTCGCCAAACGCACCGGTTCCACGGCCATTCTCGCCAACGCCTGGGACCACCGCAGCGATGGCTTGTGTTCCCTGGCCGTTTTGTTCGGGCTGGGAATCATGCGCTTGGGAGGACCGCAATTCCGGCTGGCCGATGAGATCGTCTCGCTTCTCATCGTGGCAGCCATTCTGTGGACGGGGTATAGCCTGTTTCGAAAAAGTGTCCACGAACTCTTGGATGTCCAGGCCGATGACCCGTTCGTGCTGGATGTCCGCAAGACGGCCGGCGGCGTGTCCGGGGTCTTGGGCGTGGAAAAACTAAGGATTCGCAAGACCGGTCTGGAGTACCTGGCCGACATCCACATTGAAGTGGATCCTTGCCTTACAGTTGCCGCCGGGCATAATATTGGACACGCGGTCAAAGACCAGCTGTTGCACCGGTTTCCCAATCTCCGCGATGTGCTCGTCCACCTGGAGCCCTACCCGCGCGACGGCCGCACTTGACATTGTTTCGTAGCTGAATTCGCCAGAATTCAGGTGGTCCGAAAATAAATATTATGTTTAACAACCCTTCGTACGCAGCCGAACGTCTCCCCAAAAGGATCGTGCCATGCGCATCTTGATTTTTCTCGCTGCCCTTGGGCTTCTCGGTTCGGTGCCGACGATTACTCACGGCGAGAATCCTGATAGCCAGCCCCCCAACAAAAAACCCTACGGTATCGAAAAGCGCATTCCCTGGACCACTTCCCGCGTCCAGGGCTCGCCCGACCCCCTCCCGCCCTATCGACTGGAAACTGCATTTCCCAAATTGATGTTCTACGAACCGCTTGACATGGCTCATGCCCCCGGGACGGACCGGCTGTTCATCGCCGAGCGGAAAGGCAAAATCTTTTCGTTCCGGAACGATCCTCAAACCGAAAAAGCCGACTCGCTCTTTGATCTCAAAAAAACGATTTACGGATTCACCTTCCACCCGAAATTCGCGAAAAACGGCTACATGTATGTCACCTACGTCCTCGATCCCGATAAAACCGAACCGAAGGGGACCCGCATTGCCCGCTTCGAGGTCAGCCGGGACAACCCGCCGCGCTGCAATTTGGCTTCTGAAAAGATCGTTTTCGAATGGCCCTCCGGTGGCCACAACGGCGGCTGCCTGAAGTTCGGGCCGGACGGCTTCCTCTACATCGGGACCGGCGACGGCAGCGGCATCGCCGATGAATTCCACACCGGGCAGGATATCAGCGATGTCCTCGCCTCCATTCTGCGCATCGACGTCGATCACCCCGCGGGCGGCAAGGCCTATGGCATTCCCAGGGATAACCCGTTCATCAATACGAAAGGGGGACGGCCGGAAATTTGGGCATACGGAACCCGGCAACCCTGGAGGATGAGCTTTGACCGAGCGACCGGCGATCTGTGGGCCGGCGAGGTCGGTCAGGATCTCTGGGAAATGGTCCTCCGCATCGAGCGCGGCGGCAACTACGGCTGGAGCGTAATGGAAGGCACCCACCCCTTTCGCCCGGAACGCAAACGCGGCCCTACCCCGATTCTGCCTCCCATAGTCGAACATCCTCACTCGGACTTTCGCTGTGTGATCGGCGGCTTTGTCTACCGCGGAACCCGGCTCAATGACCTTATCGGGGCCTATATCTATGCCGACTACGACACGGGTAAAGTGTGGGGGCTTCGCTATGACGGCAGAAAAGTGACCTGGCAACAGGAGTTGGCCACGACGAAGCTGCGCATCGTCAGCTTCGCGGAAGATAGTGCAGCGGAACTTTATCTCGTCGACTTCATGGGAGGCCAGATTCATCGCCTCGTTCGCGCTCCCCGGGCCGCAGCGACTTCCAACTTCCCTCGCAAGCTCAGCGACACCGGCCTTTTTGCCTCAACCCGGGACCACCGCCCGGCACCCGGTCTCATTCCCTACTCCGTAAATGCCCAGCTCTGGTCCGACCATGCAACCAAGGAGCGGTATCTGGCGTTGCCCGCCAACTCCCAAATCGAGTATAACACCGTCGAGTACCCGCAACCGGCTCCGGGCGCCCCGCGCGGCTGGCACTTTCCCGATGGCACGGTGCTGGTGAAGACGTTCTTTCTGGAAATGGAGCGGGGCAATCCGGCCAGCCGGCGCCGGCTCGAAACCCGCCTCCTCCATTTCCAGAAAATGCCCGGGACAGAAGAAGTCGGCGATCAATTCTGGCGCGGCTACACCTACGAGTGGAACGATGATCAAACCGATGCGACACTTCTGGACGCTGCTGGCCGGGATCGCACGTTTACGATCAAAGATCCAAATTCTCCCGCCGGAACTCGGCAACAAACCTGGCATTTCCCCAGCCGGGCCGAATGTACCCTCTGCCACACCCTGCCGGCCAAGTTCGTCCTTGGTGTCAATACATTGCAAATGAACAAGGATCACGATTATGGCGGCGTGATCGCCAACCAGCTGGCAACCTTGGACCACCTCGGCATTTTCACCAAACCCTTGCCGGATTCTGCCGAAAAACCTCCCCGTCTGGTCAATTACGAGGACGAAACGCAATCGCTCGATCAGCGCGCCCGCTCGTATCTGCATGCGAATTGCGCCCATTGCCATATGAAATGGGGCGGCGGCAACGCCGAGTTCCAACTCTTGGCCACCTTGGCTCTGCGCGACACCGGTACAATCAACACGCGTCCGGGCCAGGGCGCCTTCGATATCCCGGATGCAAGAATTCTAGTTCCGGGGGACCCAGAGCGGTCGCTCATCTATTACCGCATGTCCAAGCTGGGCCTCGGCCGCATGCCGCACGTGGCTTCTTCAGTGGTCGATGAGAAGGCCTTGAAGTTGATCCATGATTGGATCAAACAACTGCCCAATTCGGACACCAAAGGGAAATAAGAAACTATCTCAATAAGGGGTCAGACCCGTGATACTATATCACCGTGCGTGATTCTGCAGCACCTTAGCCCGCGGCGCCAGCAAGGGCCTTTGCTGGCACCGCGGGCTGGTATTTAGAAAGAGACGACCAAAACTACGGCATAACAAATTCATGCTCCGGATGCCGCACCGTCAACACCGGACATGGAGCCTTGCGCACCACTCTTTCCGCGACACTTCCCATCAATATATGGGCAATCGGGCCGCGGCCGTGCGTCCCCATGACAATCAGATCAATGGACCGTGCTCGCGCATATCGAACAATTTCCACAAATGGAGTTCCCGTGAGCATGACTAGTTCGGCCCGGTATTGCTCGCGCTCGCTCTCCGTCAACACCGCATCGAGTTTTTGGCGTACGTTTTTTTCGATGTCTTCAATGACCGCGATGAGCGGGGAAAAAGCTTCCGAAGACAGTTTGCCGTAGACCAGTTCCCTTTCTTCGATCACGTGGAGAACATGCAGCGACGCATCGAAGTTCTCCGCCAATGCCTTGCCATACGTTACGGCAATTTGCGACGGCTCGCTAAAATCAGTCGGCACCAGTATGCGTTTCATGACGATCATGGCTTACTTCTCCGATAGTTTCTCACGGCTTGACTGCGCTTCCTTTTGGCGTACGCGCAACCACCAATCGTTTCGGCATTTTGCCCACCTTGATTCGCGCCACTTCTTCCCGTTTCGATACTGCGATAATCGATACATCATCGCTCAACACGTTGCTGACACAACAGTACTTGCCGTCCGGACTGAATGTGACCCAATTCGGCCCCTTCCCCACGCCGACCTTCCCGACGATTTTTCGGGTTGCCGTGTCGAACACGTAGACCATGTCCATTCCACAGCTCGTAACCCAGAGTTCCCTTTCATCAGGCGTTAATTCCAGACCGTGTGTCGGTGTATGGGGAACGGGGAACGTCACCCCCTCTGGCAACTGCGGCAGAGTGATATTCTCTACGACTCGGCGTTCGGGGATATTCGCAATCACAAATCCGTGTAAATCGGAAAGAGCACAATAGAGCGTCTTCTCGTCCCGCGTCACCGCCAGTGGCCGGGGAACGCCGCCAACCGGAATCTCCGCGATATAACTCAACGTCTTCAAATCGATCCAGTTTACCTTGTGGTCGCCCATCGAGGTCACAAAAATATGATCGTTGCTGCCAGCGTTGTAACAGTTGTGGGGAATCTTGACCGGTAGGTTTTTCACGATCTTCCCCTGCATGACATCGACAATGTCCACGCTGTCGCCGCCGCGAATCGGCACGCCGACGAATCGGCCGTCCGGTGTCGCTGCGCACTGATTCGGCCGTTCTGTCAGCTTGATTATTTTGACAATTCTGTCCGTGGCCGTATCGATCACTTTGAGCGAGTTGTCTCCTTCCACCGTCGTGAACAACCACCGCCCATCGGCGGATGTTGCCGCCCCGTGCGGGTGATCGCCGGTCTTGATTTCCCCGGTGACTTGCAATGTCCCAAGGTCAATGACGTGGATATTGTTCCCTTCACTGTTCGTCACGTATAGTTTGAAACCGGCTTCCTTTGTCTGCGCGGCCGTGCCGCACGCGACGACTGCCATCCATCCGATCACCGCCATCCCGGTGCAAAGCCTGTGCATTTTTTCTCCTTTGCCTTTTCCGCGCGAAATCCCCTAACGAAGATAGTATCTCCCCATCCTGCGAAACTCCAGAGGATGAACGAAAATTGCTATACTGTCCCTCATGCACGGACCTTAGCCCGAAGCGCCAGCGAGGGCCCGCGGCGTAGAATTGTATCCGCTTAAATACGAGCCGGAAGCGTAAGCGACGGACTCGACCGAAAGACGAGAGCGCCGCCCCTCTCGCGGAGCAAGATGCCTACTTGAAAGGGAACCTGCCAATGTCTCGTTTTCTCCCTAATGTCACCAAGTGTTTCTTGTTTATCGTTTTTTCCGGCCTCCTCAGACAAACCGGCATCTCCCTCTCCTCATTTTCCCAATCCGCCGAAATCGACCTTTCCCAAGCCGTCGTGGTTTCTGCCCCCAACCCTTCGAAATCCGAAACGAAGGCCCTGATGCTATTGGTTGACGAAGTTCAAAAACGAACCCAGATTCAATGGAAAATCGTGCGTGCTCTGCCCATCGAGCCGGTGCCTGTCGTCTTCGTGGGCCAGGTCTCCTCTTTCGAGCAAAAGGCAGACCGGTTTTGGGCAGCTCGGGGGAATCGCCGAGAAAGTAAATTGCCGGAAGGCTACCTCATTTTTAACGAAAAAGATACCCGTCCCGCACCAACCCTCAATGTTCTGGGAATTGATGCCCGCGGTGTTTTGTTCGGCGTCGGCCGGCTTCTCCGCGAATTGCACATGGTCCGCGGCAACGTGACTGTTGACGATGGAATTTTCCTTACGTCCGCTCCCAGGTACCCGCTCCGAGGCCACCAACTCGGTTATCGGCCCAAAACCAATTCCTACGACGGCTGGAACCTCGCCCAATGGGAACAATACATCCGCGACCTCGCCGTGTTCGGGACCAATGCCGTCGAACTCATCCCGCCGCGTTCCGATGACGATGCCGACAGCCCACATTTTCCGCTGCCGCCGATGGACATGATGGTCGGCATGTCCAAGCTTCTGGACGACTACGGTCTCGATGTCTGGATCTGGTACCCGGCCATGGACCGGAACTACGCCGACGAGCGTACCGTCCAATTCGCTTTGGCGGAATGGGGCGAAGTCTTCAAAAAGTTGCCCCGCGTCGATGCCGTGTTCGTACCGGGTGGCGACCCCGGCCACACGCAGCCAAAGGTCTTGATGCCCTTCCTGGAAAAACAAACCGCAAACCTCCATCGCTACCACCCCAGGGCACAGATGTGGGTCTCCCCGCAAAGTTTCAGCCAGGAATGGGTCGATGAATTCCTGGCAATTCTCCAAAAAAGCCAGCCCTCCTGGCTCACCGGCGTGGTCTACGGCCCTCAGGTGCGCATCAGCTTGCCTGCGCTGCGCAAAGCCGTTCCGCCAAAATATCCGATTCGGCGATACCCGGACATCACCCACAGCCGGCACTGCCAGTATCCCGTACCGGACTGGGACCTGGCCCATGCGCTGACGTCGGCCCGCGAGGGCATCAATCCCCGTCCCGTTGGCCAAGCCCAAATTTTCCGGGCATTTCAGGGCGAAGCCATCGGTTTCATCACCTATTCCGAAGGTTGCAATGACGATGTCAACAAGATAATCTGGAGCAGCCTGGGCTGGGATCCCGATGCCAAGGTTCTCGAAATTCTTCGCGAATACAGCCGCTATTTTCTCGGCGAGGCCTACACGGACGATTTCGCGCAGGGACTGCTCGGTCTGGAAAAAAACTGGCAAGGTCCCCTTCTGACCAATGAATCGGTATATACCACGCTGCACCAATTTCGCGCCCTGGAAAAAGCAGCCCGCCCTCGCGACCTGTTGAACTGGCGCTTTCAGCAAGCTCTCTATCGCGCCTATTACGACGCCTATCAGCGCAGCCGGCTGATATATGAAACGCAGTTGGAAGAACGCGCCCTCGACCAACTTCGCGGCGCACCCAGAACCGGCTCGTTATTGGCCATGAACAACGCCGAAGCCATTTTGGATCGGGCAGTAACCAATCTCGTCTCCCCGGACTGGCGGTCGAGGGTCTTCGAATTGGGGGAAGCCCTTTTTCAGAGCATCCGCATGCAATTGAGTGTGCCTCGCTACAAGGCCATTTCCGTCGGCCGCGGCGCCACGCTCGACACGATCGATGTTTCCCTGAATGACAGGCTTTGGCTAAAGCAACAATTCACCACTTTGCGTCAGCTTTCCGGAGAATCGGAACGGCTCAAGTGCATCGACGCCATCATCAACTGGACCAACCCCGGGCCCGGCGGATTCTATGACGAACTCGGCAACCCCTCTCGCAATCCGCATTTAGTTCGCGGTCCAGCTTATCCCAGCGATCCTGCCTTCCTGCAATCTTCACTCATCGGCTTTGGTTACGTGCCGGGTTGGCGCATGTCTTGGTGCCGGCATGCGGAAGCCTTGAACGACGCTCCTCTGCAAATGCGCTATGCGGATTTGGATCCCCGCGCCCAGTATCGAGTGCGCATCGTTTATGCCGGCGACAATTTTCGACCCAAGATTCGCTTGCTGGCCAATGATTCGATCGAGATCCACCCCTTGATGCCCAAGGACAGCCCAGTTCGGCCCGTGGAATTCGAGATCCCCAAGACCGCAACCGCCAAGGGCGTTCTCAATCTCACCTGGTTCCCGGAAAAAGGCCGTGGCGGCAACGGCCGCGGTTGCCAGGTGGCGGAAGTCTGGCTGCTGAAAAAATAAAAACCTCTTCACCAAAAAAGCACTTGCAACCGCCGGTTTGCCGCTTATACTACCTGGACTCTTCCCGTGACGATTCGTTCCTATTTTGTGTTTCAAGGAGATGTGTATGAACCGGAAAATTACCTTAAAATCCGCAGTGCACTATCGGCCAAAGCTGGATGCCCTCGAAGATCGTCTTGTACTGAGCCCTGTGACTTTCCATATTGTTCAGAACCAGAGCCCGCTGACCTTGTCCGGTTCCATCGGCGGCGTGGATTTTCAGCAACAGGGTTCGCATTCCCTTATCACTACCTATTTTGGCGACTTCCAGGCCGACATTGACGAGGCCAATGGCATCATCAACTTCATCGGCACCGGCAACGACTTTTGCGCAGCGAACACCGGCAACTGGGCGCCGAGGGAAGATGGCAGCAGTGGGACCGCGCCCGCGATCTACGGCCTCCAGGCCGACCTCTCCGGCACACTCCTGGTCGCGATCCGCGACTTCCACTTGAAAGCCGACACCTTCGGCTCGGGCATCGCCCTTTACCAGAACAACGATGGGTCGTTCGGATACTCTTCCTCTCAGACCATCACCATCAACGCCGGCAGCGGCACCTACTCCCATCCCGACCTGGGCTCTGGTCCCGTCGACCTCCACGGGCTGAACGGGCCAAATCAGGCCGGCGACGGCGCCCTCACCGACGACGGCGCTGGGAACTTGACCATCACCGTTCCAGTCAGCATCTCCGTCGGCGCAACCATCGGCGGGATGGACTCCATCCTGAATGTGGATGGTCAGATCGTCGGCACCGGCGGCTTCGCCGGGCCCAGGCCCGGCGGCGGCTCACACACCGACCCCACGATCGGCGTGGCGCTGGTCCACAACATGCGGTCCGCAAACGCCGCCTCGCCTGTAGCAATGCACGCGAGCGCGCAGAATCCAGCGTCGGAAAACCTACCGGGCGTTATCTTGGCCGCAGTTGATACGCCTTCCCGCGCTCAGGACCTTCATCGGAGCGACGCCATGGCTTGGGCAGTACAACACGCCATGCCGGCGGCCTTTGACCAGCTCGCGGCTCTTGATACCGTCTTCCAGGAACTGGCCTGATACACCCCGGATCATGTCAATTTAGCGATCGCGGCAGCCACGTCGGGCTCCAGGCCGAACGGCGCTTCCGGCGATCCGTCCGGGCACACCAGGCGCGTGGTAATTAACACATCCCCCACGGGCGGGGACAATCCGCAAAGAATCACCTGGCCTCCCCTTTCCCGGATTTTGCTCCGCAGTCCCAGCAACGGGCGAAACGCTGTGCTGGAAATGTACTTGGTGCGCTGAAAATCCACCACCACATTTTTGGCCTCAAATTCCGCCGCCGCCTGCAGCATTTCCCGGAGGAGTTCGCTGCCGACTGCAACGCCCTCCACCTGCTCCACCGTAATGGTTAGAACCAGAACGCTCCGCTCCAAATGGCACTGCAAGCACCGATACTGATTTTCCGCCATGGTTGGTGCGTTTCGAATTTCGAATTTGTTTCGGATTTCGGATTTCGTGCTTCGAATTTTTCTTGTGTTACGGTTTTACAACCGTGCCATCGCGCTTGCGAACGTTGCCCCAGCGATAATCGAAGCTCGGATCATCCGTGATCGGGAACCGGGCTGCCAGTTTTTCGTCCAGATCGATGCCGAATCCCGGCTTGTCGTTGGCGTGGTAGTAGCCGTTTTTCAAGGCGGGGCAACCTGGGAACACATCCTGCTCGGCCTGTGTGAATGCCCGCGCCTCTTGTATGCCGAAGTTCGGCGTGGCCAGATCGAGGTGAACATTGGCGGCGTGGCCGACGGGCGAAACATCGCCGGGTCCATGCCACGCCGTGCGCACGCCGAAGAATTCGCAAACGGCGGCCACCTTCCGGGCCATCGTCAGGCCGCCGACTTGCGAAAGATGAATCCGGATGAAGTCAATCAATCGATCCGTGACCAGGGTCAGCCATTCGTTGGGATTGTTGAACAATTCCCCCATCGCAATGGGCGTGCTCGTTTGCCGGCGCATGTTTTTGAAATAACCGACGTCTTCCGGGCTGAGTGGGTCTTCTAAAAAGAACAGTCGGAACGGTTCCAGATCCTTGGCTAGCCGAATGGCCAGGATCGGCGGTACGCGCTCGTGCATATCGTGCAACAGTTCCACCTCATCGCCGACTTGTTTGCGCAAATGCTCGAAAAGCTGCGGAACTGTTCGCACGTACGGTCCCGGTTCCCAAACCTGCGGCTGGTTATTGGGCATCTGAGGCGCGGTTCCCGAGGGAACGGCGCCATAGGTCGAGAGCCCTTTGATGGCGACCTGAGCACGCACGTGGCGATATCCCTCTTCCATGAACCGCCGGACCGATTGCTCGACTTCTTGAAAATTGCTGCCGCTCGCATGCCGATACGTATCCACCGCAGTGCGGCATTTGCCCCCGAGCAACTGGTACACCGGCATCCCCGCGCGTTTGCCGAGGATGTCCCAAAGCGCCATATCAACCCCGGAAAGCGCATTCCCCAAAACCGGCCCGTTCCGCCAATACGAACTGACAAAAGCGGACTGCCAGATGTCTTCAATGTGTAGGGGATTTTTGCCGACAAGGAACGGTTTCAAATATTTATCCACCGCAGTTTCGACGACGTGGGCCCGCTGAGTGAACGTGGCGCAGCCCAGACCGTAAAGCCCCGGCTCGTTGGTCATGACTTTCACCACCACCAGACGAATTCGTGCCGGCGCTGTGAGGATGGTTTTAATGTCGGTGATTTTCAACGGCGACAGCTTTGTATCCCCGACAGGGTCACTTGCACCGGGCCCGGCTGCGGATCCCAATTGCGTTGCCATCAACCCCGGCAAACCTGCCAAACCCGCTCCCAGGGTCCCCCATTTCAACCAATCCCGGCGGTGCATGACTCCCCCTTTCACTCTTCGCTTTTCCGATCGTAGGGAATGATGTTTTCCCATTCCGTCGGATCAGAGCGCGCGACGACAGCCTCGACCGGTTCCGTTTCGCTGAGGTTGAACACCTCGTGCGGGATGCCGGGCTCGATATAGATAAAATCTCCCGCTTTGTTCTCGATCGATTTCTTCAAACCCTTGCCGTATTCATGCCGGACTCGGCCCCGGAGAATGTATAGCATGACATCGAAATCGACGTGAATATGCGCATACGCCACGCCGCCCGGCGGAATGGTGGCGACGTTCATCGATAGTTTCTTCGCCGGCACGTTCTTGGCCGACAGCCCTTTCTTGTAGCGGATCCCGTTCCACTGCCTGCACGTGTCGCTGCCCCGAATAACCCAGATGCCATCTCCTCCCTCCACCGAACTCCTCAGATCGTCCTCGTTATTTTCCATAAGTTTTCTTGCCCCCAATGCACCACAAATTTTCGTACGTCCGGATAAAAAGCTCGCCGTCGGCAATCGCAATCGAGGCGTACACAGGTTCGCCGACCGAATTTCTACAAAGCACTGCGTAATCCGCCGATGCCTTCAAAATATGCGTCTCACCTTCACGGTCGGTGATATATAACTTGCCGTCGCCGGCAACCATCGATCCCCAGGTGGAATGCGTAGTGAGGCGTTTTTGATTCCACAAATCCTTGCCGGTTTTCAATTCCAGGCACTGGACGGCGCCGTTGTCATTGAGAATAAACGCATTTTCCCCCGCCACCACGGGCGATCCGATCCGCTGGGGATTGTTCTTCTCCTGCACCCAGAGCCGGTGCGTATTGGTGACATCACCTTTGCCGCCGCCGCGCACCGCCAGGGCCGGTCCGTGGAATCCACCCATGGCCAGGATGATGCCGTCTGCCGAGCACACGGCCGAGGTATAAACCAATTTGCCGAGACCCGCGCATGACCATAACTCCGTGCCGGTTTTCGGGTCGAACGCTTTGACTTTGCCCGGCACGCCGAGAATCAGTTCCTCGTGATCGCCGATCCGGGCGACCAAGGGAGTGCTCCAGGATCCGAGCCAGTTGTTGTCTTTGCCGTAGGCGCCGCCGGCTTCCTGGTGTTCCCAAACTGTCGCGCCGTTGGACTTGTTGACGGCCAGCAAAAACTGCCGTTCGCCCGGCCCGCACCAGAGGATGGCGAGGTCGCGATAAATTATGGGCGATGAAGCATTCCCCCAGATGTGTTCGAGTTTGCCGACGTCCTTGCGCCATAGTTCCTTGCCATGAAAATCGTAGCAAACCATCCCCGCGGACCCTAGGCTGGCAATCACCCGCTCGCCGTCGGTGACCGGAGAGGCGGAGCAAAACGGATTCGTTGGGTGGGTCGATTCCTGATCTTCGTAGATCGTATCCTGCTGCCACAGGAGTTTCCCGGTATTCCGGTCGAAGCACATTACGCTGCGCCGCCTGGCGGACGCGAGGCCGCCATTGTTGGGCACCGGCGGCCAGTGCACCTTTTCCGAGGCCTGCGTGAGAAACACGCGGTTGCCCCACACGATGGGCGTCGAGTTGCCCTTATCCGGCAAAGCCGTTTTCCAGCGGACGTTCGCGGTCTTGTCCCATGACGTCGGCAGATTTTTTTCGCCCGAATGTCCCTGCCCATCCGGTCCGCGCCACGCCGGCCAATTCTCCGCCCACACGGGTGCCGCCAGGCAGCTCCAAACGATCAGCGTGCGCATAGTTTTCTTCATTTCGGAATCCTCCCCTTGTGAAATTGTCCGCTTCCTCCTCAGTCTATTTTCCTGGGCAACATTGACAATTGCATTCGGCGTTGGGAGCTTGGCCCCCGCGCCTTTGCCTGGGGGAGTTCTCGTTATTGTTCAGCGCACCATCGTTTAACCCGGAGCCAGCGGCGACGGCGGATATGGCTAGCGCGCACCGTCGCCGCTTACTCCGGGTACAACGACCTATGAGCCCCGATTTCGTCGCTGTCCTTGCACTCGGCCTGCCGGTAGGATATCCTGAAAATCAACCGGGGCCGAAGTGGCGGAATGGCAGACGCGCCGGATTCAAAATCCGGTCCACGCAAGTGGGTGAGAGTTCAAGTCTCTCCTTCGGCACTCCCTTAGAAACATCAGAATCCATTGGTTTTTCCGGGCCTTCTGGCGCTGACGGGCCATGGACGCCAAGGCGCCTTTCCGTCTCAGTTTGTCTCACGAAATCTCCCGAAATAACCGGTTGCAGGCCAAGGTTTGGGCCAAGGTTTTTTGGAGCATTTCCATCGGTTCCGGTTGCGGCCATCGGTTCGTGTTTTTGATCGGCTGGAAATAAGCATGGCAATGCTTCCACCGCCGCGGTCAGATCGTACAGATCGGTATGAGCATAGCGGGCGATGGTAAGTTGAACGGTGGAATGTCGGGCCAATATCTGCGCGGCCTTGGCTGTTGCGCCAGTCCGCACAACGCGCGAAATATAAGTGTGCCGCAAGGCGTGAAAGTCCGTGACAAGACCCATGGTATCCCGGTAAGCCAGGAAGTCGCTTTGCTCGGCTTCCTCTCGTTGGCGAGCATCCTTGAACGATTGCAGCCATTTTGCGCGAGCTTCTTCCATGTCCCTGCGGATCATCGTGGCCGAATGGCGATCATGCCAAGTACCCGGCCAAACTGGCGCATTATGGGGCTTTCCCTCAAGAAAGTCCCCAAGAACATTGGCCACGCCTTGCGGTAGCGGTTGCTCGGCTACCTTGCGGTTCTTGGCATAAGCGGCCTGCAATCGAACATACGGCGTCGAACTCTCCAGGTGGAAGCTTGCGGGCATCAAGCTTGCCAGCTCAGAAACGCGAAGGCCGGTTCCAGCGGCGGTCAGGTAGAGCGCATGCCGGTCTTTGCCCGTTAGATACCGGAACTTTCGAGCGCTCTGGCGGGTTGTTTCGAGAAGCCAGGTCAACTCGTCTTGGGAGAACTCTCGTCGCGCGTGTCGAACATCAGTTTCCACATTTGCCAGCTTTGACATACCAGCAAGCGGATCGGCGCCGATTCTATTGTCTTTCCACATCCAGCGGGTGAATCCCTTCACGGCGGTAGCGTAGTGATTGGCGGTCGCGATGCTCTTCCCGGCAACCGTCCTCCCGTCCTCCGCCGTGCTCGGCTTCCGCAAATCCGCCAGGAAGCAAACCACGGAGGACGGTTGTAGGTCCGAAGCGCGGATGAAACGGCAACTATCCAAGCAAGCTTGCAGACGAGCTTTCGTCAACTCGACATGTTCCTGCGTGTTTCCTTTGCCTGTCAGGTAGCGGACGTAGTCCGCCAAATGCTCGGTTAGCGGCGCCTTGGCGTGAACATCCAGCGGATCGACCAAGCCCGCGTCAACACGGATGCCGCGTTTTTCCAGCTCCGCGGCCAGGGTTTCGGTCGCCTTCTTGTCGCGATACCCTTTTACTCGATGGCGTTGGCCGTCCGGTGTGTAATAGCGGACGTGCCAAGTACGGGATTTCTTCTTCGTTCGCTTGCCCGTTTCGGGATCGATAATCGTGTAAGTGGGTCGGAAGATTTCTGCCATGGTAGTGCCTTTCTCGCAGACGATCGGCCAGCCGGCTAAACAATTAAATTCGCTTCTTTCGCCCCGGTTTGTCGGCAGCAACGTGTAAATCAAGCAAATCCGCCAGGGTGTCGAGGTTGTCGGGGCCAAACCAACCCTTACCATTCATGAAACGGCTCATCAGGGATTCCGCAATGCCCAGCCGCTTGCATATTGCGTATCGGCTCATCCCGCAGCCATCGACCGCGTCGCGAATTTCGTCGGTGAACTTGAGTCGCTTCTTTCCCATGAACCCATTCTAACGGTACTTAATCAAAAAGCAAGTATCATTTTTGGATTTTCAGGAAGATAATTATATCCTCTGTTCGATGGGCCAGTTCAGTTTAATCCCTTGGCTTGTCGAGAAAGGACGGGTCGGGCCTCGGCACGGTATTCTTGTTGTTTGTCGGCCACGATTCTTGCACCTTTCGAAAGATTCTAGGCGAAAACGAAACTAGTTTCGGTTTCAGGCTTTGGCCCCCAAAAATCGGTACTCGGCCGCTCGACGGCTTCCCTTGGGGCCGGCGGTCTTTGCCAGCTCGATAAACCCCTGAAGTTGCAGTAACTTCAGTAGGCGCGCTGCTCGCTGGAATGGCACGCCAATTACCTCGGCGGCCTTGCGGCACGACAAGGGCCAAGCCTTGTCGGGGCCGTGGTGGCGCTGCAGCGCCCGGCAAAGCGCTATCAACCGGTCGATAGGTTGCGCGTCCGGCAATTGGACCATGCCGACAATCTCACTCCAAGCAGCTCCGGTTGGTGCTTTCACGTTCAGCCACGCCAGCCGGAAATCTTCCCAAGATACGGAAAAATCCTTGGTGGTAATTCTGGGAAGGGCGCGAGTATGCCATTCCCACACAACATTGCGCAACTCTTCCTCGCTGGCATCGGGCAGGATACTTTTGAGCCGGCGGGCCAACTGGAAAAGTAGTCGGTTTCGCTGTCCCGGCCCGGTGGGAAGAGTCGCCAGGATCGCGGCCTCAACCATCATAAGTGGACACATGCAATGAGTGTCATGTGTTGCTTGGGTCTTTGCTTGTGTTTCTTGTGTCTGGTTGAGTATTAGGCCAGCGGTGAGGGGATCGACTATGGGCAACTCGCCCTCATAGAGAGATACAGTCCAATGGTAATGTACACCCTCAGGGTGATAGGACGGGGGGAGAAGGCAGTAGTGGCCGGAATTTGCGCGGTACTCGCCGTCGCCCAAGTCTGTGAATCCCTCCGGGCCACGAAAATAAACGTGATAGCCGCGGGCGGTCTGTACAGTTGGAAGGGTACGGGCAAGATCCGGGTGCTGGTCTCTCCAGCGGTGGTAAGGTGCCGCCTGGTCGAAATCGCGGCAGGCCAGACAACCGCTCACCTTGCCGACGATCACGGCCAAGCCAGTAACGTCGGGTCTTGCAAACATCCGCCTAAGGTTACGCTCGTTAGCCGGCCGATCTTGGAATGGCCGCCATAACCCCGCCGCGCGCTTGCCGATAGTGGGGATAATCGACCAGCCCCGCCGTGAATACGCCAGGGCCGCGTCGAGCAGGTTGCCATTATTCGGCATTGAAGCTATGATGGGCAAAGTACGACACTCCAGAGGGCCGGGGCGGTAATGTCGCCCCGGCCCGCGCCATTTGATGACCAGGACGGACCATCCGGCATAGCCCATCACCTCATCCAATCCGACGGCGCCCGGCGGCCTCCATCGCTGCCCATGTCCGGGCATCAGGACAGCCGGCTTCAATCCAGGCGACAACCTCGGCCCGTCGCCATCGGACGGATCTCCCCAACCGGACAGATTCCGGCAGTTTGCCGCTCGAACGGAGGCGGCACCAGGTCGCACGCGAAACGCCAGCCAAGCGTGCGGCTTCGGTTGCGGGGACCAACAACGGTTCGAATTGCTCATTTTGCATGTATCGCCCTTTCGCGCAGGACGACAGCGCGCCGCAGAACCTTTGCAGTCCCCGATTCCCGGCCCATTACGCGCTCAGCATTTCGGAGCCAGTGGCGCAGGGTCCGCAACGGTACGTCCGCCAACCGGCGGTATTTGGTCGCTGTTTTCATGGCAGGGGAAAAATAAAGACGGCAGGCCAGGCCGTGTGTGGACCGTCAACGGTCCGTCAGATTCCAGAATGGAAACCCTGAAAAAACTGGGGGGCCAGCAAATTATTTTCCGTCCGTCGTTCGTCCGTCAGTCAGATTTTCAGATTTGGAAGTGATCCTTCAGGGCAGGTAACACGTCGCTAACCCGGTAGAGATACCTGGGCTCGTTTCGGCGTGGGGCTTCCGTGCTCATGTAGCAGTCGGGGTACTTGTCGCGGTAGCGGCGAAGAAAGGATTCCACCGCGGGGACTGGCTTTCCCACTATGGTTGCCAAATCTTTGGCCGAGAGAGGCGAAACAGCGGCAGGTAGCGTTCGCTTTTCATCAGTTTGCGTGCAATGCCTTCCAAGGTTCCGCAAGAAGGCAATTTCATGGTCTATCGTAAATGGCCCGCAAGGTTCCGGTGGCATCCCGGTAAGTTTCAACTTATCCACGAGTATATATGCGTTGTGGACAAGTCGCCCAGCCTTCCCCCTGCCAAATAAGTGAGTGTATTGAATTTCATCATAGATCCATTTTTTGAAGTCCTGAACAGTTTCCACGGATTCTGGATAAGGCCCTATCCAGCCGATTGGTTTTTCAGGTGGTGGTTGAATACCAAGGACTTCATACCTCAAACCGTTTCGAAGCCAATCGTCAGCTTGAAATCCCAATTCAGAAAGGGTATCAACCATTGCCTGAATCATTTGCGTAACCGCATTCAAATTACCCTTAATTGCTTTCCTCAGAATCTCAACAGCATACGTTTTTGCGTCCGAGTCGAGCGTAACGGCATCAAGACGCTTTTCCCATCCATCCTTTCTAAGGACTTGTCCAAGGTCAACCAACAATCGGGCGTAAATGGTATTCAGGGCATCGTCACTCAAACCTTGTGTGCCTTCCCCTTTGAAATGGTAGACTCGCAGCCAGGCATTATTTGCACGTTTGCGCCTTACTTCTGCTTCATGATGAATTTCTTGATTTCTAACAGCCTTTGATTGTTTCTCGCGGGCTTTGTCGAGAATTGCTTGACACTTTGGTTCAATTTGGAATTTTGTCTCGTTGGAGAATTTCGACATGCTCTATCCTTATCTTCCAGGTCGATCAATCGCCCGGAGCGAAGGATAGAGGCGCCTCGGTACGGCTGATCGCTTGGCCGCTGGCCGGCGGCCTTCCCGTAGGATTTATTTTATCAAGTCTCCGTCGACCTCCGATTGAGAAACTCGATACTGTTATTTAATCCCTTACGTTAAACCGGATTCGGGGTTCCACATGCCGATAACGCTTTCCTGCAACTGCGGAAGCAAACAACGGGCACGGAATTTTCCCGGAAAAAAGGTTCGATGTTCAAGTTGTGGCGCTGTCCTTACAATTCCCAATCCCGTGAACGCAAGGGAGAACCTCCAACAAAAAGAGGAATGGTTTATTTCCAGGGACCGGAAGTCAAATCTCGGTCCCTATTCCTGGGAAAAGTTGCGGGAGCTTGCAACGCATGGGGAAATCTCTCCCACTGACATGGTTTGGAAATCGGGAATGGAAAATTGGGTGGTTGCGAGTGAGGTGCAAGGTATATTTAAAGTTGCTGCCGGACCGCCACCCATTCCTTCACTACTCCTATTACGCGCTTCCGCCGCATTTGCGCCGGTGGGATTTCTTGCGCGATTGGGTCTCAGTGGTAATTTGTTGGTTTTTGGTGGGTTGGCAGGCATAGTAACTTGCTTTCTGCCCGTCTTATCTATTTCAATCGAACCAGTGTTGGGTCCGAGAGAAACCAAAACAATTCAGGCAATTGACGATTGGCGAGGAGTGATTTGCCTAATTGGTTACTTCGCGCTGGTGGTTATTGCTATTTTGCTTTATCCGGCTAGCGGGTTTCCAAATAAAAACCTCTGTGGAGTAGCAATCGGAATCGGTATGCTTGTCTTTTTGTTAGCGGTCTGGCTTTTGATTGTGGCCTACAACTCCGTGAAGGCTATGCAAGTCGGTTTGGAGTCTGCCTTCGAGTCTTTTGCTTTCCTTGCCGGTCGTGATCCGGTTCGAGCTATTTTAGAATTGCTTCGAGCTGCCGCATTGGTTGCTGAAGTTAAAGTCAATCTGGGTATCGGAGCGTTCCTTAGTCTATTGACCGGTGCATGTGTCACTCTTGGAGCTATCTTGAAGTCAAAGCGAGAGAAGCTCCTTTGACCGGACAACCCCAGCAGGGCCGTTAAAAATTTAGGTTTGAAAAGTAATACTTTGCGTGCGTGGGTAACAAGCGGGGGTGGGGTTTGTTCATTCCAAGTGAGCGGATGCCCACTGGAATGGCACAGAGGGCCCCCACGGCTTCCTCGCCACGCCTAACTAACTTCAGCAATGGTTCATTGGTAGCAAGGGACAGGAAATTCCGAATTGGTCTTTGGAACTGGATAGGAAGAGAGTTTTTTATTTCGCTAAGTTGACCGCTCGTTTTAGTACCAGATGAATCTGCATCTTGTTCCAAGGCTTGCCCCTCCGGGTGACGTACTTTTCCCCATTCAGGTAGTCCGCGATTTCCTGCAAGGACATTCCGGCTTCCCTCTTCGCGGTCACAACCGGGTACAAGTCCGCGTAGGCTTCATTCGCCTGCTCTTTTAGGGATTCGACCGCAATCCTTCTCCCCCGATTGGCTGCTGCCGGCGTGAGATTTGAGGGGTTCCCTAACCTGCCCCCACGGGCGATGTAAGCGGCAAGTGCTGCCTTAGTTCGGTCGCTGATCCTTTTGGCTTCATCTTCGGCCACGGCCACAAGGATATGAATGGTCAGCCGGTTTGCGTTCGGGTTGTCGCAAGCCACGAAATCGACTCCGGAGTCCATCAGGGCCGACAGAAACGCCACGTTGCGGGAAAGCCGGTCCAGTTTGGCAACGCATAAGAGGGCTTGGGAACGCCGGGCATGGGTGAGGGCATTCGCCAATTCCGGCCTGTCCGCCTTCTTGCCGGATTCGACTTCCACGTATTCGCGGACGATTTGGGAGCCAGTTCGCGTGGCGTAGTCCTGGACCGCGGTTCTCTGGGCTTCCAGGCCAAGCCCGCTCTTGCCTTGCTTTTCCGTCGATACCCGGTAGTAAGCGATTAATTTGGGGGCCGACATGATGATTTCCTTTCTTCTGAGAGATTCATTTTTGTTCTGAGGTAAGTATAGCCGGCCGTAAATAATCTGTCAATGGACGTTTAAAGACTTTTTACGATTATTTCCCCCGCGTAGGTTCGCTTTTACCGGCTTGAAAGCCGGCCTTTCGTGATTGGCCTGGGAACAACTCTTCGCTGCGTTTAGCTTCGCGCCTACCGAGCTTTCTTTTGAGATTCTCGGTGTAAAGGGAGAAAATGGATTAGGCCGGGGGGACGCGGTTTCTACTATCGTTGATTAGCGGCTGTTGGATACCGGGTTGGTCGGCTAAGAGTTGGTCATACATGGCATCGAATTCAAGTGTGCGCTGCTGAATGATGTTTTGGGTAAGACTAATGTTCGTGTTGGCTTGTATAGGCTGATATTCCTTGTACTTCTCAGGCCGTTCGGCCTTTAATCGGGCAAGTAAGCACGTATCGGAGAATCGCCTTATCACGAGCGGGACTCGCTGGGCGCTTTGGTTGTCGGGCGTGCACGGCTGGCCCGCTTCATCGACCCATGCCCAGCATTGTTTTCCTTGGTAGACGACAGGTTCCTCCCAGCCCTCCCGCCCTCGGCGGTCAAGCTCTTGTTCCAACAAATCTGCATATGTTTCCAACGCACCATCCCAAGCGGAACGGAATTCCGGAATTTCATTTCGCCATTCATAAGCCAAAGACCGCTGAACGCCGGCTGCTTTGCAGGAGCGAGAGACATTCCCGGTGTGTGCCAACGCTTGCAAAAACAACTTCATTTTGCGTTTGGACGTTTTTCTTGTCCTTCTTTGTCCTTGCAACGCGCTTTCCGGTAGTTCGCAAGTTCTTGTCATATTTTGTCTTGTACCGAAGAATCCGAATTTAGTTTTTATCCTTCGCAGTGGCCGACTTTTGCTGCTTCCTGGATAGTAACCCAAAACGGTGCCAATTTGAAAGGGTTTTGGTTCAAATTGAGGCTTGTTTACCGGCCTAAGGCTGAGTTTCATTCCAGTAATTGAGCAAAATCACTACCGGCCGGCGGCCCGGACCATCGCCAAAATGCCGGCGCGAATCGCCTCGGGTATTGTGGGCCAGGCGTCAATGAGCACGGCAAGGGCGGGGTCGATGGCCGGGGCTTTGGGGTCCAGTGCGCCGCTTTTTGCGCCGCTCTGGGCGGCGTTTGTACAATTCTCCGGGGAATGTCCGGCGGGTTCGAGTCCCCTTGGCACAGGCCGCCCGCACTTGGATGTAGGGCCGGGCGATGCCGACGCGGACGTCGGCCAAGCGCAGGCCGCCGATCTCGCCGGCGTGCAGCCCGCAACAACAAGCAAGCCGCGCGATCGCCAAGTTCAGGTGAACGTTCACGAGGCGCGGCGCTCGGGCGTGTAAGTCGGCGAAAACGCGACCTAGCTCACGGCGGGTGAGAATCTGCGAGGCGTCGACGTTCCACGTAGAGAAGGTGTGCATGGCGGGACTCCGGGGTAATTCTTCGGCCGTCCGCAATGGCGACCATGACACGACAGTTACCTCGGTTTGTCCGCGGTTGCAAGGCAAAATGGTAACCCTTCTGTTAGAAATGGGTACTATTTTCGCAGAAGAGCACTTTCACAAGCATGCTTTAGTTGGCCTTATGTTGAAACACCAGAGTTTTCTCGGGCGGTTCGATGCGTCGGTCGATGTGACCGACTCGCGCAACTCTTCTCGCTGTTCATTTTCAAGGATCTGGCAAGTTCACGCAGCAAGCCGCCGTCCTCGCCCCGTTCCACGGCTGACTGCGGCTCTTTCGGCTTCTCCTCCGCCTTGTTGAGCAGTGCCGCCATGTCGGCCCCCAGCAGGGTGAGCGCCTTGGTTGCCGGCCTGTTCGCGGGAGCCCTAATCAAAGGGCCGCCTTTGCGAAAGATCGATGCTTGATGGCATCGGGAAGGGTGTGACAATTCCCGGCACGCCGCGTAGAATCAAACTCACTCTCATTGAAGGGATGGGTTCATGATCGTACGCTCACGCACCGTGATGTTGGCGCTGTCGGCGCTGCTGGGGGCAGGAATCGCCGCACCGGGCGCCTGGGCCGTACAAATAACGCGCGGCGGGAAGCCGGCGGAACTGACGGTCACCAGCAGCGGCGCGCACAGTGTCCGCGTGACGCTCAAACCCCTGGGCATGGAGTTGCCTCCGAGTCCGTCACTCCTCAAACTTGAAATCAAAGATCCGGCGATCAGCCTGCGCAAGATCGAGGAGCCGGTGAAGGCCCGCGTGGGTGCGCTGGACGTCGAAATCACCCCCGCGCCGCTGACGGTTCTCGTCAGGAGCGCCACCGGGCGTGAGATCCAAAAGCTGGTGTTCGACGAAAAGACGGGACGCGTCTCGTTCACCGTCGGCGATGCACCGGTTCTGGGTCTGGGCGAAGGCGGACAGCAGCCGGGAAAAGGCGGCGGCCTGCTGGGTGTCCAGTTCGATCGACGCGGCAAGCTGGATGTGATGCGGCCGGGCTGGGGCTCGGGGACGCTCGGCTCGCGCAACCCGGTGGCGGTCCTCGTCGGCACCGACGGCTGGGGTTTGTTCGTCGCGTCGCCTTGGGTGCAGGTCGATTTGCGCGACCCGGCCAGGGGCGTCTTCATTCCCACCAACGACGTCACGCCGACCGCCGGCGTGGACAAACCCGCGCCGCCAGGCGACGGCGCCAAAAAGCCGGTGTCGGCCGAGACCCAGGGCATTGACCTTTTCGTTTTCGACGCCGCTGAGCCGGCCCATCTGATGAAAGACCTGCGCGACCTCACCGGCGCGCCGGCGATGCCGCCCAGGTGGGCCCTCGGGTACATGCAGTCGCACCGCGAACTGCGCGACGCCAAACTGACGCCGGAAGAACTGATCCTTGACGTCGTCGATAACTTCCGCAAGAAGCAGCTCCCGGTGGACTCGGTGGTTTACCTGGGAACGGGCTTTACGCCGACGGGTTGGAACAAGCCGCAGCCGTCGTTCGAGTTCAATCCGAAAGTCTTTGCGAGCGATCCCAAGGAAGTCCTGAAAAAGCTGCATGGCAAGCACGTCAAGGTGGTCGTCCACATGCGTGACCTTAGCGCGAAGGAGATGCCGCACCTCGTCGGTAACATCCCGCTGAGGCCGGGCGAGACGCTGGACCAGAATCACATCCTGCCTTACTGGCAGCGGCATGAGCCGCTGCTCAAGGCAGGCGTGGATGCATTCTGGCCGGACGAGGGCGACCGCTTCTCGATCTACGAGCGGATGACGCGCATCCAGATGTATTACCAGGGGCACCTGCTGATGACGCCGAATGTGCGGCCGTGGACGCTCAATCGCAACGGCGTCATCGGCATGGCCCGCTGGGGCGCGTGGTTGTGGTCAGGTGATACCCAGTCGTGCTGGAACACGCTGCGCGACCAGATCTGGATCGGCCTGAACACCGGTCTGAGCATCACGCCGTACTGGGGTTCGGACACGGGCGGCTTCTACACCACGAGCGAGCTGACGGGCGAGCTGTACGCACGCTGGTTTCAGTTCTCGGCGTTCAACGGTTCGTTCCGCTCGCACGGGCGCATCTGGCGCCTTCGCACGCCCTGGGGCTGGGGCCTCAGCGAGATGGGTTTCCTCGAAGGCCAAAAGGATCTGCCCGCGCAGAAAGAAATGAACAACCCGGCCATCGAGCCGGTCGCGAAGAAGTACGCGGAGCTGCGCTATCAGCTCATGCCATACACCTACACGCTGGCCCGCGAGGCCTACGACACGGGAATGCCGCTGATGCGCGCGCTGTGGCTGCATTATCCTCACGACAAGCAGGCGCTCGAGCAGTCGCAGGAATACCTCTGGGGCCGCCACCTCCTGATTGCCCCCGTCTACGAAAAGGGCGCCAAGTCGCGCGAGGTGTACCTGCCTGCCGGCACGTGGTACGACTGGTGGGACAACGCGCGGCACAACGGCGGCACGACCGTGACGCGTAAGCTGGACCTGGCGACGATGCCTATCTATGTGCGAGCCGGGTCCATCATCCCCTTCGATCCGGTGCGGCAATACCTCGCGCAGCCGGTGACCGAGCCGACGACGCTCAAGGTTTACAGCGGCGCCAACGGCGAGTTCACGATGTATGACGATGATGGTATCAGTCAGGATTACCTGCAAAACAAAGGCACGTGGACGAAGTTGTCGTGGGACGACGGCGCGAAGACACTGACGATTTCGGCGGCGCCCCCCGCCGGCGTGACCAACGCGTCGACCGCCGCGCGGGAGTTCCGGGTTGAGATGCTGCCGGCGGGGACCGTCAAGACGGTAACCTACAACGGGCGCCAGCTCGAAGTGACGTACTGACCTTAAGGGGTCGGCGTTTATCCCCCGACCTGCCCGAATAGGGTCGGGGATCACATACTTCGTTCGCGTTGTCGTTCTCGCTCATCCGATCGTGCCGCCTTTGGTGCCGTGTCGCAGGCACGGCCATCAGGCCGCCCGGTGCTCCGCCAACACCCTGCTGTTGCGGCCTGCGCGTGTCCGAGATCGCTGGGCTACAGCTCGACGACGTGGTGGTGGACGTACCTCGGCCGCACTTGCGGCTGAAGAACACGAGCTAGCTCGCCACGGGTCAGGATCTGGGTTTGTTCGATGTGCATGGCAGAAAAGCGATACATGGCAGCCTCCAGGTTCATAGGACAATAGCCGGCCGCGATGTGCAGACCGGACTCCCATTAGTATCGGAGGTTGGCCGGAGATCAAGGTAAAAAGGGACCCAGTTCGTAACAACTGGGTCCATTTTTGCCTCCGCCATGAAAGGAGATATTTATTATTTTTCGGCCGGCGGTTTCCCGAAAAGAAGTTCTTTGGCTTCTTGGCGGAGGATCTTCCAGCGTAATCGAAGGTCCCAGGAAGGAAAATCTCCGGGTTTATCTTTTTTCGTAAGAGCCGTTTCGATTTGGCGATTTGCCTTATTCAACCAATCTCGGGCAATGATTTTCGCTCCATATCAACTACCTCCCCGAAAGGGACGCGAAACTTCGACACAGTATCCTCGACATCGAAATCCTGTACTCCCCCAAGCAGCAAAGAAAAACTGTCGGCTCGTGGTAACTGCTATGTCGAAGTTTCGCGTCTCTTTCGGGGACCCGGTTAATTTGGAGCGAAACTTCGCGAAAATGGCGTTAGCGCAAAGCCTGCGATTTGGACTGATGGAAATCAACCGAATTAACTACAGTTCGGCGCGAGCCCCTTTGTTTCTTATTCTTGGTCAAAGAGAAAATCGATATTCATGGGATTCCATTCTCCAGGAGGTACCCCTCCAGTACGAGGCGAATGATTCATCGCTCCTAAATGAGAAAGCCCAATTCCCTGTTGCAAGGGGGTTGAAATTGTTTGGATGGCATTGGTTTCTATTACCGGGTGTTGCCCGGGGACTGTCAAGGAAACGGGTTCCGGCATTATGAAATGGACCACAGGGGAAAGAATTCCGCCCTGAGCCTGGATCAAAGAGGCAGATGCCAGTTGGAAATTGGATTGGCCATGATTCCCGCGGCCGTGCGGAGCAGTACCATCGTCAAAGATAAGGAGACCTGCAGCCGAAGTAAGCCCACTGGTACCGGTATCTCCAAAAACTCCCAGGGGTGCCCCCGTGCTGTCGAACCTTAAAATATTTCCGGCTGCACCCACTGTATTGGCGACGTAGAGGTTACCATCGGGCCCCCAGCCGATTCCATCGATGAAACCAATGGAGGGGTCCGCGGCAACGAAAACATCCATAAAATCGCCAGTCGTTCCATCATAGCGCACGATTCGGGGAGCCGTGGCCGAAGCATTGGCATTCGAGACATACAGGTTGCCGTCCGGGCCAAAAGCAAAACCATTGGGCGTGGCCAACCCCCCTGCACCAGGATTGATGAAATTTGCTCCAGTTCGGCCTGAGGCAGGCAAGGGATTGCCGGTGGAAGCATCGAAACGCAATAGTTTGCCGGTTGCATCAAAATTGTCCACGTAAAGATTGCCGTCAGGTCCAAAATGCAAATCATTGGAAGATGCAAGACCCCCGCTCCCGGATGCCACAAAAACGCTTAAAAAAGCTCCTGTGGTTCCATCATACTTAATTACATTATTGGTCCCGGTACTGGCGACATACAGGTTGCCATCAACAGGTCCAAAATCGATTCCTTCGGTTTGATTCAGTCCGCCGCTCCCGGGTGCCACAAAATTCGCTCCTATTTGACCAGGAGCCGGTAGGGGAGCTCCGGTTAACGGGTCAAAACGTAAAACACTATTGGCACCAAAATTTTCTTTGTAAATGTTGCCATCAGGCCCTTGAACCATCCCCAAGTCGGGGTTGTTCAGAAAAGTGTTGGGTGCAACAAAGGTGGTGATGAAATGCCCATCCGTACCATCGAACCTCAAAATCTTGTTGGTTCCCAATGCGTTGAACCCGTCGGTGACCAGTAATGTAAGACTTGGGCATAACCGATCTTCCATGGCCTCAACCTGCATTCGCCGATCCCGTTGCCGCCGAGATTTGCCGGAAGACCGATTTTTTCCCTTTCCCCGGAACATGGCATGCAATTCTTTCCACACAAACATGGTTGCTTCTCCTGTAGCGGGAATTCTTGATGTAGAGTTTTAATCCCGGTATTAAACCAGCTCCTTCCCAGGGATTCCCGCGTTCAACCTGGGATGGAACCCGGTGATCCACGAAACACATCGATGTTTCGCACCTCTTTATTCCCGGTCAAAAAAATTGGATAGTTATAGTTTGATCATTCGGTGAAGCGAATGCAAGAAAAAAATAAAAATCTTTATTGCCGGCCAACGTCCAAGAAGACCGGCCGCCAAATCCCGTCGGTGAATTTTACTTGCCCGATAACTTCATGGTCCATTGCCTGAATCGAACCCAACAGAATCCCCATTGCGAAGTGGCGGAGGGTTGTACGGACCAAAGAAAAGCTTTACATTGTCCGGAGTGGGTATAGCCGTTCAGTTTCAGAGAGGATACAATCTTGCCTTGTCGTTTCATAGCTGGGGTGCCTGCGATCGGATTGCGGGCACCTTTTCACTATTCAATTATCTAAGCCCAGACGATATTATCGCGAAGTGCTTAGCCGCCGGGTCGAACGGATTTGGTACGACATGTCCAGTGCACAATCGCAAAAATCGCTGACGCAGCAAATGTAGTCCATTTTGCAATCGCCCTCCTCACTGTTCCTTTTTTTGGGAGGATAAGTCCATGATCATCCGAACCCACAAATTTGAGTTACCGTCGCGCTTTCGACCCCGCCTGGAAATCCTTGAAGACCGTACGCTCCTGTCGGATTGTACCGTGAGCCTCCTCACGGACACCGGAGATAAGGGAGATCTGCGCTACTGCATCACGCAGGCCAGCGACGGGGATACCATCTCCTTCAGGGTCGCCGGCACGATCAACCTGACCAGAGCTTTGCCCGACCTGACTCACAGCATCCGCATCGATGGACCTGGGGCCGACCTCGTGACCGTGCGGCGGGATACTGGGGGCGACTATCGCATCTTCAGAGTGGTCAGCGGCCCTGCCGTCGTCCTCGCCGGCCTGACGATCACCAATGGCCTTGCAGTTGACGGTGCCGGCATTCTCAACAACGGCACGCTTACGTTGACGAACGCCACCGTCAGCGGCAACTCCACCCCATACGTCTTCGGCGCCTCCGGCGGCGGCATCTCTAACTCGGGCGCGCTGACGCTGGAAAACACCACCGTCAGCGGCAACTCTGCCGCCGGCTCCCGCGAAACCGGCACTGGTGGCGGGATTTACAATGGACAAGGTGGTGTGGTAACGCTGGACAACACCATTGTCAGCGGTAACTACGCCCGCCCCTACGGTGGCGGCATTTACAACGTCGGCACGCTGACGCTGACCAACTCCACCATCAGCAACAACAGCGCCGGTTTTGGTGGCGGCATTTACAACGAGAGCACTCTGACCCTGGACAACACCACGGTCAGCGGCAACTCCCAACGCGGTATTTTCAACTACGGCACCGCTACGCTGACCAACACTACCGTCAGCGGCAACTCGGACTCGGTAGGCGGAGGCGGCATTTACAACGGGCGAGGGAGTACGCTCATGCTAACCAACAGCACCGTCAGCGATAACTACGACCGCAACAGCGCTGGCGGCATTTACAACGACGAGGGCACGATGATTCTGACCAACTGTACCGTCAGCGGCAATTCCAGCTCCGACTACTGGGCCGGCGCCATTTTCAATAGCGGTACACTGACGCTGACCAACTGTACCATCAGCGGCAACTCCACTTCCGGCATGCGCGGTGGCGGCGGTATTGTCAACGCTAGCGGCCCAACCGTCAGGTTGCTCGCCCGGAACACGATCCTCGCCGGCAATATGGCCAGCACGGCACCCGACCTGGCCGGCAACCTCACCTCCTCCGGCTACAACCTGATCGGCAACACCGACGGCGGCAGCGGCTTCGATCCCACCGACCTGCTCAATGTCGATCCGCTCCTCGGCCCCCTCCAAAACAACGGCGGCCCGACCCAGACGATGGCCCTGCAATGCGGCAGCCCCGCCATCGACGCAGGTGACAACACCGATGCCCCAGATTGGGACCAAAGAGGCGAGGGTTTCCCCCGCATCGTGAACGGCATCATCGACATCGGCGCCTACGAGGTGCAGAAGGGCGAGTGCGATGGTTCAGCCCCGCATGGGTCATCGGGTCGATTGAACCGTTTCAACCCCATTGGCTTAGCCGTTGACTCCTCCCAAGTGCTCGCTGCCAAATTTGCGAATATCAGCCATTCCGCTGACCCGGAAGCGAGGCCTATATTATCCGCGTCAGAATCCGTTGCGATAATTCACAGCCCATCGGAAAGGTTCTCGATTCCCCGCCCATTGGCAAGCTTGCCACTGGCAGAGTCATTGTTGATCGGCCCGATTTTGGATTTCCGGGACCTGGGAATTGAGGGGGTTACATAAAAAGGGAGGGCACACCATGATTTTATCCATCATTCGCTGCGGGTTGAAATGCAGACCTTTCCCTTCCAGCCGAAACCGCCGAGCCAGCCATCCCGACGGGTGGCGCTGCCGGCCATCACTCGTAGCACTGGAGACCCGATGCCTCTTATCGACAGTGACCAACTTGGACGATGCCGGCACCGGCTCCTTGAGGGATGCCATTGCGTCCACGCCCGCGGGCGAAACGGTAGACTTCCAGAAAGGCTTGAGCGGCACCATCACCCTGACCACCGGTGAACTGGCAATCGACAAGGACCTCACGATTGCCGGTCCCGGTGCCGACGTGATCACGGTCCGCGGCAACCACACCTCACGGGTCTTTCACATCATCGCCAACTATACCGTGGAGATTGCCGCCATGACCATCGCCGATGGCTATGACCCATTAGCGGGTGGCGGCGTCATGAACTTTGGCCGATTGACAATCACCGATTCCACCGTCACCGGCAATGCCGCGACGGACAAAGGCGCCGTAGGTGGTGGCATCGCCAACGCCGGCACACTGACCCTGATCCACTCCACTGTCAGCAACAATTTGGGGGGACGCCTCAGCGGCGGCGCGGGCGGCATCGCGAACGCCGGCACGGCAACCATCCTGGGCTCGATCATCAGCGGCAATTCGTCGGGCGGACTCCGCAGCAGCTATGGCGGCGGCATCAGTAACTATTACCACGGTATCATGACGATCACCGACTCCACCATCAGCGATAACTCTGTAACTCAAAATGGCTTCGGTGGCGGTATCTGGAACACCGCCCAGTTAACGGTGACCAACACGACGATCAGCGGTAACTTCGCTGGGGACCTGGGTGGTGCGATTGACAACGCCGGCACGGCTACCTTGACGAACTGCACTTTCAGCGGCAATACCGCTGTTCGAGGCGGCGCCATCGCCAACGAGGGAAACCTGACCATCGCCGACTCTACAGTCAGCGGCAACTCCGCGATTGCAGGCGAAGGCGGTGGCATCCGGAATCTAAACGCAGACTATTCGATCGCACAAATGCGAAACACGATCGTCGCCGGCAACTTTGGCCAGTCCTCTCCCGACTTCAGCATGAACCTGGTCAGTTTGGGGCACAACCTGATCGGCGACGGCACCGGCGGCAGCGGCTACGACGAATCCGACTTCGTCGGCACCAGCGATAGCCCCATCGATCCCCTGCTCGGCCCGTTGCAAGATAACGGCGGTCCCACCTTCACGATGGCACCGCAATGCGGCAGCCCGGCCATCGACGCCGGCGACAACACCGACGCCCCGGAGTGGGACCAGCGTGGGCCCGGCTTCCCGCGCATTGTAAACGGCGTTATCGACATTGGTGCCTACGAAGTGCAGCAGGGCGAATGCGATGGCTCAGGTCCGCGTGGGTCACTGAATAAATTGAACCGTTTGGTGGGAACGGCACTTGTTCGCCATGCAATCTTCCACTCCGAGTTTACCAGCATCCATCTTTCGGCCGACGCGCAAATGAATCCCGTGGCGCTCAAATCGCACGATGTTGTGGCAACTCGAACTCAATCGGAAACGTTGCCGATTTCCCAACCCACGGCAACTTTGCACCTGGCTCAAGACTCATTGTTCATGGAACTCGAATTTGGATTTCCGGGAATTGAGAACCGGATCGAACAGAATTAGGGAAATCTCAGAGGTCGTGTTAACTACTGTGTCGAAGTTTCGAGTCCCTTTCGGGGACCTGGTTAATGTGGAGCGAAATTTCGCGACAATGGAGTGAAGGTCAAGGAGAAGTAGCCGGCACGGAGCTGTTACGGTCCGCCGCGCAGCAGGTGGAGAATTTCCCGGCGTGTCCCGGATTTGGTGAATGTCCGGACAGCCTCCTTCCCTTATGCGCGTCGGTGACGGCAGCCTTCGGCAGGAGGGTCACCGTGATCGTCACCTAGACGCCAGTTACCGATCTACCAAGAGAAGGATGCCTGCCACGATGCCCAGAATCGCCATAATGACGGCACTCCCCTGGAAACTCAGGTGGAGAATCACCATCAAGCCCTGCACGATGAGCCAAATGCTCAGCAGAATCACACCGATCTTTTTCGTGAAATTCATGACGCACCA
>Ga0306920_100000049_pt1 | contig 163623 bp, 132 predicted proteins | sample flu12Cox44000170_FD_204666 | JGI IMG/M metagenome (GOLD analysis project Ga0306920, IMG submission 204666) | Lab enrichment of tropical soil microbial communities from Luquillo Experimental Forest, Puerto Rico - flux4day.12C.oxic.44.000.170 (v2)... | ecosystem: Environmental > Terrestrial >...
AGGGCCGGCACGCCGTACTGCCGTCGATTCTTCTCGACGAAGGCGTACTTCACTTCGATTCCCGAGCGAAGTAGATGGCCGCTTTTTTTAAGATCTCGATCTCCATCTTGAGCTTTGCGTTCTCGCGCCGCAGCTGCTCAAGATCTTCAGCGGCAGCTCGATCAGGCTTAGCGATTCCGGTCACCGCCTCCTTCTCAAACTCGAGCCGCCACGTTCGCAACTGGCCGACGCGCACGCCCAGCTCCCGAGCCAGCTGAGCCTTGGGCTTTTCGCTCATCGCCGCCTGACGAACCGCTTCGAGCTTGAATTCCCGCGTCAATTTCCTGCGCGGTGCGTATTCCATAAAACACCTCCTCAAGGGCAGTATTGCTCCCATTGAGGTGTCCATCAAACGTGGGTACCTTCATTCCGGCCAGAAGCGGTCATTCAAGGCTGCGCAATTGCGACCGTGCCCAATGCGGCCGGGTTCAAGCCGGATTCCAGCACGCCGCAACGACATCACCGGGCTTATTGCAATCCGTCGGCAACGCGCTCTGCACGAGCGCGGCGTTCGCCAATAGGTGTTGGGCCCTCAATATCACAAGCAACTTTCCATAACCATGAATACCTTTTGTCGTTTCGAATGTTGAATTGCTTGCCGTATAGGCCCCCATCTGGTCCGCCCTCGAAGTCGCTCATCGTTGCGTTTCGACAATTGATTCGACGTACGTAGTAGGTGTCGCTACTCAAGCCAATCCAGCCCTGCGAGGCGAATATTTTGTACCTGACTGCCGTCCAATCTGCTCCATCACGATCAGGACCCGCGTTATATGAAGCATCGAAGTATGTCGCATATGAAGCATCGACGTATGTTGCGCTAGAGGTAACTGGGTTGTTTTGTTCGTGTATACGTACCCAATCAGCACCGCCGCCCATCGAGCTACATGCCAGCAAGACCCAAGGGACAGCTAGGAATGTAAGACCGTCTAGCGCTACTGTTCTCCGTTGCGCGAATAACTGTGCACGTCGGCATAGTTGCCGTGTTAGAGGCACGTATTCGCGAGCAGCGCATCGGCTGACAGTCGGAAAGATTGCAACCCTACGCATAACCCCTCCCGCGCGATCACGCTTAGCAAGAATCCGGAGCAAAAAACCTGTTTCCAGACCTTAATACGCCATTGAGTAGGATCCTCCGAGAAATGATCACCTCTGGTGTTATCCGCCTCAGCGGCGCCGACGGTCGCAGCGCGCACGATAGCACGAACGCGTGCCGCGCATACCGATCGCCATGATCGGCGAGTGCTATCGCGAAGTAACGCTCCCTGCTAGTTTTCGTTAGCCATCGCGATCAGAGCCTCCAACGAGCGCAGCAGTTGCCGCATCTTACGCCTGCGTGCCGGCGGTTGATGGGTGTTGATTGGTCGGCTGAACCTACGCTGTCACTCCGAGGCGGTCAAGAAAGATCGCGCAGGCTGAATCCGCACCACCTACTCGGTGCGCCGAATGTCCGCTCTGGGTCGGAAGCGGACGCGCGAGGTTCAGCTATCGGCCCGAAGGATTCCACAACGATTCGCGGATCTTCGTTCCGGGTAGCGGCGAAAAAAAAGCCCCAGGGCCGGGGCTTGATTGGAATTGTGTCCTGTCTTGGTTACTGAGCGTGTTCCCAGTGCCCTTCGTTCAAATAGTAGCGTCCGTCGCGTTCGACCCATGCGTGCGGCACCCAGTGTTCACCCGAACGCTCGGCCATATACCTGCCTTTCTTCCAAACGTGATGATGGTGCGCTTCGTCCCACTCCCAGTAACCCGGCGCATAGACGTAGCCTTCACGGTGACGTGGGTGTTCAACGACGACCGGCGGAGGCGCGATCTCGACATCAACATCAACACGGGCAGCGCCCGCAAGCGGGTAAACGAGCGATGACGCGGCAAAGCCTACGGCAAGCAATGTCTTCACTGTATTCATCGCGATCTTCCTTGTTTGAGGTGATGCGCTGCATGCTGCCTCGCATTCGCGCCGCGGCCAATCGGAGAGAGGATGAAAATTTTGTAGTCAGATGCTTCGGCCCTTGAAAGATTCTGTCCTACAGATGGTAAGTGTCGAAAGCTGACGTATGTCCGCTATGGGTCGGATGCGGCCTTGCGCGAGAGCCCCCTCGGGCCGGGGGTGAGGGCGTTGGCGTCGCGCTTGAATCCTTACGAGTGGCGGATTAGTCTCACGGAGCTTATGTTCTCGATATGTGCGATTGTCGGGGCAACGCTTTTACTTTGCTTTGGCTTCGTGCTTTGGACGCGCGGCTATCGAGAGATCAATGGCGACAGTGAAGGCACCGGCGTGGCATGGATCTCGGCGATGTTGGCCTTCTCCATCGGGTTGCTTGGGCTCTTGTTTGAATGGCGTCATTGGCAGCAAGAGCCGCTTCTGTTCTGCCTTTTCCTTTTCCAGCTCGGTGTCGGCGGCTTTCAGATCGGACTGGTTTGTCAGGCGCTAGTAAATGGCTACATACGCGCTGAGGGCGAGGAAGGCCGAGGAGTCGCTGCGGACTCTCTTTACACGTTGTTGATCATGCCGAGCGGAGAAACCATTTCTAGAAACGATCGGCCGGGGCGGTTCTGGTTCGAGGTTCTAAGTCGCGCGGGGATGGGTCTAATCCTTGTGCTGTTTCCAACAGTAGCGCCAATTTACCGTTCCTTCGCCAAGTAGCGTTCCTCTGCCGACCTCCCTTGAGGTTCCAGTGTCCGCTTTGGGTCGGAAGCGGACACGCTGGCACTAACACTTTTCGCGTTTACGCGGCGATTGCTTGGCCTTGGGCTTCGTCAGCGGCTCCGTAATTTTCTCGGGCTCGAGCTTGGGGCCACGCGCTAGTGAGGCATTGAGCGCCGTCGCTAGAGCGGCATGTCGCCGGGCTTCGCGTCCGGTCACATTTCGATCGCAGCAGGATCTTCTTTATGAACGGCTGCGACCGGGGCATACGGCAATTCGTATCGCGCCGCTTCACGATCGCGCCTCCATAAGAACCGCAGCACCCCGCTCCCGCCATTGCGCGGTAACGTTGACGACGCCGTGCTCTTGTCGCACGCTTGCGCATGGTCCGCACGCAATACGCCAAGAACGGCGAAATCCACATTGCCTACCAGCTGCACGGCAGCGGGCCGTTGGACTTAAGCCAAGTACTTGCGATCGAGTACAGGGCCTTCGTCGCTGTTGGCTTTCTAGCGCTGAGTCTTTGGGTGGCGGTGTGCTCAAGCGCGGCCTTCGCGTCGGAAGGCCTCACCGCCACGACTGTCGATGGCCGCGACGTCGTTTACGACGCCAATCAGAACGTCACCTGGCTTGCGGACGCAAATTTTGCGGCGAGCCCAGATGGCCAGGCGATCCTTAAGGCCGCCCGCATAACAAGCGTCGCGCCAAGCGGGATCATGGACTATCCCACGGCGCTGCGCTTCGTGCAGGCAATGAACACGATCCCGTGCCAAGGCAAGGGCTATCTTTGCCACAATACCTGGCAGCTACCGGTCATGATCACGGACCCAGCTCACGACCCAACGTGCACGGTGCATCGCGGCTTTGACCGGAATTCCTTTGGGCCTAATTGCCAGGGAAGCGCCTTCGGCTCTCTCTTTTACCGCGGGTTGAGGTTGAACTACCCTAGCAGCGTCGCCCCGCGCCTTCAAAACTCAGTCGCAGGGTTCCGGAACCTGCATCCGGCACTCTACTGGTCCGCCAGCCAAGGCGGGAAAACGGGGCAACAGACGTTCTCGTTTCTCGTGGGCCAATCCGGATCGAACACCACAAACTTCAACCTACTCCACGTACTGGCCATGCATCGGGGCTTGCTTCCAGGCAGCTCGATTCAAAGCGGAGCGACCGGAATTTCAAGGTATATCAGCGGCCCAGCCGCGGGCGTGGCCGTGTACGACGCAGTTTCGGGGGACTCCTGGCTCCTTGACGCAAACCTTGCCGCGACCCAGCCGTTCGGCGTATCGAGAAACGTAACGATCCCGCGCAATCGGATTCACAACGAGATCACGATGCCCGCCATCGCGACCGGCGGAGCCATGCACTTCCAGGCCGTCGGTGCCTGGCTCAAGGGCCTGAGTAACGGTAACTATGCGGGCACAAACGATTGGGTCTTGCCTGAGCTTGCCGACCTAGAAACGCTGAACGCGCACCTCGGCTTAGCTCCTGGAAACCCTTCGTTCACCACCAGCGGCAGTACGGGGCCGTTCCGGAATTTCCAGCCTTTCTTCTACTGGGCCTGCCCAAACAGTGCAGCCGACCCATCACAATGCGACTATGGCCGCGTGCTCAATATGCGCGACAATATTGCCATGCGATGGTCCTTCAATTTTGACACCGGCTTTCAAGGTACCAGCCAGGAGACAAAGCGATATTACGTAACGGTGTACTATCCCGGTCGGTGATTACATAGTCCTCTTCGCACGCGTTTCCACAGACGCGCAGATGACCGAAAACCAACCGCGCCAGCTCCGCGCGAGATGACCGTCCCGCAAGCTGTCCTGCTGCGCGCGAATAAAGTAGTTCAGTAGCCGCGGGACGCGTGTCCGCTCTTGGACCGTGAGCAGTCAGGGTTCGAACGGCTCGTTCAGATCGAAACAACCTCGCACCAGTGCCCAGATTCATCCTGCCGGGCGCGCCAATAAAACCACTATGTTGGCGTTCAAGGCTGTGCACGGCGCCGTGTCGTGTCTAGATTGTGTCTAGAATGCGGCACATTTTCGGGTCGAACCTCGCGCCAGTGGGAGCGTCGCCGACGGCCGCTCGGCCAACGTCTCGAGCAGCACCAGCAGCTCCCGATAGGGCAGCGGCATGACGCCTAGCTCGTCGCACGCCGCCGCATAGTCCTGGTAGAACAGATCGCGGGCGTGATCGATGGCGCGGAGGTCGTGGCCATGCTCCGAGATTGCACGCGCAAGGCACGAGCACAATCATCCGTTTGGCCTAGACCGCGAAACAGTCCGATGTCCGCTATCGGCCAAAAGCGGACATTGGCTAGCGACTGAATGACTTCGTTTGCGCGGTCGAGTTCGAAGCGACCGGCTTCGTAACAGAGCCTGGCGCGTCCGTTCACTCGAACTTGATGTTGCGTTCCTTGACGAGCTTCTTGGTCTGCTCGACCTCTCGCAGGATCTGAGCCTTGAATTCGGCCGGCGAGTTGCCCACGGGATGCGCGCCTGTTTTCTCCACTCTCGCGCGGAACTCCGGATTGGCGATCACCTTGTGCATCGCATCTCCCAGTTTGGCCACCACGTCGGACGGCGTCTTGCCGGGCGCGAGCAGCCCGTACCAAGCCTCATCGGTGAAACCCGTCAGGCCTGCCTCTTCCATCGTCATGATGTCGTAGCCGGGCACGCGCTGCGGCGAGATGATGCCTATTCCGCGAAGCTTGCCGGCGTCGATAGCACCCTTGGACGAGGGAAACTGGTCGAAGATCATGTCCACCTGCCCACCCATCACGCCCTGCATCCCGGGACCCGACCCTTTGTACGGCACGTGCACGAGGTTCACGCCGGCATAAGCCTGGAACGATTCGCCAAGCAGGTGGTTGATGCTGCCGATGCCCGACGTCGCAAAGGTGTACTTGCCGGGATTCGCCTTGAGCAGGGCGATCAGCTCGTTCAGGTCCTTGGCCTTGATCGTGGGTCCGACCGACAGCACGTTCGGCATCGAGGCGATGTTCGTGATTGGTACGAAATCCTCGACGCTGTATTCGGGCTTCGCTTGGGCGGACTGGTAGACGATCATCGTGCTCACCGTCGCGATCGCGAGCGTGTAGCCGTCGGCGGGAGCTCTCTCCACCTGCATCGTGCCGATCGCGCCGGCGGCGCCGCCGACATTCTCCACGACGACGGGTTGGCCGAGATCGCGGCCCAACTGGTCGGCCGCAAGGCGGCCAATGATGTCGGTGCTGCCGCCCGGCGGGAAGGGCACGACTATCTTGATCGGCCGCGAGGGCCAGTTTTGGGCCGAGGCAGTGGCCAAGCCGATGAGTGATACGACGACAGCCGCAAATGCGGCCTTCCAGATTTTCATAGTGTGTGGTCTCCTGTTGAGAACACTCCCGAGCGATGCATCGTTTAATGATTCGCTTCGCGCGAACGATGTCTGTTTTCGGCGGCGGGTTCAACCGGTCAATGCAACACCGGGTCCTCTTATAGACACGCCGTTGAATTTCAGACCCTTCTCAAACGAGCCCACACGTAATGCGCGCCCGAGGGTGATCGACCGATCCGAGCTGCTTCGTGTCCCTAGATCTCCTTGAAACAAGCTGTTGGGCGATTCCCTAGGTGTTGCGCTGACCCATTGATACCACCGCCAAAAGCGGACATTAGGTCGAGGCTGCTGAATCACTTCGCGCGCGCGAAGCAATAGCGACTGCGGAAATCGTCAGCCCGAGCGCGCCTCGGGACCGTCAGCATCCTGAATGCATTTCGTTAGACTTCCGCGTCGAAATACCTTACATCTCGGCGACGCTGTTGAAGCCATCTGTAGATGCATATCAGCTACATCAATAGTTTAGGGATGATGGCGCGGGTTATGCACAGTGCAACTTGGTACCTACAAATCCACGGTAGAGAGATTGCCTAGATTTGCTAAGGAGGCGACAAATGGTGACGATTCGCTCGAAACAGCTGAAGACGATCCTAATCGCTCTGCACGCTGCTGCACTAGCGACACTCATTAACCCCGTCTACGGCGTTCCAATCACTACTCTTGTCGCTGGTGGGACGATCACCCAAGGAGATAAGCTCTTTAGCAATTTCAGCGCGGAATGTGCTCCCTCCAACTGTGGTCCTCAATTCAACGAACCCCTTGACATCGTCGGCTTCACAGACGCGTCAGGCAATTTTGGCCTGCATTTCCGTTGGCTCAACGGCGACATTGAGGTACCCGTCAGCATCGAATTCTGTCCGAGTTGCCCACCGGACATAGTTTTGCAGTCTGTGAGCATCAGTTACACAGTGAGTGTCTTGACGCCGGGCCTCTCGGTGGTCGATGCGGATCTCGCCGGTGACCCTAGTCTCGGTGGGCCCGTCAATGTACCTTCATCCTTAACTGTCACAGAGTCTTTCCAGTCGCTCTCGAATACAAACGTAGTGAATGACGTGTTTTTCCCCCCACCGGATAACCAGGTTACGGTAGACACGGCCTCGACTAGCTTCAGCGCTCATACCTCGCTGGACGTGACAACCCAGCTCTCGATTAACAACTTCATTCCCAATTTCGAGATCGGAATCCTGTCTTTTGTGGATGAGACGTTCTCGCAGGGGCCGACGCCACCGCCTGGCACCGCCCCGGAACCTTCTTCCCTGCTTCTGTTGAGTGGCGCCCTGTTGTGCATGGGAGCGGTACGGCGCCGGGCTCGGACTCACCGGCGAACTTCTGGACGCGAAACTAGATAGCTAGGCGCATATTCAGAATTCCGCCGCCTCCACCAGGCCTCGCTCCGGCGGGGCTTTTGTTTTGTGCGGTGGCATGTCCGCTTTGGGTCGGAAGCGGACATGGGGTGGCGGCGTAAATGATCCCGGCGCGATCAAGCGCCATACGGAAAACCCCTCCGAAATCGGCGACGCGGTAGCCCCGAGATCTGCGTCGCGAACGCCTATACCGAAAACAGTTATTTTTGGTATGGGATAGAAAAGGACGCTGCGTCGGGTTAGCGGCGCCGAAAATCTCGAAGGATTTTCGGTATGGGGCACGACGAGAGTAGCTGAGCCTGTCCGCAGAGTTACCGAGAGCGACCACCGCCGCAACCAGGCTGACCAAGGCACAGCTTTACGACGAAATACGTTCGGCTTCGCCAGACTTGGTTTCCGGCCGCCGTCTTCACGTGCATCTTCGAATGCCGTTCGATACTCCGATTCGGGCTTGACCTAATCGGAATCGCGGGGAGCAGGATCCATCAGTATTCGGGTCATGGCATGGGCGTGGTCGACTCGGTTACCACCGATGCCCAAGCTCGTTCTCATGGCGCTTGCTGATGAGGCTGACGATAACGGCTTCTGCTTCCCCAGCCATCGCCGTCTCGCCTGGAAGTGCACGATCAGCGCGCGCACCGTGCGTCGCATGGTCACCTTGCTAGGGTCGCAGAGTTACCTCTCGATCGAACCGCGCTTCGCCAAGGATCGCTCACGCACCAGCAATGGCTACCGCCTTGCGTTCGCCCACCCCCAGGACAAATTGACCAGGGGGCTGATCGGCACTGACCAGCACCCCCTGGGCAACCGTGACCACAGCCCCCGGTCAGCAGTGGCCAGGGGTATGGACAGCAGTGTCCGGGTAACCACTACATACCCGTTATCTTTCCCAAAACCACACTCACGGTCACAGCGTGCACCCCGACGCGAACTCGGACCCGACCGTGACGGTGGTGGCCGTGGTGGGGATCTCTGTCTTCCAGAAGGCCTCACGCCTTCGCAACGGCGTGGCATCACCGACCAGCTTGCGCACGCTGATCGAGCGGTTGCTCAGCAGCTCGTTGATGAGCTCGCCGGTCGCATGCGAATCACCAACATCAAGAACCCAATTCGCTATTGCACTGCATTGATTGATCGCTGGAGGTGTGGTGAATTCGCACCCGAACTCGCGCCGACAATAGCAGCAGAACGACTCGCACGTCGACCCGCGGAAGCTCCGCCATCATCGTCCTCATCTGCAGCGCCATCGTCATCAGCGCAGCTGTCCGGCAAGACCGCCACATCATTACCGCCACCGATTCGCGCGTCGTTCGAGCGGCTACGATCGAAGTTCCAAGCGCAATCGACAGGCGAACTGAGGCAGCCCGCATTGCGACCACAGGAGGTTGCCGATGACTAGGACGAGCGCTAGGAACGTGCGAAACGATGGAGGGCAAGATACAACGCGTCGGCACGCGCCGCGGGAAGATGACGGTCTGCACAAGGGTTGCCGCGGCACGACGCGGGCAGTCTGCGGCACCGCAGTTTCGCCTCATGGCTCGCCAGCCCTGATTTCGCCGCGTGCCATCTACGCCCGGCTACGCCGCAGTACGCCACAGGACGTTTTCGTGGAGCATTGCCTTACTCAAACTTCGCGGGACCAGGCATCGATGGACCGATGCGTTGTTATCCCCACTGGAATTGAAACACGGTTCGCAACTGAAGGTGCTCCCCTCGATCGGCTCGCCAGCAGCAGAGCTCGGCGTAGAATCGTTCGTGCACCTCTTTTTAAAGTGGCGAGCGAACAATGGCAACGCGACTCTCGAATCGTGCAGCTCTGTACCTCCGATCGAGCAAGGATCGCTCGGATGTTTCGATCGATGTGCAGCGTCGGGAGCTCAATGCCCTGGCGACCCAGCGCGGGCTGAACGTAGTAGCTGAATACGCCGACGTCGTCGAGTCCGGTTCCGATGAGAACCGTCCCGGCCTAAGACGGCTGGCCGCTGATATCCGGCGCTGCGAACGCGGCTGGGATACCGTCCTGCTGCTCGATACCAGTCGCCTGGCACGGCAGCCTTTCATCAACGTCATGTTCGAGCGCGACGCGGAGAGGCACAACGTCCGCGTCGTCTACAAGTCGGTTCCTGACGAGGATCCGATCACCGCGGTGGTGATCAAGTCATTCATGATGGGCATCGACCAGTGGCACAGTCTCACGAGTAAGCGCAAAGGGCTCGCCGGCATGGCCGAAAACGTTCGCCAGGGGTTCCGAGCCGGCGGGCGTGCCCCGCGGGGCTATCGCCTCATGACGGTGGAAACGGGCGCAATCCGAGAGGGAGCTCCGGTAACGAAGTCGAAGCTAGAGCCGAATTCCGATGCGCCCATCGTCACCGAGTATCTGCGGCTGCGAGCCGAGGGCATTTCCAGGGCAGCGGTGCGGCGTCAGCTCATGATCTCCTGGCCCGACACGTCGCTGATTGGTCTCGAGTGGAACGCGCTTACCTACGCCGGCCACACAGTCTGGAACGTCCACAACGAGTTCAGCTCCAGCGGCTACAAAGGTGGCGTTAAGCGCCGTCCGCGCAGCGAGTGGGTGGTCCAGCGGGATACGCACCCTGCCCTCGTCAGCGACGCCGTCGCAGAAACAGTGTTGCAGCGGATCGAGAAGGCCACCCATAGAGACAGCCGCCAGACCGCGGCGACCTACTTGCTCACCGGGCTTCTCAAAATGCCTGACGGTGCGCCGTGGCATGGCAACCGCTCGTCCAGCGCCGAGCTCTATCGCGCGCAGACATCGCGAGGCGGCCGGAACATGCTTGCTGAGCGGGTCGAACGTGCCGTCATCGAGACCGTCGCGAACGACTTGCAGTCGCCACAGTTCGTGCGTGCGGCGGTCAAATCGTTGCGTGAGAAATTCGCCGTCACTCACGCGCAGGACATCGCCGCTGCTCGCGCAGAGATCGCGACGCTCGACGAGCGCAGCAGCCGGCTGCTTGACGTGGCGCTCGGGCTCAAGTCCCGCACCTCGGTTTTGCGCAAGGTCGACGTGCTGGAGGATCAGCGCACCGCGATTGAGCAGCGCATCGTAGCCTGGGAAAAGGAGGATGAGTCGGCCCGGGCAGTGGCAGACATCACGGATGCCCAGGTGAAGACGATGCTCGGCCGTATGGCGGATGAAATGCAGCTCTACGAGCGCAACAACCTGAAGGACTTCCTCGCCACGATCCTGGATCGGGTCGAGCTCGACCCCGACGAGGCCACGCTGCAACTGTGCTACCGCATCCCGCTGCGTAGTGGGTTTAGTCTGGCGTCCCCAGGGGGATTCGAACCCCCGTTACCGCCGTGAAAGGGCGATGTCCTAGGCCTCTAGACGATGGGGACGAGGCGGGTAATTATGACTGCGGAGGGCTGGTGGTGGAGCTAAGCGGGATCGAACCGCTGACCTCTTGCATGCCATGCAAGCGCTCTCCCAGCTGAGCTATAGCCCCACAGCGAATTGCAAATTATAGAGGTCGCTGTAGAGCATGACAACCGCTTCACTGCGCGATCGCGTCGTGATCATCACTGGTGCGAGCGGTGGCCTTGGCCGTCCGCTCGCCGTTGCGTGCGCCCAGGCCGGCGCGACCGTAGTTCTCCATGGACGCAACGTGCGAAAGCTCGAGGCGGTCTACGACGAGATCGTCGGCAGCGCGCATCCCGAGCCGATCATTCTTCCGCTCGATCTAGGCACGGCCAAGGCAGAGGAATTCGCCAATATCGCGAGCGCGCTGCAGGCACAAACCGGACGCGTCGACGCGATCGTCCACACTGCAGTGACGCTTGGCGGACTTGGTCCGATCGAGCATCAGGCTTTTGAAGCCTGGCTCGCCACGCTGCGCGTCGATCTGCTGGCGCCGTTCGGAATGACTCGCTCGCTGCTTTCGCTGTTGCGCGCTGCGCCCGACGCGAGCGTGGTGTTTACGCTGGATACGCGCGGAGAGGAGCCGAAGGCCTATTGGGGCGGCTACGCAGTCGCGAAGGCAGGGCTATCGGCGCTGCTCGCGATTCTCGCCGACGAGTGGCAGGATGTTGCGAATCTGCGCGTCAACGGTGTCGTTCCAGGTCCGATGCGCTCGCCGCTGCGCGCTCAGACCCATCCCGGTGAAGACATCATGAAACTTCCGCCTCCGGAGGCGCTGTTGCCGCTCTACATGTACCTTCTCGCCGGACAACCGAAAGCGAAGAGCGGCCGCGTAATCGATGCGCAATCCTGGCTGCGCAGTAGGTCTCCGCCGCCAGTAGATTCGTCGCTTCGCCCGGAGTGACTGCAAGCGCTCATGCATCCTCCGCAGCACGACTGAGCCGCAACAACACTCGAAGTCTTCGCAAGTCCTCCTGGGGCGCCATATCCGGCAACAGCCACAGCGCTCGAGTGCGGCGGCTTCCGTCCTGGCGCACGACGAGCGTGACCAACCGTTCGCCCACATAGGAATCCATCGATGCAAGACCCTCCATGCGGCGGCCATCGCGACGTAGCAGCACTACGCGCCGATCGGGCGCGAGCTCGACGGCGACGATCGAAGATCCCAGGTTGCGGAGCGCCGAGCTGCGAACAGCCCAGAGCGCGTGGGCGCCGACGGTAACGACACAGAGTACGCGCAGCGATGCGTCGATAGGCAGCCACGCGAGCAGCGCGGCAGTGGCGAGATGAGTGACGGTGATGAACGCTCCGGCGAGCCGCGAGCGGCGAAGCTCGATGCGAACCGATTGGACGGACTTCATGCGCGCACATTAAGCGCGCCGTTGCGAGACTCGTCTATTGGACGGATGGATGAGTCCTCAAACTCACCCTTTCCGCTCTGCAGCGGACGAAGAACTTACCTCGCCGCCTTCTTGCGGAGCTCTGCTCTCGACCGCCTTGTACCCTTCTTGGCGCCGCGCGCGGCGCGCGACCGCCCCGCGCGCTTGGCGAGCGCGAGCCATGTTTCCACCACCGTGTCCGGGTTGAGCGACATGCTCTCAATCTTCTGCTCGACGAGCCATTGCGCGAGGTCCGGATGATCCGAGGGGCCCTGTCCGCAGATGCCCACGTACTTGCCTCGTTTCTGGCAGGCCTTGATCGCAAGCGAAAGCATCGCCTTTACGGCGTCGTTACGTTCGTCGAAGGTGGTCGCGATCGGCCCGCCTGAGTCGCGGTCGACCGCGAGCGTGAGCTGCGTCAGGTCGTTTGACCCGATGGAGAAGCCGTCGAAGCGATCGAGAAAGCGGTCAGCCAGGAGCGAGTTCGACGGAATCTCGCACATCATGATCACACGCAGCTTGTTTCGTCCCCGCTTCAGCCCGTTTTTCGCAAGCAGCTTCAGAACGCGATCGGCCTCGTCGAGCGTTCGTACGAACGGGACCATCACTTCGACGTTGGTGAATCCGAGCTCGTCGCGCACGCGTTTCAGCGCCCGGCACTCGAGCTCGAAGCAGTCGTAGAACTCCTTCGCTACGTAACGCGATGCGCCGCGGAACCCGAGCATCGGATTCTCCTCGTGCGGCTCGTAGCGATCGCCGGCGAGGAGATTCGAGTATTCGTTCGATTTGAAGTCCGAAAGCCGCACGATCACTTTCTTCGGCCAGAACGCAGCCGCGATCATCGCCACGCCTTCCGTGATCTTGCCGACGTAGAACTCGACCGGGCCCGCGTAGCCTGCGATGCGGTCGGTAATCTGCTTCTTCAATTCCGACGGCTGCGCATCGAACTCGAGAACCGCTCTGGGATGCACGCCGACGTTGCGGGCAATGATGAACTCCAGCCGTGCCAAGCCCACGCCATCGTTCGGCAGCATGCTGAAGCCGAAGGCCAGCTCCGGGTTGCCGACATTCATCATGATCTTGGTCGGCGCCTTCGGCATCTTGTCGAGCGCGACGTCGTGGACTTCGATCTTGAGCAAGCCTTCGTAGATGTGCCCGGTGTCCCCTTCGGCACACGAAACGGTGACCTTGTGTCCGTCCTTGAGGACCTTGGTCGCGTCGCCGCAGCCGACGACCGCGGGAATCCCCAGCTCGCGGGCGATGATCGCGGCATGGCAGGTGCGCCCGCCACGATCCGTCACGATCGCGGCTGCGCGCTTCATCACCGGCTCCCAGTCGGGATCGGTCATGCTGGTAACGAGCACCTCGCCTTCGTGCACTCGTTCCATCTGCGCGGCAGACGGAATCACGCGCACGGTCCCCTGCCCGATCTTCTGACCGATCGCGCGCCCGCTCGCGAGCACTTTTGACCGCTTGTCGAGCCGGTAGCGCCGCAATTGCTCGCCGCCCTGCTGCGACTTCACGGTTTCCGGACGCGCCTGCAGGATGTAGAGCTTGTCGTCCTCGCCGTCGCGGCCCCATTCGATGTCCATCGGACGGCCATAGTGCTTCTCGATGATCACCGCGCAGCGGGCGAGCTCCTCGACTTCTTTATCCGTGATCGAGAATTTTCCGCGTTCGGCGGGCGGGACCTCGACGGTCTTCACCGAGTGGCCCGCTTTCGAGTGATCCGAGTAGACCATCTTCGACGCCTTCGCGCCCAGCGTTCGCGACAGAATCGCCGGCCGCTTGGTCGCGAGGTTCGGCTTGTAAACGTAGAACTCATCGGGGTTCACCGCGCCTTGCACGATCGTCTCCCCGAGCCCATAGGAGGACGTGATGAGCACGACCTGATCGAAACCCGATTCGGTGTCCAGCGTGAACATCACGCCTGAGGCACCGCTCTCGCTACGGACCATGCGCTGGACCCCAACCGAGAGAGCGACTTCCCCGTGCGCAAAGCCCTTGTGTACCCGGTAGGCAATCGCACGATCGTTGTAGAGCGACGCAAATACTTCCTTTATCGCATGAAGAACATTGTCTATACTATTGATATTAAGGAATGTTTCTTGTTGACCGGCGAAGGAGGCATCGGGTAAGTCCTCCGCCGTGGCCGACGAGCGCACCGCGACCACAACATGCCCCGCCTTCCCGGCCAGCTTTCGGTAGGCGGCCTGGACTTCCTCTTCGAGTGCATCCGGGAGCGGAGCGTTGCTGATCCAGCCGCGGATTTCCGCGCCAGTCTTCGCGAGCGCCTTCACGTCGTCGACGTCGAGCGCCGACAGCGCCTCGTCGATGCGTTCCTTCAGTCCGTTGACCCCCAGGAACTCGTGAAAGGCGAAGGCCGTGGTCGCGAAGCCGTCGGGCACGCGGATCCCCGAGGCATGCAGCTGGCTGATCATTTCGCCGAGCGATGCGTTCTTGCCACCGACACGCTCGACATCGGACATGCGCAGGTGATCGAAGGCGACCACCCTTTCTTGCTTTTTCATTCTTCGGCCTCTGCCGTCGCGCCCAGGCACGGCGAAGCTTCCGCGCCGACCGGTGAATTTTAACCGGAGGCTGCTACGGTCAGGAAGTCAGACGAACGGAGGAGAATCAGTCGGCGTCGTCGATAGTCTCGGGCTGACGGTCACCGTCGCCCGCAGACGAGCCTTGCTCTCCGTCGCCCTGCTTGTGCTTGCTGCGTGCCGCGCGGCGGAGATTCCGGTAGAGCTCCGGATGCGATTCCTTCAGATAACTGATGATTTCGAAATCGACCCGCTTCACCTGCGACAGGTCGACCTGCTCGACGTGAACGAGCCGCAACAATTCGCGCACGGGCTTTGGCATCTCGCGCCCGCTTTCGTAGCGCGAGCCGCCGCTTTGCGTGACGCCGATCTGGGTCCAAAACTGCTCCTGATTCAGCCCCAGTCGGCGCCGAATTTCGCGCGGATTCAGAACGCGGTCAAAGAGTTTCACGGCTTTCTTATCGTATGTGCCGAAATTTTCCGGTTGCGGCCGCCTCCGTAACTATAACCGCACCGCTCTACTGCGCTAAACCCAATACCATTGGCATAATTGTTGACCAAATCGGCGCGCGGTGCAAGTGCGAAATGGGCGCCGCTCCGACCAGCGGGCGTCTTGCAGGGACCTGCGGAATGCCGAAAAACGCCGACGGCGGGCGCGAGGACTGTTTTTGCTAGAATGCGTTGGTCGGCCTCGACTTGCAGCAATCGCTTCCGGTGCGCCGCAGCTACGCCGCCCTACCGCCCGATGGCTCGCTACGATCTCCACAGCCATTCCACCTGCTCGGACGGCCTCCTCACGCCCGCAGCCCTGGTTCGCCGCGCGGCCGAGCGCAGCGTCGAGGTTCTCGCCCTTACCGATCACAACGAAATCTGCGGGCTCGGCGAGGCCCGTGAAGTTGCTCGCGAGGAAGGAATCCGGCTCGTCGAGGGTGCCGAACTGTCCGTCAGTTGGCGCGATCACACCCTGCACGTGCTCGCGCTCGGGATCGACTGCTCCTGCCGGGCTCTGGTCGAGGGACTCGGCGCGATCCGCGACGGGCGAAACCGTCGAGCGCGCCTCATAGGTGACGCCTTGGCCACCGCAGGCATTCCCGGGGCCTATGAAGGCGCGCTGCAGTTCGTCACCAGCGAGAATCTGATCAGCAGAACCCACTTCGCCCGCTTTCTGGTGAAAGCCGGGCATGTGCGCGAGATGAAGGAAGTGTTCCGTCGGTATCTCGTCCCCGGCAAGCCTGGCCACGTACCGCACGCCTGGGCGGGCCTGTCGCAGGCGATCGAATGGATCCATGCTGCCGGAGGTCAGGCGGTTCTCGCTCACCCTGGCCGTTACAAGGTCAACGCAACCGGAATGCGCGAGCTCCTCGGCGAGTTTCGCGATGAAGGCGGAGACGGCATTGAAGTGCTGTCGCCGAGCCACACCACGGCGCAGACCGCGGTGTTCGCGCGTCACGCGCGCATTTTCGGACTGCTCGCTTCGTCGGGCTCGGACTATCACGGACCTGGCGAGAGCTGGGTCGATTTGGGCGACATGCCACACCTGCCGGCGGGCGTCACGCCTGTGTGGCAGCGCTGGTGAGTGCCGTGGTTACAGCGCGGGATCGCCCGCCCACGCATCGCAGCGTTTTCTTCGTTTCCGACCGAACCGGCATCACCGCCGAGATGCTGGGCAACAGCCTGCTTTCGCAGTTCGAACAGATCGAGTTCCAGCGTCGCACGATTCCCTTCGTCGACACGCCCGAGCGCATCGCGGAGGTCGTGGCACTCATCAACCAAACAGCGACCGCGGAGAAGCAGCGTCCGGTCGTCTTCAGCTCGATCGTCGACGAGGCGATGAGCGCACAGCTCGGGCTCGCCAATGCGCTCTTCCTTGATCTCTTCCAGGTGTTCATCGCGCCTCTCGAAGCCGAGCTCGACGCCAAGTCTTCGCACACCGCCGGCCGCTCCCACGGCATCGCCAATCCGATGGAGTATTTCGCGCGCATGGAGGCGGTCAATTTCGCACAGGCGCACGACGACGGCGCGGCTACGCGCGATCTCGGCAAGGCGCAGGTGATCCTCGTCGGCGTATCTCGCTGTGGCAAGACGCCGACGACCCTCTATCTCGCACTGCAGTTCGGCATCCTGGCCGGAAACTATCCGCTCACGCCGGACGATTTCACCGACAGCAAGCTGCCCGGGTCGATCATGCCCTACCGCGATCGGTTGTTCGGATTGACGATCAACCCGGAGCGCCTGCAGCAGATCCGCCAGGCAAGGCGCCCCAACAGCAAGTACGCCGCGCTCGATAACTGTCGCTACGAGGTGCGCGAAGCCGAGCAGCTGATGCAGCGCGAGCGCATCCCTACCCTCGATACGACCGCGCGCTCGATCGAGGAGATCGCGACCACCATCCTGCATCGCGCCGGCTTGCAGCGACACATCTTCTAGCGGGATCGTGACTCCGCAGAGCAGCGGCGTATGATTTTGCTTCGGCGATCTGGACGAGGAGGAGCCATGAACGACCGCAACGATAAGCGCCGCCGTCTGCTTCAGGCCGGAGCGAGCGTGGTCGCAATCAACGCGCTGCCTGGCGCAGGGCTGCTTTCTGCGCAAGCACAGGGTGCTTTTGACTGGAAGAAATTCAAGGGCGAGAAGATCGAAGTCTTTCTCGTGAAGAGCCCGCGCGGAGATCTGCTCACCAAGTATCACAAGGAATTCGAGGACCTGACCGGCATAAGCGTCGGCTCGGAGATGATTCCGGAGCAGCAGCAGCGGCAGAAAGCGGTGATCGAGTTCAATTCCGGCAACCCGAGCTTCGACGTGATCGCGCTTTCCTATCACGTGCAAAAGGCGCAGTTCGCGAAGAACAAATGGCTTACCGACCTGCGTTCCTATATCAACGACAAGTCGATGGCTTCGCCTGACCTCGACTTCGCCGATTTCGCCAAGGGCGGTCTGCAATACGCGGTGGAATCCGACGGCCGTGTGATGAGCCTGCCGTTCAATCTCGATCCCTGGGTCGTCTACTGGAACAAGGATCTGTTCGCGGCCAAGAACGTCACCTATCCAAAGACCTTCGCCGAGATGATCGCCGCCGCGGCCAAGCTTCACGATCCCGCCAAAGGAATCGCCGGCTTCGTCGGCCGCGGTCTCAAGAACGCGAACGTTCCAGTATGGACCAGTTTCCTACTCGGCTACGGCGGAAGCTTCATGGATGCAAAGGGCAAGCTGCTCACCGATTCGCCGGAGGCGATCGAGTCGGCGAAGATGTACCAGACGCTGCTCGCCAACTACGGCCCGCAAGGCGTGGCCGGCTTCAACTGGAATGAATCGCAGAGCCTGTTTCTGCAGGGCAAGGCAGCGATGTGGCTCGACGGCATCGGCTTCGCGCAGCCGCTCGAGGATCCGACGAAGTCCCGGATCGTCGGCAAGGTCGGCTATGGCGTCGTGCCCGCCGGACCGAAGGCGCAGATCTCCGCGCTCTTCGCCGACGGCGAAGGGATATCGACCTACAGCAAGAAGAAGGGCCCTGCGTGGTACTACATCCAGTGGGCTTCGAACAAGACTAACCAGACGCGCATGCTGCAGGTAGCCGCGGGCGCGCCGGTCCGCAACTCCGCCTACGCCGAGGCGCAGAAGTCGAGCGATTTCAAAGCACCGAAGGAATGGGTCGAGTGCATGCTCAAGTCGGCCGCGATCGCGCAGCCGGGTTTGCCGATTATCTCGCCGGTCACCGAGTTCCGCGACGTCTTCGGCGTGGCGCTGACCAACATGATCAACGGCGCGGACCCGGCGGCCGAGCTCAAGAAGGCGACCGCCGAGTTCCAGCCGGTGCTCGACAAGAGCGAGAAGGCGTAGAGCCGTTACGGAGCAGCAAGTGGCGGCGACCGCACGCCCGGGCTTCCTCGCCCGCCGCCACCGCAGCTACTACTTCTTCGCGTGGCCGGCGCTCGTCGTCGTCGGCCTCGTCATCATCTTTCCGTGGCTATTCACGGTATGGATGAGCGCCTTCGACTGGAAGATCGGCTCGGTCGCCCACTACGTCGGGCTCGACAACTATTCCGGACTGATTCGCAATCAGCGCTTCATCGAGTCGATCGTCCACACCTTTTACTTCACATTGCTCGCGGTCGTCGTGCCGCTGCTGCTGGGGCTCGCCGCGGCGCTGATTTTCCATCGTCGGTTTCCGTTTCGCGGCCTGCTCCGCGGCGTGTTCACCATGCCGATGATGGCCACGCCCGTAGCGGTAGCGCTGGTGTGGACGATGATGTTTCATCCGCAGCAGGGTGTGCTCAACTACCTGCTGTCGCTGCTCGGGCTTCCGCCTTCGCTCTGGGTCTACTCGCCGACCTGGGTCATCCCAAGCCTGGTGCTGGTGGAGATCTGGCACTGGACGCCGCTCGTCATGCTGATCGTGCTCGGCGGACTGGCCGCGTTGCCCACCGAGCCCTACGAATCGGCGCGTATCGATGGCGCTTCGGAGTGGCAGCTCTTCCGCTACATCACGCTGCCGCTGATCGCACCCTTCCTCGTCGTCGCGGCGGTGATCCGCACGATCGATGCGCTCAAGGCCTTCGACACGATCTACGTGATCAGCCAGGGCGGCCCCGGCACCGCGTCCGAGACGATCAATCTTTACCTGTACCTGCAGGCGTTCGCCTTTTACAACGTCGGCAATGCATCAGCGGTAGTCGTGGTGTTCTTCGCCATGATCCTCGCTCTGGCGCTGCTGCTTCTCTACGTGCGAGAGCGCGCGAAATGGACCTGACCGCTGCCGGTCCTGCCCGATCCGCGCCGCTTCTCGGAGTTCGCTGGCGGCGGAGGCTGCGCTCGCTCGGCTTCGCATTCTCGGTCGCCGTCATTGTGTCGCCTGCGATCCTGGTGTTCCTGTGGATGCTCTCGCTCTCGCTCAAGAACGAGATCGACAACCTGGCGTACCCGCCGGTCTTCCTCCCCTCGCCGCCCACCTTCAACAACTTCGTGCAGGTATTCGCCGAGAACTCGATGGGACTGTACTTCTGGAACAGCATCGTCGTCTCAGGCGGCGCGACGCTCATCGCGCTGGCGGTGGGCATTCCAGCCGGCTATGGCATCGCACGGGCTCAGGCGCACAAGCTTACGGTGCTGATCCTGATCGCGCGCATGACGCCAGCCCTGTCTTACCTCATCCCGCTCTTCACTGTCTTTCAGTTTCTCGGACTCAACAACACGCTCACCGCGCTCGTGATTACGCACCTCGTGATCACCGTGCCCATCGTCGTATACATCATGGCCGGCCATTTCGAGACCCTGCCGAGAGAGCTCGAGGAAGCTGCGCTCATCGACGGAGGCAGCGTGTGGACCAGCTTCCGTTATGTTGCGCTACCGCTTGCGCGTCCCGGCATCGTCGTTGGCACGATCCTCGCCTTCATCTTCTCGTGGAACAACTTCGTCTTCGGCGCGGTGCTCGCCGGCCGCGCGACCCGCACGCTGCCGGCCGCGGTCTACAACGTGCTCACCTTCGAGCAGCTCGCCTGGGGACCACTCGCAGCGGCCGCGCTGGTGGTGACCGTGCCGGTGCTGCTGCTCACCATCGTGATCCAGAAGGAGATCGTCGCGGGGCTGACCCATGGCGGCGTGAAGGCATAGGCCCATGATGCGTCGGCTCATTCCTACTCCAGCACCACGCTAGCGCCGGATGATCATCGTCTTCGGGTCCATCAATCTCGACCTCGTCACGCGCATCGAGCGCTTCCCCAAGCCCGGCGAAACGATTACAGGCAGCAGCTTCGCGATCTACCCGGGCGGCAAGGGCGCAAACCAGGCGCTCGCCGCGGCGCGTGCCGGGGCAAAGGTACGCATGGTCGGGGCAGTCGGCCGCGACGCGTTCGCCGAGCCCGCGCTGGAGTTGCTCGCCACGGCCGGCGTCGACCTTTCGGGCGTCGAGCGCGTTGATGGCGCGACCGGATGCGCAACGATTCTGGTCGACGCGGCGGGCGAGAACTGCATCGCCGTCGTTGCAGGGGCCAACGCGCACGTCAATCCAGCGGGCGTCGCGGACGAGGAGCTCACGCCGACTACGCTCCTCGTGTTGCAGCAGGAGGTTCCCGCCGGTGCGAATGCAACGCTCGTCGAGCGTGCTCACCGTCTCGGGGCTAGGACTCTGCTCAACGCCGCACCCGCGCGCCCCTTATCGCGCGAGGTCGTCGACCAGCTCGACTTTCTTGTCATCAACGAGCTCGAGGTCCTCACGCTCGGCGAGGCGCTCGGTTTGCCGCTTGCGCCGGAACCATTTGCACGGGCTGCGGTCGTTTCGCATGCTGCGCTCACGGTCGTGGTAACGCTCGGCGCGCAGGGAGCATTGGCGGTGAACCGGGAGCAAATGTGGCGGGTGCATGCACCAGCCGTGAACGTAGTGGATACGACGGCCGCAGGCGACGCTTTCGTCGGCGCGCTGGCCGCGTCGCTGGAGTGCGGCGATGACCTGCCTCGAGCGCTACGTTTCGGCGTGGCCGCAGGCTCGCTTGCCTGCACCGCGCACGGCGCGCAGAGTGCATTACCGGACCGGGCGGCGATCGGGTCGCTGCTACCGTCGGTTGCCTTAATGGCGTCGGACGAAGGTTCTCGCTGATACACTCTTAGGCTTGGTTCGACACTCGGTTAGGAACATCATTATGTCTAGAACTTTTACCCTCGCATTTTTTTCCCTATCGCTGCTCGCTTTGCCGCTCCGGGGACAAGCGACCGACTACACTGATCTCTGGTGGAGCCCCGGCGAGAACGGCTGGAACCTGACCGTCACACAGAGCGACAACTTCATCTTCGCGACCATCTTCGTCTACGATGCGAACAAGCAGCCGATCTGGTACGTCGGCAACCTCGCCAACGACGGCAATGGAAACTATACGGGCGGGCTCTACGTCACAACGGGCTCGTACTTCGGTACCGTGCCGTACGATGTTTCACAGTTCCACGTCACACAGGTCGGCACAGCCACCTTTACGCCCCAAGCCGCGGACACCGCCGTGCTGACCTACAACGTCAGTGGCGTCAACGTAGTGAAGAACATGCAGCGCTTCACACTTACTCCGATCCTGCTGGCGGGCAAATACAGCGGCGGCCAGGCTGGCACCTACAGCGGTGCGAATTGTTCCGGCGCCGGAAACTATACTGATCATTTTGATTTGCAGGTGATCCAGCCCGGCGACGGCACCGCCGTCTTCGTGTTCGATTACAAAGACAGCGGCCTGACCTGCACGCTCTCCGGCGTGTTCCAGCAAAAGGGCACGCTCTACAGCATCCCGAGCGCGACCTACACTTGCTCGGACGGTCTTAACACCAACGCGAGCTTGACGCAGATCAAAGCGACCTCGCTGGGCATCGAAGGTGTTTTCGCGGCGCCTTCGGTCGGCGGTGGCTGCCGCGAAGACGCAGCTTTCTCAGGGGTGCTTGACTGAGCGCTGCCGGACGCATTCGGACAGGCACACGGCGGCTGCGGCCGCAGCATTGAGCGATTCGAAGCCGCCCGGCATCGGAATCGTGACCTGCGACGTGGCGGCCTCGCGCAGTTCCGCCGACAATCCGCTGCCTTCGTTGCCGACAGCGACCGCGATCGGAGCGTCCAGATCGGTCGTGAAGAGTGACTCGCCTCCCGCGGCGACGGCCGCGACGACGCGCCCGTGATAGGCGCGCGCCCAATCCGCGAGAGCGACGTCTTCATAGATCTCGAGATGGAAGTGCGCGCCCTGCCCGGCCCGCAGCACCTTCGGTGACCAGGCGAAGACGCACTGTTTCGACATGAATACCTGCGCCACGCCGGCCGCGGCGGCGGTGCGCAGGATGGAACCGACATTGCCGGGATCCTGAAGGTCTTCGAGCAGCAGACAGAAATTTGCGGCCCTCGTGAATTCGCTTCGTGGAGTAGGCACGATGGCGAGCGCACCCACGGCAGCCGGCACCTGCGCCAGCTCCGACCATGCCGATTCGGCGACGACCAGAACGCGGCTGTCGGACATGCCGGCACGGAGCGTGCGAATCGCCGGATCGGCCAGCGACGACTCGGCGACGATCAGCGTCTCGGGCGCACCGTGCCGCGCCCTGTATGCGGCGATGACGTGCGCACCTTCCAGCACGCAGCGCCCGCTCTTGCGGCGATCGCGCGAGGAGCCGATCAGCCGAGCAGCTTCCTTGAGGCGCGGGTTGTCACGCGAAGTGATGCGCGGCATCTGAGACCAGATCCCTCCTCAGGTCCGGAATGACGTTATCGGCGCACCTGGGGCTTGAGCGAAGGTGACGGCGGCTGCTCTTGGGGCAGCTGAAAAAAGATCTCGTCCTGCTTGATCATGCCAAGCTCGGAGCGCGCGCGCTCTTCGATGGCATCGAATCCGGTCTTGAGATCGCGAACGTCGGCATCGAGCGCGGCGTTACGCGCCTTCAGCTCCTCGTTCACCTTGCGTTGCGCCTCGATCTGGCGCGTCAATTCGCGCACTTGAAGCCATCCGCCCTTGCCCAGCCACATCGGATACTGCAGGGCTATGATCAGAAGCGCGAAGATGAGCGCGAGCGCGCGCAAGGCCGGCCTACTTCAGTTGCCGGAACGCGCCGCGTCCGTGGTAGGTCGCAACGTCACCGAGGTCCTCTTCGATCCGCAGCAACTGGTTGTATTTCGCGATGCGATCGGAGCGCGACAGCGATCCGGTCTTGATCTGGCCAGCGTTGGTCCCGACCGCGATGTCGGCGATCATGCTGTCCTCGGTTTCGCCCGACCGGTGCGAAATTACCGACGTATACCCGGCACGCAGCGCCATGTCTACGGCGGCAAAGGTCTCGGTGAGCGTTCCGATCTGGTTGATCTTGATCAGGATCGAGTTGGCTACGCCCTTCGCGATCCCCTGCTTGAAGATTTTGGTGTTGGTGACAAAGATGTCGTCGCCGACAAGCTGCACCTTGCGTCCGAGCCGATCGGTGAGGAGCTTCCAGCCGTCCCAATCCTGCTCGGCCATGCCATCCTCGATCGAGATGATCGGATACTTGTCGACCCACGCGGAGAGATAGTCCACCATCTGCGAGCGCGTCAAGTGCGTGCCCTCGCCTTCCAGCTCGTACATCCCCTCCTGATAGTATTCCGAGGCCGCGCAGTCGAGCGCAAGCGCGATGTCGGCGCCTGCCTTGTAGCCCGCCTTCTCGATCGCCTCGAGCAGGAGGTGCAAAGCCTCTTCGTTGGATGGAAGGTCAGGCGCGAATCCGCCTTCGTCGCCCACCGTGGTGGCCATTCCCTTCGAGTCGATCAGCTTCTTCAGCGCCTGGAAGACCTCGGCGCCGTAGCGCAGCGCTTCGCGAAAGGTCGGCGCACCGAGGGGCACCAGCATGAACTCCTGCATGTCGATGCTGTTGTTGGCATGCGCGCCGCCGTTGATGACATTCATCAGCGGCACCGGCAGCCCCATCGGCCCGGCGCCGCCGAGGTAGCGATAGAGCGGTAAAGTCGATTCCTCCGCTGCCGCTTTCGCCACTGCGCACGATACCGCGAGGATTGCATTGGCGCCGAGCCGGCTCTTGTTCTCGGTGCCGTCGAGATCGATCATCGTGCGATCGACGAACGCCTGCTCGGAAGCGTCGAGCCCGATGATCGCTTCGCAGATCTCGGTGTTGACGTGCTCGACCGCCTTCTGCACGCCTTTGCCGCCGTAGCGCTTGTCGTCGCCGTCGCGCAACTCGATCGCTTCCTTCGATCCCGTCGACGCACCCGATGGCACCGCGGCGCGCCCGCTCACGCCCGACTCGAGCACCACGTCGGCCTCGACCGTTGGATTCCCGCGCGAGTCGAGGATCTCGCGGGCGATGACGTCGACGATGGCGCTCATGGTTCTCCCGGATTGTTCATTATTCTCTAGGTCGCTCGCAGCGCGGAACGCTGCGGCGCAGACATCAGATCGCTCTCGGCAAAGCCGCTACGCTTCACCGTCGCGTCGAGCGCCACCAGCGTCTCGAGCAACTCGCGCATGCGATCGAGCGGCCAGGCATTCGGTCCGTCAGAGAGCGCCTTCGCCGGATTTGGATGCGTTTCCATGAATACGCCCGCGACACCCGCAGCCACCGCCGCGCGAGCGAGCACCGGCACGAACTCGCGCTGACCGCCGCTCGCCGCGCCCTGCCCGCCCGGAAGCTGCACCGAATGGGTGGCGTCGAAAATGACCGGGCAACCCGTCGCGCGCATGATCGCAAGCGAGCGCATGTCGGAGACGAGATTGTGGTAGCCGAAGGACGCTCCGCGCTCGCACACGAGAATGTTGTCGCGGCCGCTCGCTTCGCGCGCCTTGGCCACCACGTTCATCATCTCCTCCGGCGCGAGAAACTGTCCCTTCTTGATGTTGACCGGCTTGCCCGCCGAGGCCACCGCTCGTATGAAATCGGTCTGGCGGCAAAGAAAGGCCGGCGTCTGCAGTACGTCGGCTACCGCCGCGACCTCGGCCACGTCTTCCTCAGTGTGGACGTCGGTGAGCACGGGCACGCCGACCTGCCGCTTCACTTCGGAGAGTATGCGCAATCCTTCCTGCATGCCCAGCCCACGGAAGGACTGTGACGAGCTGCGGTTCGCCTTGTCGTACGAGGACTTGAAGACCAACGGGACTTTGAGCGCCGAGCAGGTTTCCTTGAGCTTGCCTGCGACGTCGATCTGCAACTGCTCCGATTCGACGACGCAGGGACCCGCGATGAGGAACAAGGGCCGGTCAAGCCCGGCCTCGAACTCGCACAGCTTCATGACGGTGGTTACGCGACGAGCTGCGGCCGCGTACGCTGCGGCTCGCCGCGAGCTTCGCGCGCATGCGCCAGCGCGGCGCTGATGTAGGCGATGAACAGCGGATGACCACGCCTCGGGTTCGACGTGAACTCGGGGTGGTATTGGCAGCCGAAGAACCACGGATGATCGCCGAGCTCGATTATCTCGCAAAGGTCGCCTGCGAGCGCGCTCTTCGCCCGCGCACCGACGACGAGGCCGGCGGCTTCGAGGCGCGGCAGGTAGTGATTGTTGACCTCATAGCGGTGGCGATGACGCTCTGCAACGGTGGTCGTTCCATAGATCTTGTGCGCGAGCGTTCCAGGCACGACTTCGCACGGCTGCGCGCCGAGCCGCATGGTGCCGCCGAGATCGGACTGCGCGCTGCGCTTCTCGATCGTGCCGTCGCGGTTTTGCCATTCGGTGATCAGCGCCACGACCGGATGCGGCGTATCGGGATCGAATTCAGTGCTATTGGCGTTCGCGAGCCCGGCCTTGTGCCGTGCATATTCGATGATCGCGAGCTGCATGCCGAGGCAGATGCCCAAATACGGAATCCCGGTCTCGCGCGCATAGCGAATCGCCTTGATCTTGCCCTCGACGCCGCGTTTGCCGAAGCCGCCCGGGACAAGGATCGCATCCATGCCTTTCAGCGCATCGACGCCGTCGCGATCGATCTCCTCCGAATCGACGTAGTGGATCTGCACCTTGCTGCGCGTGTGAATGCCGGCGTGGGTCAGCGCTTCCGAGAGCGACTTGTACGACTCGGTGAGATCGACGTACTTGCCGACCATCGCGATCTTCACTTCGTGCTCGGGATGCGTGAGCGCGTCGATCAACCGGTTCCATACCGAGAGGTCGGCCGGCTTCGGGCTGAGGTCCAGCTTGCGACACACGATCTCGTCCAGCCCCTCCGCATGCAGCGCGACCGGAATCTTGTAGATCGAGTCGGTGTCGAGCGCCGGGATCACCGCTTCGGGTGTGACGTTGCTGAACAGCGCAATCTTGCGCCTGTCGCCATCGGGCAACGGACGGTCGGCGCGCGCCATAACGATGTCGGGTTGAATGCCGATCTCGCGCAGCTCCTTCACCGAGTGCTGCGTCGGCTTGGTCTTCATTTCGCCGGCAGTGGCGATGAACGGCACCAGCGTGAGATGGATGTAGCAGACGTTGTCGCGTCCGAGCGTGATGCCCATTTGCCGAATCGCTTCGAGGAAGGGCAGCGATTCGATGTCGCCGACCGTGCCGCCGACTTCCACCACGGCAACTTCGGCGTCGCCAGCTCCCGCCATAATCCAGCTCTTGATCTCGTCGGTGATGTGCGGGATCACCTGCACCGTGCCGCCGAGATAATCGCCGCGCCGCTCCTTGCGGATCACGCTCTCGTAGATCTGGCCGGTCGTGAAGTTGTTGCGCTTGCCCATCTTCACATCGACAAAGCGCTCGTAGTGCCCCAGATCGAGATCGGTCTCGGCGCCGTCCTCGGTGACGAACACCTCGCCGTGCTGGAACGGGCTCATCGTTCCAGGGTCGACGTTGATGTACGGGTCGAGCTTGAGATTGGTAACGCGGATGCCGCGGGAAGCAAGGATTGCGGCGAGAGACGAGGCGGCGATGCCCTTCCCCAGCGAGGAAACGACGCCACCCGTTACAAACACGAACTTCGTCATGGACGACAAGTTCTGGAAATTGACAGTCTACCCGAAGTCCTCCATCGCTACAAACCAATGTTCCACAGCATGGAACAATGTTAGTGACCTAAGCCAAGCCTCGCGTCAGGCGTGCGATCGTGCGCCCGCGCCCCACCAGCGCCAGCACCGCGTCGATCGCCGGCGTGCTCGCTGTCCCTGCGACGAGCACCCGCAGCGGCATCATCACCTGTGGCGCCTTGAGCTTGTGCTTCGCGGTGGCCTGCTTGATCGCAACGAGGATGCGCTCGCGCTCCCAAGGCAGCGCGGCGAATTCCTGCGCCAACTCGCGCAGCGCCTCGCGATTGGCTTCGTTGACGTGCTGCGCCTTGAGGTCATCCGGCGCCGGCATGTCGCGATAGAAGTAGCGCGCGGTCTCCGCCATCTCGACCAGCGTCGCAGCGCGATCGCGGAGCAGTTCTGCGACGGCTGCAGGAGCCGGCCCCTGCGTGATATCGCTGCCGTCGCGCGCGAGAAACGGCCCGAGCGCTGCGCCGAGTGCATCCGCAGGTATTCTCTTGATGTGCTCGTGGTTGAACCAGCGCAGCTTCGTCGCGTCGAAGCGCGCCGGCGCGGGATTGACGTGCCTGATGTCGAACCACTCGACGAGCTTCGCGCGCGAGAACACCTCATCGTCGCCGTGCGCCCAGCCGACTCGGGCGAGGCCGTTGATCATCGCCTCGGAAAGAAAGCCGTCGTCGGCATACTGCATCACGCTGACCGCGCCGTGCCGCTTGGAGAGCTTCTGCCCGTCGTCGCCGAGCACAGTGGGCAGATGCGCGTATACGGGCACGCTCGCGCCGAGCGCGCGGATCATGTTGATCTGCCGCGGCGTGTTATTCACGTGATCGTCGCCGCGGATCACGTGCGTGATCTTCATGTCGAGATCGTCGACCACCACGCCGAAGTTGTAAGTCGGGACGCCGTCGCCGCGCACGATGACCAGGTCGTCGAGCTCGGCGTTCGCGATCTCGATCGGACCCTTGACCTGGTCGTCCCACGCGACGCTGCCCTCAAGCGGATTCTTGAAGCGGTAAACCGGCGCGATACCCGGAGGGGGTTTTTGCCCAGGCTTCAAATTCTCCGGACGCCAGCGTCCGTCGTAACGCGGCTTCTCGCCGCGCGCCATCTGCTCGGCCCGCAGCGCATCCAGCTCCTGAGGCGTCGTATAGCAAGGGTATGCGAGTCCGCGCTCGAGCATGTCGTCAAGCACCGCCTTGTAGCGATCGAGCCGCTGCATCTGATAGTAAGGGCCCTCGTCGTAGTCCAGCTCGAGCCATCGCATTGCGTCGAGGATTGCCTTGATCGCGACTTGCGTTGAACGTTCGACGTCCGTGTCCTCGACGCGCAGCACGAACCGACCCCCGTGATGGCGCGCAAACGCCCAGGCGAAGAGCGCGGTGCGTGCGCTTCCCAGATGCAAATAGCCGGTCGGGCTGGGAGCGAAGCGGGTGCGAACGGAGGACACGGCAAACGACTCGATGGAGCGCAAATTGTACCGGACGGGCCGCGCCTCCTTCCAATGCTGTACTCTTGTGATGTCGTCGATCGCCATCGGATCCGCGCATCATCACGCCACTTTTATCCAGACGCTGGCTTCGGTGGGGCGCGCTCTGCGCCGCGATCGCCGGCGCCGCATGGGCGATCGGCGCCGGGAGCTGGCTCGACCTGCTGCGCGGGATGCGACCGCCCACCGTGGCCGAGTCGTTCTATCGCTACGTCGCTCAGGAGCTCGAGGAGCCGTCCATCTGCGACAAGATCTCCTGGACGGCGGAGTCGCCCGGCGGATTTTTTTCGGCCGCCTCGTATGAGCGATCGGAGTGCTACACGGGAATCGCGGAGGCGAGGCGCGATCCTTGGCTGTGCCTGAAGGTGCGCCGCCTCGGCTCCGTCAGAGTCTGGGAAGATCAATTGACGCCGTGGTCGTGTTTCCGGCGCGCGAGGATTGGTGGTCACATCGTCACCGGAGTCTCGGACGCTACTTTGATCTTCTACTTCACCGCGATGGGTTATGACGTCGATACGCTGCATCTCGAAGGTGTCACGCCACCGGTGATCGACGCACGGGATGTGTATCGCGCCGCTGGAGTCGCGCCCGACGTCGCGCGAAAGGTTGCGACGGCACGCAACACCACACCGGGGGGCAGCGTCGATGCCGAGGACGACGCCTACCTGCTCGATCTGCTAGCTATGGCCGAAAAGGACCCCGGCGCCTGTATGCAGATTCCCGACGAGCTGGTGCTCAGGATGCAAAGGCAGCGCTTTCGCGACTGGTGCCTGTTCAAGCTTGCAACCAATACGCACGACGCATCCATCTGTCAGCGCATTCCGGTTCGGCCGGACGAAATCGAGCGCTACAACGGTCTTGCGCCACGCACGGCGGCGCAGATGACGACGCAGGCACAGTGCGAGCGGCAAGCCACGACGCCCTATCCGAGCGCACGCTACGCAGCCGAAGTGCCCGCCGACGAGCTCCGGCTGCGCCGACTGCTCGGTCTGCTCGGCGTCGAGATTCCCAAGGGACGCGATCTGCCCGCGCAGCGCATCGCCCAGGCGTATCAACTCTATCTGAATGAGCTCGACAGCCTGGATTCGAAGCATGTCGCGGCTCGACAGCGCTTCATCGACCGCGTGCAGCGCCTGGACGCGCGTTGACTGCAACGACCCGGGCAGCCGACTCCGTGGCGAGCTAATCCGACGCGGATCGCAGCGCTGCTGCTCCGAGCTCGGCCACTTGATCCTCCAGCATGCGCTCGAAGGACTCGGGCCGCGCGATGCCGTAGCCCTGCGCGTAGTCGACGCCGATCACGCGCAGGAGGTCGAGAATCTCCACGGTTTCGACCGACTCGGCGATCGTCTGCTTGCCCATCACGCGGCCGATGCTGTGAATGGCCTGGACCATGGCGCGATCGACTGGATCCTGCGCCATGTCGCGCACGAAGCTGCCGTCGATCTTCACGAAATCGACCGGGAGATGCTTGAGGTAGCTGAACGACGAAACGCCGGCGCCGAAATCGTCCAGCGCGAAACGGCACCCGAGTCCCCGCAGCGCGGCGATAAATTCCGCAGCCTTGGAAAGGCTCGTCACCGCGGTGGTCTCGGTGATCTCGAAGCAGACCAGCTCGTGCGGGAGTCCCGAGCGCACGAACTCCGCCAGCACAAAGTCGAGGAAGCTGTCGTCGTTGATCGAAGCGCCGGAGAGGTTGATCGCGCATAACCCCGGCCGGCGCGCACCGTCGCGGCGGCGATTCTCGGCGAGAATGTCGAAGGCGTGACGCAACACCCAGCGGTCGATGGCGGGCATCAGGTTGTAGCGCTCGGCTGCGGGCACGAAGGCCATGGGCGGCACGATCTCGTCGCGCTCGCTCTTCAGACGCACCAGCACCTCGATGTGAGTTTGCGTGGCGGCCGCGTTGAGCGCGCGGATCGGCTGCGCGAAGAGCTGGAACCGGTCCTCGGAGAGCGCGCGCTGCAACCGGTCCACCCATTCCATCTCGCCGTGGCGTACCGCGACCTCGGTGTCGCGCCGGTGATACACCTGAATTCGGTTGCGGCCCTTGTCCTTGGCGAGATAACACGCCGCGTCGGCCGCTGCGAGAGCGTCTTCCAGGGTGCGCGGGCCGTCGATCATGTTCACGACGCCGATGCTCACGCTGGTCGAGAACGAGCGTGTGCCCCAGGTGAACTTGAAGTCGGCGACCGAGCGCCGCAGTCCTTCGGCGATGCGCAGTGCCGGCTCGGGCGGGCAGTGCTCGAGCAGCACCCCGAACTCGTCGCCACCGAGCCGCGCGATCGTGTCGCCGGCGCGCAATCCCGGCCGCAGCAGATTGCTGACCTGCCGCAGCATCTCGTCGCCGGCGGCGTGTCCGCAGGTATCGTTGACCACCTTGAACTGATCGACGTCGAGATAGAGGACGGCATGGTGATAGTTCGCATCCTGCGGGCGATCGAGCGCGCCGCGCAGCCGGTTCTCGAATTCGCGCCGGTTGGGCAGTCCGGTCAGCGCGTCGTGCGAAGCAAGGTGCGAGAGGCGGGCCGCGTATTGGCGCTCGCGGCTCATGTCCTGGAACACCAGCACCGCCCCCTGCACGTGGCCGTTTCGGTCCCGGATCGGAGCCACGCTCGCATCGACAGCGATCGGCGCGCTCGCACGGCGCAAGAGCACGATGTCGCCCTCCAGATGCATCGTGGCGCCCTCGTGCAGCGCGCGGTCGAGCTTGTCGCCCACAGTGCGTCCGGTGGTCTCCTCGACCACTGCGAAGACCGAGGCGAGCGGTTGCCCCTTCGCTTCCGCGAGCGGCCATTCGGTCAGGCGCTCGGCCACCGCATTCAGATATTCGATGCAGCCCTGCATGTCGACCGTGATCACCGCGTCTGCGATCGAGGCGAGCGTCACCTCCGCGCGTTCCTTCTCCGCGAAGAGCTGCGCCTCGGTTTGCTTGCGATACTCGATGTCGGTGACCGAGCCGCCCATGCGAACCAGCTGCCCGGCCGCGTCGCGCACCGTCCGCCCGCGCGCCTGGAACCAGCGCGCTTCGCCGCGCTTGAGCAGCATTCGCAGCTCCAGCTCGAAAGGACCCGTGCCATGCGAGGGCTCGCCGACGAGTCGCATCATTCGCGCACGGTCCTCGGGATGGAACAGCGAAAGGAACGATGTCGGGGTGACCGACAACTCGCCTGGCGTGTAGCCCAGAAGCTCCTGGAACCGCGGCGACATGTAGATCTCGTCAGCGGCTACGTTCCAGTCCCATATGCCGTCGTTGCTGTCGCTCACCGCGCGCTCGAAGCGCTCCTCGCTTGCGTGCAGCGCCGCCTCGAACGAGCCGCGCTGCCGCATGATGAGGCGCGCGCGCAACAGCGCGAGCAATACCAGCGCCACCGCCACGAGCGCGTTGAATGCCGTAAGCAGCGTCGTCGCGGTACGCGAGGCCTCGCCGAGCGTCGACGAGAACGCGCGCTCGAGCCCATTCAGCCGCAGGTCGATGACGCGGATGCGCTGATTGGCCCCGTCGGCGCGGCGCGGATCGAAGGTGCCTGCGGCGATCGCCCCACGCACGTCGTTCGCGACCGCCGTCAGCTCGGCGATCCTGGCGTCGCCCTCCGTCCAGATGGCGATCGCCTTGGCCATGAACTCGACGTTCTGGAAGCGCCGGAAGAGCATGATCATCCCCGCGACATCGTCGGGATGATTGCCGCCCTGCAGGAAGCCCTCGCGCGCGACAGCAAGATCTGGATCGGGCTTGATCAGCTCTTCGCGCGCTTTACGATCGCCGTCGATCGTGCGGATGGCTTCGAGGTAGGCGAGATATTCACTGTCCTCCGCGGTACGCGCGTAACGCGCCAGATGCGCCGTCGCGTCCTTCTGCGCTTTCGACCACAGGCTCTCGCCGGCCACGTACGCGCGCACGGCCGACATCACTTCGAGGCTGACGCTGACCAGCACGGTGAGCAGCATGACGATGGCCACGAACGGCCAGATCAGGCGGATCAGTCGTGCGGCGCCCGGCCGGCGGGTGCGCCAGGCTCTGCCGATGTTCTTGCGTGTCATGCTTGTCTAGTCGCTTGTCTCTGTCCTATCAGGCTGGCGCGAGCGGCGAGCACCGCGGCCGCGCGCGGTCTAAGTCCCTAAGTTTGCACGGTTTTTGAGCAGCCGACCAGTCCGGGGGCCGGCTGGCGCCGCGCAGACGACGCAAGCTAGGGCTGCCAGCGCAGATCGAGCGTGGTCGGAACCGCCGGATTTGCAGGCTCGGGACGCACCGTCATCGGCCCCGGCGTGTGCCCGTGCATCCAGAAGCGCGCGATGCGACGTGCTTCCGCGGCGTTGGCGTTGACGGGGAAGGCTTCGTAGTTGCGTCCACCCGGATGCGACACGTGGTACGTGCAACCACCTAGGGCGCGGCCGGCCCAGGCATCGACGAGATCGAAGGTGAGCGGCGCCTGCACGGGAATCGTCGGATGCAGCGCTGAAGGCGGACTCCACGCGCGAAAGCGCACGCCGGCGACGAACTCGCCCGGCACGCCGGTCGCTGCGAGCGGCAGCGCGCGGCGATTGCAGGTCACGACGTGGCGGCCGCCGATCATTCCGTTGACCTTCACCTCCAGTCGCTCGACCGAAGAGTCGACAAAACGCGCGGTGCCGCCCAAGCTCACCTCTTCGCCGAGCACATGCCACGGCTCGATCGCCTGGCGCAATTCGATCGTCACGCCGTCGTAACTCACTGTCCCGAAGCGCGGGAAGCGGAATTCGACGAAGGGATCGAACCAATCGGCGCCGAAGGCGTAGCCGAAGGCGTTGAGATCGGCGACCACGTCGAGGATGTCCGCGGTCACGAAATGCGGCAGCAGCCAGCGATCGTGCAACGCCGTGCCCCAGCGTACGAGCTTGCCGCGATACGGCTGTTGCCAAAAGCGAGAGACGAGCGCGCGCAGCAGCAACATCTGCAGTGCGCTCATGCGTGCATGCGGCGGCATCTCGAAGCCACGGAATTCAAGCAAACCGAGCCGCCCCGTCGCGCTGTCGGGCGAATAGAGCTTGTCGATCGAGAATTCAGCGCGGTGCGTGTTGCCCGTGAGATCGGTTAGCAGATGCCTCAGCAGCCGATCGACGAGCCAGGGCTGCGGCGTCTCCTCGCCCGCCCGGTGCTTGCGCTCGAGCTGCTGGAACGCGATTTCCAGCTCGTAGAGCCTGTCGTCGCGCGCTTCGTCCACTCGCGGCGCCTGACTGGTCGGCCCGATGAAAAGCCCGGAGAAGAGATACGAGAGCGAGGGATGGTTCTGCCAGTAGGTAATGAGGCTCTGCAGCAGATCGGGGCGGCGCAGCAGAGGACTCTCCGTCGGCGTTGCGCCTCCGAGCGTGACGTGGTTGCCGCCGCCGGTCCCGGTGTGGCGGCCGTCCAGCATGAACTTCTCGGTGCCGAGCCGCGACTGGCGCGCTTCTTCGTACAAGGTTTCTGTTGTAGCGATCAGCTCGCGCCACGACGAAGCCGGATGGATGTTGACTTCGATCACACCGGGGTCGGGTGTGACGGAAAGAAGCTTGAGCCGAGCATCGCGCGGCGGCGCATAGCCTTCGATCGCGACCGCCACGCCTGCAGCGCCGGCAGCCTCCTCGATTGCCGCGAGGAGCGCCACGTAGTCCTCGAGGCGCACCAGCGGCGGCATAAAGACGAAGAGATGGCCTTCGCGCACCTGCACGGTGAGCGCGGTCTTCACGACCTCGCGCGGCGCGCCGCCGCGCGCGCGTCCTCGCCGTCGCGTCGCACTTCGTTTCGGCAGCGCGCTCGCGGGTGCAAACGGATCGACTGCGGGCTCATGCTCGACTTCCTGCGGGAGAACATCGGGCAATGAACCGAGCGGCAGCCGCAGGCCGAGCGGCGAATCCCCGGCGAGCGCATAGAGCCGCTCGCGCCGGAGCGGCCACGGGCTCGATTCCCAGGTCGCTCCGGAGCCATCGTGTTCCACCACGGCCTTCAGTGGAAGGACGAATCCGGTCGGCGTGTCGACTCCGGCAAGAAGGAGCCGCGCCAGGCGCGCTCTGTCCTCCGTCGACTTGAGGTCGGCCTGAAACGGATCCGCGTTGACGGGCAGTTCCGCCTCGAGCTTCAGGAGTTGCGGCACGTCTTCGTAAGCCGTGATGACCATTCCGGACGGCAGGTCGAGAGCCTCGGCGAGTCGCGCGGTGAAGTCCTTGGCTTCGTCGAGCGTCGTCGCGCCGGGTGTCCGCGTGTCGGCTAGGAGCTTGTCGTCGCGCCACAGCGGCTCGCCGTCCGCGCGCCAATACACGCCCAGCGACCAGCGCGGCAGCGGCTCGCCCGGATACCACTTGCCTTGCGCATAATGGAGAAACCCGGCGGACGCAAAGCGCGCCCTGAGCCGCCGCAGCAAAGCTTCGGCCAGCGCTCGCTTCTTCGGCCCGAGCGCTGCGGTGTTCCACTCCGCGCCATCCATGTCGTCGATCGAAACGAACGTGGGCTCGCCGCCCTGCGTGAGGCGCACATCGCGCGCGGCGAGATCGGCGTCGACTTTTTCGCCGAGCGCATCGATCGCCCCCCATTGCGCTTCGGTGTAGGGCTTGGTGACGCGCGGATCCTCGTGCACGCGCGTGAGCTTCATTGCGAAGTCGAAGTCGACCTCGCACACGTCCGTGAAGCCGATCACCGGCGCGGCATTGCCGGGATCTGCAGTACAGGCGAGCGGAATGTGACCTTCTCCGGCGAGAAGGCCCGAGGTTGGATCGAGACCGACCCACCCCGCCCCCGGCAAGTAGACCTCCGCCCAGGCATGCAGATCGGTGAAGTCACGCTCGGCGCCCGCGGGCCCGTTGAGTGGCTTCACGTCCGCGACGAGCTGCATGAGATAACCCGAAGCGAAGCGCGCTGCGAGCCCAAGCTGTCGAAGGATCTGCACCAGCAACCAGCCCGTGTCGCGGCAGGAACCGCAGGCGCGCTCGAGCGTATCCTCCGGCGGTTGCACGCCGGGCTCCATGCGCACGAGGTAACGGATCTCGGTCTGCAGCTGATGATTGAGCCGCACCAGCATGTCGACCGTGTTTTCCTCGGGCTTGACCGACTTGCGGAAGCGGTCCAGCCACGCCGCGAGCCGTGGCGTCAGCGGCGTTGTTTCGAGAAAAGGAATCAACTCCTTCGCCAACCCAGCCGAATACTCGAACGGGAAATGCTCGGCGTACGCCTCGACGAAGAAATCGAAGGGGTTGATCACCGTCATGTCGGCGGTGAGATCGACCATCACCTCCAGCTTCTGCGTGCGGTCCGGAAAGACGAGCCGCGCGACCCAGTTGCCGTACGGGTCCTGCTGCCAGTTCAGAAAATGGCCGGGCGGCTCGACGTCGAGTGAGTAGCCGAGGATGGGCGTGCGGCAATGCGGCGCCGGGCGCAACCGGATCTCGTGCGGACCCAGGTTGACGAGGCGGTCGAACTGATAGGTCGTTCGATGCTGCAGCGCGACGCGTATCGCCATGCGTCGCCTGTCAGGTCAGTCCCACTCGGGATTGGGCAGCTGCGCGAATACCCGGCGCAGCCCCTCGCCCCACTGCGTGTGAATCATCTGGAAATAAGGATCGGACTCCTCGATGCGCCGCTGCAACTTGATGGCGAGCGCGCCGGCCTCGTACACGACGAGATCGATCGGCAGCCCGACCGAGATGTTCGAACGCATCGTCGAGTCGAAGGACACGATGGTGCATTTCGTGGCCTCGAGCAGGCCCGTGGTGCGCTTCACCACCCGGTCGATCACCGGCTTGCCGTACTTGCTCTCGCCGATCTGGAAGTAGCAGGTATCGGGCGTAGCCTCGATGAAATTGCCCTCGCTATAGACCTCGAACAGCCGGTGCGGCTCGCCGCGCACCTGGCCGCCGACGATGAAGTTGGCGTGCGAATCGATGTTGTTCTGCTGCAGGTAGGGCCCATCGCGCTGCTTCACCTCGCGCAACGCGTCGCCGACAAGCCGGGCGACGTCGAACATTGACGTCGCGTTCCACAGGTGCAGGCTGCCGTCCCCGGCTCGCCCGCGCTGGTCGACGACAGAAAGCGCGTTCTGGGTGAGGGAAAGATTGCCCGAGCTGAGCGCCACGACCACGCGATCCCCTTCGCGGTTGAACACGCGCATCTTGGAGAAGCGCGCGATCTGGTCTACTCCCGCGTTGGTGCGCGAGTCGGAGGCGAAGATCATCCCCGCATCGAGGGACATGGCCACGCAGTAGGTCATGGCGAAGGGATGGGCGGTTGGACGGGCGCGATTCTACCGGATGGCTTCTCCCGCCATCTCAATAGGTCGGCACCAGGAAGGTGCGATTGATCTCGTTGCCCAGCGCGGAGATGCGATCCAGAAACTCCATCAGATATTCGTGCAGCCCGAACTTGATGATGTCGTCCGTCTTGCCGTAACGCAGACGCGAGTGCAGCTCACCCGAGGCACGCTCGATCTCGTGCGTGTTCTGGTCGCAAAGCGTCTCCAGGGTCTCGTGGATGAAGGTCATGCAGGAATGCAGCGACCGCGGCATATCCTCGCGCAGGATCAGCAATTCGGCGACCCGTCGCGGCGTGATCACGTCGCTGTAGATCTTGCGGTAGGACTCGAATCCCGAGACCGAGCGCAACAGGGCGCCCCACTGGTAGTAGTCGACCGCACCGCCGACGTCCGCCGCCGATGGAAGTAGGGTGTGGTACTTCACGTCGAGGATGCGCGCAGTGTTGTCGGCGCGCTCGATGTGTGTGCCGAGCCGGATGAAGTGGTAGGCCTCGTCGCGGAGCATGGTCCCGAACGTGACACCGCGGAACAGGTGCGAGCGCATCTTGACCCAATCGAGGAACTCGGAAATGCCGTTGGCCTCGATCAGCTCGTAATCGTAGGTGCGCATGTCGAGCCACGCCGAGTTGAGATCCTCGTACATCTCGGAGGTGATGGCGCCTCGCACCGAGCGCGCCGACTCGCGCGCCGAGCGCAGGCAGCAGTGGATCGACGACGGTGTCGCGGCGTCGAAGATCATGAAGCGCAGCACATTCTCGGCGGAAAGCTCCTTGAAGCGCTCGTAGAATGCGGTGGCGAGCCCCGAGGTGATGAGCGGGACTGCCCAGGGCTGCGCCCATGCCAACCCGGGCTCGACCGCCTCATAGGGGAGCAGCGACATGCGGTAGGTCACGTCGAGCAGACGCGCAATGTTCTCGGTACGCTCGATATGACGTGCCATCCAGTACAGCTCGTTCGCGGTGCGACACAACATGATCAGTTCGCCATCACCCAGGTATCCTTCGTGCCTCCGCCCTGGGACGAATTCACCACCAGCGAGCCTTCGCGCAGCGCGACCCGTGTCAGCCCGCCGGGAACGAGGTTGACCGTATTGCCGGAGAGCACGTAGGGTCTCAGGTCAACGTGCCGCGGCGCCAGTCCCGCGTCGACAAAGGTGGGACAGGTCGAAAGCGAGAGCGTCGGCTGCGCGATGTACTTCTCCGGCTGCGCCACGATGCGCCCGCGGAAGGCTTCGCGCTCGGCCGTGCTCGCGGCAGGACCGACCAGCATGCCGTAGCCGCCCGCGCCGTGCACCTCCTTCACCACCAGTTCGGCCAGATGATCGAGGCAATAGCGCAGATCGTCTTCGAGCCGTAGCTGCCAAGTTGGCACGTTGTTGAGCACCGCGTCTTCGGAAAGATAGAAGCGGATCATGTCCGGCACGAAGGGATAGATCGACTTGTCGTCGGCGACTCCGGTGCCGATCGCGTTGGCGAGCGTCACCCGTCCCGCGCGATATGCCGCGAACAAGCCGGGCACTCCGAGCATCGAATCGGGGCGGAAGGCCTGGGGGTCGAGGAAGTCGTCATCGACCCGGCGATACAGCACGTGCACGCGCTGAGGACCCTTGGTCGTGCGCATGTACAGCGTGTCGTTCTGCACGAACATGTCCTGCCCCTCGACCAGCTCCACGCCCATCTGCTGCGCGAGGAAGGCGTGCTCGAAGTAGGCCGAGTTGTAGGCGCCCGGCGTGAGCACCGCGACCTCCGGATGCTCCTCGCCGGCCGGCGCGACGCCGCGCAGGTCCTCGAGCAGCAGATCGGGATAGTGCTCGACCGGCTTGATCGCCTGCGTCGCGAAGAGCTCCGGAAAGAGCCGCATCATCATCTTGCGGTTCTCGAGCATGTACGACACGCCCGAGGGCACGCGCAGATTGTCTTCGAGCACGTAATACTCGCCCTGCCCCGCGCGCACGATGTCGACGCCGGCGATGTGCGCGTAGATGTCGCCAGGGACATCCATGCCCTGCATCTCGCGGCGGTACTGCGCGTTGGCGAGAACCCGCTCGGCGGGAATCACGCCCGCCTTGATGATGCGCTGGTCGTGATAGATGTCCTTCAGGAAAAGGTTGAGCGCCTGCACGCGCTGTTTCAGCCCGCGCTCGAGCAGGCGCCATTCCGCCGCGGGAATGATGCGTGGAACGATATCGAAGGGAATCAGCCGCTCGGTGCCCCCTTCATCTCCGTATACCGCGAAGGTAATGCCGACGCGGTGAAAGGCCCGCTCGGCCTCGTCGCGCTTCTGCGCGATCTTGTCGCCTGGGGTCCGCTTGAGCCAGTCCGAGAAACCCTGGTAGTGCGGCCGGACGGCACCTTCCGGCAACGACATTTCATCGTAAACGGAGCGGGACACTGCAGGGTACCCCTGGGTCTGGGCGAGTTTTAGCAAGACTTGAGCCAAGGAAGCTTTTGCTTTACCGCGTATAACTTTACCGAAATGAGAGGGTTCCTGTCAGCGCTCCGCCTGCCGCCTTGACCTGTTTGGATGCCCCTGCAACGGGCCATTTTTGTCATAGACAGCCATGGACGCCGATGAGGCTCGGTTTGACCCTCCTTTTGGCGCTGTGCTTAAATATCCGCTCCTGTCTGGGTTCGCGCGGGGCGGTTAGCTCAGCGGTAGAGCACTGCTTTCACACGGCAGGGGCCACTGGTTCGATCCCAGTATCGCCCACCATGGAACCGAGGGGTTGCACGCAAGTGTAACCCCTATTTTTTTGCCCGTGATCACCCTCTTTGCGCACGCACGTATGAATTTTTGCATACGATAACGACCGAATCCTGGTGTGGAGAAGCACGATGATTGCAAACTCCGCCTCGACGTTCACGCTCGATGCGATGGTGTTCGATGCTTACGGAACGCTGTTCGACGTGCAATCGGTCGCGGCGATCGGCGATCGCATGTTCCCTACTCAGGGCAGCGCACTCGCGAAGGCGTGGCGCACCAAGCAGCTCGAATACACCTGGCTGCAGAGCCTGATGTTGAGCGCAACACAGCGGCGTCAGGATTTTGCGGCCATCACCGCGCACGCGCTCGACTATGCGGCGGAAACATTGGGGCTTCCGATGCAGCCGCAACTGCGGCATCGGCTGCTCGACGCCTACCTCGACCTGTCGCCCTTCCCCGACGCCGCGCCTGCGCTTGCGGCGCTCTCGCCGTTGCGGCGAATCATCCTCTCCAACGGCACGCGCGCAATGCTCGAGCCCCTCGCGGCGTCGACCGGCATCGCTTTGCACCTGGATGCCATTCTCTCGGTCGATGCGGCAGGCATCTACAAGCCGAGTCCCCGCGTCTATCAACTTGCAGTCGATCACTTGAAGCTCGCACCCGCTCGCATCGGCTTCGTTTCATCGAACGGCTGGGATGCAACCGGCGCAAAGGCGTTCGGCTTCACCGCCTTCTGGGTGAACCGCGCCGGCGCACCGCTCGAGCGGCACGGCCCGAAGCCGGATGCGATCATCAGCACGCTGGCGGAGCTGCCAGCGCTTGTGGGTCGAGGCTAGCCGAGCGTCGCCAGCCGATCCGCGCAGCAGTTCGGCTAAGGCATGTACTGTCCTCCGTTGACCTCGATCACTTGACCCGTGACGTAGCCGCTCATCGCATCCGAAGCCAGGTAGACGAGTGTTCCGGCGCACTCGTCCGCGGTTCCCAGTCGGTTCATCGGGATCGTCGCCTGCATCGCCTTCAGCTGCTCCGGCGTGGAGTAGCGCTCGTGAAACGGCGTGGCGATCACGCCCGGCGAGATCGCGTTGACGCGAATACCGTCGCCAACCACTTCCTTGGCCCACCCGTGCGTCGCCGTCGAGATGAAGCCCTTGGCGCCGGCGTAAATGATCGCGCCCGCGCCTCCGCCGTGCCGCGCCGCGATCGAGCTCACGTTGATCACGCTGCCGCTCTTCTGCTTGCGCATGATGGGGATCACCTCATGCATGAACAGCGCCACCTGGGTTACGTTGAGCGCGATCACATCTTTCAGGAAGCTCTCGTCGTAATCCTCGATGCGGGTTCGCTTCACCAGCCCGCCCGCGTTGTTGACGAGGACGTCGATGCGGCCGAGCGCAGCCAGCGTTTCGCCGACGATGCGCTTGATGTCGGCCCCGCGGGTCACGTCTCCGCCGACGAGCAGCGCCTCGCCGCCCGAAGCACGGACATCCTTCGCAACCTCGTCCGCTGCTTTCCGGCTGGCGTTGTAATGAATCGCCACGCGGCTGCCAAGCCGCCCGAAGGCGCGCGCCGCCGCGGCGCCTATGCCCGTCGAGGCTCCCGTGATCAGCACAGCTTTGCCCTTGAGATCGTGAGTCATGCGCTGCTCCGTGAGTTTGAAAGCGAAGGTCGGCATACCACCACCGCGTCGCGAATGGCCGCGATTGCCGCGGGACGAGGAAAGCTCTTGCGATAGGCGAGCGCGATGCGGCGCGAAGGCACCGGGCGCGCAAAAGGCACCGGCACTACCAGCTTGCTGTGATATTTCGGCGTCAGCGCATCGCGCGGCAGCACCGACACGCCGAGCCCCGAGGCGACCATGTTGCGCACCGTCTCCAGCGAATTGGTCCGCGTCACCGGGGCGTCGCCACGATTCAGCTCAGGGCAGGCGTCCAGCACCTGGTCGCGGAAGCAATGGCCGACGTTGAGCAGGATGGTGTGCTCGCCGACGAGCTCGGAGGGCTGGATCGTCTTTCGCTTCGCCCAGCGATGATGTTGCGGCACGACCACCTGAAACGGCTCCTCGTAAAGGAACTCCGCCGTGACTCCGGGCGGCTGGAACGGCAGAGCGATTATCGCGGCATCGACGCGTCCCGACTTCAAAAACAGTTCGAGCTGCTCGGTCAGATTCTCCTCGATCTGGAGCGGCATTTGCGGCGCGCGCTCGTTTAGCGCCGGGATCAGATCCGGCAGGAGGTACGGCGCCACCGTATAGATCACGCCGAGATGGAATGATCCGACGAGCTGGTTCCGGCCGGCCTGGGCGATGTCGCGGATGCGCGCTGCCTCCTCCAGAACCTTCTGCGCCTGCTCCACGATGCGTTCGCCGACCGGCGTCACCGTGACTTCGGTCTTGCCGCGCTCGAAGAGCTGGGCGCCAAGCTCTTCCTCCAGCTTCTGGATCGCCACCGAAAGCGCGGGCTGACTGACGAAGCAGCGCTGAGCGGCGCGGCCGAAGCTTTTCTCCTGCGCGATTGCGACGAGATAGCGCAGCTCGTTCAGCGTCATCGCTGTGAGGAACCCTTCGCCTGGACCTCTTTCAGCGGTCCCTCAGGAATGCCGCGAACCCCTTCCCCACCTCCGGATGCTTCAATGCCAGCTCGACCGTCGCCTCGAGATAGCCGAGCTTGGTGCCGCAGTCGTAGCGCCGGCCCTCGAATTCGTAGGCGAGCACCTTCTCGTCGTCGAGGAGCCGCGCGATCCCGTCGGTCAACTGGATCTCACCGCCCGCACCCGGAGGCATGTTGCGCAAATGATGAAAAATGCGAGGGGTGAGCACATAGCGCCCGACCACGGCCAGCGTGGAGGGCGTCGTTCCGACCTTGGGTTTCTCCACGATGCGTGTGATGCGGGTCACGCGCCCCCTGCCCTCCGTGGTCTCGACGATGCCGTAGCTCGCCACGTTCTCCGCCGGAACCGGCATCACGCCGATGAGCGAGTACTGCTCGCGGTTGGCGATGTCGGTCATCTGCTTCATCACCGGCACCCCCGCGTCGATCAAATCGTCCGCAAGCATCACCGCAAAGGGTTCGCCGCTGATCACCGGCTGTGCGCAGAGGACCGCATGGCCGAGGCCCAGCGCCTCGGATTGGCGGATGTAGATGCAGTTGATGCCGCGTGGCAGAACGCTGTGCACGGTTTCTAGCAAGGCCGTCTTGCTGCGCGCCGCGAGCTCGGTTTCCAGCTCGTAGGCCTTGTCGAAATGGTCTTCGATGGCGCGCTTGTTGCGGCCGGTGATGAAGATCATCTCGGTGATGCCGGCCGCCGCGGCCTCCTCCACTGCGTACTGGATCAACGGCTTGTCGACCACCGGCAGCATCTCCTTGGGACTCGCCTTCGTCACCGGAAGAAAACGGCTGCCGAGGCCAGCCACCGGAAACACTGCCTTGGTCACTCTACCGGACGCCATGGATCAGGTCCTTCAATTGTTTGTCGTTCAGTACTGGGACGCCCAATTGCCCGGCTCGTTCCAGCTTGCTGCCGGCCTCGGCTCCGGCGACAACGTAATTCGTCTTCTTCGACACGCTGCCGGCGACCTTGCCGCCGTGCCGCTCGATGAGCTCGGTCGCCTCCTCTCGCGACATCGAAGGCAGCGTGCCGGTCAGCACGAAAGTGAGCTCGGCAAGCTTGCCCCGCACAGCGCGCTGCGGCGCGCTTTCGGGCCACTCTACCCCGGCCGCGCGCAACTGGGCAATCACCTCGCGGTTGTGCTTCTCGGCGAAGAACTGTCTGATGCTCTGTGCAAGAACGGGTCCTACATCGTTCACCTCGAGAAGCGCCGCTTCGTCCGCCGCGATCAAGGCATCCATCGAGCCGAAATGCCGCGCGAGATCCTTCGCGGTCGCCTCACCGACGTGGCGGATGCCCAGTGCGTAGATGACCCGCGCGAGCACGGTCTTGCGGCTCTTGTCAATGGCGGCGATTACGTTCGCGGCGGACTTGTCGGCCATCCGCTCGAGCTCGGCCAAGGCCGCGATGCCGAGCTTGTACAGATCGGCGGGCGTGTGAACGATGCCGGCATCGACGAGCTGGTCGACGAGCTTGTCGCCCAGGCCCTCGATGTCCATCGCCCGCCGGCTCGCGAAATGCAGGAGCGCCTGCTTGCGCTGCGCGGGACAGACGAGACCGCCCGAGCAGCGCGCAATCGCCTCGTCGGGAAGGCGCACCACTCTGGAGCCGCACTCGGGGCACTTCGCCGGCATGACGAATTCTCGTGCGCCGCGCGGACGCTTCTCCTTCACCACGCGTACCACTTCGGGAATGACGTCGCCTGCCCGCCGCACGATTACGGTGTCGCCGATGCGCACATCCTTGCGCCGCACCTCGTCTTCGTTGTGCAGCGTGGCGTTGGTTACGGTCACGCCGCCGACGAACACAGCCTTCAGCCGCGCCACTGGAGTCAGCGCTCCCGTGCGTCCGACCTGAACCTCGATGCCCTCGACTTCGGTGGGCATCTCCTCGGCCGGGAACTTGTGCGCGACCGCGAAGCGCGGCGCGCGCGAGACGAAGCCGAGACGCTCCTGCTGCGCGATATCGTTGACCTTGTACACGACGCCGTCGATCTCGTACGCCAGGTCGTGCCGGCGCGCGCCGATTTTCCGATAGTAGGCCAGCAAGCCCTCGAGCCCACGCACCACTGCGCGCTCTCGCGTAACCGGCAGGCGCAGCCTGGCCAGAAAATCAAGAAGCGCCGCCTGTGTGCCCGGCGCGCGTTGCTTTGCGGTCCATTCAACCGCGCCGACGCCATAGGCGAAGAAAGCGAGCCGGCGCTGCGCCGTCATCTTCGGATCGAGCTGGCGCAATGCTCCAGCGGCGGCGTTGCGCGGATTGACGTAGAGCTTCTCGCCCTTCGCCGCCTGCGCGGCGTTAAGCCGCTCGAATTCGCGCTTGAGCATCAAGACTTCACCGCGCACTTCGATGTAGGGTGGAGCGCTCGATCCGTCGCCGAGCGCAAGCGGTACCGCGCCGATCGTCTTCAGATTACCGGTGACATCCTCGCCGGTGACGCCGTCGCCGCGCGTACCTCCGCCCTTCAGCGTTCCGCGCTCGTAAGCGAGGCTGACCGCGAGTCCGTCGAACTTGGGCTCTACCTCGTATTCGATGACATCCAAGCCCAGCGCCTCCCGGGCCCGCCGGTCGAAAGCCTCGGCTTCCTCGTCGCTGAATGCGTTGTTGAGGGAGAGCATCGGCACGCGATGCGTGACGGGCTTGAACGCGGACACCGCCTTTCCGGCGACCCGCTGTGTCGGCGAATCGGGTGTAGCGAGCTGCGGATACTCGCTTTCCAGGCCCTGCAGCTCGCGAAACAGGCCGTCGTATTCCGCGTCGCTGATCGTCGGCTGATCGAGTACGTAATAACGACGGTTGTGCTCCTCGAGCTGAGCGCGCAGGCGCACCGCGCGCTCGGCGGCCTTGCGAGGAACGCCCTGCGCTGCAGGCATTCTCTTGTTGTTCCAGTCAGCCGAAGAGCCGCAGCGCACGCTGCCCGCCCGGCTCGATGTGCGCCTCGCGCAGGGCCGCCGCGGTCGCCTGCACCTGCGCGCGGATCGCGGCGAGCGCCGCATCGTCGACCGGACGGTGGTTGTCGTCGACCAGTGTCGCCTCCAGCGTCTGGGAAAGCCGCTTAGCAAGCAGGCGCATCTGGTCGAAGGCCTTGACCGGCTCGGGAACTCGCGGAACATCGAGCAGCAGCACCACGCCCGGAACCGAAGCCGCGCGCAGACTCTCCACCGTGAACGGTTCCTCACGCAGATTCTGCAGGCTGTAGAGCATGGCCCCGGTCTCTTCGTGCACGTACTCGAACTGTCCGCTCGCGCTCAGGCGAAATCCGGAGGCTTCCGCGACGCCGCGAAGCCGTGTGCCGGCAATCTGATTCGCCTCGCCCTTGAGCAGCGTGAGGCCTATCTGCACGTCGAGGTCGGCGCACAGCCGGTCGAGTGCTTCTGCCCGCTTCGCTTCATCGCGCTCGTCCGGCCAGACGCACTCGGCGTGCAAGGCGCCCGCGGCCGAATCGACCAGACGCAGAAAGCCTTCGAGATCGTCGCGGCTCGCGGCCCCATTGCGATCGGCCAGCAGCATGCACGCCGCGATCTCTTGCCAGGGACCACCGGCTGCGCCGTCGATCGCGCGCCAATGCGGATCGGAGCCACTGCGCCCGAGCCAGCGCGTCGGCTTGGCACAACGAGCTCCGAGCGATTGCGCAAGTGCGCTCGTCGGTGCTGGGGTCGACGGCGTGAGCCACACGACGCACTCGATGTCAGCATCGGGGGCTATGCCCTCGCGCCCGGTGCGTACGGTCAGCTTCCGCGGCAGGACGAAGCTCGCGGCACCTTCGCCCGCTCCCTCCACTCCGCTCGCCTCGCTGGAGCGGTTGATTGCAGCGCTTTCCGGAACCGCAGCGTCACTCTCACCGTGCGCTTCGAACACGGGCTCGGCACGCCCATGCCCTGCGTCGCGCGCGACTCTCGCATCCACGTCCAGGTTCGCAGCAGCGCCGCGATCGCGGAGCCGCCGCGCCTGCACCCAGTTATAGATCAGAACACTCACGACGAGCACGGCGCCCGCAGCGAGCAGGCCGAGGAACAGCGGATTGATCGTCATCGCGCCGCCGCGGCGACCTGCTTCGGCGCGGTCTCGGCGAGCTCCAGCGCCTCCGCGATGTCGACCGCCACCACACGCGAAACGCCCGGATCGGGCATGGTGATCCCGATCAATTGCGCCGCCATCTCCATGGTGATCTTGTTGTGGCTGATGAAAACGAACTGCGTTATCTCGGCCATCTTGCGCACCATGGCGCAGAAGCGCTCGGTGTTCGGATCGTCGAGCGGTGCGTCGACCTCGTCGAGCAGACAGAAGGGCGCCGGGTTGAGCTGGAACAGCGCGAAAACCAGCGCGATCGCGGTCATCGCCTTCTCGCCGCCGGAAAGAAGATGGATAGAGGTGTTGCGCTTGCCGGGCGGCTGCGCGATGACCTGCACGCCGGAGTCGAGAATCTCCTCGCCGGTCAGCATCAAGCGCGCCTGCCCGCCGCCGAAGAGCGTGGGGAATAGCTTACCGAAGTTGACATTGACGGCGTCGAAGGTCTGCTGCAGCAGATCGCGCGACTCGCGATCGATCTGTTTGATAGCGGTCTCCAGCGTGGTCATTGCTTCAGTCAGATCCTGCGCCTGCGCGTCCAGATACTGCTTGCGCTCGTTCGCCTGCGCGAGCTCGTCGAGCGCGGCAAGGTTCACGGCGCCCAGCCCGGCGATCGCCTGGTTGAGGCGCTCGATCTCGCCAGGCAGCGTGCTTGCGCGGCCCCAGGCCTTCAGCTCCGCCGGCAGCGCCGGGAGCTCCGCGCGTGCTTCGCTGAGCTGTTCGGTGAACTGCTGCTCGGAAAGCTCGGCCGCCTGCGCCTTGAGCCGCATCTCCTCGATCTTCCCTCGCGCCGGGTCGAGCTTCTGCTCCACGACAAGGCGCGCTTCCTCGCCTTCGCGCAATTCGGCGGCGACGGCTTCCTGGCGATCGCGCGCCGCGGCCAGCGCCTGCTCGGCAGCAGCGCGCGCGGCGAGCTGTGCCTGGAGCGCTTCCTCGGCGGGCGTCCAGTCGAGCTTTTCGCGCTCCGCAGAAAGCTGCGCGAGGAGCGTGCGCTGCTGCGCTTCCTGTGCGTCGAGGCTTTCGCGCCGGCGCGTGAATTCGGCGATCCGCTCGCGGCAGGACCGCTCGGCAAACCCTGCTTCCTGCGCGGCGAGCTCGCCTGCGCGCGAGCGCTCGCGCGCCTGCGCCAGTGCGAGGTCGGCTTCGTCGCGCGTGCGCTGAGCCACGTCGTGCGAGCGCGACTCCTCCGCCATTTGCTTGCGCTTTTCGGCAAGCTCCGCATCGATGGCATCCTGGCCTTCCAGCTCGCCTGCTTCCTCAGCGCCGAGCGTGGAAAGCTCTTCGCCGATCGCGCCACGACGCTTTTCCGCGGCTTCGACCGCCTGCCGGAGCTGCACGAGCTCCAGCTCGAGGTCGTGACAGCGCCGCTGCTGCGACGCGAGCGCCATGCTTTCGGCGTGATATTCCTCTTGCCGTGCGTTGAGATCGGTTTCGAGCGCGTCGCGCGCCGCCGAGGCCGACTCCGTCTCACGCCGAGCGGTGGCTATCTCGTGCTCGAGCTCGGCGAGCTCGCGCTGGCGCGCGATGACGCCGTGCAATTCGCTGTCGGGCGCGAAGAAGGCCACGCCTTGCGCGCTCACCATGTGGCCATCGCGCGTGACGAAGGTCTCGCCGGCGCCCAAATGCGAGCGATCGGCGAGGGCGCTCGCGAGATCCGCGCGGCAGCGCACACCGGCGAGCCAGTCGGAAAGCAATCGCGCAAGCTCCTGACGCGCCGGCTTGAGCTTGGTCAGCAGCGCATCGTCTCGCGCCGGTCCTGCGGCTCCACTGCCTCCGGCGTAGGCGGCGATTCGTCCCGGCAACGCGTCGCCCCGAGTCCATTCGAGCGCGGTCTCGAGATGCGGCAGCTCGATCGCGTTGAGCCGTTCGCGCAACACGGCTTCGAGCGCATCTTCCCAGGCACGCTCGATGTCGATCTGCTGCCATAGGCGGCGCGCCTTCTCGAGTCCCCGGGCGCGGAGCCAGTCGGCAGCGTTCTCGGCCCGCGTGAGCTTTGCCTGCAGCGTGGACAGGGCCTCGGAGCGTGCCTCGCGTTCAGCAAGCGCGCGGCTCGCCTGCTCCCAGGCGTCGCTCGCCGCACGATGCTGTTCCTGCAGCGCCTGCACCGTGTCGTGCAGTCCGGTCAGCCCCGCCTCGTGCGAGGCGAGATCCGCTTTTTCTTCCTCGAGCTGCGCAGTGACCGTCTCGGTCTCTCTCGTGAGCGGTGCTGCGAGCTGCGCGGCCTCGGCATCGAGCCGCTCGCGCCGCTGGGCGAGCGCGGCGAGCGTTTTTTCGACGCTCTCGCGCCTCGTTTCCGCGATGCGGATCGCCTGCTCGATATGCTTGATGCCCTCCTCGACCGCAGCCAGGGCGCGGATTGTTTCCGCGAGCGCCGCTTCGGCCTGAGGAAGTGCGGCGAGCGCCTCCTGCTCCCGCGCCGCCGCGGCTTCGCGCGCGCCGATTGCGGCTTCCAGATCGCGCTCGCCGTCGCGCGCTTCGTTGTCGAGCGCGGCGTACTGGGCCGAGATCGCGTTCATGGCCTCGCCGGCCTGCGCGAGCTCGCGCGCGATCCGCGTGTCGCTCTCGCGCGCGAATTGCAGTTGCTGCTCGAGCCGGGTTACCTCGGCGTTGGCGGCGTAGAACGCTCCTTGCTTCTCGTGCAGCTCGTCGCCCGCCTTGAACTGCCCGGCGCGCAGAGTCTCGACCTTGTTTTCCGCGGCGCGCAGCTCCGCTTGCACGCCTTCGAAGGCCGCAGTGAGCGATGCGATCTCGTTGGCGTGCCGTTCCCGCTGCCGCGCCGCCTCCTGCTGCTTCGCGTACCACAGCAGGTGCTGCGCCTTCTTCGCCTGCGCTTCCAGCTCACGATACTGGTTCGCGATCTCGGCCTGCGCCTCGAGGCGCGTAAGCTGGCTCGCGAGCTCGGTTCGTATGTCCTCGACTCGGGCGAGGTTTTGCCGAGTGTCGGCGAGCCTCGCCTCGGTCTCGCGGCGCCGCTCCTTGTACTTCGACACGCCGGCTGCTTCCTCGAGAAAGACGCGCAGCTCCTCCGGCCGCGCCTCGATCACGCGCGAGATCATGCCCTGCTCGATGATCGCGTAGGCGCGCGGGCCGAGACCGGTGCCGAAGAATAGATCGTAGATGTCGCGGCGGCGAACCGGAATGTTGTTGATGTAGTACACCGAGTCGGCGTCGCGGTTGAGCACGCGCTTGATCGACAGCTCGGCGTAGCGGCCCCATTGCCCGCCGACCCGGCCCTGGCTGTTGTCGAAGAAAAGCTCGACCGAAGCGCGGCCAACCGGAGCACGCTCGCCGGCGCCGTTGAAGATCACGTCCTGCATCGACTCCCCGCGCAAGGCGGAGGCCTTCGATTCACCCAATACCCAGCGCACCGCATCGATCACGTTCGACTTGCCGCAGCCGTTGGGGCCGACTATGCCGACGAGCTGTCCGGGTGTGGCAATAGTGGTCGGATCGACGAACGACTTGAACCCGGCCAGCTTGATCTGTGTAAGGCGCACTTCGGGGGTTTCTCGAGCGAGGCGTTCCGCGGCGGCCGCGACGAAGGCGCAGCAGCGCGCCGTTTCAATGCGAATTATAGCGGATCGCGCACACTCTGACCCGCCCCGGCCGCATCACGCGTGCAGAGTCATGCGCGCGGGGATACGTCCCTCCTCGACCCCGTGACAGGCCACATCAGTCATCTCGCCGCCCCAGCCGCGTGCCGGCTTCAACTTGGGAATCTCGTTGCGGCAGCGTTCGTTGGCGTACGGGCAGCGCGGATGGAAAGCGCAGCCGCGCGGCGGCGACAGCGGATTGGGAACCTCGCCGGCAACGGCGGTCCGCGCCTTGCCTGACAGCTCGAGGTCCGGCACCGCGTCGAGCAGCATGCGGGTGTATGGGTGCTGCGGAAACCCGAAGAGGCGTTTCGTCGGGGCCTGCTCGACCACGCGGCCGAGATACATCACAGCGACGCGATCTGCGATGTGGTGCACGACCGCGAGATTGTGCGAGATGAAAAGATAAGTGAGTCCCATGTCGCGCTGCAGCTTGCGCATCAGATTGAGCACCTGCGCCTGCACCGACACGTCGAGCGCCGAGGTCGGCTCATCGCACACAAGAAACGCCGGCCTCCCGGCCAGAGCGCGAGCGATCGAGATCCGCTGCCGCTGTCCACCCGAGAACTGGTGTGGATATTTCTCGCCGTCGGCGGGCGCGAGACCGACTTGCCTGAGCAGCCCGCCCACTCGCTCCTCGATATCTTTCTTCGCGAGAGCGTCGCCGTTCGCATGCGTCCGGAGCGGCTCGGCGATGATCTCAGCCACGCGCCAGCGCGGATTCAGGCTCGCGTACGGGTCCTGGAAGATCATCTGCATGTTTCGCCGCAGGGCCGGCGCAGCGCCGAGGTTGTCGATCCTCTTGCCGTCGTACCGGATCTGACCGCGCGTCGGACGATATAGACCGACGATGAGCCGCGCCACCGTCGATTTGCCGCAGCCGGATTCGCCGACCAGACCGAAGGTTTCTCCGCGTGCGATCGCCATGTCCACGCCGTTTACCGCTCTCAACAGCGCCCGCGACTTGCCTTCCAGCAAACGGTTGAGCAAGGGCGGCGAAACGTCGAAGGTCTTGGCAACGTCGACCAGCTCGACCAACGCTCGACCGTTGCCGGACCCCTTCATTGGACAACCAACCAGCATGCCGACCGCGTGGCGCCGGCATTCATCAGCTCGGGACGCTCTTTTTTGCAGCGATCGAAAGCACAGGGACAACGCGGATGGAACGCGCAGCCTGGAGGAATCGCGTCGAGGCGCGGCATGACGCCTTCGATCTGCGCCAGCTCCTCGCGCTCGGCGACGATCGAAGGGATCGAACCCATCAATCCCTTGCTGTACGGATGCTGCGGACGGTGAATCACGTCGGCGACCGGACCCACCTCGACCACGCGTCCGGCGTACATCACCGCCACGCGGTCGGCCGTCTCCGCGATCACGCCCATGTCGTGCGTGATCAGCATCACCGCCGCGCCGTGCTCGCGGCACAAGCGCTTCAGTAGCGCGATGATCTGCGCCTGGATCGATACGTCGAGGGCGGTCGTCGGCTCGTCGGCGATGATGAGCTTCGGCTGCGCTGCCAACGCGAGCGCAATCACTACGCGCTGGCGCATTCCGCCCGAGAACTGATGCGGATAGTGATGAAAGCGCCGCTCGGGCGCCGGAATGCCGACCTCCCCGAGCAGATCGAGCGCGCGCCGGCGCGCCGCCCGCATAGAGAGATCGAGATGCGTGGTGATTGTCTCGACCAGCTGGCGGCCGATCGTATAAAGCGGGTTGAGCGAGGTCAGCGGATCCTGGAACACGGCTCCAATCTCGCGTCCGCGCACGCGGCGCATCTCTTCCGGGGCAAGATTGTCGATTCGGCGATCCCCGAGCCTCACTTCGCCGGCGCCGATGCGCCCCGGCGGATCGATGAGACCGATGATCGCCGCGCCGGTCAGCGATTTGCCGGCGCCGGATTCACCGACGACGCCGAGGACTTCGCCAGGCGCGATGGAAAGCGAGACGCCGTCGACGGCAACAAGCGTGCCGTGCCGGGTAGGAAATTCCACTCGCAGCCGATCGACGGCGAGCAACGGGGTCATCTGCCTATCGCAGCTTCGGGTTCAGCGCGTCGCGCAGCCAGTCGCCGAGCAGATTGATCGCGAGCACCATGATCACCAGCGCGGCGCCGGGGAAGATCGTGATCCACCATTCCCCGGAGAAGAGATAGTCCTGCCCAATCCGGATCAGGGTTCCGAGAGAGGGTCTGGTCGGCGGTACGCCCACGCCCAGAAACGACAGCGTGGCCTCGACGAGAATGGCAGTCGCGATGTTGATCGTGGCCAGCACCAGCACCGGTCCGAGTACATTGGGCAGGAGGTGCCTGAAAACGATTGACGGCGTGCCGACTCCGATCACGCGAGCCGCCTGCACATACTCCTTGCTCTTCTCGACCAGCGTCGAGCCGCGTACGGTGCGCGCGTACTGCGGCCAGTTGGACACGCCGATGGCGATGACCAGCACGATCAAGGCGACGTCGCCGTGCGCGCTGCGCGGAAGCACGGCGCGCAGAATGCCGTCGATCAGGAGCGCGATAAGAATGGCCGGAAAAGAGAGCTGCACGTCCGCCGCGCGCATGATGAAAGCGTCGAGGCGGCCGCCGGCGTAGCCGGAGACGAGCCCGAGCGTGACTCCGATCAGGACCGCGAGCGCGACCGCCGCGAGCCCGACCAGCAGCGAGATGCGCGTACCGAACATGATCGCCGAAAGAAGATCGCGTCCCTGGTCGTCGGTGCCCAGCAGATACTCCGGCTTCGCACCCTCCACACCGTGCGGCGGCGTGAGCGCATCGAGCAGGTTCAGCGTGGCGAGGTCGAAAGGATTGTGCGGCGCGACCCACGGCGCGAAGAGCGCTGCGCCGAGAAAAATCACCAGCACGACCGCCGACACGACCGCGACCGGCGCGTGGCGGAAGCTGTACGCGATGTCGCCGTTCCACCAGACGGCGAAACGCGACGGCGCGGCGACAGTGGTCATGGATCAGTCAGGACGCTTGATCACGATCCACTTGAGGAAGTTGATGTTGTCGGCTAGCTGTACCAGCTCGACGTTCTTCTTCATCCCCCACGCCAGCGCCTGCTGGTGCAGCGGAATGTGCCCGAACTCGTCGGAGTGAACCTTGAAGACCTCGTGGATCATCGCATCGCGCTTCTTGGCATCGAGCTCGCTCGCGATCTGCGGGCCCAGCTCGTCGACGCGCTTGTTGGAGTAGCTGCCGAGGTTGAACTGCCCCTGGCCCTTGTCGCCCGGCGTCATCAGCAGCGCGAATATGGGATTGTGCGAGTCGTAGGACGCGGGAGTCCATCCGAGCAGATAGAACGACGTGTCGCGCGAGAGGATCTTCGGAAAATACGTGGCCTTCGTTTCGGCTACCAGGTTGACCTTGACGTCGATCTTCGCCAGCATCGCCGCGACCGCCTGGCAGATCTGCGCGTCGTTTACGTAGCGGTCGTTCGGGCAGTTCATTCCGACCTCGAAGCCGTTCGGATAGCCGGCCTCAGCGAGGAGCTTCTTTGCCGCGGCAACATCGTAGGGCGCGCGCTTGTTTTCGTCGGCCGCGAAGCCGCGAATCCCGGGCGCAACCATCAGGTTGGTGGGCGTCGCGGCGCCGCGCATCACCGTCTTCGCGATCGCGTTCTCGTCAATCGCCTGATAGAAGGCTTGGCGGACGCGCTTGTCCTTGAACGGATTCTTGCCCTTGATGTTGGAGTACAGCAATTCGTCGCGCTTTTGGTCCATGCCGAGGAAGATGGTGCGCAGCTCCGGACCCGTCAGCACCTTGAGCGTGGGGTTCTCCTTGAGCTTGTCGATGTCCTGCAGCGGCACCGGCTCCATCATGTCGATCTCGCCCGAGGCGAGCGCGGCGACACGCGTCGCCGCGTTGCCGATCGGCGTGAACACCACCTCCGTGATGTTGCTCTCGATCTTGGTCCAGTAGTTGGGATTGACGACGAAGACGGTGCGCACTCCCGGCTCGCGCGACTTCAGCATGAACGGGCCTGTGCCGTTGGCCCTCAGTGTTGCCGGATTCTCCTTGCCCTTGCGCACGTCGGCCGGTGAGGTCGCGTTGTTCTTCTCGCACCAGGACTTGCTCATCATGTACCAGAAGCCGATCGTGTCGGGCAGAATCGGGAACGGCTCGTTGGTGATGATGTCGACGGTATGATCGTCGATCTTCTTCACCTCCTTGAACGGACCGACGTAGGTCTTCATGTCGGAGCCTTCGGCCTTGGCGCGCTCGAAGCTGAAGATCACATCGTCGGCGGTGAACGGCGTTCCATCGTGGAACTTGACGTTCTGCCTCAGGTTGAAGCGCCACACCGTAGGCGCCGTTTGCTTCCACGAGACGGCGAGCACCGGCACCAGCTCGAGCTGCTTGCCGTGTCCGGCGAGCGGCTCGTATACGTTGCCCATGATGCTCAACTGCAGAGACTCGTTGAGCATGTGCGGGTCCATCGACAGCGCGTCGCCCTGATCGGCGAACTTGAAGGTGACCGCACCGGCCGCGGTGGCGCCGAGCGCCGCAGCGAGCATGGCCGCGGTGAAGAGTCGTGTGCAGATGTTCATGATGCGTGGGCTCCTGGTTGTCGGGCCGGTGTCCCCGGCCGCGTGTTGTGTCGATTACGCTCGCACCGGCGCTGCGGCGAGCCGCGTCACCGCCGTGAGGCAGGTGCTGCGCGCCTGAGCGTAAACCTTGGTCTTCCAGTCGTCGCGGTCGATGTAGAACGCATCGCGCATGCGGCGCTTGATCTCGTCGTGCTGGTCCTCCGGCGCTTCCGGATGATTGTGCAGCCAGTGCTCGGCGCGGAACACCTCGAGCACCTTCTCCAGCGGATAGGTGCCGTACTCGAGCCCGATCGCAGTCACTTCGGTGCGCGGACATTCGTCGTAGGCCGCGCAACAGATCACTCCGGAAAGCCGCGCGGAGCTTGACGTGCCGTCGAAGAACGAGGTCACGTCGCTCCCCCACCAGGCCTTGGCGCGCGCGACGTCGGCCGCGTCGTTGCGCCCCGCGTAGATCTTCTCGCCGTGACCGGGAGGACCGAGTCCGGTGTGAAAGTCGATCCAGGCGAGCCGCGCGCGTCCCGAGCCTTCCGCGCGAAGGACCGCGCGCACCGTCGCATTGCTCCACGCCGGCCGTGTCCCGCCGTAAAACATGCCCTCGGCGAAGCGGTACTGTCCCGCCGTCACGGCGGCTTGATACGCCTTCGCTCCATGGCTGGCCAGCCATGCCCCGAGCGGCGCGTCGTTCTCCGCCTGCGGCGGCCAGCGCGAAGGCAGGAGATACGGATGGAGCTGCGCGTATTCCGCGTTGTCGGGAAGCGGCTGCGAGAAATTCATGAAGTTGCGATTGAGGTCGACGTTGTCCTCGTTGACCCGCCGCAGATGCGAAAAGCCGTAAGGATTCACGGCGTGGATCATCAGCACAGCGACTCCCGCGCGCTGAAGCTCGGAGAGGAAGACGTCGTCGTGCAGCAACGCGACCTGGCAGCCCGAGCCGCAGAATCCCTCCACGCCGTGCGTGCCGGAGCTGAGGAGCAGCAGCCCTGGCGCGCGCTCGTCGCCGAGTCTCGCGAGATCCATCGACAGCTCCTCGCCCTGCGCGCCGCGCTCGCTCGGGTGCACTTCGTGGAACACGCGCGCCTTGCGATCGCGCGCCGCAGCGATGAACTTTGCCCGCGCCTCGACGTAGCTCTGCGAGAAATGCGGGATGGTGTCCATGGCGAGCCGTTATCTCAGCGCGACAGCGCCTGCTCCGCGAGCGCAGCAAGATAGCCGGCGCCGACCGGGATCACTTCGTCGTTGAAATCGTAGCGGCTGTTGTGCAGGAAGCAACCGCCCTCGGCGCCACCCTGCCCCAGCCGCGCGTACGCGCCCGGGCGCTGCTGCAGCATGAACGAGAAATCCTCCGAGCCCATGCTCGGCTCGAGGTCGCGCACGACGTTTTCGGGACCGATCAGCTCGTCGGCCACGCTCGCCGCGAACTCGGCCTCGCGCTCGCTGTTCACGGTCGCCGGATACACACGCTCGTACTTGAGCGTGGCCTTGGCGCCAAACGCGGCCGCGATCGAGTGCGTGAGTTCCGACAACCTCCGCTCGACCGCGTCCTGCGTCTGCGGTTTGAAGGTGCGGACCGTGCCGACAAGCCGCGCATCGCGTGGAATCACGCTCATCGCCGCGAGGTTGCCGGCGTGCATCGCGCATAGGCTCACCACCGCGGTGTCGACCGGGCTCACGTTGCGCGCGACGATCGACTGTGCCGCGGTGATGACGTGGCCGGCGACCAGCACCGGATCGACCGACATGTGCGGATGCGCGCCGTGGCCGCCGCGTCCCTCGATGTGGATCTCGATACGGTCGGCCGCCGCCATCATCGGACCGGGCCGCACGGCGATCGTCCCCGGCGGCAGCGCGGGCCAGTTGTGCAGCGCGTAGATCTCGTCCGCGGGAAAGCGCTCGAAGAGCCCTTCCTCAACCATTGCCTTGCCGCCGGCGAAGCCTTCCTCGCCGGGCTGAAAGATCAGAAAGACGGTGCCGCTGAAGCGGCGGGTCGCGGCAAGGTAGCGCGCCGCGCCGAGCAGCATCGTCGTGTGACCGTCGTGGCCGCAACCGTGCATGCGTCCCTTGAAGCGCGAGACGTGCGCGAAGTCGTTCTCCTCGTGCATCGGCAGCGCGTCCATGTCGGCGCGCAATCCCACCGCGCGACCGTTGTCGCGCTCGCCGCGAATCACGCCGACGACGCCGGTCTTGCCGACGTGGTTGTGGTATTCGATGCCGAGCCGGTCCAGCTCGCGCGAGACGATCTCGGCCGTGCGGTGCTCCTCGAAGCCCAGCTCCGGATGCGCGTGCAGGTCGCGGCGGATCGCGGTCAGCTCGACCTGCTGGCTGCGGATGTAATCGAGCGGACTCATGGCGCGATTCTCATTGCGCAAACGCCATGCGCTCGACGCGCAAGCGCGGATCGACCGCGTAGTAGAGGAGATCGACGACGAGATTGATGAAAACGAAGACGAGCGCGATGAAGCAGAGATAGGCCGCCATCACCGGAACGTCCGCGAAGCTCACGGCCTGGATGAAGAGAAGACCCATTCCCGGCCACTGGAAGACCGTCTCGGTGATGATCGAGAACGCGATCAGCGCGCCGAGCTGCAACCCCGTGATCGTGATGACCGGCACCAGCGTGTTGCGGAGCGCATGCCCGAAATGGATCGCTCGATCGGTGAGACCGCGCGCACGGGCGAACTTGATGTAGTCGGTGCGCAGCACTTCGAGCATCTCGGCGCGCACCAGCCGCATGATCAGCGTCATCTGGAAGAGCGAGAGCGTGATCGACGGCAGGATCAGCGCTTTCAATCCGCTCTTGGTGAGGAAGCCCGTCGTCCACCAGCCGAGTGCCACCGTCTCTCCGCGGCCGAATGAAGGCAACCATCCCAACATCACTGCGAAGATGAGGATCAGGAGAATGCCGATGAGGAAAGTCGGCAGTGACACGCCGATGAGCGAGATCGTGAGCAAAAGTTGCGAGAACCAGGAATGTCGTCGGAGCGCCGTATACACGCCCGCGGGAATGCCCAGCACGAGCGCGAGAACGGCGGCGCTGGTCGCCAGCTCGAGCGTGGCGGGCAAGCGTTCCTTCAGCAATGTGGCGACGGGTCGTCCCTGCCTCAGCGAGAGCCCGAACTCGCCGCGCAGCGCGCGCTCGACAAAGCGCGTGAACTGCACGTAGAAGGGCTGGTCGAGCCCGATCGCGGCGCGCAGCTCGGCGCGCTGCTCCTGCGTGGCGTCCTGCCCGACCATGAAGGTCACCGGATCTCCGGTGAAGTTGAACAGTCCGAAAGCGATGAACGCGACCACCAGCATCACGAAGGCGGACTGCACGATGCGGCGGAGAACGAAGGCGAGCAAGGGAGTTTCGCTCTGGGGGGCGCAACGCGGGCGAGGCGTCCCGCAATGCGCTGCGATGATGCCGAAAGCGCCCTTAGGCGTCAACGAATCTCTCTAGGGGACCCTCGAAGCGCGAAATCATTCAATTCGGCGGCGCGGAGGCACGCGACGCGGACCTTGCCGAAGGATTCCAGTGCCGGCACCTCGCTTCGGCAGCGCTCGATGGCATGCGGGCAGCGGGTGTGGAAGGGGCAGCCCGGCGGGGGATTGAGAGGCGAAGGCAGCTCGCCCTTCACCGCAAGCCGCTCGCGCCGCGCCCTTCCTCCGAGGGAGGGCGTGCTCGCGAGCAGCGCCTTCGTGTACGGATGTGCGGGGCGCTCGAAGATCGCGTCCTTGGGTCCCTCCTCGACCACCTTGCCCAGATACATCACCAAGACCGCGTCGGCGATGTGCCGCACGACCTGCAGATTATGCGAGATGAAGAGATAGGCGATGCCGAGATCGCGCTGCAGGTCCATCAGGAGGTTCAACACCTGCGCCTGGATCGACACGTCGAGCGCGGACAGCGGCTCGTCCGCGACCACCAGCCGCGGGTGCAGCATCAGCGCGCGGGCCACCGCGATGCGCTGCCGCTGCCCGCCCGAAAACATGTGCGGATAGCGGTGATAGTGCTCGGCGCGCAATCCGACCTTGGCCATCATGGCGCGCGCCTGCTCGCGCCGCTCCGCCGCGCCGAGATCGCTGTTGATCGCGAGCGGCTCTTCGAGCAGCGTGCCGACCTTCTTGCGCGGATTGAGCGAGGCGTAGGGATTCTGGAACACCATCTGCACCAGCGGCCTCAGGCGCTTGAGCGTCGCGCGATCCGCGCCGATCACGTCCGTGCCCGACAATTCGAGCGCTCCACTCGTGGGCCTTTCAATCATCGTCACCGCGCGCGCGAGGGTGGACTTGCCGCATCCCGACTCGCCGACGACCGCGAGCGTCTCGCGATCGCGCAAGCTGAACGTCACGCCGTCGAGCGCGCGCACCAGACCCTTCTGACGAAACATTCCGCGCGAGACGACGTAATGCCGGCTCAGCGCGCGCGCTTCGAGCAGGGGCGCTTGAGCGCTCATGCACCGGCCTCGCTCGGGGCCGTCCGCGTCTCCGGCTTCCACCCGCCGGTCGGCCGACCCGAAGCGTCGAGCGCGAAGTGGCAGCGCGCCTGACGTTCCGAGGGCCCGTAAAGCAACGGGCGTTCGCGCCGGCAGCGCTCGACCGCATACGGGCAGCGCGGATGCAGCAGACATCCCCTCGGTCGATCGTACTGGCCGGGCACGACGCCGGGAATCGCCTCGAGACGCGCGCGATCGCGATTGTGCTCGGGCAGTGCGGCGAGCAGCGCCTGTGTATACGGATGGCGCGGCGCCTCGAAGATCGCGGGTACGGGTCCGGTCTCGACGACCTCGCCGGCGTACATGACGATCACCCGCTGAGCGGTCTCGGCGACGATCGCGAGATCGTGGGTGATGAGAATGAGCGCCATGCCCTGCTCGCGCTGCAACCGCAGCAGCAGATCGAGCACCTGCGCCTGCACGGTCACATCGAGCGCGGTGGTTGGCTCGTCGGCGATCAGGAGCTGCGGACGGCAGGCGATCGCCATCGCGATCATCACCCGCTGCGCCATCCCGCCGGAGAGCTGATGAGGAAATGCCCGAAGCCGCGCCTCCGGATCGGGAATCTCGACCAGGCGCAGCAACTCTAGCGCACGTACGCGGCGGGCGTGCGCGTTCGAACGCTCTGCGTCCGTTCCGTGCACGCGCAGTGTCTCCATGAGCTGGAATGCCACCGTGAAGCACGGATTCAGGCTCGCCAGCGGATCCTGGAAGATCATCGCGATCTCCTTGCCGACGAGCGCTCTTCGTTGCGCGTCGCCGAGACTCAGCAGATCGCGGCCACTGAACACGAGCCGCTTCGCCCGAACGCGTCCAGGAAATTCGACCAGCCCCATCGCCGCCAGCGCCGTAACGCTCTTGCCCGAGCCCGACTCGCCGACGAGAGCCGCGACCTCGCCCACGTCGACCGCGAGATCGACGCCGTCGACGGCGATCAACGGCTGTGCTTCGCTGCCGAACTCGACGTGCAGGTCTTCAATCTCGAGCAGCGCCATCTTTTATCGCTTGAGCTTGGGATCGAGCGCGTCGCGCAGCCCGTCGCCCATCAGGTTGAAGGCGAGCACCGTGATCAGGATGGCCAAGCCCGGAAAGGTGACCACCCATGGCGCTCGCTGGATGAATTCGAGCGCGCCGGCGAGCATCGAGCCCCATTCGGGTGTGGGCGGTTGCGCGCCGAGGCCCAGGAAGCCGAGCGCGGCCGCATCGAGGATCGCGCTGGAGAAGCCGAGCGTCGCCTGTACGATCAGAGGTGCCGCGCAGTTCGGGAGGATCGTGTTGAACATCAGCCGCAGTGCCCCAGCGCCGGCAATGCGCGACGATTGAACGTATTCCTTCCCTGCTTCCGCAATGACCGCCGCCCGCGCTAGCCGCACGTAATGCGGCAGCAGCACGATGGCTATCGCGTACATCGCATTGATGAGTCCCGGACCGAGGATCGCGACGACCGCGATCGCGAGCAGCAGGCTTGGTAGCGCGAGCATCACGTCCATCAGCCGCATCAGGATCGTCTCGGTCGGTCCGCGCACGTAGCCCGCGATGACGCCGAGCAGGACGCCGAACGAGAGCGACAGCGCGACCGAGATGAGCCCGATGAGGAGCGAGAGGCGCGTGCCGTGGATGAGCCGCGAGAGCATGTCGCGCCCGACCGGATCGGTGCCGAGGATGAAGTTCGAGCTGCCGCCCTCCTCCCACATCGGCGGCTGCAAAGTGAACTGCCGGTACTGCTCGTTCGGCGGATGAGGCGAGATGACGTCGGCGAAGAGCGCGAGCAGCAACAGGGCTACGATCAGTGCCAGGCCGATCAGCGCACCGCCGCTCTGCGCGTAGGAGCGCCAGAACTCGCGCATCGTGCCGGGCGCCGGCGCGGCGATCGTCTGCTCGAGCGGCGAGCTTATCGCTTCATCCATGACGAATTCGCGGATTGACCACGCCGTAGAGCAGATCGACGATCAGATTGACACTGATCACGATCGTCGCAATCAAGAGGATCCCGCCCTGCACGACCGGATAGTCACGCGACTGCACGCCGTGCACGAGCCAGTTGCCCACGCCCGGCCACGAGAAAATCGTCTCGGTGAGAATCGCGCCGGAGAGTAGCAGCCCGACCTGCAGGCCGATGACGGTGATGACGGGGATCAATGCATTGCGCAGCGCGTGCACCAGGATCACGCGCCAGCGCGGCAAGCCTTTCGCCCGTGCGGTGCGCACGTAGTCCTCGCGCAGCACCTCGAGCATCGCCGATCGCGTCATGCGCGCGATGACCGCGAGCGGGATCGTGCCGAGCGCGATCGAGGGGAGGATCAGATGCGATATCGCGGAGCGAAACGCCGCCCAGTCGCCCGCGCGCAAGGTGTCGATGAGCATGAAGCCGGTCGTGGTGGCCACGTCGTACTCGACCGCGATGCGCCCCGACACGGGCGTCCACCCGAGCTGCACCGAGAAGAAAAGTATCAGCAGCAGCGCCCACCAGAAGATCGGCATCGAATAGCCGGTGAGCGACACGCCCATCACCGCGTAATCCGCAACGGTGTTGCGCCTGAGGGCCGCGAGAATCCCTGCCGGCAGCCCGAGACCCACCGCGAACACCATGGCGAAGAACGCCAGCTCGATCGTCGCGGGGAACAGAGTGAGAAACTCGTCGAGCACGCGCTCGTGCGTGGTGAGCGAGCTGCCGAGGTCGCCGTGCAGCACTTCGCCGATGTAGGCGCCGTATTGCACCGGCAACGGACGATCCAGGCCGAATTCGTGCAGCAGGCGCTGGCGTCGCGCCGGGTCCATGCCCCGCTCGCCCGATAGATTCTCGACCGGGTCACCCGGAATCAGGTGAATCAGCGCGAAGGCGAGCAGCGTGACGCCGACGAAGGTCGGAATGATGAGCGCCACGCGGCGGAGGATGAAGGCGAGCATCGGCGAAGACGGCCGTACGCCGCCTCCCCTCCGGTCAGAGCGTTACGGCAACGGCGCGAGGTCCACCCTGTTGAAGTAGTGATGCGCGGTCGCGTCCATCTTGTAGCCCTTCACTTCCTTGCGCACCGGGTCGAAGCGGATCGAGTGCGCCAGCGTGATCCACGGCGCTTCTTCCTTGAAGATCACTTGCGCCTGCTCGTAGAGCTTGGCGCGATCGGCCTGCTTCGGCGTCTGCGCCGCCTTGACGACCAGGTCCTCGAACTGCTTGTTGCACCAGCGCGCCGCGTTGCCTCCGCCTTTCACCGCTTCGCAACCGAGCAGCGGCACGAAGAAGTTGTCCGGATCGCCGTTGTCGCCCGACCAGCCGAACATGATTACCGAGTGCTCACCGCCTTTGCTGCGCTTGCGGTACTCCGCCCATTCGTAAGTCACGAGCTTGGTCTTGACGCCGATCTTCTCCCAGTCGGCCTGGATCATCTCCGCCATGCGCTTGCCGTCGGGGTTGTAAGGCCGCGTCACCGGCAGATACCAAAGTTCCAGCTCGAAGCCTCCCGGATGCCCCGCCTGCGCGAGCAGCTCCTTCGCCTTCACCGGATCGTAGGGATAGTCCTTGATCGCATTGTTGTAGCTCCACAGGATGGGCGGGATCGGGTTCTTCGCCACCTGCCCGTTGCCCTGATACACGGCCTTCAGGATCGCGGCCTTGTCGATGGCCATGTTCAGCGCCTGCCGCACGCGCTTGTCGTCGAAGGGCTTCTTCTCGACGTTGAACGCGATGTAGCCGATGTTCAGTCCTTCCTTCTGCTGGACTTCGATCTGCGGGTCTTTCTGCATTTCCGCGAGATCGGCCGGCTTCGGGAATGCCATCGCCTGGCATTCGCCGGTCTTCAGTTTCGCGTAGCGCGCGGTCGCATCGCGGGTGATCGAGAAGACGAGGTTGTCGATCTTCGGCCGACCGCCCCAGTACCTGTCGAAAGCCTTGTAGCGGATGGTGGCGTCCTTCTGGTAGGAGACGAACTCGAAGGGACCGGTGCCGATCGGATAGACGTCGGCGGCGTTCGGCGTGCCCTTCTTCAGCATCGTCTCGAAATATTCCTGCGAAATAATCGACGCGAAGTCCATCGCCATGTCGGCGAGGAACGGCGCCTCGGGCCGCTTCAGCTCGAAGCGCACCGTGTAATCGTCGACCTTCACGACCTTGTCGACGATGTTCTTCATGCCCATGTCATCGTAGTACGAGAAGGTCTGGCCCGCGGTCAGCTTGTGGAAGGGATGATTCTCGTCGGCCATGCGATTCCACGAGAACAGCACGTCTTCGGCGTTGAAGTCGCGCGTCGGCTTGAAGTTCGCGTTGCTGTGAAACTTCACGCCCTTGCGCAGCTTGAAGGTGTAGGTCTTGCTGTCAGCCGAGATGGTCCACGATTCGGCGAGCGCCGGAACGATGTTGGTGGTCCCCGTCTCGAACTCGACCAGGCGGTTGAACATCGGCACCGAGGCCGCGTCGAAGGTCGTTCCCGTGGTGAAGAACTGCGGCTGGAAGCCCTCGGGACTGCCCTCCGAGCAGTAAACGAGCGTGCCCTTGGCGAACACGCCCAGAGGCAGTGCGAAGAGCGCGGCGAGCGCGAGCCGAGCCAAGCGGCGTGCGTGCGAATCGTGATTCATGGTATCCCCCGTAGAGTTGCGTTTTCGCAGGATCGCAAGCAAGGCGCCCATCCTAGTCGCCCCCCAGGCTCAAGGCAACTGTAGGACCTGGGCCTACGTCCTTTCGCATTCGCGACTGACATAAATTCAGCCACAGGCTGATTTCATGAGCGCCGGCGCCGGCGCAGCATAACTGCGCTTGGAGACTATAAACAAGGAGGACGTCATGAACGCGCGAATCATTCGCCGCGCGACCCTCACGCTGATGCTGGCGTCGCTGCCGTGCTTCGTTACTGCCGCAGGATCAACGATGGACGAGAGCTCGCAGCCGATAGCCGCGGATCAGATCGCGCTTTACGACGGCAGCACGTACTATGCCCCGGGGTCTTACTCTTCGTGGTTCTACGTTTCGCCGCCGGCCTATGATGGGACCAGCGCTGCGACACCGCAGCCTGACCGCAGGGCACTGAATCTTCCCGCCTACTACGACTACGAGCCGCGCTGGGGACCTCTGGTCGGCTGACTATTCGGTCGGCTGACCGAGCGACTCGAAGATCCCTTCGAGCTGCGGGCTCATCGACAGTCCCAGCGTCCGGCCCGACGGAAGCTTGCGCAGGAACCACTGCTCGTAGATGCGAGCGAGCTCGCGCGTCTCGGCGAGCTTTTCGAATGTCTTCTTTACGAACGCATCGAGCTGCGGATCGTTCCTGCGGTACATGATGCCGTACGGGTCATAGGAGAGAAATTCCTCGAGCACGACGAAATCCTTCGGCGTCTTCGACTCGGCCGCCGTAGCGTAGAGGATCGCATCGTCGCCCGCCCAGGCATCGGCCTTGCCTTCAGCGAGCGCCAGGAACGCCTGCTCGTTGTCGCGCACGAGCGTGAGCTTGACCCCGAGTTGCAGCTTGGCGTCGATCGCCTTCACCGCGGCGGCATTGGTGCTGCCTTCGGTCGCCACGACGCTGCTGCCCTTGAGATCGCGGTACGAGCCGAGCTTCGAGCCGCGCTTGACCATGAGCTTCGTGCCGCTCACGAAGATGATCGGCGAGAACGCGACTTCCTTGCGCCGCTCCGCGTTGTTGGTCGTCTGCCCGCATTCGAGATCGACGCTGCCGTCGACAACCATGCGGATCCGCGTCTGCGGCGTCACCGGCAGCCAGCGTATCTGGATCGTGTCGTCGCCCAGCTCGCCGCGAATGTCCTCGACGATGTCGAGACAGATGTCGATCGAGTAGCCGATCGGCTGGCGCGCACCGGGGTCGCGCACTGCGTTGAGATACGAAAATGGAACCGACGCGTCGCGGTAGCCGATCGCGATCGTTCGCGTCGTCTTGATCTTGGCGAGCGTGCCCGTCAGCTTCTCGGCGCCAACCGCGTCCTGCGCGAGCGCTGGCGCCGCGCCCGCGACGACGCAGGAAACGAGCAGCGATGCGAGTCGCGTGCCGAGTCTCATCGTCGCAAAAGATCAGACCCGGGCTGCGACGAGCCCTTCGTCGCGATCGATCTCGCGCTGTGCCTTTGCCTCGGGCAGAAGCTCGCCTTCCCACTTCGACACGACCGCGGTAGCGACGCTGTTCCCGACCACGTTGGTCGCCGAGCGGCCCATGTCGAGGAACTGGTCGATGCCCATGATGAGGAGCAGCCCCGCCTCCGGAATGTTGAAGGTCGCGAGCGTCGCCGCGATCACCACCAGCGAAGCGCGCGGCACGCCGGCCATCCCCTTGCTCGTCACCATCAGGATCAGCAGCATCGTGATCTGATCCATCGTCGAGAGCGGAATCTTGTACGCCTGCGCGATGAACATCACGGCGAAGGTGCAGTACATCATCGAGCCGTCGAGATTGAACGAATAGCCGAGGGGCAGCACGAAGCTGGTGATCTTCTTGCTCGCGCCGAAGCGTTCGAGCTGCTCCAGCGTCTTCGGATACGCCGCTTCGCTCGAGGCGGTGCTGAAGGCGAGCAGGATCGGCTCCTTGATCAGCGCGATGAGCCGCGTCACCCTCGGTCCGAGGAAGACAAACCCCGCCAGCGCGAGCAGACACCACAAGAGCAGGATGCCGAGATAGAACTCGCCCATGAAGGTGCCGTAGGTCCAGAGGATGCCCAGCCCCTGCGTGGTCACGACCGAGGCCATCGCCGCGAACACCGCGATCGGCGCGAGCGCCATCACGAATCCGGTCACCTTCAGCATCACGTGGGAAAGCTGCTCGATCCAGCTGATGACCACTCCGGCCTTCTCGCCGAAAGTGGAGGCAGCGGCGCCGAAGAACACCGAGAAGACGACGATCTGCAAGATCTCGTTGTTGGCCATCGCCTCGATCACGCTCCGAGGGACCAAGTGCGTGACGAACTCGCGAAACGAGAGCGAGGCCGTCTTGAGATTCGACGACGTGCCCACTTCGGGCAGCGGCAGGTTGAGCGAGGCTCCCGGCTGAAGGATGTTCACCAGGACAAGGCCCAGCAGCAACGAGAACAGCGACGCGGTGATGAACCAGCCCATGGTCTTGAGCCCGATCCGGCCGATCGACTTGGCGTCGCCCATGTGCGCGATGCCGACCACCAGCGTGGAGAAGACCAGCGGCGCGATGATCATCTTGATCAGCCGCAGGAAGACGTCGGTGAAGAGCGAGATGTAGCCCGCGACCGTCTTCGCCGTCTCGGGAGTCGGCAGCAGCTGATGGCACATCCAGCCCACGACGATGCCCGCGAGCATGGCCAAGAAGATCCACGTGGTGAGCTTGGATTTCATCGGCTTTTCTCCCCCTTTTTCCCGGACAGCTCGCGGCTGAGTGGCGGAGCGAGCCCCGAAGTACGGACCGGATTGTTGCGCCCCCCGACCATCCTAGTCCAAGCCGTGGGCATCTCACAAGCCGTAGGACGATATCCGACGCCGATTTCGGTCAGCGGCCGACACGAATTCGGCGTCAGGCCGATAGTAGCGCCTATCTTTTGGGGCGAAACTGGAAACTCGTCTGCAGGAGGTATCTATGTCAATGCACCCAATTCGTAATACCGTCCTTCTTCTTGCGCTTGCCGCGCTGCCGGGCCTCGCTCTTGCTGTCGGCTCCCAGGCCGGCGATAACGGACGTCTGCCGATCGGCGCGGACAACGAGGGACCGCGCGAAGCGATCCCGAATCAGGGCGCCGACGCCGGTTACTGGCAAAGCGAGTACGGCTACGGCTACTACGACCCGTACCGCTACTACTACGTGCCGAGGTCGTACGGCTATGCGTATGTCCAGCCGCCAGCGGTGACCTACTATTCGCCGCCGCCGGCAGTGACGTACTACTCGCCGCCGCCGACGGTCTACTACAACGGCGGCTATTACGTTTACAACGACCCGGACCGCGCGCGTGCGCTCGCCTCGTGCGACAACGTTCCGCTGGCGCAACGTCCCGCGTGCCGTGACGCCGTGACCTACGGCGGCCGCTACTAGTAGAGCATCAGTAGAGAATCGGCCAAAGCGCGCCCGCCGGCTTACCGGCGGGCGCGCTGCTGTCGTGTTGCAAACAGGCACACGCCGGCCGCCACCGAGACGTTGAGCGACTCGACGCTCCCCGACAGGGGAATGCGTACTAGACGGTCGCAATGCTCGCGCGTGAGCCGGCGCAACCCCGTTCCCTCGGCGCCGAGCACCCACGCCAGCGGGCCCGACAGATCGGCTTCGAAGAGATTCTCGCCGCCGCTCGCATCGGCGCCGAGAATCCATATTCCACGTTCTTTCAGCTCGCGCAGCGTGCGCGCGAGATTGACGACGCTCAACAGCGGTATCGTATCGAGCGCGCCGGAAGCGGCCTTCGCCACCGTAGCGTTCGCGCCCGCCGCGCGATCCTTCGGCACGATCACAGCATGCGCGCCGAAGGCGTCGGCGCTGCGCAGACAGGCGCCGAGGTTGTGCGGATCGGTCACGCCATCGAGCACCAGCAACAGCGCGGGCTCATTGATCCCGTCGAGTAGCTCGTCGAGCGTCGGCGCGACCGATTCACCCGACACGAGCGCGACCACGCCCTGATGCGCCCCGTGGCCGGCGAGCGCGTCGAGGCGCGCGTCGTCGACCGAATGCACCTCAACGCCCGCCGCGGCCGCCCGTTCGTTCAGCTCGCGCGCGCGGCGATCGCGACGCGAGGACGACAGGTAGATCAAGCGCACGCTCTCGGGACGCGCGCGCAAGCGCGCGGTCACGGCATGAAAGCCGAAAAGATGACGGGTATCGCTCATCGCGCGGTATAATTTAACGTTTTCTTGTCCAGAGTGCGCCGATAACCCTCGACGCTCCGATACGGGCTGTTGTAGCTCAGCTGGTAGAGCAACTGATTCGTAATCAGTAGGTCGGTGGTTCGAGTCCACTCAACAGCACCAACGCCTTCCATCGCGTCACAGCCTGGTCGACGGATGCGGCTAAAAAGTACGGAAATGTCCGCTATCAAGGGCAGGACATCCGCTACGAAAGCAGGAAACGTTCCCGCATTCGAATTGCGGAATGGAAACCGCCTGCGCAAGGCGCTGCTCGCCGAAACCCAGCACCGGTACGCCGTTGAAGAGTCCCTGCGGGCCGCGGAAGCGCTCTATCGCCACTTGGTCGAGCACGCGACCGACATGGTTTACGAGTTGGACGAGGATGGCTGCTTTATCTATTGCAACACGCAGGCCGTGCATCGCATGCTCGGCTACACGGAAACGGAGCTGCTCGGCCGCGCGCTAACCGAGATCGTGCGCCCGGACCGGCGCAGGGCCGTGCGGGTCTTCACTTCAACGCTAATGCGCCGGCGCGGCGGGCAGAGCTATATCGAATATCCGATGATCGCCAAAGATGGCCGCGAAGTCTGGGTCGGTCAGCACGGCGCGACTGTGCTCATCGCTGGCCGAGGCACGAGCCTGCAAGCAGTTTGCCGCGACATCACCGAGCAGGTGCAGCGGGTCGAGCAACTCCAGCGCGCGGGCGAGCGAGCGCGCGATTTCTCCTCGCACCTGCAGGGGCAGATCGAAGCCGAGCGGGCGCGCATCGCGCGCGAGATCCACGACGAGCTGGGCGCCGCGCTCACCGTGGTACGCATGGAGTTGTCGGCGCCCCCGGAAAGCGGCGCCCCAGTTAGCGGAGCGCGCAAGGACAAGCTCCTGCGACGAATCGACGCGGCAATCGAGAGCGTGCGCCGCATCTGCAGCGATTTGAGGCCCAGCCTTCTCGACAACATGGGACTCGGCGCCGCGATCGAATGGCTGGCGCAGGACATGCAGGAGCGTACGCACATACGCTGCGAGGCGATGCTCGACGGGCTCCCCACCGAGCTGGAGCCGGAGCGCGCGACCGCGCTCTTCCGAATCGTGCAGGAGGCGGTCACGAACGTGATCCGGCACGCCAGTGCTTCGCACATAACGATCAGTCAGCGCATGCGCGGGAAAGATGTCATGATCGAGGTCGACGACGACGGCCGTGGCATCAAGCCCGAGGAGCATAGCGCAACCCGCGCTTTCGGCATCGCGGGGATGCACGAGCGCGCCAAGGCGCTCGGAGGGGAGCTTCGCGTCCGCGGCAGCAGAAAAGGCACACAGGTCCTGGTGCAGATGCCCGTTGTGTCACCTGCGCGAACGGGAGGCTGACATGCGAATCATGGTCGTCGACGATCACGCGGTGGTCCGCGAAGGCTTGAAGCGTATCCTCGCGCGCATGGAAGGCTCGGTGTACGTCGGCGAGGCCGGGAATGCCGCGGAGGCACTCAAGCTCGTCCGCGAGTCGAACTGGGACTGTGCACTGGTCGACATCGCGATGCCCGGCAAGACCGGGCTCGAATTGCTGAAGGAGCTATTGCGCGAGCAGCCCGACCTCCCGGTGTTGATCCTCTCGATGTACCCGGAGGAGCAATATGCGGTGCGGACGCTGCGATCCGGCGCGTCCGGCTATCTCACAAAGGAGAGCGCCGCCGACCAGCTGCTCACCGCCGTCAACACCATCCTGCGCGGCGAGAAATACCTGAGCCCGCGGATGGCCACCCAGATCGCCGCCACTATCTCGATCAAGGGCGGGCGAGTTCCGCACGAGGAGCTCTCCGACCGCGAGTTCATGGTGCTGCGGCTCATTTCCTCGGGAGCGACTGCAGGCGAGATCGCGAAGCGCCTTTCGCTGTCGGTGAAGACCGTGAGCACTTATCGCTCCCGTATCCTGCGCAAGCTCCATCTCGACAACACAGCGCAGCTCATCGCCTACGCGGTGAAGACCGGGCTGGTGCCGTAAGCCCCACGTTGTAGGAAGCGTCCTACACTTGATCGCGGAGAGGGCTGGCAGCCCTGCTCTGTCGGACCGGAGCAGAATGCCCTTGGGCGAAAGCGTCCATGTTTCGTCGGCCGCAACCTTATCCCGCAACCTTTTACTGCCATGAGATCCGTACTCGATCCGCTGTTCCGTTACACGTCGAGTCGCGATACCGACATTCGCAAGACGTTCGCGCGCGTGCGCTGCGAAAGTCGCGGCAATGCGCGCTCGTCTACGCGCAGCGACGTCCTCGATCGCACGATGCTACCCGTGCAGCACAAGCGCGGAGCAAGACCATGAGCCGAGAGCGCGCGGTCAAGCAGCGCGAAAAGCTCGCGCCCATGCCTTCGCCGAAGACGGCGCTGCTCGTCGAGCCGCGTCTGGCGCATCGTGCGACCGAGACGTTGCGCGGCGGCGACAAGCACTTCGTGGAGCAGGTCGATGCTTCAGTGGCCCGGCGCATCGAGGCGCTGGTCGACATGCTCGCCTGGGTTCGCATCGAGATGGCCGCTACGCATCCCGACGGCGTCGCCGCGCCCTCGGATCACGAGCGCCTGCAACGCGCGCTGGTGCAGATAGAGATGGCGCTCGCCATGACCAAGCAACTCGCGACCGAGCTGCGGCGGCAGCAACTCGGGGTGCAACGGGCCTGAGCAGGCTCCGCCCGGCGCTCGCGCGTCAGCGGTAAGTTTCGCTGACGGCGCATTCCGGAAAGTCCTACAAAAAAATCGGCGTCGCGCCGATTGTGGTGTTTGCCTGATTGCTCGATTCTTCGAACCCAGGTAGGGCAGATCCAGGGTGTGACTGCGACTGCCACGGCGGGTCCGTCAACCACTGGATCTGATCCCTGCCCAACCGGCTCTCCCCCCGCCTGCGCTCTCCCCCGGCTCAGGTCCGCTCCCCAGCAGACCCGAGCCGTGCGCAGGCGCCCACCCGCTATACTTCCCTAAGCGTGCAATGACGGCACGCCGAAGATCCCGATCAGCCCGATCACGATGAGATAAAGCGCCACGATGTAGTTCAGCAACCGCGGCACGATGAGAATGAGAATGCCCGCGATCAACGCGACCACCGGACCAGCCGACAGATTTACGCTCATTGTTACCTCCGTTGTTGGTTGTTCGGCTTCGAACTGGTCACTATAAACCCGCTGCGTCAAGACGCAGAATCAGCGGGCGGCCGAAACGGCGATAGGAGTTTGCGCATTGTCTGTCGGCGATGATCCTACCGCGGGCGTTGTCGCGTTCGGCGCACGTCTCATGCGACGACTATGCCGCTGCGTGGTGCTGGTCTGCGCGCTCGCCATGTGCGTGAGCAGCGTAGCGGCGGAGTTCGCGCTCGATGCCAGTCACACGTCGGTGCACTTCGCGGCGAGCCACAACGGCATCTCGCTCGTGCGCGGGCGTTTCACCAAGCTCCGCGGCAGCGTGCAATACGATCCCGACGCGAAGACCGGCGCGATGCTGGTGAGCGTGCAAACGGGCTCGATCGACACCGGCAACAGCGCGATGGACAACGTGCTGCGCTCCGATCAGTTCCTCGACGCAGAGCGTTACGCGGAAGTGCATTTCACCAGCGAGCGCTTCGTGTTCGACGGCGGCCGGCTGACGGCGATCGAAGGCAGGCTCGCGCTGCACGGCGCCGAGCGGCCCGTGCGCCTGACCGTGCAACGCTTCGTGTGCAAGGAGGTGCCGTTCGGCATCATGCGCCAGTACATCTGCGGCGGAGATCTTCACGTCGTGCTCAAGCGCTCCGACTTCGGCATGACGCGCCTCCTGCCCGAGGTCGGCGACGAGGTCGATCTGTCGATCAGCGGCGAAGCGGTTCGGCAGTAGCTCGCGTCACTTCAGGAGATCGCGTTCCTCCGGCGCGATCAGCTCCGGGCCTTCGTTGTCCGCCTTGTTGACGGCGCGGCTGACGGGATAAGCGTCGATCGCTTCCGCTCGATAGGGATGCAGCATTGCGCGGACCGTCTCAGCGTCGGTGCCGCGATCGAGCCAGCGCGCGAGATCGGCAGCATCGATGACCGCGGGCATGCGATCGTGCAGCTTCGCAACCTTGTCGTTCGCGTCGGTCGTGAGAATCGTGAACGACTCGATCGGCGTCGCGTCGCCGCGTTGCCAGCGATCCCAGAGGCCCGCGAGCAGCATCGGCGCGCCGTCGGCGAGGCGAACGTAGTGCGGCTGCTTGCCCGAGGGCGTGACCTGCCACTCGTAGAAGCCGTCGACCGGAATCACGCAGCGGCGGGTCGCCATGAGCTGGCGGAACATCGGCCGCGTCGCAGCGCTCTCGGCGCGCGCATTGATCGGATGCGCGCCCTTCTTCGGATCCTCGGCCCAATAAGACACCAGGCCCCACAGCAGCGGGATCATCTCGCGCGTGCCGTCCCGCCGAACGCGCGCGACCCAAGCGTAGCTTTGCGGCGCGACGTTATAGCGCTGCGGCGGATCGTTCGGTGTCGAGCGCAGGATCGCGTCGATGTAGCCGGCGTAGCGATACGGCAGCGTATGTTGATCGAATCGGCCGCACATCGTTACGCATAGTATCGCCCGAACCGGTTGGCAAGAAACCGGTCGAGCTCGGCGTCCTCCTGCCGCACGAAGCCCGAGCGCGGCAGCGCGCCTTCGCGCAGGAGATCGACCATCGCGCAGATGCCGGCAGCGGTCGTGATCTGAATCGCAGAATAGAGGCGGCCATCGATCGTCGCGCTGTAGATCTTCTTGGCGAAGGATTCCTGCGTGAGCCGGCCTTCGCGCATCCCGCTCACGGTGACGAACACCAGCACGACATCCTGATGCGTCATCGGCACCGAAGCTTCGAGCACGTCCTTCAGCACTTCGCGGCGCTGCCCGAGACGCAGATCGCGGATCAGCATCTTCACCAGGTCGCGATGTCCGGGATAGCGCACCGTCTTGTAGTTGAGATTCTCGACGCGGCCGGCGAGCGTGTCGCAGAGCGTGCCGAGCCCGCCCGAAGTGTTGAAAGCCTCGTAGGCGATGCCGTCGAGCGAGAACGCTTCGATCTCCTCGAGCGCGAGCGTCTCGTGCTTGTTCCCGTCGATGATCGCTTCGCAGGGATTGCAGTATTCGTTGATGAGGCCGTCGGTGCTCCAGGTCAGGTTGTACTTGAGCGCGTTGGTCGGGTAGACCGGCAGCGCGCCGACTCGCATGTGCACGTCGCGCAGGGCCTCGAACTTGCGCGTCATCGCGTAGGCAAGGATCGAGATGAAACCCGGCGCAAGCCCGCACTGCGGCACCAGCGCCGTCTTCGCGCCCGCGGCGAGAGCCTTGACGCGGCGCGTGCTCTCGACGTCCTCGGTGAGATCGAAATAGTGAGCGCCGTTGGCCACCGCCGCCTGCGCAATCATCGGCGTGAGGTGGAACGGGCAGGCCGAGAGGACGATCTCGTGGCCGCGGATCAACTCGCGCAGCTTGTCCTGCGACGTGAAATCGGCCTGGACGCTGCGCACGCCCAGCGCGGCGATCGGCGCAAGCCGCGCCGCATCCTGGTCGGTGACGGTGAGCGCGTAGTCGCCGGTCGCGTGCAGGAGGTGGCTGATCGTTTCGCCGATCTTGCCGGCGCCGAGCAGGATGGTCTTGGTCATGCCTGGGAGTCTAGGGCCCAACCCCGTCGAATTAAAGGCTGCATTTTGTCGGTTTGCCTATATAATCTGTGCAGAATGCCAAAAATTCCGGCGAAACGACGGACTTCGGGCGGTCAGCAGCAATTGCTGGCCCTGCTCCGCCGCAACGCGCGCGAGCCCACCGCATCGCTGGCGCGCAAGCTCGGGGTGGCGCGCACCACCGTGCAGGAGCGGATCCGCCGTCTCGAGCGCGACGGCGTGATCGCCGGTTACACGGTGCGCGTGAGCGAAGAGTTCGCCCGCCAGCGCATCAACGCGCACGTTTTGATCAACGTGAACCCAAAGGCCGGGGAGCGGGTTGTGCGGGAGCTGGAGTTGCGGCCCTGGGTGCGCGCGGTCTACGCGCTCTCGGGCGTGTTCGACTACGAGGTGCTGGTCGAAGGCGGCAGCACCGAGGAGATCGACCGTAACCTCGACGCCATCGGGCGCATCGACGGCATCGAGCGCACGCAGACCTCGATCGTGCTCTCGGTGAAGTTCGAGCGCTAGGGCAAGGCGAGCCCATTTTTTCAGCGTGGTCGGCAGTTTTTCCCGCTCGCGGCGCTCAAGCCGTAGCGCCGTCGCTCTTGCAGTTGCATGGCATGCGCCTTGCTCACGCTGTAGTGCACCGCCTCCGCAGGATGCGACTCTGCGCGGGTGGGCACGACCGATAGACCGAGTGGAAGGAGTGAACCATGAGTAATGTGCTTGCCAGACTGTTGTGTGTAGCTGCAGTGACGGCTCTTGCTCTGCCCGTCTGCGCGCAGACTCCGCAGGCCCAGCCCAAGACGACCGAGGCGGCTCCCGCCGCCGGCAGCCCGACCGGAGCCGGTGCGCCGACCGCACCGAGCGCGATCAGCCAGGAAGAAAAGACCGCGCGCGCCGCGTGCGAATCGAAGCCCTCGGCGGACAAGGAGAAGTGCCTGAAGGATGTCGAAGCGAAGTACGGCAAGACGGACAAGATGGCGCCGAGCGGCGACATGGGCGCGAAGCCCAAGGAAGACACGGCGAAGAGCGGCAGCTACAAGTAGAGCGCTGTTGCGCTACACCGTACCAAGCGACAGCGGCTACGAGCGCCTCATAGTATCGGGCTGGTGCTTCTGGTGAAAAAAATGCGCGCCCGCGAGGGCGCGCATTTTCATGTCTGCGGGCAGTGGTCTTACTGCGGCTGCCCTTCCTTCTTTTCCTTTTCCTTCTCCGTGCCACGTTCCTCACGCGGCGGCTCGCCTCTGGCGGTTTGCTGCGGCGGCGGAGCTTGACGCGCCTGCGCCTGCTGCTGGGCTTGCGCTTGCGCCGGCGCCTGCCGGGCTTGAGGTTGCTCTCGAGGGGGCTGTTGCTGCTGCGCTGGCGGAGGTCCACGCCGCTCTTCTCGCGCGGCTTGTGGCGGCTGCGGTGGCGCCTGCCGTGCCTGCGGTTGTTCGCGTGGTGGCGCCTGCCGTGCCTGCGGTTGTTCGCGTGGTGGCGCCTGCCGTGCCTGCGGTTGCTCTCGAGGCGGCTGCTGCGGTTGCGCTCCCGGAGGAGGTGCTCGCCGCTCTTGCGCTGCGCGTTCCTGCGGCGGTTGCGGCGCGGCTGCGGTCGGTGGTTGACCACGACGCTCCTGCGGAGGCTGCGGTGCGTTCGCCGTTGGCGGCGGTCCGCGACGCTCTTCCTTCGCCGCGCCACGCTCCTGTGGCGATTGTGGCGCTGCGGCGGTCGGGGGTTGACCACGACGCTCTTCCTTCGTCGCCCCGCCCTGCTGCGGCGGTTGCGGCGCGGCTGCGGTCGGAGGTTGAGCGCCCTTCGCCATTCCGCGTTCCTGCGGCGGCCGCGGCACTTCTGCAGTGGGTGGTTGACCACGACGCTCTTCCTTTGTCGCGCCACGGTCCTGCGGCGGTTGTGGCGCCGCAGCGGTCGGAGGTTGACCGCGACGCTCTTCCTTCGTCGCCCCGCCCTGCTGCGGCGGTTGTGGCACCGCTGCGGTGGGTGGTTGACTACGACGTTCTTCCTTCGTCACTCCGCCCTGCTGCGGCGGTTGAGGTGCCGCTGCGCTTGGAGCTTGCCCGCGACGCTCTTGAGCTACGCCACCGCCCTTGCTCGGCGGCAGTGGCATCGGCGCTGCGGCGGCTTTGCCTGATGGCGCAACGACCTGCACGTTGCGCTGCGCCGCTGGACGCTCGCGTGACATCGCCTGCAGCTTTTCCTGCTCGAGCGGCTTGCCGGGTTGCGCTGCGAGCGCCTGCTGCTTGGCCGCAAACGATGCGGCCTGTTGCGGCGGTGTTGCCTTCGCGACTACGCGCCGATCGAGGATCCTCGCTGCAGGCTTGGCGACTGCGGCAGCGGTCGCGCCTGCGGCTACGGCAGCGATCACGCTGGCGTGCGTCGGCGCAACAGCGGCAACCGCGCTCGGCTGGTGTCGGTCGATGTCTTGGCGCGACACTTGCACGGCTTCGCGGCGGACGTCATGACCGCTCGCAAAGGAAGTCGCGGACACGGCAACGACCGCGTTCGGAACCTCGCGGTTGCGATAGACGACGTTGACGTTCTGATTGTTGTAGTAGTTGTTGATCACCGTCGTGTTGACCACGGTGTTGCTGACGTTGATATTGGTGAAGTAGCTGCGGCTCACCACGTACGATGGCCGATACACCTCGCCGACGCCGAGCGGGAACCATGCTATGCCTGCGACGGGCCCGCCGCCGACCGCGATGCTGAAGCCGCCTCCGCCGACGAACGCCACGAGCGCAGGCGCGTAGACCGGACGCACTGCGATCGGTCCCGGGACCCAGCACCAGCGTGTATCGATGTATGCCCAGCGCCCGTAGTGGAACGGCGCGAAGCCCCATGGTGCATCGTCGATCCAGGTCCAGCCATAAGGCTCGACCCACGCCCAGTGGCCGTCGCGATAAGGCGCCCAGCCGGACGCGACTTGAGTCGGAACCCAGACATTGCCGTAGCCCTGCACATCGCGCCATGTCCCGTACTCGTCGAGATCGGAGTAGCCGATCAGATCAGGCGATACGTAGCGCGCAGTGACGGCTCGGTCCTCGCGTCGATCACGATCGAAAGCCCATTGATCGAACGCATCGGGCTGCGGCAGCGCAGCCGTCTGATAATCGCTCAGGCCCTGTCCGGTGAATGTATAAAGCTGGCCCTGACCGATGACGTACGCCGCGCCCTCGCCGTAGGCCTCGCCTTCGCCGTTGAATACGCGCAGCGTCGTGGTGTTGCCTTGTGGATCGACGTCGATGCGATATTCACCGGGTTTCCGCACCGAGAACGCGAGGTTCGGCGTATCGATCTCGTAGAACTGCCCGCCTTCGATCCGGCGCACGCGCAGATCGATCGTTCCCTGCGCTAGCTGAAATTGCCCCACCTGATCGTCCAGGTTGAGCACGTTGATGCTCGTCTCGCTGCCAACGCGCACTGCGGCAGCGCCGACCTGCAGCTCGAAGCGCGAATTCGCATCGGCCCACAGTCGGTCGCCCGTGACTACCGGCCGGTTCGCCTGCGCCGCAGCCCAATCTTCTTCGCCCGCGGGCGAGAAGGTGACCGTGCCGTCCATGTGCGAGAGTCTCGCTACCCTTGTCGGCGGATCGGCGAGCGCAGCAGCGCTCACGAAGAGCGCAAGCATACCGATCAATCCGATCATCCCGTTATGCCATCTTTGTCGCATCCTGCTCATGGTCATTCCTCTAGTTATCGATTTGTCGCTTCACAGCGCGCTGTGCTTGCAAAATCTACAATTGCGCGCAAAGCCTACGCTTCACTCCGCCGGCGAGCCCTACTGGCGCCCGCGCTGAACGGTGCTTGCTCGACCCGCAGCATCAATCGTGCCGCCGCGCAGCCAAAGTTACGGGTTTATTAACGCGCGAACCAGCAGAGCCGATGACCGACTCGCGGTGTCAGTGAATCTCTGACGGAGTCGGATCCAATGCGTCGGCGAGCAGCCGTGCCGGCCGCGCATCGTGCTCGGAAGGGAGAAAGAAGTCGAGCTTGCGGCGCCATGCGCGGCTGCGATAAAGATCCTCGACGCTTTGCCTCGCCGCGCGGCCGATTCGCTCGCGCAGCGCCGCATCATCGCGCAGCCTTAGAATCAGGTTGACCGCCTGCTCATTGGTGTCGAAGAGAAATCCGTTGATGCCGTGCGCGATGTAATCGGCGTAGCCACCGCGACGGCCGCACACCACCGGAAGACCGCAGGCCATCGCCTCGAAGACGACGCGTCCAAAAGCCTCGAGCCAGCGGTCGCTCGTGCGGTAGACGAAGCAATCCAGCCCATGCAGAAAATCGGCGTTGCCCTGCGCGCCTGCGGGCAGCACCTCGACCGCGCGGTCGAGGCGGTCGTGCATGCAGATCGCGCCCATGAGGCGCAACCGGACGCCTGCTTGCGCGAGCGCATGATAGACCTCGGGATCGTCGCGGTGGTGCTTGGTGGCGATGTCGCGCGACAACCTGCCAACCGTGAACGGTCTCGTCGCGTGTACGGCGCTTTCGTGCGGCACGAATCGGCGCAGATCGATCGGGCTCTCGATCACCGGACCTGGACGATCGCAAAGCCGGCGCAGCAGCGGCGAGGTATAGACGATCTCGACCGGCGTGCGATGCCAGCTCTCGAGGCGCCCGAGCACTTTCGCGAGGCGATCGGGCTGATGCGTGTTGTAGATCAGAATGGTTCGCCGTGGAAATGCCGCCTTGAACCAATGCCCGATGCGAAAGTACGCGCCGATGAAGACGAATGTTCCGCTTACCGGCCAGCGGCCGAGCCAAGGACGAATCAGTTCGATCGGATAGCGCTCGACGAACACGCGCGCCGGCTGGAATCTGCTCCAGAGGCGCACCGGACGGTCGACGCGAAGCGCCTCGTACATCTCGACCGCGCGCCAGTCGCTGCCGCCGTGCGGATCCCACAGCGGGTTGACGAGATGAATGACGTCGCGCGCCGCGGCGCCTGCCCTCGCGACATTCCTGCGCGGAGAAACTCTTGAAGCCATGCCTCGCCGGCGACGGGACAACCCCGGTTCGACGAAAGTAATAACTTCTCACTTGCAAGGCTGTTGTAAGGATTTGTAAGCAAGAATTGCAAGCGCACCACGACGATGCACAACGCGTGATCGCGGTGAGCCGATGTAGGAATTCGTCCTACTTACGAGTCGAGATTGTGCTACGCCGCGGGCAAACCGGCGCGGCAGCGCTCGATCCACTTCGCGCTCAGCTTCTCCTGCACGGTGTTCTGCGCGAGTCGCGCGCCGAGCGCATCGAAGTCGACGACGTCGAGCGGCTGATCCTGGTTGAAGCAGGAGAAGACATAGGAGAGCTTGCCCGATGCCGGATCGCGATGCGGCTGCAGGCACTGCGCGCAGATCTCCTTCATCATGCATTGCATCGGCGAATTGATCGATGCGAAGGCGCGATGCGAAGGCTTGAGATAAGGCGCAAGAACAGTGAGGCGCGCCTGCGCGACCGCGGCCATCATGCGATCGGAGCCGATCGCCATCACGCGGTCGGCCGAGTTGAACGCGATCGGCTGCGCGCCGAGCCCGCCGCTGGCGTAGGCGGCCATCGCTTCGACGATGTTGCCGACGAAGCTCTTGTCCTGCGAGCGCGCCGGCGTGAAACCCGGAGCTTCGTCGCAGGCCCACACGACGACGTCCGCCGCCGCTTCGATCTCCTCCACCTTGTAGCGATCGATCATCTTGCGGTAGCCGGCGAAATAAAGCACGCGCGATCCCGCTCTGCGGAAGGCCTGCCCGATCGAGAACAGCACTGCGTTGCCGAGGCCGCCGCCGGCGAGCACCACGGTCTCGCCGCCGGCGATCTCGGTCGGTGTGCCGGTCGGCCCCATCAGTACCACCGGCTCGCCCGGCTTCAACAACGCGCAGAGATTCGACGAGCCGCCCATCTCGAGCACGATGGTCGACACGAGCCCTTTCTCCCGATCGACCCAGGCGCCGGTGAGCGCGATGCCCTCCATCGCGAGGCGCGTTCCGTTCGCGCGGGGCGCGAGCGTCTCGAAGTTCTGCAGGCGGTAGAACTGCCCGGGCCGAAAGCGGCGCGCGGCAGCGGGCGCGCGCACGACGACTTCGACGATGGTCGGAGTCAATCGCAGCACGCGCTCGACGCTCGCGCGCAGCTCGCCGCGCACGCGCGCCAGGAATTCGTCGTCGTTTAGGGCGAAGTGCGCGTTGCGTTGCGCGAGCAGGCGGCTGATCACCGGATACCCTCGCGTCGCGCTCGCCATCGCCTTCACGACGTTGCCGTAGAACGACGGATGGAGGTCACCGAAGAAACTGATCGCCCGACCGTCCTGCTGCATCGTGGTGAGCACCTGCGTGGCGTCCGGCTTGGCCTGGCCTTTCTCCGGACGCACGGCATGTCCTTCCTCGTCGAGAGCGCGGAAATATTTCCCGTCGAGATGGAAGTGCGCGGCGTCTTCGCGTGCGGCGATCGTGTTCGGCTGCGTGCCGGCGGCGATGAGGATCGTGCGCGCAGGAAGCTCCGCGCGACCCGTCTCGTGCCACACGCCGTCGCCGTTTTGGTGCTGCACCGAAACCGAGAGCGCGCGTGCCCGGCTCCGGCGATCGATCTCGACCGCCAGCGGCGTCAGCCCCTCCGCGAAGCGAATGCCCTCTTCGAAGGCCTTCGCGACCTCTTCGTGGTTGAGCGTATACGACGGACTGTCGATCAGGCGACGGCGATAAGCGATCGTCACTCCGCCCCAGGACTGCAGCAGCTCGGCGATTCGCGCAGCGCGCCCTTCCGTCGCCGCCGCGGCGCGCTCGGCGCGAATCGCCCGCGCATGAGCGAGAAATTCATCCGCGATCTCGCGTTCGTCCTCGTTCCACTCGGCTTCGACAGCGTCGCGCCCGCGCTCGGGGATGAGCGTCTCGTAGCGGGCAAGGAATTTCTCGACCTGCACGGGATAGTAGGCGAGCGACTCGGTCGCGGTATCGATGGCGGTGAGCCCTCCGCCGACGACCACAACGGGCAGGCGAAGCTGCATGTTCGCCACCGAATCGCGCCGCGCGGCGCCGGTCAGCTGCAGCGCCATCAGGAAGTCCGACGCGGTGCGTACGCCGTTGGCCAGCCCGTTGGGCAGATCGAGCACGGTCGGCTTGCCCGCGCCGGCGCAGAGCGCGATGTGATCGAAGCCGAGCGCGAAGGCGCCTTCCGCGTCGAGGGTGCCGCCGAAGCGCACGCCTCCGTGCAGCGCGAAGCGCTCGCGCCGCTCGAGGAGAATCCGGATCAGCTTGAGGAAGTTCTTGTCCCAGCGCACGGTGATGCCGTATTCGGCGACGCCGCCGAAGCCGGCCATGACGCGATCCTCGAGCGGCTCGCGCAACGCCTCGATGTCGCGGACCGGCGCGTATGCGACGCGCTCGCCGTGCACGTCGACGCCGGAGAGCTCGGGCGCGAGCGGCTCGATCTTGAGCCCGTCGATGCCGACGATCGCATGTCCGTCGTTGAGCAGGTGATGGGCGAGCGTGAAGCCCGCCGGCCCGAGCCCGACCACCAGCACGCGTTTCCCCGTCGCTTCGCGCGGCAGCGGCCGGCGTAGATTGAGCGGATTCCAGCGCGTGAGGAGCGAATACACTTCGAAACCCCAGGGCAGCGCGAGCACGTCCTTCAGCAGGCGTGTTTCTGACTGCGGGATATCGACCGGGTCCTGCTTCTGGTAGATGCAGGCCTTCATGCAGTCGTTGCAGATGCGATGCCCGGTCGCCGCGACGAGCGGATTGTCGACACAGATCGTCGCGAGCGCGCCGAGCGCCCAACCCTCCGTGCGCAGCTTGTGAAACTCCGAAACCTTCTCGTCGAGCGGGCAGCCGGTCAGCGGAGTTCCGAACGGCGATTTCTTGAATGGGGCGATGCCGCCATCAGCCGGCTTCTTCTCGCGCAATCCCAACGAGCAGGAGTCTTTCTGCTGCTCGTGGCACCAGATGCAGTAATGCGCCTGGTCGAGGCTTCCGGCAAGATCGGTACCGCGATCGGTGAGCGCGAAGCCTTCGCGCCGACGCAGATGATCGTCGGGCAATCGCCACGCCTCAACGCCATTGTGCTTCTCGTGCTCGACGGGAATGAGGTGTATGAAGTCGAGCTTGCGCGGCGCTTTGAAAAGAACGCCATTCCTGTGCAGCCCGCGTCCCTCGGGCGTATGCGCGGCCCACGCCGCATAGCGAAACGCGAGGTCGATCTCGCCGGCATGCGCCGCTTCGTCCGCGCCCCATTCGCCGACGAGACGCGCGAAGCCGAGCTCTCCGTTCAGCGTGGTCAGCGGCTCGCCGACGAGCGCTTCCAGCCTCAAACGCAGTGCATCGGCGTCGAAGCCAGCCGCATCGTCGGCCTTGTACTTGTTCATCGCTTTGCGTTGCACGACTTGGCGCTTGCAGGCAAAGAGCGGCGCCAGCTCGCGCTGCGCCGACTGCAATCCGCCTACCTCGCGCTCGATGCCGAAGAGCTGCGCGAGCCAGTCTTCCAAGTGCGGTGCGACCGCGATCAGGAGCTCCGATTCTTCCTTGCGTCCGAGCGAATTCGGTGCCGCGCGCGCGGCGGTGAGACGCGCAGCGAGCGCGGCATCGCCCTCGGCGAGCCAGGCGCAGAACGCCGCGTCGAGCCTTGCGAGGCCCGCGGTCGAATAAAGGTCCGGGAAATCGAGCCCGAACTTGAGCTTCAGCATCGAAGAAGAGCGCTTCGCATCGCGGATAAACGTACAATTTTACCTTCTCGGAAGCCCTCGCCGCAGCTTCTCAACTGCTATAAGGATAGAATCGGCGGCCCGGGGCACGTCGCAAAGGGATAGACGGGATGAGGGCGATATCGAGGTGGGCGCAGGCCGCGCTCGCGCTGGCTCTGCTTGGGAGCCCGGCGGTCAACGCGCAGCCGATCAAGCTGGGCGAGCTCAACAGCTACAAGACCTTTCCGGCGTTTCTCGAGCCATACAAGAAGGGAATGGAGCTCGCGCTCGAGGAGGTCAATCGCGCCGGCGGGGTTCTGGGTCGTCCGTTGGAGCTCGTCGTGCGCGACGACAACGGCAATCCCGGCGACGCGGTGCGCGTCGCCGAAGAGCTCGTCGCCCGCGAAAAGGTCGATCTGCTGATGGGGACTTTCTCCTCTGCGGTCGGGCTTGCGGTGGCCGACTTCGCCAAGCAGCGCAAAGTCCTTTTTATCGCCTCCGAGCCGCTCACCGACAAGATCGTGTGGGAGAGCGGCAACCGCTACACGTTCCGGCTGCGTCCGTCGACCTACATGCAGACCGCGATGCTGGTCCCCGCGGCAGCGAAGCTCGGCAAGAAGCGGTGGGCGATCGTATACCCGAATTACGAATACGGCACCTCGGCCACCGCGGCCTTCAAGCAGCAGATGATCGCGCGCCAGGCCTCGGGGCTCGAGTTCGTCGAAGTGGCCGTGCCCCTGGGCAAGATCGACGCGGGCCCCGTGGTGCAGGCGTTGATCGACGCGAAGCCCGACGCGATCTTCTCTTCGCTCTTCGCCACCGATCTCGCCAAGTTCGTGCGAGAAGGCGAGCTGCGGGGCCTGTTCAAGGATCGGCCGGTGTTCAATCTGCTCGGCGGCGAGCCCGAGTATCTCGATCCGTTGAAGGACGAGGCGCCGACCGGCTGGTATGTCACCGGCTATCCGTGGGCGGCGATCGCTACGCCCGAGCACAAGCGCTTCCTCGACGCCTATCAGGCGAAATTCAAGGATTACCCGAGACAGGGTTCCGTCGTCGGCTACAGCGCCGTGATGACCGTGGCGGCGGCGATTCGCAAGGCGCGCTCGACCGATACGGCGAAATTGGTTGCGGCGATGTCGGGCCTCGTCGTCGATACGCCATTCGGCAAGGTCACGTTCCGCGCGCTCGATCATCAGTCGACGATGGGCGCGTACGTAGGCCGCATCGCGGTCAAGGACGGCAAAGGCATGATGGTCGACTGGAAGTACGCCGACGGCGCCGGCTATCTGCCCTCCGACGACTGGGTGCGCGCGCATCGGCCGGCGGATTGACCCTCTCCGCTTTCCTAATTCAGCTCGTCAACGGCCTCGCCGGCGCGTCGTCGCTGTTTCTTGTCGCGGCCGGCCTCACGCTGATCTTCGGCGTGACGAGGATCGTCAACTTCGCGCACGGCTCGCTCTACATGCTGGGCGCGTACGTCGCGTACAGCGCGATCGGGCGCTTCGGCGCGACCATTCCCGGCTACTGGCTCGCCGTGCTCGGTGCGGCGCTCCTGGTCGGCGCGATCGCCGCGCTGATCGAGATGCTCTTGCTGCGCAGGATCTACGCCGCCCCGGAGCTGCTGCAGCTGATCGCGACCTTCGGCGTCGTGCTGATCGTCAAGGACGTCACGCTCGCGCTATGGGGGCCGGAGGATCTGCTCGGGCCGCGCGCCGCGGGCCTCAAGGGCGCGATCCCGATCGGCAGCGGTCTGCTTCCGCAATACGACGCACTTCTCATCGCCACCGGGCCGGCGATTCTCGCTTTGCTGTGGTGGCTCACGCGGCGCACGCGCTGGGGCGTGCTGGTGCGCGCGGCAACCGAGAACCGTACGATGGTCCAGGCGCTCGGCGTCGATCAGGCGTGGCTCTTCACCAGCGTTTTCTTTCTCGGCGCATCTCTCGCCGGACTCGCCGGTGCACTGCAGTTGCCGCGTGAGTCGGCCAATCTCGGGATGGACCTTTCGGTGATCGCGGAAGCCTTCGTTGTCACCGTCGTCGGCGGCCTGGGTTCGATTCCGGGCGCGTTCGTCGCCGCGCTCATCATCGGGCTAGTGAAAGCACTGTGCATCGCGCTTGGACAAGTCGAAATCGGCGGCTTCGCGATCGCGTTCCCGAAGCTCACGCTGGTCGCCGAGTTCGTGGTGATGGCCGTCGTCCTGGCGCTGCGACCCTACGGCCTGCTCGGCAACGCTCAGACTGCCGCGCCGACGACCGCGCTCGCGGAGCACCGCACACTGGTGCGCCCTCCCGGTCGGCGCAGCGCGATCGGCGCGCTCGTCGTCATCGCTCTGGCCGCGCTGCTGCCGACGCTGGGCGATGAATACGATCTCGTGCTGGCGACCGACGTGCTGGTGTTTGCACTCTTTGGCGCGAGCCTGCAATTCATGATGGGAACCGGAGGCCTCGCCTCCTTCGGCCATGCGGCGTACTTCGGCATCGGCGCGTACGCTGCCGCGCTCGCGGTGAAGCATGGCGTCGCGATGGAAGGCGCGGTCGCGCTGGCGCCATTCGCCGCCTTCATCGGAGCGCTGGTGTTCGGATGGTTCTGCGTGCGACTCTCCGGCATTTATCTCGCGATGCTGACGCTCGCTTTCGCCCAAATCATCTGGTCCGTGGTGTTCCAGTGGGAGAGCGCCACCGGCGGGTCGAACGGGCTGGTCGGCATCTGGCCTGCGGCGTGGCTCGCGGGCAGCCGGGCCTATTTCTATTTCACTCTCGTGGTGAGCGCGATCGCGCTCATCGTCATCGTCTGGATCGCGCACACGCCCTTCGGCTACGCGCTGCGCGCCGGGCGCGACTCGCCGATGCGCGCCGAAGCGAGCGGGATCGATGTGCGCGCAACGCAATGGGTGGCCTTCGCGCTCGCCGGCGCTTTCGCCGGGCTGGCCGGCGCGCTGTACGCCTTCTCGAAGGGCAGCATCGCTCCGGACACGCTGACGATCCCGCGCTCGGTCGACGCGCTGGTGATGGTGCTCGTCGGCGGACTCAATTCGCTCGCTGGCCCCCTTCTCGGCGCCGCCGCTTTCACCGTGCTCCAGGACTCGCTCGCGCGCGCGACCGAGTACTGGCGCTCAGCCGTGGGCGCCGCGATCCTCCTCATCGTGCTCTTCTTTCCGATGGGCATCGGCGGCGCGCTGCAGTGGCTGCTCGCCCGAGTCAGACGATGACGAGCGCGATCGTTCTCGCCGCGAATCGCCTCGCGAAATTCTTTGGCGGCATCGAGGCGCTGCGCGAGGTTTCGTTCACGGTCGCTGCGGGCGAGATCGTCGCCGTGATCGGCCCCAACGGCGCGGGCAAGACAACCTTGTTCAATGTCATCAACGGCCAGCTCGCGCCGGACGAGGGATCGGTCACGCTGCTCGGGAAGCGCATCGAGGGACTGCCATCACGCGCCATCGCGCGCGCGGGGATCGGGCGCACGTTCCAGGTCGCGGCGACTTTCGCATCGATGACCGTGCGCGAGAACGTGCAGACCGCCCTGGCTGCGCATGCGCGCAAGCACTATCGCGTGACCTCGCGCGCGACCGACATTGATATTGCAGAAGCCGATGCGCTTCTCGATCGCGTCGGGATGAGCGCTGTCGCCGATCAGGGCTGCGCTACTCTGCCCTATGGCGAGGCCAAGCGCATCGAGCTCGCTCTGGCGCTAGCCAACGCTCCGAAGCTGCTGCTGATGGACGAGCCGACCGCCGGGATGCCGATGCCTGCGCGCGGTGACGTCATGCGGCTCGCCTCCGATCTCGCCCGTCGCGAGGGCATGGCGGTGCTTTTCACCGAGCACGACATGGACGTGGTCTTCGGCCACGCCGACCGCATCATCGTGCTCGACCGCGGCCGAGTCGCAGCCGAAGGCAGTCCCGAAGCGATTCGTGCCGATCCGCGCGTGCGCGCGATCTATCTCGGCGCTGGTTAGTTGTCGGTCCCCTGGGAGTTGTCGTTCCCTTGGGAGTTGTCGTTACCCTCGGAGTCGTCAGAGCCGCCGGCCTCGATCTGCGTGGCGAGCAGAGTCGTTGCATCGTACTCTGCGCTGATTGGCATTCCCATCTGGATGTCCGCCAGCGTGCCGCCGTCGCCGTTGACTTCGATCTCGGTCGAGGCGTTGACCGTCAGCACAATGTTCGTCCCGCCGCCTTGCGGCGTGATCGTCACCGTTCCCAAGGTCGTATCGACTGCAAACACGGTGCCCGTGACTTCCGCGTCTTCACTCTCGCTGCTGACATCGATCGAGAACGCGGCGAAAGTCGTCGGATCATACTCAGCTTCGACCGCCTGAGACACTTGCAGATCGCTTAACGTGCCTGGCGCGTCGTTCACCTCGATGATCGTTGTCGTCCCTACCACGACCGTCACTGCCGCCGATCCGTCATCCGGCGTGATGGTCACGTTGCTGCCGGAGATCATGCTGATTACGCCCTGCACTTCGCTCTCGTCCGGCCCGTCGGCCAGAACGTCGAGCACGACGTTCGTGCCGGCGGCGACGTGCGCGACCAACGTGTCGCGCGATGTGATCTGACGCAATGCGACGATCTTCCCATTGCGCGCAATCCGCGTGCCTGCGTTCGTCTGCAGGTTCTGCGAGCCCACCGACAGCACGCCGCCTGCGAACGAGACCGCGCTGGCCCGGCCGCTGACGTTGGTGACGCTGGGTCCCGACGCCGACAGCGCCTGCGCGGCAAGCCTGGACACTTTGTAGGTTGCGCTGATGCTGTCATTGAGCGCTACATCCTTGAGTGTCACGCTGGCCCCGTTCCGCGTGATCGCCGTCCTGCCCACGGAGAGCTTGATGCTCGTGCCCATGCTCGTCTTGACGGTGATGTTTCGCTTGGCGGTATCGATCGTGTAGACCGTTCCTGTGATCGAAGCGGTGCTGCCTCCGCCTCCTCTCGCGCTCGCTGCCGGCGCGACCGCCATCGCAAAAACCAGAACCAGCGCGCTTGCAAACGTCCTGCCGAGAATCGACGCTCTCATTTGCCACCTCCGATGTTGTTCAAACGTCGGCTGTCGCGTGAACAGTGGTGGCAGTATGTGATATTCCGCCGTCCTATGCAAATGTCATAGTCACATGGGTTATTTGATTGAATTAGTTGCAGTTTAGCCGAAAGCCTATCGCAAGCCTAGAGCCAGATCGCAGCAAAAAGGGGGCCCAGGCAAAGGTACCCCATCGCCGCGAGGCTGACAGTGAACAGCGCGTGCTCCACTCCTCGAGCAAGTCCAGGGTTTCTCCATGTTGACGATCGGTGCGCGCTGCGAGGCATGGCAGTTGTCAGGGCATTCATTTCGACCTCCTTCCTGATCGATGACGAAGGCGAGAATAGCGGTATCATTGGTATGCTAAAAGTTCCAATATCATAAATCTTTATGAGTCCAATAAGTCGCGGCAACCTCGACCTCGCCATCGACTTGCCCGCGCGCGGGTCACGGCGAGTCGTGCGCGAGCTGCACCGGCAGCTTCGCGCCGCCATCGTCGGCGGGCGCCTGCGGCCGGGTTTGCGCCTGCCCGCCTCGCGCGAGCTCGCCTCCGCATTGAACGTGTCGCGCAACACCATCGTCAACGCATACGACCTCCTGCTCGCCGAAGGCTACGTGTCTGCAAAGGGTCGCGCCGGCACGATCGTCGTCGACTTCCTCTCCGTCCCTTCATCGTTCGGGCGCCCGACCGTCACGTCCGCGCGCGATTCCCGCTTGAGCGCCGCGTGGCGCGGGTCCACCGCGCTGATTCCGACCGCCACGAGACGCGGTTGCCGATTCGACTTTGCGGTCGGCATACCCGACTGGGAGAGTTTTCCGTTCGCGTTGTGGCACCGTCTGGAAGGGCGCGCCCTGCGCTCCGCGGCGAGATCGCACCCGGACTACGGCGAGCCGCAGGGGCGACTCGCGCTGCGCCAAGCGATCGCGGGACACATCTCCTTCGCGCGGGCGATTGCCTGTGCGCCGGAAGAGATCGTAGTGACTGCCGGCGCACAGCAAGCCTTCGATCTTATCGCGCGTATTCTCGTGACGCCGGGCAGGACGACCGTCGCCATCGAGGAGCCCGGCTACATTCCACTGCGAAACGTTCTCGCCGCCGCCGGCGCGAGGATTGTTCCAGTACCCGTGGACGGCGAAGGCTTGCGGGTCGACCGGCTGCCGCAGAACGCGAAGCTCATTTTCGTTACGCCGTCGCACCAGTTCCCGATGGGCGTGCATCTGTCGCTGGCGCGGCGAAGAGCTCTGCTCGATTTCGCCCGGGCCAGGGGCACCGTCATCGTCGAGGACGACTACGACGGCGAGTTCCGCTACCTGGGGAAGCCTCTCGACGCCTTGCAAACCCTCGACCGGCACGGCGCCGTGTTCTACGTCGGAACGTTCTCGAAAAGCATGTTCCCTGCCCTGCGCCTGGGCTTTGTCATTGCGCCGTCGTGGGCGCGGGAAGCGCTCGTCGCCGCCAAGCAACTCTCGGACTGGCACGCCCCGCTCGTGGCGCAGGACACTCTGGCCGCGTTTATCGTCGACGGGCACCTCGCTCGGCACGTGCGCAAGATGCGCAAGATCTACGGCGAGCGGCGCGAAATCCTGCAGGCCGCGCTCGAGCGTTTTTGCGGCGGGCTGCGTGTGATCGGGATCGGCGCCGGGCTTCATCTGGCCGCGCAAATCGACCCGTCCGTCGCGACGGCAGGATTGATCGAGCGGGCGCGCGAGGCGGGCATCGCACTCGATCCGATGCAGCGGTTCGCGCTCGGGAGGCGAAAGTCCGACGGGCTCGTCTTCGGCTACGGCGCGATCAGCGCCGACCGGATCGTCGAGGGCGTGCGCGTGCTCGCCCGCCTGATGAAATAGGCCTTCGCCTCAAATGGTCCGGTTGCGCCGCTGCTCGATCGCGTGCTCGAGGAGCTCCACGCTTTGTCTGACGCCCCCCAGATTGGGATTGACCTCCAGCGCCCTCCGTCCGTACTCGAGCGCACGGTCGTAATACTCGAGTCGGATGTAAATCTGCATATAACCGGAGAGCGCGCCGAAGTGATACGGATTGCGCTTCATCACCTCGTCGCAGTCGGCGAGCGATTTATGCATGTCGCCGGCGAGAAAGTAGAGCGTCGCGCGCTTGTTCCAGCCCTCGGCGAAATCGGGCTTCATCTTGATGATGCGAGTGAATGTGGCGATGGCGTCGTCCAGGTCGCCTGCGCCCATCTGCTGGACGCCAGTCTCGTAGAGCTTGTCGACTTCCGGGTTTCCGGAGCGCGACCAGATGCGCCATATCGCCTGCTGGGCTTCGTCGCGGGCGTCCTGATCCGGATCGTGAAGCTCCCTCAGGAGCAAGGGTACATCGGGCATCGTTCCGATTTCGCCCAGGCGACTGGCGCCGCCCCGGCGCTCCTGCGCATCGTCGCTGGCGAGCAGTCGCGCCGCCTGCGCCCGAGTCACATCCTGCGCGTGCGACGCCGCGGCCGCGAGCAAAGCGATTGTGATCAGGAAGGAAAACGAGAGCTTCACGAGCATCATTGGATTCACGAAGTTCCTGTCCGACGACGATCCTCGTTCACTTGCGCTGCGCCAGAATCGCCTCGATCTGATCCATGATCGAGCTCATGCGCGCCACGATCGCCTGGTACGGCGCTGGCGTCGCGAGATCCACTCCGGCCGCCTTGACCAGATCGTAGGGATAGTCCGAGCCGCCGGCGCGCAGAAGGTCGAGATAGCGCTTGAGCGCACCGGGCTCCCCTGCTCCGACCTTCTGCACGAAGAGCGAGCTTGCCGCGATCGATGTGGCGTACTGGTAGACGTAGAACTCGCTGTAGAAGTGCGGGATGTAGGCCCACTCGACGCAATATGCATCGTCGATCGCGACCACGCCTTCGCTCGCGCCGTGGTAGCGCTTGAGAATGTCGCAATAAGCCTTGGTGAAGGCTTCTCCGCTCATCGGCTCGCCGGCATCGACGCGCGCGTGCACGCTGCGCTCGAACTCGGCGAACATCGCTTGCCGGAAAAACGTGCCGCGCAAGCCTTCGAGCGCGGAGCCGAGGTAAAGCAGCCGCTCATCATCCGTCTTCGCGGTCTTCAGCACGCGCTGCAGCAACAGATTCTCGTTGAAGGTGGAGGCGATCTCGGCGATGAAGATGGGATAGTCCGATGTGACGTACGGCTGAGCATGATCCGCAAGCCAGGTGTGCATCGCGTGTCCCCACTCGTGCGCGACGGTCGTCACCGACTCGTAGTTGTCGGTGTAGTTAGCCAAAACGTACGGGTGTATGTCGTACGCGTCCCCGGCCATGTGCGCGCCGGACTGCTTCTTCGGGCGCGGATAGGCGTCCATCCAGCGGCTGTCGAAGCCCTTGGCCATCGCAGCGACGTAGTCGGGTCCCAGTGGCGCCACCGCCTCGAGCACCAGCTGCTTGGCGGTCGCAAGCGGAAACTTGATGTCGCTCTTCACCAGCGGCGGGTAGATGTCGTAGTAGTGCAGCTGCGGCACCCCGAGCATCTTCGCGCGCAAACGGAAGTAGCGATGGAGCGTCGCCAGGTTCGCGTTCGTCTGCGCGATCAGCGTGTCCATGACGGCAATGGGAATGCGGTTGCGATCAAGCGTTCGCGTGATCGAGTCCGGATACTTGCGCACCTTGGCCAGCACGGCGTCCTCTTTCAGCTGCGAGTAGAGAGTGACGCCAAGCGTTTGTTCGTAGGTCTTGTAGGTCCCGAAGAACGCGTCCATGACGCGTTTGCGATCGTCGCGATTCGGAACCTCGCGATACTGGGTATAGGCCGAGTCATCGAGCTTGACTTCTTCTCCCGTGGACAGCTTGATGGTCGGCCACGGAATGTCGGCATTGGTGAGGATCGAATAGGCGGACGCGCCCGCCCCTTGCGTGAGGCCGAACTGGGCGATCAGCGCCTCGCCCTCGTCGTCCAACGTGTGCGGAGCCGCGCGCAGGATCTCGTCGAGAGGATGGCGGTAGATGGCGAGCGTCTTGTCCTCGGCGAGGAAGCGGTCGACGCGGTCGCTGCCGACTCGCAGGATCTCGGGTCTTACGAATGCCTGTGCTTCGTTGACCTTCGAGTCGAGCAACTCGACCTTTTGTCGCAGCTCGACGTTCCCCGCGCTCCCGGTGTCCGCTGAATAGCTCTCGAAGCCGTAGACCGCCAGGCGGGCGAACCGCTTGTCGATGTCCGCCTGCAATCCCAGGCACTGCTTGAATGTCGCTGCGCTGTCGCCCAGGTGGCCCTTGCACTTCGCCATCTCCGCCATCTGACTTGTGAGCTTGTCCGCGTCGGCGTTCCAGGCCGCGACCGATGGATAGAGGTCGGCCAAGTTCCACGTGTCGGCCACCGACTCGGCCGACGCGGGGTTGACGAGGGCCGCGCCGTAAAGGAACAACGCCAGACGACTGATCATTGCAGAGCTCCCTTCATCATGGCGACAGATCCGCTTTGCTCGACTTGGAGCGACGGCATCAACCGCGCAAACGCTCGAAGCCGTCGGCCAGATCCGCGATCAGATCGTCGGGATGCTCGAGACCGACGTGCAGGCGCAGGTAGGGCCCGCTCGCGTGCCACGGCAGCGTGCGCCTGGCGCGCTCGACGTTGGCCCGGATGATGAGGCTCTCGAAGCCGCCCCAGCTCCATCCCATCCTGAACAGGCGCATCCCGTTGAGCATTCCGTCGACGCACGCTTTCTCCACGGGCCTGAGCATCACGCCGAAGAGGCCGCAGGCGCCGGTGAAGTCGCGCTTCCACAGCTCGTGATCGCGCGCGCCTTCGAGCGCGGGATAGATGACCTCCGCGACTTCCGGCCGCGTACGCAACCAGCGGGCGATCTTGAGCGCGCTCTCCGTGTGGCGCTGCAGCCGCACCGCGAGCGTGCGCAGTCCCCGCAACGCGAGGAAGGCGTCGTCGCTCGAAAGCGCCACGCCCATGTCGGTCCACAGCCTGTGCATTCGCGAGTAGGTCGCTTCGCTGCACACGATCAATCCGACCAGAACGTCGGAATGTCCGCCGAGATATTTCGTGCCGGCGTGCACAGAGATGTCCACGCCATGGTCGAAGGCGCGGAATCCGAGCGGCGTCGCCCAGGTGTTGTCGAGCATGACGATGGCGCCGCGGCGACGCGCCGCTTCCGCGATCGCTCGAATGTCCTGCACCTCGAAGGTAAGCGAACCGGGTGACTCGGTGTAGACGGCGCGGGTATTGGGACGCATCTCACGCTCGATACCCGCGCCGATGCGCGGATCGTAGTAGCTCACATCGATGCCGAAGCGCTTGAGCTGGTTGTCGCAGAAGCGCCGCGTCGGACCGTACACCGCGTCGGTGACCAGAACGTGATCGCCCGCATCCAAGGTGGCGAGCAGCGCAAAAGTGATCGCGGCGAGCCCCGAGGCCACCGCCAGCCCGGCGTAGCCGCCCTCCATCTCGGCGATGGCCGCCTGCAGATCGGTGACGGTCGGCAGTCCATGCAGTCCGTACGTGACGCCCGGATAATCGCCGCGTTCGGCCGCTTCCATGTCGGCGACGGTGTCGAAGAGGATCGTGGTCGCGCGATACACCGGCGTGTTCACCGCGCCGAGATGCCGGTGCGGGTCGCGTCCACGATGCGCCACTTCAGTCTCGGGCCGCATGCGCGGCTTGCCCTTCGCTTCGTCGTTCACGCCGGCAACTCTTCGCGCAGGGCTCGCGCGATGAGCGCGACCTGGGCATCAACCGGCTGGGCCACGTCGACGACGAAGGCGTCGTTCGGCTCCTCGAGAGTCGCGAACTGGCTCGCGAGCAACGACGCCGGCATGAAGTGACCGCTGCGCGAGGAGATCCGCGGCTGAATCGTGGCGGCATCGCCCTTGAGATAGACCACACGCAGATCGCCGGCGCGCGCGAGGCGGTCGCGATACGCCTGCTTCAGCGCCGAGCAGGCGAGCACGACGTGATTACCGCCGGCACCGAGCAGGCGAAGCTCGTCGACGATGCGCTCATACCACGGCCATCGATCGCCGTCGGTCAGCGGAATGCCGCTCGCCATCTTCTCGACGTTGGTCAGGGGATGCAGCTCATCGGCATCGACGAAGGTCCAACCCAATTCTTGTGCCAGCGCGCGGCCCACCGTGCTCTTGCCGCAGCCGCACACGCCCATCAGAACGACGATCATTTTGCGCCGCCTGTCGTACCTTTCGTGACCTTGTGCCCGCCGAAGCCCTTGCGCATCATGGCGAGGAGCTTGTCGGCGTAGTCGCCCTTACCCTGGCTCGCGAAGCGCGCGTAGAGCGCGAGCGACAGTACCGGCGCAGGCACGCCGAGCTTCACCGCCTCGTCCACCGTCCAGCGCCCTTCGCCGGAATCGGCGACGATCGGGGCGATCCCGTCGAGATCGGCATCCTCGCGCAGGAAATCCGCGGTGAGGTCGAGCAGCCACGAGCGCACCACGCTGCTGTGGCGCCACATCTCGGCAATCGCCGCGAGATCGAGGGCGAACTCCTCCTTGGCCCGCATCAGGCCGATGCCCTCCGCGAGCGACTGCATCATGCCGTACTCGATGCCGTTGTGGACCATCTTCACGAAATGGCCCGAGCCGCTGGCACCGCAGTGCAGCCAGCCCTTGTCCGGAGCTGGCGCCAGAAGCTTGATGAACGGCTCGACCGCGCGCGCCGCCGCCGGCGAGCCGCCGAACATCAGTGCGTAGCCGTTCTCGAGTCCCCACACGCCGCCGGAGGTGCCGCAATCGACGAAGCGGATGCCGTAGCTCGCGAGCTCGACCGCGCGCCGCACCGAATCCTTGTAGTAGGCGTTGCCGCCGTCGACGATCACGTCTTCCGCGAGCAGGCGCGGCTGGAGCTCCGCGATCACCGCTTCGGTGCGCTCGCCGGCGGGCACCATGAGCCATACCACGCGAGGCGCCGGCAATGCATGCACCAGCGCTTCGATCGTATCCGCGGCGCTGCATCCTGGCTGCGCAGTGAAAGCGGCGACCGCCGCCGGATCCGGATCGACGCCGATCACCTGCACGCCGTTGCGCGCCAGCCGGCGCGCCATGTTGGCGCCCATGCGTCCCAATCCGATCATGCCGATCCGCAGAGTCACGATGTTCTCGCTAGGAACCGTACTGCAGAGACCATGCTACCGAAAGCTGCGCATCGTCGCAAAGAAGGCCGCTCCGACGATCAAAGCGCCTCCCGCCAGGGTTCGCGCCGAAGGCGTCTCGCCGAGGAGGAGGAAGGCGAGCGCGATGCCGTAGACGGGCTCGAGCGCCGCGACCACGCTCGCCGTGTGTGCGGAAAGTGCGCGGAGGCTGCGAATGAAAAGCGTGTGCGAGAGCGCAGTGCAGGCAATCCCGAGCACCAACAGCAAAGCGACGTCGCGCGCGTTTGGAATCGTGGACCCTGCGATGACGAAGGGCAGCAGCAACAGCGCCGCGCAGCCGTTCTGCCACAGCGCGATCGATCCCGCTGGGTGGCCCGCGGCGAGCGCCCGATTGTTCACGGCGAGCAGCGCGAAGGTGAACCCGGCGACGACTCCCAAGGCGAGGCCCTGGACCGTCCGGTTCTCGATGCTGAACTCGGGCACGAGAAGCACCAGACCGGCGGTGACCAGCGCAGCCGTAAGCCACTCCGTGGCGCGCAGCTTGCGCTGGCGCAATCCCGACTCGAGCAGCAGCACGAACAGCGGAAAGCTCGCGCAGCCAAGCAGCCCCACCGCGACGCTCGCGATCTGGATCGACTGGAAGAACGCGACCCAATGCAGGGCGAGCACCGCGCCGCCGGCGGGGAGCCTCCAGTCGAATCCGCGGCGCGTGTGGCCCTCGGGCGACAGGCGCAGCAGCAGCGCGAGCGTCGCGCAGGCGATCGCGCTGCGTCCAAAGACAATCGTCACGGGTGGCAGCGCGAGCCACTTGCCGAACAAGCCCGCGAAGCCGAAGAGCAGCACCGCGGCATGCAGCGCAAGGAGCGAGCTCGCGCGCGGTGAGTCGGAAGCAGTCGGCGTATCGCTCACCTTTCACCCTGAATCCGCCGGCATTGTGCCATCTTCGACTCGCGTCCCCTCGGGTAGAATGGCGCCGGCTGAGACGAGGGGAAGCCATGCCGCAGGACCTGCCCGCCAAGAAGGTGCTCGACGCCGTGCGTAATGCGCCCGGCACTCGCGTCAAGGTCGCCGTGTCCGACATCGACGGCGTCTTGCGCGGCAAGTACATCCACAAGGACAAGTTCTTCTCCGCGGCCGACGGCGGCTTTGGTTTCTGCGACGTCGTGTTCGGCTGGGACATGAACGACCAGTGCTACGACAACACGACGCTCACTGGCTGGCACAAGGGCTTCCCCGATGCGACCGCGAAGATCGATCTCGGCACTCATCGCAACGTGCCCTGGGACGAAGGCGTACCGTTCTTTCTCGCCGACTTCGTGATGGAGAAGAACGGAAAAAACGTTCCGCTCCCGATCTGTCCGAGGCAGACGCTCAAACGAGTGCTCAAGCGCGCGGAGAAGTTGGGCGTGATGCCGATGTGCGGGATGGAGTTCGAGTGGTTCAACTTCGCCGAGACGCCGCAATCCTGGGCGGCGAAGGGTTATGTGCGGCCGGAGACGATCACGCCGGGGATGTTCGGCTATTCGCTGTTGCGCGCGAATCAGAACCGCGAATTCTTCAAAGCGCTGATGGTCGAGATGGCCGATTTCGGTGTGCCGATCGAGGGACTGCACACCGAGACCGGTCCCGGCGTGTACGAGGCGGCGATCCTCTTCTCGGAAGCGCTCGAAGCGGCCGACCGCGCCATTCTGTTCAAGACGGGCTCGAAGGAAATCGGCGCGCGCTTCGGGATCATGCCGAGCTTCATGGCCAAGTGGAATCCGCAATATCCCGGATGCTCCGGGCACGTGCACCAGTCGCTCTCCGACGGCAAGACCAATCTCTTCGCCGACGCCAAGAACAAGCGCGGCATGAGCAAGCTCTTCGAGAGCTATCTCGCCGGCCAGCTCGCTTGCCTTCTGGAGTTCGCGCCGATGTACTGGCCGACGATCAACAGCTACAAGCGGCTGGTCGACGGCTTCTGGGCGCCGGTGAAGCCGACGTGGGGCGTCGACAATCGCACCGCGAGCTACAGGGTGATAGCGGCCTCGCCGAAGTCGACGCGGCTGGAAACACGCAGCCCAGGGGCCGACATGAATCCCTATCTCGCTGCCGCGGCGTGCATCGCTGCCGGGCTGCACGGCGTGGAAAAGAATCTGAAGCTGATGACCAAGCCGATCGAAGGGACCAACGTCGGCGCCGAAAACGTGCCGCGCGCGCCGCGCACGCTGATCGAGACGACGCGCATCTTCAGGAGCTCGAAGATCGCCCGCGACTGGTTCGGCGACGACTTCGTCGATCACTTCGCGGCCACGCGCGAGTGGGAATGGCGCCAGTGGCTCGACGGCGTGACCGATTGGGAGCTGAAGCGCTACTTCGAGATCATCTGATGTTGTGCCAATGAGTGCGGCGCGGGAAGGCGCGGCTTCATCCGCACATGGCCGAATGAATTCGGTCCTGCAAGCGCGCGCCGATGCGGTGAACGCGAAGCTCGGAATCCGCGCTTCGGTCGTGCGGAGACGAAAACTGCCGCTCTGCCCCGATGCGGATAAGCTCGTCGTCGTCGAGATCGGCGAGCGCGGCCGAAAGCATCGACTGACACCCGCGGCCGCCCGCGCCTGGAAGAGGATGAAAGCGGCCGCCCGCGAGGACGGAATCCGCCTCGCGATCGTCTCAGCCTTCCGCAGCTTCGAGCGTCAGGTCGGGATCATTCAGCGTAAGATCGCAGAAGGCCAGAGCGTCCGGCAGATACTCGCCTTCAGCGCTCCGCCCGGATACAGCGAGCACCACACCGGCTGCGCGGTCGACATCGGCACCGAGGGCTGCGACGAGCTGGAGGAGATCTTCGAGGCATCGGCCGCCTTCGCCTGGCTACGAAAAAACGCATCGCGCTTCGGCTACTTCATGTCGTATCCGCGGGGAAACAAACATGGCTATCGCTACGAACCCTGGCATTGGATGTACCGGCAGCGTTGAGTTGCGTGTTGGCCGCAGGATGAATCGCACCCCCAAAATCTCTAACTGCCTGTCGTCGATCGCCATCATCCTCTTCGCCGCCTGCGTGAGCGGGTCTTGCGCGCTTGCGGCCACGCTGCGCTTCGCAAGCGGCTTTGACCCGCAATCGCTCGACCCGCACGCGCTCGCCCTGCTTTATCAGACTCGCGTCGTCAGCCAGATCTACGAGTCGCTCGTCTTCCGCGACCGCAAGTTCCAGATCGAGCCGGCGCTCGCCGTTTCCTGGCAGCAGCTCGATCCCACGCGCTGGCGCTTCAAGCTGCGTCCGAACGTGAAGTCCCACGATGGGACGCCGTTCACCGCCGACGACGTCGTGTTCTCGATCCAGCGTGCGCTGAACAAGCTCTCGCAGCGCTCGTTCCAGCTCCGCGGCATCAGTGAATTGCGCAAGGTCGACGACCTCACCGTCGACTTCCTGCTCGCGGCGCCCGATGCGGTGCTTCCGGAGAAGCTCATCTACGTGGGCATGATGAGCAAGGCATGGGCAACTGCCCACGGCGTCGTCGAGCCGCAGAATTACAACGCGAAGCAGGAGACCTACGCCGTGCGTAACACCAACGGCACCGGTCCCTACATGCTCAAGAGCTACGAGTCCGACACGAAAACCGTGCTGCTCGCGAATCCGAGCTGGTGGGGCAAGCGCGGCAACGTCGACCAGGCGGTATACGTCGTGATTCAGTCCGACGCCACGCGGCTTGCCGCACTGGTCTCCGGCGACGTCGATTTCGTGATCGATCCGCCGTTCCAGGATGTGCCGAGGCTCAAGTCGGAAGGCAAGTTCAAGCTAGCGCAGATCTCCGACATCGGCATGCAATATCTCGGTTTCGATCAGAGCCGCAACGAACTGGAGTTCGGCGACGCCAAGGGCCGCAATCCATTCAAGGACCTGCGTGTCCGGCGTGCGGTCTATCAGGCGATCGACATCAACGCGATCGTCTCCAAGGTGCTGCGTGGACAGGCGACGCCGACCGGCACTTTTCTTTCGACGCTCGTCGACGGCTCGCCGAACGAGCTCGATCATCGCCTGCCCTACGATCCGGCGGAAGCGCGGAAGCTCCTGAAGGAAGCGGGCTACCCCGACGGCTTCTCGGTCACGATCGACTGCGTCAACGCGGCTTATCGCGCTGCGGTCTGCCAGGCGTTGACGGGCATGCTTGCGCAGGTCGGCATCAAGACGACATTTCAGCCGTGGCCAACCGCGACTTTTTTCCCCAAGCTCACGCAGGCCACGACGAGCTTCTTCGAATTCGGCTGGTCCCCGCTCACCGACGCGTGGCCCTCGCTGTATGGCATCGTGCACACCTATGGCACCGAAGGCGCGGGCACCTTCAATGGCGGCCGCTATTCGAATCCGAAGCTCGACGAGATCATCGACGCTATTCGCGTCGACCCCGACATCAAGCATCGCCGTCAGCTCGTCGGTGACGCGTTGCGCCTGATGCAGGCCGATCTGCCGCTGATTCCGCTCTACCGGCGGACACTGACCTGGGTGATGCGCCCGGATATCGAAGTGGCGCAATGGCCGAACGACATTCTGGAGCTGCGGTACGTGCAGATGGGAAATGGGCGGCTGTAGCTCGACCTTGCCGCGCGGGCGGCAGAAGCAATCATCAAGATGACGATTCACCGCTTCGCCTTTCCGACAACGATCCACTTTGGTCCCGGCGCCCGCAAGCTCGTCGGCCAGCATCTCGCAGGGCGAGGCGTAAAGCGACCGCTCATCGTCACCGATCGTGGCATTGCATCGCTGCCTTTGCTGAAAGCGTTCGTTGCCGATCTCTCGCGGTTCGACGTCGCGGTGTATTCCGACATCTGGGGCAATCCGGTGAAGAGCCAGGTCGAAAACGGCGTCGCCGCATTCAAGTCCCATGGCGCCGACGCGATCGTTGGATTGGGTGGTGGCGCGGCGGTCGATGTCGCGAAAGCGATCGCGCTGATGACCAATCATCCGGGCAACGTGCTCGAGTATGCCTGGGATCATCCGCGCGTGCGGCCGATCGAGCACGAGCTGCCTTACTTGGTCGCGCTGCCGACGACCGCAGGCACCGGCTCCGAGGTCGGCCGCTCGAGCGTGATCTCCGATGACAGGACCCATATCAAGAAGGTGATCTTCTCGCAGGCGCTACTCGCGAAGGCCGTGTTCGCCGATCCGGAGCTTACGCTCGATCTGCCGCCACACATCACTGCCGCAACGGGCATGGATGCGCTGACGCACAACGTCGAATCGTATCTGTCATCCGCTTATCACCCCTTGTGCGACGGCATCGCGCTGGAAGGCACGCGCATCGCCGCGAAGTCGCTGCGCACGGCCGTAAGCGAGCCGCACGATCTCGAAGCGCGCTCGGACATGCTGATGGCCTCAATGATGGGTGCGATCGCGTTCCAGAAGGACCTCGGCGCGGTGCACTCCTGCGCGCACGCGCTCTCCACCGTCGCCGATCTGCATCACGGGCTCGCCAACGGCATCATGATCGACCACGTGATGCGCTTCAATCTGCTGGCGGCCACCGCGAAGATGGCCGAGTTGGCGCACGTGGTCGGCGTCGCGAAGGCTACCGAAGAGCCGAGCGCTCGTGCGTTCATCGACTGGCTGACGTCGCTCAAGCGTGAGCTGGCGATTCCTGCGACGCTAGGCGCGTACGCGGCGAATCGCCCGGTTACCCTCGCCGACATTCCCGCGCTGGTCGACGTGGCGATCGACGACACCTGTCACCAGACCAATCCGCGTCCATGCACGCGGGCGGACTTCGAGCGGATCTTCGCCGAAGCGATGTGATGTTGAAGATCGGGATCTCGGCCTGCTTCTTCCACGCCGACCCGCAGCGGCCGAACTTCAAGGGCATGACGCTGCAGTACATCGAACAGAACATGGCGCACTGGGTGATGCAGCGCGACGCAATGGCGCTGATGATTCCGTCGCCCGATGGAGATACCAGGCGCGTGGCAAGCCGCATCGGCGCGGCCGATTACGCCCGCGAGTTGGACGGCTTGCTGCTGATGGGCGGATCGGATGTGTGCCCCGAAAGCTACGGCGAGAAGGCTCTCAAGCCCGAGTGGAACGGCGATCGCATTCGCGACGAGTACGAGATCGCACTCCTGCGCGCGTTTATGGTGGCAAAGAAACCGGTGCTCGGCGTGTGCCGTGGAGCGCAGCTTATCAACGTCGCCTCAGGCGGGACGCTCTACCAGGATATCAGCACACAGCTCGACGGCGCGCTCACTCATCGGAACTGGGACATCTATCACGAGAACACGCACGCGACATCGATCGTGCCGGGTTCCGGGCTTGCGCGCCTCTACCCCGGTGCGACGCTCATCAAGACCAACTCGGTGCATCACCAGGCGGTGAAGGATCTCGGCCGCAATCTCGCCGTCGAAGCGTGGTCGGAGCCCGATCACCTCGCGGAAGCGCTTCGCTGGAGCGGCCCTTCGTACGTGTTCGCCGTGCAATGGCATCCGGAATTCCACGATCGAGGGGACGCTTCACTCGTCGACGACACGCCTATCCTGGACGACTTTCTCGAGCAAGCCAGGTCGCGACGCGCGTGAAGATACTCAACCCCGCCACCAACACTTTGATCGCCGACGTCCCTCAGGATGGGCCGGCCACCGTTCGAAGGAAATACGAACGGGCGCGTGCCGCGCAGCCAAGGTGGGCGGCTACTCCGATCGCGAGGCGACTCCAGACGATCTCCGCGCTCCGCGAGCGCATCGTCGCGATGCAGGAAACGCTCGCCCGCACGCTGACCCGGGAAGTCGGCAAACCGATCCGCCAGTCGCGCAACGAGTTGAAGGGACTGCTCACACGGCTCGACTTCTTTGTCGCCGAGGGGGAGCGCGCGCTGCGTGAGGAAAAAGTCTTCGCCGACGAGAAGCAGAAGCTCGAGGAGCGCATCTCGCACGAGCCGCTCGGCGTGATCGCGAACGTCTCGGCCTGGAATTATCCGTACTTCGTCGGCAGCAACGTGTTCGTGCCGGCGCTGCTCGCCGGCAACGCGGTGCTCTACAAGCCCTCCGAGTTCGCTACGCTCACCGGACTGCACATCGAAGAGATGCTGCACGAGGCAGGCGTGCCGAAGGACGTCTTCATCGCGGTGGTCGGTGGCGGAGCCACGGGATCCGCGCTGCTGCGTCTGCCGATCGACGGCGTGTTCTTCACCGGTTCCTATGCCACCGGCGCAAGGATCGGAGCAGCTGCCGGCCGCAAGATGATCAAGGTGCAGCTCGAGCTGGGCGGCAAGGACCCGGTCTACGTCTGCGACGACGTCGACGTCAACGCGGCCGCCGAAGCGGTCGCCGACGGCGCTTTCTACAATACGGGGCAATCATGCTGCTCGGTCGAGCGCATCTATGTGCACGAGAAGATCCACGATGCGTTCGTCGCAGCGTTCGTGGGCAAGGTCAAGGGTTACAAGATCGGCGATCCGATGGAAGAGTCGACCTATATCGGCGCGATCACGCGCCGGCCGCAGCTAACTGTGCTGGCGCGCCAGGTCGCGGACGCGAAGAAGAAGGGCGCGAAGCTCCTGACCGGAGGCCGCGCGATCAAGCGCAGAGGCAACTGGTTCGAGCCGACCGTGTTCGCCAACGTCGATCACCGGATGGCATTGATGCGCGACGAGAGCTTCGGACCGATTATCGGTATACAGAAAGTGAACGACGATGCGGAAGCCGTGCGTTTGATGAACGATACTGAATTCGGACTGACGGCCGGCGTTTACACGCCCGACGAGAAACGCGCGCGCAAGCTCCTCGCGCAGGTGCACGCCGGGTCGGCATACTGGAACTGCTGCGATCGCGTGAGTCCGCGCTTGCCCTGGTCTGGCGTTGGGCATTCCGGCATCGGCCTCACGCTGTCCACTTACGGAATCCAAACCTTTACTCGACCGAAGGCGTGGCATTTGCGGAGCGCGTGAGGGAGCGCGAGAATGGCTCTCCTTGAAGATATCCACAGCCATGGCATTAGGTCACACTAATTTGAACTCAAGGGTTGATTCGACGGGATTTCCTGGCCTCGCACATCAACAAAATCCACGACTGACGCGTTACTTTGCGTCGTTTAGGATGCCTAGTTTGAGTTAGGCACCACCATGTGTTCGCTAACGATCAGCGACGCCGCCTACTCCAGGATTCAGCGCGAGCTTGCCGGTTCGTCGATCGAATCTCCAATCATTAGCCTCGTGCACTCGGCGGGGGCGACGTTACCCCCTCGCAAGATGCTGCGCGCTATCGATCCTGGCGCGAGCGATAGCAATCTCCACGATCTCGCGTTGGAGCGTGATGGCGCAGACTCCGCGTCGCAGCGGTGGAATCTGATTCCCGGCGTATATTCGCGCGAAGATTTTCCGATCGAATCCCGCGTAGAAATACACGGCATCTGGTTCTCGTTCTCGCCCAAATGGCAGCAACTCATGAAGGGTTGGCTGCTCGACGCCGTTGGCGACAATCTCGTGCTGAAGGACGCAGCAGGAAAGGTTATCCTTCCGATGAATCCTAAGGCAGCAGGTGGTGCCTAACCACTCGCTCAAGCGGACCGCGCGCTGGCGCGCCGTCCGCTCGCGGCCGCTTAGCTTGGTTCGTTAGGGCGCGTTCATGGCTGCCGCGAGATTCCCGTGGTACTGGCGCGAAGACGTGCATCACGTCTGGGAGATCCTCCGCCGTCGTGGCCTCACCTACTTTCTCGTTGTACGCGGTGCGCTCCGGTGGGGCGGATTCATGTTCATATTCACGGTGCTCATGACTCTGCTTGGAATTTTTCAACGTGATCTCTTCCCGAGCGCGCTGCTCCGGATGGCTTTCATTTGTGTGCTAGGTGGCGTCGCTTGGGGTGCTGTCACGTGGTGCTTCAATGAGTGGCTCTATAGAAGGCATGACTCCAGCGCGCCCTAACCTCTCGCTCAAGCGGACCGCTCGCAGGCGGCGCTGACGCGCCGTCCGCTCGCGGCCGCTTAGCTTGGTTCGTTAGACGGCATTTTGCGCATCGCAACGAGGTCCGGAACCGGCCAGCAGCGGTCATCTACTTGCGAGGACTAGCCCAGCCAGCGAATGTGGTACGGTTGAGCTGTATTCACGACGAAATGCTTAGAGATGGATCGACGCGAGTTCATCGGCGCTGTGGCGACAGGGATGATTGCTGCGCCGCTGGCCGCAAGCGCGCAAACCACGACAACCATCCGACGCATCGGCGTTTTATCATCTGACGTGCCGCTGAGTCAGGCCGAGCTCCAGCAGGAATACGCGCCTTTGCGCGCATTGGGCTGGGTGGTGGGCCAAAATCTGCTCGTCGAACGACGCTACGCCTACCGCAGAGTCGAGCGTCTGCGGCCCCTAGCCGAGGAGCTCGTTCGGCTCAAGGTGGAGATCATCGTGACGGACGGCACGACCGCCACGCTGGCGGCCAAGAACGCGACGACCACCATACCCATCATCATGCATGCCGTAGGCGACCCGGTCCGCAGCGGTCTCGTTGCAAGCCTGGCCCGACCGGGCGGCAATATCACCGGGATTTCCATTGTTGCCCCAGAACTCGACGGCAAGCGTCTGTCCCTGTTGCACGAATTGTTGCCGGGCATGCAACGCGTCGGCGTGCTGGAACTCTCGACCAATCCGTATTATCGCGACGCGCGCAAAGAGTTCGAGCAGACGTGCCGGTCGCTTGGCCTGCAGCCGATCATTATCGAAGTCGCCGCAGCGGTAGACCTGGAAAATGCGATCGCGGAGCTGGCTCGCCGCCGAGCGCAGGCGCTATTTGTGCACCCCGATGACCTGTTCTACTACAATCGGGTTCCGATTATGAGCGCGGCGTTGAAGTACGCGCTACCGACCCTCTCCATGGCAAAAGAGTGGCTCGAGGCTGGTGCCTTAGTCACTTATGCTGCCAGCGATGCGGAGATCGACCGACGCTACGCCGCATTTGTCGACAGAGTTCTCCGCGGTGCAAAGCCCGCCGATCTTCCGATCGAGCAGCCGACAAAGTTCGAGCTTGGGATCAATCTGAAGACCGCGAGGGCACTCGGAATTACAGTCCCGCAGACGCTATTGCTGCGCGCGGACGAGGTGATTCAGTGATTGAACATTTTCCGGCGACTTCCAGCTGTTCAACTTCATGTCTAAACCGCGTTACGCATCAGGAGTTCACCAGGTCCTGATAGTCGGCGCAGGTGTCTCAGGGGTTGTACTCGCGACCGCGCTGACAAACGCTGGGCTTCATGTTGACATCGTCGAGATTCATTCCCGGTGGGACGTACTTGGTGTCGGAATTTCACTTCAGGCCCCTGCCTTAAGAGCCCTGAAATCGATCGGTTTGCTTGATCGCTGCGTCGAAAGCGGCTTTGGTTATTCCCAGGTCTTCAACTGCGATCGAGACGGCAACATCGAAGGTATCATCGACCTTCCACGCCTCAGCGGGCCCCAGTATCCCGCGTGTGTGGGCATGATGCGGCCCGTTCTCCAACAGATACTGGCAGACGCCATGTCTGCGGCAGGCGGCCGCGTCCGGTTTGGCGTCACAGTAAGAACATTGAAGCAAACGCCAACCAACGTCGAAGTCAACTTCACCGATGGCACGAGCGGCGTTTACGATCTGGTTGTCGGAGCAGACGGCGCTAGGTCGAAGGTGCGCGAAGCGATCTTCGGGGTGGAGGTCAAGCCGATCTACACTGAGCAAGCGGTGTGGCGGGCGATGGTGCCTCGCCCGGCACATGTTAGTGCGCGCCACTCGTACTATGACGGGCCTCGCCACGCCGGGTTCAATCCCGTCTCCACCGAGGAGATGTACATCTATCTGGTCCAGACCGTTGTTGGTGATCCGCGACTGGAACCGGAACGCTGGCCTGCGGTAATGCGGGAACTCCTCGCGAATTTCGGCGGCCACATCGGCGAAGTACGCGAACAAATCGTCGATCCCGCGCGGATTGTTTATCGCCCGATAGTTTCGCTGCTTCTGCCGGCGCCGTGGCATCGGGGGCACGTGATCCTCCTCGGAGATGCTGCGCATACACCGACACCACAACTTGCGAGCGGCGCTACCATCGCGATTGAGGACTCCATCGTCCTCGCCGAGCTCATCGAGGCCAACCTGCCGCTCGCCGACGTTTTCGAGAGGTTCATGACGCGGCGCTACGAACGTTGCCGAATGGTCGTAGAAAATTCGCGTCGGTTGAGCGAATGCGAAAGATCACCGAGTGCTGACGATGTGGATCCAACGGCACTTGCTGCTGCCACAATGAAGGCCCTTGCGGCACCAATCTAACCATGCGCTCAGCGCATTGGCCGATCAATCGTCATTCGTGTGATTGACTTGATGAGGCCTAGCCTCTCGCGCAAGCGGACGTAGCTTGGTTCGTTAGGCTTCGCATGCTCGGCCTCTTGACATCACCCGTCTGCCCAATGGGACACGGCAAGCTTCGCGGTTACACCATTGGCTCTCGCCTGATCGTCGAGGCTCTGCTGATCGCTTTCCTGGTTGCGATTTATTTCGCGGCGTCGCTTCTTAACTTCGGCCCGTCCACTACAGTCGCTGTTGTGGCTCTCCTTGTAGTAGTGCTTGCTGCCATTGCGTTCTTGGACTTTTCTGTATTGAAATATCGCTGCTCGACGTGCGGGCAGACATTTACCCGCCGAGAGCTTAGCAGCCGCCATTTGCCGTAGCGCGACGATCGCCGGAAACGATCGCAGCGTCGCGGCACTTAGTCGGTTGCGGGCGCGAGGAGCGCGAGAGGCAGCGTCGAAAGGGTCAGCGAGGCACCGAGCGCGTCGGTTTCGAGAGAGCTGATTCGTCTGCCGCCGAGCGCGTCCCGCCATTCACGTTTCCCTGGCAGATCCGCCAGCCCGACGCGCGTATCACCCCAAACGTCTTCGCCAATCGGCACGAGCGTTTCGCCGCGCATCAGCGTACAAGCGAGGCGAGGCGCGATCGCGATCACGCAATCGCCACCGAGCACCCGCGCGAACGCGCACAGGTGATCCGCGCGCTCGCCTGAAACGGCGAGCGGAACGTAGGCACCGTCGCGAAAGAGCGCTTCGCGCTCGCGACGCAGCGCAAGCGCGCGCCAGATGACGAACTGCTTGATGCGCCCGTCTCCCATGTGGGCGAGAAGGTTGCGCGCGAATGCAGTGAGCGCGCCCTCTGATGCTGCTGCGGATTGCATCGAGCGCAGCGATTCCTGATTCGCTGCATGATCGACTGCACGGCGATTGTCCGGGTCGACGAGGCTCAGGTTCCAACGCTCGCAGCCCTGGTAGATATCGGGCACGCCCGGTGACGCCAGCTTGAGCAGGGTCTGCGACAGGCTGTTCAGCACACCGAACCACGCCACGCGCCGCTGGAACGGCACGAAATCCTCCATGAAGCGATGGTTGCCAGGCGGCGTGAGGAGCTTGCGAACGAACGCGGTGAGCGCCGCTTCGTAGTCTTCGTGTGGACTTAGCCAGGAGCTGGCCGACTTCGCTTCGCGCACGACCTTCAGCAGGTAGCGTTCGATGCGTTCGCGGAAGTCTGTGAGTTCGCCCGCCTCCGGCTCTCCGCCGGGCCATGCGCCGACAATCGTCTGATAGAGCAGGTATTCATCGTTTCGCGACGGCGCCTCAATCGCTTCGAGCTTGCGTCGCAGCGGCCGATTGATCCGCCGCCAGCGCGAGATGTGCAGGCGCCATTCCGCAGGCAGCTCGGAGAGCACGTCGATGCGCGCGCGGACGTCCTCGCTGCGCTTGCTGTCGTGCGTCGAGGTGTCGAGCATCGCGTTCGGCCGCGACTTCGCGCGCTCTGCATTCGCGCGATGGAATTCCGCAACCGAGATGCCAAAGCGCCGTGGATCGCCTCCGACTTCGTTGAGCGAGCAGAGCCGGTTGTAGCGGTAGAACGTCGTGTCTTCGAGGCCTTTGGCCATCACCGGAGCCGAGAACTGCTGGAAGCGCTGCGCGAGCTCGACGATCTCGGCCCGTTGCTCGGGCGGCCGGCTTTGCGCGAGATCGGTGGTCAGTACATCGCGCACGAAATCGAACACGGTCCGCTCCGACGCAACCGAGCGCCGCTTGGCCGCCCGCACCGCGCGATCGATGATGCGCCGATCCTGATCAGAGACGCCTTCGCCGGTGACGTACGTGCGATACGTTGGGAACGAAGCGACGATCTCCGCCAACGCGGCTCGCTGGCTCGCGTAGGTGAAATCGCAGGTGGTGCGGTCCGCCTGCGCGATGCGCGAGATGCGAGTCGCCAGCGCGGAGAGCTCGCTCGCGACGGCCACACCCATGATCAGGCGCTTCGAGCGGTAGACGACCTCGTCGTAATCGAGGTGCTCGCGCAGGAATGCGAAGTACGTGTGCGTGAGCTTGGCCTCCGCGCGTGGATCGACGAAGAGACCGTTGACGAGATCGGCGAACTCGTAGCCGGTCGTGCCGGCGATCGGCCAGGATTCTGGGAGGCACTCGCCCGGCGCGAGGATCTTTTCGATGACGAGGTAGAGCCGCCGCTCAGCTCCTTGCTGCAGCCGCGCGAAATACTGCCCCGGATCGTACAAGCCATCGGCATGATCGACGCGCACCCCGGTTACCTGGCCCGAGCCGATCAGCTCGAAGAGCAGACTGTGCGTTTCGTCGAACACCGCCGGATCCTCCATCCGTACTGCGGCGAGCTCGTTGACGTCGACGAAACGCCGGTAGTTGATGTCGTCGGCGGCCATGCGCCACGAGGCGATGCGGTACGCCTGCGCGGCGATCAAGGCGTGCAGCGCGTCGAAGCTCGCGGCATCGCCGGCGCGGCCGTTCAATTGCCGCACTTCCTCGTCGAGCCCGTTTCGTGCCGTCGCCGAGCGCGCGCAAAGCTCGGCGAGCCGGCGCTTGGTCTCGGTGTGGTCGCTGCGTCGCAGCTCGGGCGCGTGATTCGTCGCCACCGGTGGGGCGCCGAAAGAGACGCTCAAGCTGTCGATCTCATCTGCGACCGCCGCATCGCTTCCGCGCAGGCGCTCGGCGACCGGCGCGAGGATCTGCGCATAGGTCTGCGGATTGAGAGGGAAATGCTGTTCGAAGTACCGCAGCGCGAAGCTGCCGTGCCCGGCCTCGAAAGCGAGCGCGATCTCGCCGCGGGCGAGGACGCTCCCATACGGATCGCCGAGCACCGGCAGGAGAAGCTTGCCGCCGAGCTCGTCGGGCGTGCGGTCCCAGTCGATGTCGAAGAAGTGCGCGTACCCGGACGCGCGCCCGTTCTCGAGCACGTCGAGCCAGCGCTCGTTGTCGGTGCCGAGCACCCCCATGTGGTTGGGCACGATGTCGACCACCTGTCCCATGCCGTGCTGTCGCAGCGCGGCGCAAAGGCGATCGAAGTCAGCGCGATCGCCGATCTCGGGATTGAGCGCGTTGTGATCGATGATGTCGTAGCCGTGCGAGCTGCCGGGGCGCGCCTTGAAGTACGGCGAGAGATAAACATGGCTCACGCCGAGCGCGGCGAGATACGGCACCAGCTCGGTCGCTTGCGCAAAGGTGAAGCCGCGATGGAGCTGCAGGCGATAGGTCGCCCGCGGCACGTCGGCGCTCACGGCGCGATCAGGGTGTTTTCATTTCGGACGGAGCTGCGCTTGGCCCGGGACGCTCGGCGCGTATCGCTTCGGCGACCCAGCGCACTGCCGCGTCCTCGGGCCAGTCCTCGAGATCGCGGTCGAGCTTGCGCCGCCAGTTCGGCAGCTCGTCCACCGTTCCCGGTAGATTCACCTGCTCGCGCTGCCCGAAAACGTCTTCCATAGCCACCAGCAGGATCTTCGAGGGCGTGCGCGCGAGGAAGCGCATGATCGCGAGCCCCAGCTCCGGCGACCATTCGCCGTGCGCGGCGTGATACGGATCGATGCCCTGCGGCAGCAAGCCTTCGTGCTGCAGCACCTGCAATAGCTTCCGGCGTTGCCCGGTGCGCTCGACGTTCTGCGCGTAGCGATGCTCGGGCTGCGGGACTGCGTACAGCGATTCGCGCGCGTCGATGTCCGCGCCGACCCAGAAGCCCTTGAGCGTAGCGAGGTCGTGCGTGCCCACCGACACCACCGCATCGCGCGGATATGCGCTCGGCGGCCTGAATTCACCGTTCGCATCGTGCTCGAAGTACAACGGCCGCGACGAGAGCGAGCCGATGCGCGCGAGACCCGCGCGCGCTTCGTCGGGCACCGTGCCGAGGTCCTCGCCGATCACCACACAGCCATTGCGCTGGCTCTCGAGTGCGAGAATGCCCAGGAGATCGTCAAACGGATAGCGCACGTACGCGCCCGCATCGGCGGATGCGCCCGCGGGCACCCAGTAGAGGCGCAGCAAACCCATCACGTGATCGATGCGCAACGCGCCGGAAGCGCGCATGTTCCGGCGCAGCGTAGCGATGAAGGGTTCGTACGCGGCTTCGCGCAGTCGCGACGGGATCAGCGGCGGCAGTCCCCAGTTCTGGCCCGCCGTGTTGTAAAGATCGGGCGGCGCGCCGACCGCGGCTGCGGTCGCGTAGAGCGACGGATCGGACCAGCACTCCGAGCCGCCGGGATTGATGCCGATCGCGAGATCACCGGCGATGCCGATGCGTAGCCCCGAGGCCTTAGCGCGCTCGGCAACGAGGTCGAGCTGCATGTCGAACTGCCATTGCAGCCAGGCGTGAAACTCGACGCGCTCCTTGTTCGCTTCTGCGAAAGCGGCAACCTCGCGACTGTTGACGTCGCCAAGCCCCGCCCGCCACTGGCGCCAGTCTCCCGCACCGGCTACGCCGTCGCCGTAGAGCTTCCACGAGATGGCTTCGAACAGCGCGTGCTTGCGCAGCGCTTCGCCGCCGCTGGCGAGATACGCGTCAAACTCGCGATCGCGCTTGTCGCCGCTTCCGCGATGCGCTTTGCGGAAGTGCTGATAGAGCAGCTCCAGCACGTAGCGCTTGCCAGCGGAAGTGATGCGATATCCGACCAGCTCGCCTTCGCGCATCCAGCGCAGCTTGTTCTGCGTGTCGCCGCTCGAAATTATGCGCCGCGCCGGCGGGCAGTCCTCGAACTCGGGCACGGCTTCGACGTCGATGTAGAGTGGATTGCCGAAGAGGCGGCTCGATGGATTGTATGGGCTCGCGTGCTGCGGCGCGACCGAGGAAAGTGCGTGCAGCGGATTGAGCGCGACGACGTCCGCGCCCGAATTCCCCGCGAACTCGACGATGTGCGCGAGATCGGTGAAATCGCCGATGCCCCAGTTGTGGCGCGAGCGCACGCTGTAGAGCTGCACCGCTGGTCCCCACACGCGGCCGTTGCTGGCGAAGACCTCGGGCTCGTAGCAGCGCGGGGGCGCGATCACGAGTGACATCGCAGCCGTCTGGTCGCCGGCTTCCAGCTCGAGACGGTGATAGCCGAAGCCGACAGCGGTCGCGTTCGGCGGCAGATCGAAGCGCGCGCGCACATAGTCGACGCCTTCGACCGCGTGCTCGTCGACCGGAGTCAGCTCGGAAGGCGCCACGCCTCCGGCAAAGGACTCGCCGCGCTCGGAGGTGAGCGTCCAGCGCAAGGCATGCGAGGCAAGCGCCTTGGGCAGAGTCGCCTCGATCGGCCACCGGGCGTCGGTGACGCTTTGCACGCGCACCGGCGGGAGCAGACGCTTCCATTCGCCGCTGTCGAGCGCAGCGAGCGCTGATTCGACGTCGGCATCGGTCTGCACACTGATGCGCATCGCGGCGAGCAGCGCGCGCTGCGTGGCCGGCGCGGTGTGGTGCTCGCTGCCGTGAACGTCGAAATAGGCGGGCAGGATGCCGGTGGCAGCGGCGAGGCGGCTCAGGCTATTGTGCGCGGTAGTAGATACGTCATTCATGGGATCGTCAGGTACCACTGGGCGGACCAGGCCGGAAGCGCGGGCGAATCCGGCGCCGTGGGAGTTGCGAAAAGGAGTCGTCCGATCGCGGGCTTGCGCATGAAAGCATCGCGGCCACCTACATTCGCCAATAACGTCAAGCGCGCTCCGCCGGTGCACAACCAATCGACAGTAAAGGCGTCCCCGAGCATTTGCGAGCGGGCCAGCCCGCCCGTCATCCTGGGCAGCAGAGGCACGATCTCGCGGCGGCGGACGTCGAGCAGCTCGCGGTGGAAATCGAGCCATTCGGCGTGCTCCGCTTCATTCAGCTCGACCCAGTTGAGACGCGAGCGCGCGAAAGTCGCGGCGTCGCCCGGGTCGGGAATATTTTCACGCGCAGCCGCGTCGGCGTACTGCGCGAAGCCGGCAAATTCGGCGCGCCTGCCTTCAGCGACCGCGCGCGCGAGCACGGGCTCGAAGTCGCAGAAGAACTGGAACGGCGTGCTTGCCGCGAACTCCTGCCCCATGAAGAGCAGCGGCGGTTGCGGCGCGAGCAGGAAGATCGCGCTGAGGCAGCGCACCGCCTCGCGCGGCGCCAGCATCGTGATGCGTTCGCCCTGCGCGCGATTGCCGATCTGGTCGTGGTTCTGCAGGAAGCCGACGAAAGCAGTCGGCGGCAGCGTAGCGCTCGGCTCGCCGCGGCGGCGGCCGTCGCGGAACGCCGATGTCTCGCCTTGATAGTCGAAACCCTCCGCGAGGCAACGTGCGAGATGCGCGGCCGGATGCGGCACATAGTCGGCGTAGTAGCCGTCGGTCTCGCCGGTGGCTAGCACGTGCATGGCGTGATGGACGTCGTCGTTCCACTGGGCACGAAAGCCTGCGGCCTTCGCGGGATGCAGATAGCGCGCGGCGTTGTCGTCGTTCTCCAGCACGAGGTGGATCTCGCGCTCCCGCCCCGGGCCCGCGTGCACGGCGGCGGCGATCTCCTCGAGGATGTTCGGGCGCGACTCGTCGCGGATCGCGTGCACCGCGTCGTAGCGCAGGCCGTCGAAGCGATACTCCTCGAGCCAGTAGAGCGTGTTGTGAATGTAGAAATCGCGCACCGTGCGGCTCGACTCGCCGTCGAAATTGATCGCCTGGCCCCAGAGCGTGCGATGCTTCGCGCTGAAAAACGCCTTCGCATAGGCGTTGAGATAGTTCCCTTCCGGGCCGAAGTGGTTGTACACGACGTCGAGGAAAACCATCAGGCCCTGTTGGTGCGCGGCTTGCACCAGCGCCTTCAGGTCGTCGGGCGTGCCGTAGCGTGCATCGGGCGCGAAGAGCAGCGCGCCGTCGTAACCCCAGTTGCGCCTTCCCGGAAAATCGGCGATCGGCATCAGCTCGATCGCGGTGACGCCGAGCGCGGCTAGATGCGGTAGCCGATCGATCGCGGCGCGGAACGTGCCCTCGGGCGTGAAGGCGCCGACGTGCAGCTCGTAGATCACGGCTTCATGCCACGGGCGTCCGCGCCAGTGGTCTTCCCAATCGAAGGCGTGCGGATCCACGACCTCGCTCGCGCCGTGCACGTCGTCCGGGTTGGCGCGCGAGGCGGGATCGGGAACGGTGATGCCGCCATCGACGCGATAGCGATAGCGGTTGCCGGCTCTCGCGCGCTTTGTCGTCAGCTCGTGAAAGCCGTCGGATCCGATCGACAAGGGAAGCGTTTCCGGATCGTCACGCGGCGAAGCCTGCAGCAGCAGCTCAACGCGAATCGCTGTCGGTGCCCACAGGCGGAAGCGCACGGCGCCGTCGTCGCGAACTTCGGCGCCGAAGGGCATGGCGTGCGCAAAGCTGTGCTTGAGCTCTTGTTGGCCGCGCTGCCGCCTCTCCCCCGCCGCGGGGCCGAGCGGAGATGGATGCGCAGCGCCGACGCGTGTCTCGCCGAGATTCATTGCGATCGGGGTTGAAGCAACCATACGAACGACCGCCCCTGCAGCGGATACACGTCGCCCGACGCGAAGCTTGCCTCCGGCGCCATGCCCGACTCGTGCTGCGTGTCGAGCACAGCCTGCCATCGCCCGCCGTCGGCCGCAGCCGGCAGCGTGAAAGGGACCGGCTCGTGATGCGCGTTCATCAATATCAGCAGATCGTCGTCGGTGAGCGCGCGCCCGCGCTCGTCTTGCTCGTCGATCGCGCGGCCTGCAAGAAGCATCCCGAGACTGCGCGCGAACGACTGGCCCCATTCCTGATCGGACATCTCATCCCCATCGGGGTTCAGCCATACGATGTCCTTGATCTGGGGCCCGACGATGCTTCGTCCCTGGAAGAAGCTGCGCCGGCGCAGGACCGGATGATCGCGCCGCAGCTCCGCCAGCTTGCGCACGAAGGCGATCAGGCGCTCGTTCTTGTCGCGCAGACTCCAGTCGAGCCAGGAGATTTCGTTGTCCTGACAATAGGCGTTGTTGTTGCCGCGCTGCGTGCGGCCCATCTCGTCGCCGGCGACCAGCATCGGCACGCCTTGCGAGACGAACAGCGTTGCGAGGAAGTTGTGCTTCTGGCGCGCGCGCAGCGCGACGATGGCAGCATCGTCGGTCGGGCCCTCGACGCCGCAGTTCCAGCTCCGGTTGTAGCTCTCGCCGTCGCGGTTGTCCTCGCCGTTGGCTTCGTTGTGCTTCTCGTTGTAGCTGACGAGGTCCTCGAGCGTGAAGCCGTCGTGCGCGGTGATGAAGTTGATGCTCGCGTAGGGCCGCCGGCCGCTGCGCGCGTAGAGATCGCTCGATCCGGTAAGCCTGTAAGCCAGCTCTCCGATCAATCCGCCCTCGCCTTTCCAGTACGAGCGCACGACGTCGCGATACTTGCCGTTCCATTCGGTCCAGCCCACCGGAAAGTTCCCGACTTGATAGCCGCCCTCGCCCAGGTCCCAGGGCTCGGCGATCAGCTTCACCTGCGAGAGCACCGGGTCCTGATGGATGATGTCGAAGAACGCGGCGAGCCGGTTGCACTCGTGCAGCTCGCGCGCAAGCGCCGCGGCCAGGTCGAAGCGGAAGCCGTCGACGTGCATCTCCAGCGCCCAGTACCGCAGGCTGTCCATGATCAGCTGCAGCACGCGCGGATGCATCATGTTGAGCGTGTTGCCGGTGCCGGTGAAATCCATGTACTCGCGCGGATCGTCGGGCATCAGCCGGTAGTACGCCGCGTTGTCGATCCCGCGAAACGAGAGCGTCGGCCCGAGCCGCCCGCCCTCGGCGGTGTGGTTGTAAACGACGTCGAGAATGACTTCGATCCCCGCCGAGTGCAGCGTCTTCACCATGGTCTTGAACTCGGCCAGCCCGCCATTGCTGCTGGAGTAGCGCGCTTCGGGCGCGAAGTAGCCGATGGTGTTGTACCCCCAGTAATTGACGAGACCCTTCTGCACCAGCTGATGGTCGTCGATGAAGGCGTGCACCGGCATCAGCTCGACCGCCGTCACCCCGAGACGGCGCAGATGGTCCAGCACGGGCGGAGTCGCCAGCGCGGCGTACTTGCCGCGCAAGCGCTGCGGCACGTCGGGATGCAGCGCCGTGAATCCCTTGACGTGCAGCTCGTAGATCAGCGTGTCGTTCCACGGCGTCGCCGGGCGGCGATCCTCACCCCAGGTGAACGCCGGATCGACGACCTCGCACTTGGGCATGCCGAAGGCGTTGTCGCGCTCGTCCATGGCGAGATCTTCGCGCTTGCCGCCGACGCGATAGCCGAAATGACAGTCGCTCCAGCGCAGATTGCCGACGATCGCTTTGGCGTATGGATCGAGCAGCAGCTTCTTCGGGTTGAAGCGAAGCCCTTTCGCCGGATCGTAGGGACCGTAAACCCGGTAGCCGTAGCGCAATCCGGGCCTGGCGTCGGGCAGATAGCAATGCCAGACCTGATCGGTCTGCTCGGGCAGCTTGACGCGCTCGATCTCGCGCCGGCCCTTGGGATCGAACACGCACAGCTCCACGCCCTCGGCCTGCTCCGAGAAGAGCGCGAAGTTGACGCCCTGGCCGTCCCATGTCGCGCCCAGCGGGTACGGGCGGCCGGGCCAGGCCACGAGGCTCACAGGACGGACTTGGTTTGAGCGGGGGAGCGCGGCTCTTGCTGATCCGGCGGCTTCGACCAGCGCTCGATCAAATCGGCGGCGCGCTTCTGGCCGCCCAGCCCGAAGGCGAGCGCGAGGCCCAGCGCAATGGCGGCGAGGATGATCAGGAACGCCTGCCGGATGATGTCGCCAAGATTCATCTGATCGAGCGCAATCATGATCACGAACACCATGATCGCGTACAGCACAAGCCGGCCGAGCAAGGCGGCTTCCCCGGCGCGCGTGTCGGTGAGATGCTTGGTGAGCGCGGCGGAGACGAAGCGCGCGAAGTACGCGCCGAACACGATGATGACGACGGCGAACATCACCTTGGGCACGAACAGCAAGACTTTGCCGATGACGTCGGTGACGTGCGCGAGGTCGAGGCTGTTCGAGGCGATCAGCAGCGCGGCGATGATCACCAGCCAGTAGGTGAGGCTGCCGAGCACGCGCACGGTGTCGATGTCGGCACCGCCCTGCTTGAGGAAGGCGTCGACCCCCGCCTTCTCGGTCACGACGTTGAAGTTGATCGCGCGCAGCGCCTTCACGATGGCGAAGCGCGCCGCTTTCGCGAGCAGCCAGCCGACGACGACGATGACGATGGCGAGCACGAGCCGCGGCAGGAAGACCCCGATCTGGTGCAGCGACTCCCGGGTCGATTCGAGCAGCATGTTGACGTCCATGTTCTTCTCCTTCTTGTTCAGGCCGGACGCGCCAGCGCGGCGAGCAGACCACTCACCGGGATGCGGACCCAGTCAGGTCGATTGTCGACTTCGTATTTGAGCTCGTAGATCGCCTTTTCGAGCATGAACAGCTCAAGCAGCCCCTTCGCCTGCGTACGTGGGCTCGCTAGGCCCCCGGCGCGCGCACCTTCCTCGTAGCCATCGAGAAAGGCGCCGGTGGCGTGCTGCTGCCACTGCCCGCCCGCGGGCTCGACCGCCTCCTTCGCATCCGGGCGCACGGCGACGAACTTGAACAGCGCCGCGTGCATTGCGTAGTCGAAGGAGCGAAGCATTCCCGCGACGTCCTTGAGCGGCGAATGCTTCTGCGCCCTCTCCGCCATCGTGCGCGAAGGCTCGCCTTCGAAGTCGGTGATGACGAAATCGTTCTGTACGAGCAGCACCTGCCCGAGATGGTAGTCGCCGTGCACGCGCGTCTTGCTTCCTCCGGCCCGCTGCTTGGCACGCTCCGCGATGCGAACGAGCAGCCGTTCGCGCTCGGAGAGCAAGCGATCGGCGTCGCCGCGCACGGCTTCGGGCAGCGTATCGCGCCGCCGCGCGAGGCGATCGAGGACTTCCGCCGCATCCGCGCGCACTCGCTCGGCGAGCGCGGCAACGTCGGCATCTGTGAGCGGGACCGGTTCGAAAGCCGGAAGTCCGGCGCTGCGCGCAAATGCCGCGTGCAGCTCGCCGGTGCGCAGCCCAAGCGTTCTGATGAGCGCGTTGTAACCGCCGTGCACGTCGGGCCCGGTCGCGCTCGCCGCCTGCCGCGATGCGTCCTCGAAGAAGCGATCGAGGTAGTTGAGCGTGTAGTCCCAGGCGCTGCCCTGGTTGTAGACATACTGCTGGATCAGCGCGAGCGTGGCGGTGCGCCCATCCTCCGCGACGTACTCCACGCTGCCCGCCACCGGAACGCAGTTCGCGAACTTCACGACGTCGGTGAGGTAGCGTCCTATCTCGGCTTCCGGATTCACCCCCGGCTGCAGGCGGCGGTAGGCCTTGACGAAGATCTTGTCGCCGAGCGAGACGATGCTGTTGCTGCTCTGCGCGCTGGGCAGCGTCGCCGCGAGCGTGGCAAGCTCCGCTCCCACGATCTGCGGGTATGCGCTCGTCGGCTTGAACTGCAGATTTCCGCGCGCCGATTTCAATTGATTGCTCTCGCCGACCGCGGCCACCAGCGCGCGCACGAAGTGCTCGTCGCCCATCGCGTCCGCGAGCACGCCGACCTGCGCCTGCTGCCGTGCCTTGGCGATGGTGAAGTTGTCGAGGACGTTCACGAGAGCCTCGTCCTTGTCTTCCCAGGCGAGCGTGAGCGGCAGGAAATAGGTCTGCGCGTCTCCGCGGGAGGGCTCCACCCGCGCGAGCGTCACCAGCCACGAGCGCTCGCCAGGCTTCCATTCGACGTGATCGGCGATCTCGACTCGTCGTATGCTCTCGCTCTTCGCGGCGTACCAGCGGCGTCCGGCGAGGAACTGCGGCAGCATCTCGGCCTCGAGCTGAGTCCGGGCTTGTTCGGAGAGCTTGATGCGCCACGGGACGACACGGTCGCGGAAGAGCGTCGCCCAGCCGTCGAAGAGCACCAGCACCGGTAGCTCGTCGCGCGGCGCCAGCTCCTCGCGCCACGAGGGAGCGTTCTCCGGCGGCGCGAGCCTGAACCACAGGAAGCCGTGACTGGAGAGCGTGAGCAGATAGGGCAGCTCGCCAATCGGTGGAAACGGAGTGCGGCCGATCAGCTCGATAGGAACGCGGCCCTTGTACTTGCTGAGGTCCAGCTCGACCGGTTGCGCTGAGCGTGCGAGGTTCGCCACGCACAGGATGATCTCGTCGTTGTGTTCGCGCACGTACGCGAGGATCTTGCGATTCGCGGGCCTCAAAAAGCGCAGGCTGCCGCGCCCGAACGCCGTGAATCCCTTGCGCACGGCGAGGATGCGGCGATTCCAATTGAGCAGCGACCACGGAGCGCGGGCCTGCGACTCGACGTTCACCGCCTCGTAGCCGTAGATGTTGTCCATGATCGGCTGCAGATAGAGTCGCTGCGGGTCGGCGCGCGAGAAGCCCGCGTTGCGCTCGGGACGCCACTGCATCGGCGTGCGTACGCCGTCACGGTCGCCGAGGTAGATGTTGTCGCCCATCCCGATCTCGTCACCGTAGTAGACGATCGGCGATCCCGGCATCGACAGGAGCAGGCTTGTCATCAGCTTGATGCGCCCGACGTCGTTTTCGAGCAGCGGCGCGAGGCGGCGCCGGATGCCGAGGTTGATGCGCGCGCGCTTCTCCACGGCGTACATGTTGTACATGTAGTCGCGCTCCTTGCTCGTCACCATCTCGAGCGTCAGCTCGTCGTGGTTGCGCAGGAAGATCGCCCACTGGCAGGCGTCCGGAATGTCCGGCGTCTGGTTCATGATCTCGGTGATCGGATGGCGCTCCTCGAGTGCGATCGCCATGTACATGCGCGGCATCAGCGGGAAGTGATACGCCATGTGACACTCGTCGCCGTTGCCGAAATATTCGCGCACGTCCTCCGGCCACTGGTTCGCTTCCGCGAGCAGCAGCACGTTGGGATAGCGCGAATCGATGAGCGCGCGCAGGTTGCGGAGCACCGCGTGGGTCTCGGGCAGGTTCTCGCAGCTCGTGCCCTCGCGCTCGCACAAGTACGGGATCGCGTCGAGGCGGAAGCCATCCACGCCAATGTCGAGCCAGTAGCGCATGACCCTGTAGATCGCCTTCAGCACCTGCGGATTGTCGAAGTTCAGATCGGGCTGATGGCTGAAGAAGCGGTGCCAGTAGTAGGACTGCGCGACCTCGTCCCAGGCCCAGTTCGACCTCTCGGTGTCGGTGAAGATGATGCGCACGCCCTTGTATTTGTCGGGCGTGTCGCTCCATACGTAGTAGTTGCGCTTATTCGACCCCTTCGGAGCGCGGCGCGCGGCCTGGAACCACGGGTGCTGGTCCGAGGTGTGGTTGACGACCAGCTCGGTGATCACGCGCAGCTCGCGTCTATGCGCCTCGCGCACGAAATGCTGGAAATCGGCGCGCGTTCCGTACGAAGGGTGGACGTTGTGATAATCGGCGACGTCGTATCCGTCGTCGCGCAGCGGAGACGGATAGAACGGCAGCAGCCAGATCGTATTGACGCCGAGATCCTTGATGTAGTCGAGCTTCTCGGTGAGGCCCCGGAAGTCTCCCATCCCGTCGTCGTTGGAATCGAAGAACGCCTTGATGTGCAGCTGGTAGATAACCGCGTCCTTGTACCAGAGCGAGTCGCTCCACCACTGAATCTCGGTGGTCGGCTGCGTCAGCGCAGTGGCGAGCTGGTCCATCGAGCGAGAAGGATCAGAGGAAGTAGTCGAAGTCGCGCTCGGTGTGCATCCGCCGGCGGATGCGGAAGATGTGCGCCGGGCAGACCTGCGGATCCAGCTCGACGTAGTTGTGCGCGCCTCGCCAGACGTAGCGCGCGCCGGAGAGAAGATCGTGCGCCTGGAAATTCTCCTCTGGCTCCACGCCCAGCTCGTCGAGCTTCAGCGCCACCCAGCCCGATTGCCGGTGGTGCGGGTCGAGGTTCACGACCGTGAGCACTGCGCCGGAGCGATCCTCTTCCGCCTTGCTGTAGCAAATCAGCTGATCGTTGTCGACGCCGTGGAAGCGCAGGTTCCAGTCGAAATGCAGCGCACGGTTGTCGCGGCGCACCGCGTTGACGCGAGCGATGAAGTCGCGCAGCGAATCGGGCCGGTCGAGATCGCGATGCTTGATCTCGTACTTGTCCGAATCGAGATACTCCTCACTGCCCGGTTGTCGCGGCAGCTTCTCGGTGAGCTCGAACGCCGGCCCGTAGATGCCGTAGCAGGCGGAGAGCGTCGCGGCCAGCACCAGACGCGTCATGAACGCAGGTCGGCCGCCGAACTGCAGGTACTCGGTGAGGATGTCGGGCGTGTTGGGCCACGTCGACGGACGAAAATATTCGCGCGACTCGCTCGCGGAAAGCTCGGTGAAGTACTCGGTCAGCTCCGCCTTGGTGTTGCGCCACGGGAAATAGGTGTACGACTGCGAGTAGCCGAGCTTCGCCAGGCGGTGCATCACCCGCGGCCGCGTGAACGCTTCGGAGAGGAAAATCACTTCCGAATGGTCGCGCTTCACCTCCGCGATCACCCACTCCCACAGCGCGAAGGGCTTGGTGTGCGGGTTATCGACGCGGAACACGACCACACCCTGCTCGATCCAGTATTCGAAGATGCTGCGGACTTCCTCCCACAGCGCGCGCCAGCCGGGCGTGTCGAAGTTGAACGGATAAATGTCCTCGTACTTCTTCGGCGGATTCTCGGCGTACTGCACGCTGCCGTCGGGACGGCGCTTGAACCATTCCGGATGCGCCTTGACGTAGGGATGATCGGGCGCGCACTGCAGAGCGATGTCGAGCGCGACTGCGATGCCGAGCTTGCGCGCCCTCGCGACGAGGCGCTTGAAGTCGCGCAAGCTTCCAAGGTCGGGATGGATCGCCTTGTGCCCGCCCTCCTTCGCTCCGATCGCCCATGGGCTCCCCGGATCGTTGGCGCCGGCGACGAGCGCGTTGTTTCTTCCCTTCCGCTTCACCCGGCCGATCGGATGAATCGGCGGCAGGTACAGAATGTCGAAGCCCATCGCGGAGAGACGTGGAAGCTGCGCTTCGCAGTCGGCGAAGGTCCCATGTCGCTTCTGATCCTTCGCGGTCGACCGCGGGAAAAGCTCGTACCAGGCGCTGTAGCGTGCGCGCTCGGGCTCGACGACGACCGCGAGCGGCGGCTCGAAGACCGTCTCGCGCTCGCGATCCGGATGCGCATTCATGAGCGCGAGCAATTCCTCGCCGAGCGCCAACTCGTGTCGGGCGGACAGCGCCGTGCCGCCGACGAGCGCCTTCGCCATCGCGCGCAGCAGTGTCGCGTCGCGACCCGACGCGCGCCTCGCCGCCGCGTCGACGAGCGCGGCGCCGGTGCGCAGCGCGAGCGCTATGTCCTTATCGTCGTCGACCTTGCGCCGCGTGAAGTCGTGCCGCCAGGAGAGGAAGGCATCGATCCACGCGGCGAGCGCATATTCGTAGCGGCCTAGCTCAGTGACGGTGAATTCGCCGCGCCAGCGATCGTTGCCGAGTGCCGCCATGCGCGCCTCGGTCCAGGCGCGAGCACCGGCGCGGCGATAACGCAGCACGCAGGCGAGCTGATCGTGGCCGTCGGCGAAGGCGTCCGCTTCGACCACGACCTTCTCTCCGGGCGTGCGCTTGATCGCGAATCTTCCACCGTCGACCTGCGGCTTGACGCTCTCGATCACCACGCGCCGCAGAGCGCTGAGGGCGTCCGGCGCCGCCGCACCGCGCTTCGAGGCGCGCACGATGCGCTTCGGCGAGCTTTGCTCGTCGTTTGCGGTCGGCACCTCGCGCTGCGCCGGATCGCGGGCCATCAGTTGACCGTCAGGTTGGCTTGAACACGACGATGCCTAGCGGCGGCAACGTCACGTTGATCGAATGAAAGCGTCCATGCGAAGCGATCGGGGCGGCGTCCATTCCGCCGAGATTGCCCTGCCCGCTTCCGCCGTAGTAGAGCGCATCGCTGTTGAGGAGCTCCGCCCAGTGTCCGCCGCGCGGAACGCCCATGCGGTAGTTGTGCCGCGGCACCGGCGTGAAGTTGCAAGCGACCACGATCGCCTCGCTGTCGGGAGCGCGGCGCAGGAAGGAGATCACGCTGGAGCCTCCGTCGCCGTGCTCGATCCACTCGAAGCCCTCGGCGCTGCAATCTGCGACGTGCAGCGGAGCTTCCGCCCGGTACGCGCGATTGAGATCGCTTACCCAGCGCTGCACACCCTGGTGCGAAGGCATGTCGAGCAGATGCCAGTCGAGGCTGTGGTCGTGATCCCATTCACGCCACTGTCCGAACTCGCCGCCCATGAAGAGCAGCTTCTTGCCCGGGTGCAGCCACTGATAGCCAAGCAGCAGCCTCAGATTCGCGAACCGCTGCCAGTCGTCGCCGGGCATCTTCGAAAGGAGCGAGCGCTTGCCGTAGACGACTTCGTCGTGTGAGAGCGGTAGCACGAAATTCTCGCTGAACGCGTACCAGATGGCAAAAGTGATCTCGTGCTGATGACGGCGGCGGTGCACGGGATCGCGCGCCATGTAGGCGAGCGTGTCGTGCATCCAGCCCATGTTCCACTTCAAGCCGAAGCCCAGCCCTCCGACGTCGGTCGGACGCGACACCATCGGCCAAGCGGTCGATTCCTCGGCGATGGTCTGCGCGTCGGGAAAATCGCGGTAGACCGATTCGTTGAGATGGCGCAGGAACGCAATCGCGTCGAGGTTTTCGCGCCCGCCCTGTTTGTTCGGGACCCACTCGCCGCCGTGCCTTCCGTAGTCGAGATAAAGCATCGAGGCGACCGCATCGACGCGCAGACCGTCGGCGTGGTAGCGGTCGAGCCACAGACGCGCACTGGAAGCGAGCATCGCGCGGACTTCGTTGCGCCCGTAGTTGAAGATATAGCTGTTCCACTCCGGATGATAGCCCTGCCGGGGGTCGGAGTGCTCGTAGAGGTGTGTGCCGTCGAAGTAGGCGAGCCCGTGCTCGTCGCCTGGGAAGTGGGAAGGCACCCAGTCGAGAATCACCCCGACGCCGCGGCGGTGCAGCTCGTCGACGAGCCCCATGAAATCCTGTGGCGTTCCGTAGCGGGCGGTCGGCGCGAAATAGCCCGAGGTCTGATAGCCCCAGGAGCCGTAGAACGGATGCTCGGTCACTGGCAACAGCTCGACGTGCGTAAAGCCCATCTCGACGGCATAGCTTGCGAGCTGTGGCGCGAGCTCGCGATAGGACAGCATCGAGTTTCCGTTGCGCCGGCGCCATGAGCCGAGATGCACTTCGTAGATCGAGATCGGAGCGGAAAGCGCATTGCGCGCGCGTCTTGCCGCCATCCACTGTTGGTCGCCCCATGTGTAATCGAGATCCCACACGACCGAGGCCGTGCGCGGCGGCGGCTCCCAGGCGAAGGCGTACGGGTCTCCCTTGTCGGCGCGATAGCCGCGATAGCGCGACACGACGTGATACTTGTACCGCTCGCCGCGACCGATGCCGGCGACGAAACCTTGCCATATACCCGAGCCGTCGCGTCGCGCCGCGAGCGGATGCCGGGTGCGATCCCAGCCGTTGAAATCGCCGATGACCGAAACCGTTTCCGCGTTCGGTGCCCACACCGCGAAGGCGACGCCCCGTTCGCCGTCCACGATTCCCGGATGCGCGCCGAGCTTTTCGTACAGGCGCGTGTGGGTGCCTTCGCGAAACAGGTAGATGTCGTGGTCGGTGAGCGCCACGCCTGCGGGAAGCTCGCGAACGGGCGTAGAGGTTACGACGTCAGCCATCGCTCACCCGGCATGTTGTAAGAAATACAAACAAACCCCCTCCTCGGCAGCTCCGATGAGCCTGCCGTTTGCAAATCTGGGTGGTGTGATCAACCCAATACCGCATCGTTCCCCTCATACGCCTGCCCACAGCTTCGGGGTTGCACGGACCGTGCCACGGCAACGCGCGGCGCCGAGTGTGACACGGCATTCGGCGCACGCGAAGCGGAATCGATTGGCGTGCGCGAGCGCGCGAAGCGGAGGAATAAATTTCGCCGCGCGAAGTTAGCGAGATGCGTAGTCGTTCGGGGGAAGGCGAAGCGACTCGAGGACCAATCTCATGCTCGCTCGCGCGTTCGGCAAAACAAGTGGAATAGCGTTTGCGATCGGACTGTTTGCGTGCGCTCGATTCGATACTGCCTTCGCGATTCCGGCGTTCGCTCGGCAGACCGAGCAGCAGTGCGTCGCCTGCCACGTGAGCTTTCCCGAGCTCACGCCCTACGGACGCTTCTTCAAGCTCAGCGGCTACACCATCGGCAAGGCCGCCATCTCCGAGGAGGGCATTCATCATGTCCCGCTAGCGGTCATGGCCGAGGCGTCGATCACGTCGACGCGAAACAATCATCAGATCGATCCCGACACAGGCGAAACCGTGACGGTCAATCAGCGCAACAACGGTCTCGTCTTCAACGGCGCGAGCCTCTTCCTCGCCGGGAAAGCGACCGATTGGCTCGGCGGTTTCATCCAATGGAGTTACGACAACCTCGCCACGACCGCGGACGGCACGCTCGGCGGGCATAGCGCTCTAGACAACACCGACATCCGGCTCGCCGGCAAGTACAGCGCCCAGGGCGCCGCCGAGCCGGATTGGGTCTACGGCGTCACGCTGAACAACAACCCGACGGTCCAGGACGTATGGAACAGCACGCCGGCGTTCGGATTTCCGTTCACCTCGTCACCTCTGGCACAGACTCCTGCTGCAGCCACGTTCATCGACGGCGGTCTCGCGCAGCAGGTGGCAGGCCTCGGCGGCTACGCGATGTGGAAGAAGACGTTCTACGGCGAGCTCTCGTTGTATCGGACTGCGGACGGCGCCTTCTCGATCCTGCGAGAAGGTCAGCCCACGAGCACAGACGGCGGCGTGGCGGCGCTCAAAGGCTATAACCCGTACTGGCGACTGGCGCTGACGCACGACTGGGGACCGAACTCGGCGATGATCGGAACCTACGGCATGATCATCGCCCGTTATCCGAGCAACCTCGACACTTCGACCCCGACCGATCGCTATCGCGATCTCGCCTTCGACGCGCAGTACCAGTACATCACCGATCCGCACGTCTTCACTGCGCAGACGACCTACATCCACGAGAGGCAGTCGTACAACGCGAGCTTTCCGGTCGCAGCGGCAACGGGTGCAGGCATCGGCGCCCGCCCGGCGCCGGCGAACCCGACCGACACGCTGCGCACCTTCAAGATGAAGGGCACCTATTACTACAACCGCCAGTACGGCGGAACACTGGGGTATTTCTCCACCGCGGGCAGCGCCGATGCCGGGCTGTACGGGTCGGACGCCGACGGCAACGCGCGCAAGCCCGATAGCTCCGGCTACATCGTCGAGCTCGACTATCTGCCGATCCAGAACATACGTCTCTTGCTGCAGTACACGGCCTACAACAAGTTCAACGGTGCATCGACCAATTACAACGGGCTCGGACGCAACGCACGGGACAACGACACGCTCTTCTTCGATATATGGGTAGCATTCTGACGAGATCCTTGCTTGTAATGGGCGTGCTGCTTGCCGGCATCGGCTCAATCGGTCACGCCGAGAAACCCGCGCCCGGCACGCTGAAAGCGGCCGAGGAAAAGGCGGTCAACCTCTGCTCGACCTGCCACGGGCCGCGCGGCGTGAGCACCTCGCCCGAATTCCCCAACCTCGCCGGCCAGCGCGAATCGTATTTCGTGCGCCAGATCCTCGCTTTTCGCGTGCGATCACGTGCCGAGAAGGATGCGCACGATTTCATGTGGGGCATTGCGAGCCAGCTCGATGACACGATCATCGCCGAGCTCGCTCGCTACTACGCCGTGCAGCCGCCCGCCGCGGGACGTCCGGCCGATCCTGCGCTGACGAGCAAGGGCAAAGAGCTCTTCGATCGCGGCGCGCCAGAGCGTGCGATTCCATCCTGTGCGAGCTGCCACGGGCCGGACGCCGAAGGCAAGGAAGACACCCCGCGACTGGCTGGACAACACGCCAAGTACGTTGCCAAGCAGTTGCGCTCGATGCAGGACGAATCGCGCGCGAACGAGCAGATGCGCGCCATCGTGAAGAAACTGCGTCCCGAGGAGATGCTGGCGGTCTCCGCTTACGTGCAGTCGCGGTAGCGCGACACACGCACCGTACCGCAGCGACAGGTCCGCTAGAGCTTGACCGACGGGTTGAGCGTATACACGCCGGTTAGGGTTGCCTGCGCGAGGATGTGCCCGGACATCGCCTTGCGCGCGTCGGGGCCGGAGAACGCGGTGGCGAGCGAGAGCTTGGCCACATCGAGCGCGAAGAGCGTGAAGACGTAGTGATGCACGATCTCGTCGTTCCAGGGCGGGCACGGGCCGTCGTAGCCGAAGTAGTTGCCCGCCATGTCCTTGTCGCCGGCGAACCATCCGGTGTAATCGTTGATGCCCTGGAGCGAGCCGCGCGGCGCCCCGGGGCCGGGTTTCCCCCGCTGCGTCACCCCGCGGGAGAACTCCCCGCGCGCGATCGGTCCTGCGTCCGCGGGCAGATCGACCAGCGTCCAATGGAAAAATTCGACGCGAGGAAGCGACTTGGGAACCGTGCGGCCTTCCTTGTTCACGTTGTCCCCGTGCGAAGGCACGTCGGGATCGTGGCAGATGAGTGCCAGCGATTTCGTTCCGGCGGGCAGATCGCTCCAGCGCAGATCGGGATTCATATTCCCGGAGAGCTTCACGTGCGTGCCCGGGTCGATCGCGCAGAAGGCAAGCTCCTCGGGGATCCGGCCGCCGTCGGCAAACGCGCTGCTCGTGAGTTTCATTGTTCCTCCATGGCCGGGCTCATGGAACCCAATCGGCGTCTACGATTGCTGCCAGTGCGGCGGGATGGTCTTGGCGAAATACGGCAGCGCTTCGATGCGCGCCTTCCAGCTCTTGAGCGCAGGTGTGAGCAGGCCATCGGCGTCGAAGTCCGGCAGCTTCACGCGGCAGCGATACATGAACGCGACCGCAGGATAGAACCAGAAGTCCGCCGCGGAGAGCCTGCCGACGAAATAATCACCCTTGAGATAGCTCGACATCTGAGCGAACTCTTCAGTGACCGCCTTGCGCGCACCGGCGAGCTTCTGCGGCTCGCGATCCTCGGGCTTGGTCCAGAAAGCGTACTCGGTCACACCATCGGTCGCCTTCATCGTGTGATTGTCGACTTCGCGCATGAGCCGCCGCACCGTCGCGCGCGTGCGCAGGTCGCTGGAAAAGAGAGGCGAGCCGCGGCCGGGATAGGCATCCTCGAGATACTCGGCGATCGCGTCAGATTCGTAGAGCACGAAGTCGCCGTCGACGATCGTGGGCACCTCGTGACGCGGGTTGAGCGCGACGAAGTCCGGCTTGCGCGTGTCGCCGGCAGAAAAGGAAAGCACCTTGCGATCGTAGGCGAGCGCCTTGTGCTCTAGCGCGAGCTGCACGCGCCACGCATAGGGTGAACCGGATCCATAGTAGAACGTGATGCTCATTGGTCTTCTTCCTTAGGTTGCTTGACCTTGTGACGTTTCGGTTGGTGCGCCGAGTGCGACTCCGCTGCCGCGGCGGCTCCGGCGCGCAAAGCCTCCAGCGACGCCTTCTGCAATTCGAGCGTCTTGATGCTCATCTGAATGAAATTGAGGCTCATCGCGAGCCAGCCCTCGATCACGCGCAGTTCGCCGATCTTCTTCTCAACCTCGGCAGGATCGAGTGTCGCGAACATCGCCAGCGGATTCGGAAACGGCGATGGCGCCGCCGGCATCCCCGGCGCGGGCGGAGGTGCAGTGCCGGGCATCGCGAAGCCGAAGGGATTCCACATCTTCTGCATGAACTCGAATGCTTGCTCCGGCGTGAACGACGGCGATGAGTGCTTCGGCAAGATTGTTCCTCACGGCCGCAAGCCCCGGAGGGCCGGCCTTTTCGGCTAATATAACGCACCATGGCGGAATCTGCCGCTCCCTTGCTCGCCGCGCTCAAAGGAATCGTCGGCGAGGCTAACGTTCTCACCGCCGAAGCCGACGTCGCTCCCTACAGCATCGACTGGCGCGATCGCTATCGCGGACGCCCGCGCGCCGTCGTGCGCCCCGGAACGACCGCCGAAGTCGCGGCGGCCGTGCGCTGCTGCGCTGAGCACGCCGTTCCGATCGTTCCGCAGGGAGGCAACACGAGCATGTGCGGCGCCGCCACGCCTCACGACGGCGGACACGAAATCGTCGTCTCGCTCACGCGCATGAACCGCGTGCGCGCGGTCGATCCGGACAACGCCACGCTCACCGTGGAGGCCGGCGCCACGCTGGCAAGCGTGCAGCAAGCAGCAGCCGGTGCGGGCCTCATGTTCCCGCTTTCTCTCGGCGCCGAAGGCAGCTGCGCGATCGGCGGCAATCTCTCCACCAACGCAGGCGGCACCGCGGTGCTGCGCTTCGGCAATGCGCGCGATCTCGTACTCGGTCTTGAGGTCGTGCTCGCAGACGGGCGCGTGTGGAACGGGTTGCGCGCACTGCGCAAGGACAATACGGGCTACGATCTCCGGCAGCTCTTTGTAGGCAGCGAAGGCACGCTGGGTATCATCACCGCGGCGGTGCTCAAGCTCTTCCCGAGGGCACGCACGTCGGCCACCGCGTTTGCCGCGGTCACGGACGTCGCGTCGGCAGTCGATCTGCTGCGCCTGTTGCGCGACGCGATCGGCGACCGGCTGACCGGATTCGAACTGATCTCGGCGGAGTGCATCGCGCTCACGCGCCGGGAGCTTCGAGCGATGCCGGACCCGCTGCCGGGCCACGCCTGGTACGCGCTGGTCCAGGCGGACGATACCGCCGAGCAATCGCCGCTTGCCGCACAGCTCGAATCGGCGCTAGCCGACGCGATCGAGAAAAAAGTCGCGCTCGACGCGACGATCGCGCGATCGGAAGCGCAGGCGGGCGAGCTTTGGGCCCTGCGCGACAACATCCCCGAAGCGCAACGCCGCGACGGTCCCGGCATCAAGCACGACATCAGCCTTCCCGTGTCCGCCATTCCGGCGTTCCTCGTTGAAGCGAAGGCAGCCCTCGACGCTGCATTTCCTGGGCTGCGCTACGTCACTTTCGGCCACCTCGGCGACGGCAACCTGCATTACAATCTCGCGGCCCCGCAGGGCACGCGTGGAGAGGACTTCATCGGCGGGCAGGCGCGCGCGAACCGGATCGTCTATGACCTCGTTGCGCGTTTCGGCGGCAGCTTCAGCGCCGAGCATGGCGTCGGGCAGCTGAAGCGCGAAGAGCTCACGCGCTACAAGAGCCCGCTCGAGGTCGAGCTGATGCGGCGCATCAAGCGCGCACTCGACCCGGAGGAGCTGTTGAACCCCGGGAAGGTATTGTGATGGCGAAACTCATCGCCTGGCTCATCGTCATCTTCGTGGTGCTGCTCGCCTTGCGCATGATCAACATGCACAACGCGCGCAAGCGCGCACGCGCGCAGGCTGCCGCCAAGCAGATCGCCGAGCCGATGGTGCGCTGTCTGAGATGCGGTATCTTCCTGCCGCGCGCCGACGCGCGCGCGGTAGACGGCGGCTTCGCCTGCGCGAGCGGAAGCTGCGCCGGCAAGGGTTGAGCCATGGCGCCGCGCGAAGCCGCTCCCGCCATCGAAGCGCCGCCGACGACGGCGCTGATAAGCGAATCCAGCCGGCGCATCCTCTGGATCGTCGGGCTATACCGTGCGATCTGCGGCGCTCTTCTGCTCGCCGCGGCGCTCTTCATCGACCTGCGCGTATTGCAGGTGAGCACCCCAAACGCTTTCGTCACCGCCGCGGGGCTGTATTTCCTCTATGGGCTGATGAGCTTCCTGTGGGTGCAGCGTGATACCGAGCTCCTGCCGCTTCCCGGGCTGCTGCTCTCGCTGCTGGTGGGAGATCTCTTCTTTCTGGCGCTGCTGATCTACGCCGGGGGCGGCGCCGGCACGCCGCTTTCGATCCTGCTCTTCCCGCAGCTCGCGGCGAGCGGCTGGCTGATGCGCACGCAGGTCGCCTTCTTCCACGCCGCGCTGACCAGCATGGTGTTGATCGGGCTCGATACCTCGCGCATGCTGCAGGGACAGATCTCGGGCGTGCAGGTGTTCCAGACGGGACTGGTAGGCTTCGGCTATTTCGCGACCGTCGGGATCGCGCTCGCGCTGGGCCGTTACACGAAGGCGAGCGAGGATCTGGCCGCACAACGCAGCATCGACGTCGCCAATCTGGAGCAGGTCAATCGACTCATCATCCAGGACATGCAGGACGGCGTGCTGGTGGTCGACCTGAACGGCGTGGTGCGCGGCCACAACGCGCAGGTGACGCGGCTGCTTGGCGGCTTCGGGCGCATGCGTGGCGGCATGCGCCTCGCGGAATTCAGCTCCACGCTGCACGACTACTGGCGCCGCTGGCAGGAGGATTTCGCCGAGCCGCTGCCGCCGTTTCGCGTCGAGCAGACGCAGCGGCTCCTGCGAGTGCGGCTGGTGCGCATCGGCACGGGACTCAACGGCGGCACGCTGATCTACCTCGAGGACCTGGGCCGGGCGCAGACCGAAGCGCAGCAGATCAAGCTCGCGGCGATGGGACGTCTCACCGCATCGATCGCGCACGAGGTGCGTAATCCGCTCTCGGCGATCAACCAGGCCGCGCAGCTGCTCGAGGAAGACGGCTCGGTCGCGCAGGAAGGTCAGCGCCTGCTGACCATGATCCGCAACAATACCAAGCGCATCGACCGCATCGTCGGCGAGGTTCTGCAATTGAATCGCCGCGACCGCCAGCAACCCGAGATGGTCTCGTTGCACGACTTCATGACTTCGCTGATCGAAGAGATCGTCCAGGCGGAAGGCATTCCGCACGGCGGCGTGGCCATGGAGTTTCCGGACGACCTGCTTGTCGTCTTCGACCGCGGGCACCTGAACCAGATCGTCTGGAACCTGGTGCGCAACGCCTGGCAACACTGTCAGAAGAAGGACGCCAGTATCCACATCGCATCCCGTCCCGGATACATGGGCGATGCCGTAATATTGGAATTGAACGATGACGGACCCGGTATCCCGGCCGAGCTGCGCGGACAGATCTTCGAGCCGTTCTTCACCACGCGCCCCGGGGGCACGGGACTCGGTCTGTACATCGCACGGGAGCTGGCCGACGCCAACGGAGCGGCGCTGGAGCTGCTGGCCAAGGGGCCTGGGGCGCATTTCCGGATCACCATGAAGAGAGCGCTCAGCCCGGTGCCATCGAGGGGAGGCGATCATGACGCGGCGAACGCGTGAACGGGGACAGCCCAAGGTGCTCGTCATCGACGACGAGCCGGATCTGCTCGAGCTGCTCGAGCTGACTCTCTCGCGCATGGGGCTCGATACGACGCGCGCGCAGTCGGTCGCCGAGGCGATCAAGGCGCTCGACAGCCAGAGCTTCGATCTTTGCCTGACCGACATGCGCCTTCCCGACGGCGAAGGACTGCGCGTGGTCGAGCACATCACGGAGAAAAGCCTCGACGTGCCGGTGGCGGTGATGACGGCCTTCGGGAGCGCGGAAAATGCGGTCGCCGCACTCAAGGCCGGCGCTTTCGATTACCTTGCGAAGCCGGTCGCGCTCGAGCAATTGCGCGCGCTGGTGAAGCAGGCGCTGAAGGTGCCGGAGAAGCCCGCCGCGCCGTCGTCGTATCAACTCCTCGGCGAGTCGCCGGCGATCATGCAGGTGCGGCAGATGATCGATCGGCTCGCCAAGAGCCAGGCCCCGGTGTTCATCACCGGGGAGTCGGGCAGCGGCAAGGAGCTCGCCGCGCGCATGATCCATCTCGGCGGGCCGCGCGCCGAGCAGCCGTTCGTGCCGGTGAACTGCGGAGCGATTCCCGAGAACCTGATGGAGAGCGAGTTCTTCGGCTACAAGAAGGGCGCGTTCACCGGCGCCGAGGGCGATCGCGACGGCTTCTTCCAGGCCGCGAACGGCGGCACGCTCTTCCTCGACGAAGTCGCCGATCTGCCGTTGCCGATGCAGGTGAAGCTGCTGCGCGCGATCCAGGAAAAGAAGGTGCGCAAGGTCGGCTCGACGCAGGAGGAGCCGGTCGACGTGCGCATCATCAGCGCGACCCACAAGAAGCTGCCGGCACTGGTCGATGCGGGCGAATTCCGGCAGGACCTCTTCTACCGCCTGCACGTAATCGAGCTGGCCATGCCCAGCTTGCGCGAGATGCAGGAGGACATTCCAGGCATCGCCGATGCCATCCTCAAGAAGCTCTCGCGCACCGGAGCGAAGCTCGACGCGGAGGCGGTCGCTGCGCTCGCGTCCTATCCCTTCCCGGGCAATGTGCGCGAGCTGGAGAACATTCTCGAGCGCGGGCTCTCGCTCGCCGCCGATCCGCAAAAGATCACGGCGGACGATCTGCACCTCACGCCGCCGCCGGAGGAAGTCGATACCGCATTGCCCGCGGGCGACAAGTGGCCGCTGCAGGACTACCTCGACCGCGTCGAGCGCGCGGCGATCAACGAAGCGCTAGAAAAGACTCGCTACAACCGGACCGCGGCCGCGAAGCTGCTTGGGATTACCTTTCGTGCCATGCGCTATCGAATGGAGCGCCTTGGCATCAAGTAGTCCCTGCTCGCCCCGGCTCGACGCCTGAGCCCAAGTCTTGCCTGCCCCGACGCTTCGTTTTCAGGTCGATCGTAGCGGCATCGTTCGCGCGGCGCGGCAGGCGCCATCGCCCAATTGCGACGATCGCCCGCCCGGCACGAAAATATCGCTGCTGGTCGTGCACAACATCTCGCTGCCGCCGGGACGCTTCGACGGCGACGCGATCGAGCAGTTCTTCACCAATCGGCTCGATCCGTCCGCGCATCCGTACTTTGCCACCATCGCCGGACAACGCGTCTCCGCCCATTTCCTCATCCGGCGCGACGGGCGCCTCATCCAGTTCGTGCCGTGCGAGCGCAGAGCCTGGCACGCGGGCGAGTCGCGCTGGCGCGGACGCGAGCGCTGCAATGACTTCTCGATCGGCGTGGAGCTCGAGGGTACCGACGAGCTGCCCTACGAAGCGGCGCAATACGCGATGATGGTGCGGCTCATCCGAGCGCTGCGCCAGCGTTATCCGATCGCTGACTTCGCCGGCCACAGCGATATCGCACCGGGGCGCAAAACCGATCCGGGCAACGCCTTCGACTGGGCACGCTTTCGCCGTCTGGTGGCCGAAGGTCGTTCCTGACAGCCGCCTGACAGGCAGCTTGGATGCCTTCGAATTCCAAGGTAAAATAATAGGTTATGCAGTTTCTCGCCGATTACTTCCCGCTGCTCCTGTTTTTCGTCGCGTTCAAGCTCGGGGACATCTATGTCGCCACCGCGGTCGCGATCGTCGCCTCGGTGGCTCAGATCGTTTATTTCCGCTGGCGGCGCGGAAAGGTCGAGATTGCGCACTGGCTGAGCCTGGTCGTCATCGCCGTTTTCGGCGGTGCCACGCTGCTCCTGCACGACGACACTTTCATCAAGTGGAAGCCAACCGTGCTCTACTGGCTCTTCGGCGCGAGCCTTGCCGTGGGCCGACTGATCTTCCGCAAGAATCTGATCGCGGCGCTACTCAAGGATCTGACGCTGCCCGATCCGATCTGGGCGCGCATCACCTGGTCGTGGGTCGCATTCTTCGTCGTGATGGGCGCGGCCAACTGGTACATCGCCTTTCACTTCCCGACCGATACCTGGGTCAACTTCAAGGTGTGGGGCGCCATCACGTTGTTCATTCTGTTCGCCGTCGGGCAAGCGTTCGCGCTGGCCCGCTATCTGCCGGAGCGGCGCTGATGGACATCGCCTCCACGCTGCGAGCGCGGCTCGCGGACCTGGCGCCGGAAGCCTTCGAGGTTCACGACGACAGCGCCGAGCATGTCGGCCATGCTGGCGCAGCGGGCGGCGGTGGGCACTTTTCGCTGCTCATCGTGTCGAAGGCGTTTCGCGGCCAACCCAGGCTCAAGCGCCATCAAACCATCTTCGCAAGGGTCGGCGATCTGCTGCCGAACCCGATCCACGCGTTGTCGATCCGCGCGCTGGCACCCGAAGAGTTCTCCTGACCAACGACAAGGACTATTACTCATGCAAACGGTTTACCGACTGTTCGCCGCCCTCGCGGCCACCGCTGTCCTGATCGCGGCGCCGGCGGCGCTCGCGCAGGAGGCGAAATCGAAGGGCGGCGCGACGAAGACCGCCGCGGCGCCCAGCGGAGGAAAGGACATCTTCCCGCAGGCCTACTTCGACTTCATGCTGAAGCAGCGTGTCGCGCAGGGCCAGCCCGATTCGCCGGAGCTGCGGCAAGCGATCCGCGATGAGCTGAACACCCGCGAGCTGGTCGTGCGCGAGGCGAAGAAGCAAGGCCTCGACAAGACGCTCAAGCCGGAGATGGATCTCACGGCACAAACCGTCCTCGTGCGCACCTACGTCTCCGACTACGTGAAGGCGCACCCGGTCTCCGACGCCCAGCTGCACGCCGAGTACGACAAGATCAAGGCGACGATGGGTGACAAGGAATACAAGGTCCGTCACATCCTGGTCGAGAACGAGGCCGACGCGAAGGACATCATCGTCGCGCTGCAGAAAGGCGAGAAGTTCGAGAAGCTTGCCGAGCGCTCGAAGGATACCGGCTCCAAGGCCAACGGCGGCGATCTCGACTGGAACGCGCCGTCGAACTTCGTCAAGCCGTTCGCCGATGCGATGATCGCGACGCCCAAGGGCAAGTTCACGACGACGCCCGTGCAGACGCAGTTCGGCTGGCACGTAATCGAAGTGGACGACATTCGCGACGCGAAGATCCCGAGCTTCGACGAGGTGAAGCCGCAGCTCGCCCAGCGCATGCAGGCGCAGGTAGTCGATCAGTATCTGAAGGATCTGCGCGCTAAGAACGGGTACTGATGGAGCGGCGGCGGTGAACGACGCTCGACCGCTGACGGAACACCGCGGGCGCGTCGCCTTCGATTGGGCGGCCGCCTACCCCTCGCGGCGCTCGCCTGTCTTCGCGCGCAACATCGTCTCGACCTCGCAGCCCCTCGCCACACAGGCGGGAGTAGCGGCGTTGCGCGCAGGCGGCAACGCGCTCGATGCCGCGCTCGCCACCGCGATCACGCTCACCGTGGTCGAGCCATGCAGCAATGGGCTCGGCAGCGATCTGTTCGCGATCGTCTGGGACGGGCGCGAGCTGGTCGGCCTCAACGCCTCGGGACGCGCGCCTGCCGCCTGGACGCCGCAGCGCTTCAAAGGGCTCGCGGCGATGCCGCGCGCCGGATGGGACACGGTCACCATCCCCGGCGCGGTGTCGGGCTGGGTCGCGCTGTCGCGCCGCTTCGGTAAGCTTCCGTTCGCCGACCTTTTCGCCAACGCAATCACGTATGCGCGCGACGGCTACGCGGTCAGTCCGGTGATTGCCGAGAAGTGGGCGAAGGCCGTCCCGATCCTGGGCGAGGTTCCCGGCTTCGCCGAGCATTTCATGCCGCGCGGACGGGCGCTCGAAGCGGGCGAGCTGTTCTCTTCGCGGGCGATGGCTAATTCGCTCGAGCAGATCGCGAAGAGCGAAGGCGAGGCCTTCTATCGCGGCGCGCTCGCCGAGAGGATGGTCGCGCATTCGCGTGCCAACGGCGGCGCGCACACGCCGGAGGATTTCGCATCGCATACCTGCGACTGGGTCGCGCCGATCGGCGTCGACTATCGCGGCTACACGGTGCATGAGCTTCCGCCCAACGGTCAGGGCATCGCGGCGCTGATGGCTCTCGGCATGCTGCGGGAATTCGAGCTGGCGCCGCGTCCCGTCGATTCGCCGGACGTACAGCATCTCGCGATCGAGGCGATGAAGCTCGCTTTCGCTGACGTCTATCGCTATGTCGGCGATCTGCGCACGATGGAGGTCACGCCGGCGCAGATGATCGATCGCGCCTATCTCGCCAGCCGCACGCGGATGATCGATCCCAAGCGGGCGCAGGATTTCAAGCACGGCACACCACCTTCGGCAGGGACCGTGTATCTCACCGCGGCCGATGCGAGCGGGATGATGGTGTCGCTGATCCAGTCCAACTACATGGGTTTTGGCTCCGGGATCGTCGTGCCGGGAACCGGCATCAGCCTGCAGAACCGCGGCACCGGGTTCTCTCTCGGCGCGGGACATCCGAACCTCGTCGGCGGCGGCAAGCGTCCGTTCCAGACGATCATTCCCGGATTCGTCACGAGGAACGGCGCGCCGTATGCGAGCTTCGGCGTAATGGGCGGCCCGATCCAGCCGCAGGGACACGTGCAGACACTGCTGCGGATCATCGATTACGGGCAACAGCCGCAGGCCGCGCTTGATGCTCCGCGGTGGAAGGTCGGCACCGGCGTATCGGTCGATCTCGAAGCGAGCGCGTCGTCGGAGCTGCGCGCCGGTCTCGCCGCGCTCGGCCATCAATTCGCAGCAATTCCCGATTCGTACATGGACTTCGGCGCCGGCCAGTTCATCATCCGTACCGAAAACGGCTACGTCGCTGCGTCGGATCCGCGCCGCGACGGACAGGCGGCAGGCTTCTAAACCGTAGGACGCCGGCTGTCGGTGCTTACCGGCGACGCCGCTTCTTGATCGTCGACAGCGGCAGCAGCTGGGGCAGCTCGATACGCTTGCGATCGGGCTCGACCGCCGCGAGCGCGTCGGTCTCCACCATGGTCGCGAGGCTGCGCTTCGCCAGATCCTGATAGCTCTGCGTGCCCTCGATCTTCCAGGCGATTTCCTCGTCGGAGAGCGTGCGCACGACCTTCGCCGGGACGCCCGCCACCAGCATTCGCGGCGGCACGATCATCCCTGCCTTCACGAACGCCATCGCGGCGACGATCGCCAGCTCGCCGATCACCGCGTTGTCGTTGATGACCGCGTTCATGCCGACGAGTGCGCCGCGCTGCACGATGCAGCCGTGCAGAATCGCGCTGTGGCCGACGTGTCCCTCCTCCTCGACGATCGTGTCGGTGCTGGGGAAGCCGTGCATCACGCAGCAATCCTGGAGATTCGCGCCCGCGCGCACCTCGATGCGGCCGAAGTCGCCGCGCAGCGATGCCGCCGGCCCGATATAGCATCCGGCGCCGACGACGACGTCGCCGATCAGGATCGCGCTCGGATGGACGAATGCATCGGGATGGACCACCGGCGTCACGCCGTTGATCGACCAGACCCGCAAGCGTTTTCTCTTCGTCATTCGAGCCAGCTCCGTGCATTGCGGAACATGCGGATCCACGGCGAGTCTTCGCCCCATTCGCGCGGATGCCATGACATCTGCACGGTCCGGAAGACGCGCTCCGGGTGCGGCATGACGATGGTGAAGCGGCCGTCGCCGGTAGTGAGCCCCGCGATGCCGCGCGGCGAACCGTTGGGATTGTAGGGATAGCGCTCGGTCGCCACGCCGCGATTATCCACGAATCGGAGCGCGATGAGCGGCTCGGCTTCCGCGAGCTGCGCATCGTCGCGAAACTCCGCGTAGCCTTCGCCGTGCGCCACAGGGACGGGAATGCGGCATCCCTCCATGCCGGCGAAGAACAGCGACGGCGAGCGCTGCACTTCGACGAGCACCAATCGTCCTTCGAACTGCTCGCTCTTGTTGCGCACGAAATGCGGCCAGTGCTCGGCGCCGGGAATCAGCTCGACCAGGTTCCCCATCATCTGGCAGCCGTTGCAGATGCCCAGCGCAAAGCGATCCTCGCGCAGGAAAAACTCGGCGAACTCCTCGCGCGCTCGCGGATTGAACAGGATCGACTTCGCCCAGCCTTCGCCGGCACCGAGCACGTCCCCGTAGGAGAAACCGCCGCCGGCCACGACTCCGGTAAACCCGGAGAGCCCGACGCGGCCTTCGATGATGTCGGTCATGTGCACATCGTAGGCATCGAAGCCGGCCCGATCGAAAGCAGCGGCTAACTCAATGTGACCGTTGACGCCTTGCTCGCGCAGGATCGCGACCTTCGGGCGCGCGCCGGTGGCGACGAACGGCGCCGCGCTATCCTCGGCGGGATCGTAACTGAGCTTGGGTGCGAGTCCCGGATCGTCAGCTTCGAGCAGGCGCTCGTATTCCTGATCGGCCGACTCCGGATCGTCGCGAAGTCTCTGCATCGCGTGCGTCGTGCGCGACCAGGTCCGGTGCAGATCGATGCGCGATTCGTCGAGCTGCACGACGCCGTCGCGCGTAACGAGGAAGCGGTTCCCCGCGGCCGGCTCGCCGATCGCGATACAGCGCAGCCCGGCGGCCTCGAAGTCCGCGACGACGTCGTGACGGTCCTCCGCGCGCACTTGCACGACCGCGCCAAGCTCTTCGCTGAACAACGCATCAAGCGAAGCGCCGGGCAACTCGTCGAGGACGATCTTCAAGCCGCAGCGGCTAGCGAAAGCCATCTCTGCCAGCGTTGCGAACAATCCGCCGTCGGAGCGGTCGTGATAGGCGAGAAGCTTGTCTTCGCGGGCAAGCGACTGGATCGCGGCGAACAAAGACTTGAGGAGCTGCGGCTCGTCGAGATCGGGCGCCACGTTGCCGAGCTGATCGTAGACTTGCGCCAGTACCGAGCCGCCGAGGCGGTTCTTGCCGTCGCCGAGGTCGACGAGGAGCAGCACGGTTCGCTCGTCGCAAAGCTTCAACTGAGGCGTGAGCACTCTTCTCGCATCCTCGACCGGCGCGAACGCCGACACGATGAGCGAAATCGGCGCCGTCACCGCGTGCTCGGCGCCGTTATCGCGCCAGCTCGTGCGCATCGACATCGAATCCTTGCCGACGGGAATGCTCACGCCGAGCGCGGGACAAAGCTCCATCGCGACGGCGCGCACCGTGTCGTAGAGCGCGGCATCTTCGCCGGGGTGCCCAGAGGGCGCCATCCAGTTGGCCGAAAGCTTCACCGCACTCAGATCGCGAATGCCTGCCGCCGCGAGATTGGTGATCGCCTCGCCGACCGCCATTCTTCCGGAGGCGGGTGCATTGATCAGCGCGAGCGGCGTGCGCTCGCCCATCGCCATAGCCTCGCCGGCGTAGCCTTCGTAATCCATCAGCGTGACGGCAACGTCTGACACCGGCACCTGCCACGGCCCGATCATCGGATCGCGCGAGCACAGTCCACCGACGGTGCGATCGCCGATCGTGACGAGAAATGTCTTGTCCGCCACCGCAGGAAATTGCAGGACGCGCCGCGCGGCTTCGGCGAGCGCGATGCCCTCCGCTGCGAACGGCGCGAGCCTGCGCTTCACGTGCGCGACGTCGCGCGTCATCTTCGGCGGCTTGCCGAGAAGCACCGGCAACTCCATGTCGACCGCCGCGTTGTGGAACACGGGATCGGTGACGATCAATCGCTGGTCGGCGGTCGCTTCGCCCAGCACGGCATACGGACAACGTTCGCGCCGGCAGATCGCGGCGAATTCCTCGAGTGCATCGGGACGGATCGCCAGTGCGTAGCGCTCCTGCGCCTCGTTGCACCAGATCTCGCGCGGCGACATGCCCGGCTCTTCCGACGGAATGGCACGCAGATCGAGCCTTGCGCCGCGGCCGGCATTGTGAACCAGCTCAGGCAGCGCGTTCGACAGTCCGCCCGCGCCGACGTCGTGAATCGAGAGGATAGGATTCGCCTCGCCCAACTGCCAGCAACGGTCGATCACTTCCTGTGCGCGGCGCTGGAGCTCCGCGTTGCCACGCTGCACGGAATCGAAATCGAGATCGGCGGTGTTGGCGCCGGCGATGAGCGAAGACGCCGCACCGCCGCCCATGCCGATCAGCATGCCCGGGCCGCCGAGCTGCACGATCGGCGCGCCCGCGGGCAGCTCGCGCTTGCGCGCGTCGCGCATCGCCACGTTGCCCACGCCGCCCGCGATCATGATCGGCTTGTGATAGCCGCGCCATTCGCCCGCAACTTCCTGCTCGAAGGTGCGGAAATATCCGAGCAGATTCGGACGCCCGAACTCGTTGTTGAACGACGCGCCGCCGACAGGGCCGTCGAGCATAATCTGCAGGGCGGAGGCGATGCGCTCCGGCTTGCCGGCATCGCGTTCCCACGGCTGGGCGAGTCCCGGAATGCGCAAATGCGAGACGGTGAATCCGGTCAGCCCCGCTTTAGGCTTCGCACCGATGCCGGTCGAGCCTTCGTCGCGAATCTCGCCGCCGGAGCCTGTCGCGGCGCCCGGAAAAGGAGCGATCGCGGTCGGGTGATTGTGCGTCTCGACCTTCATCAGCGTGCAGGTTTGGTCGGCGCGCGCGGCGTAGCGTCCGCCGCCGTCGGCATAGAAGCGCCGCGCGACCGCGCCTTCGATCACCGCCGCGTTGTCGGCGTACGCGACCACCGTCCCCCGCGGATTCGCTTCGTGCGTGTGGCGGATCATCGCGAAGAGCGATTGCGGCTGGCGCACGCCGTCGATGATCCAATCGGCGTTGAAGATCTTGTGCCGGCAGTGCTCGGAGTTCGCCTGCGCGAACATCATCAGCTCGACGTCGGTGGGATCGCGCCCGGCGCGTTTGAAGTGTTCGGCGAGGTAGTCGATCTCGTCAGGCGACAGCGCGAGCCCCATCGCGGCGTCGGCTTCCTCGATCGCTGCGCGGCCGCGCTGCGCGAGCGGAATCGTCGCGAGCGGACGTGGCTCGAATTGGGTGAAGAGCCGCTCACCGTTTTCGATCGAAGGAAACACAGCTTCGGTCATCCGGTCGTGAATCAGCGGCAACAGCGCGGCGCGATCGGCGTCCTTCATCGGCTTCGATCCGCGCGTTGCGATACGATAGCCGACGCCGCGCTCGATGCGCGTGACCGCCGCTAGCCCACAGCTGTGCGCAATATCGGTTGCCTTCGAGGCCCAGGGCGAGATCGTGCCCGGGCGGGGAATCACCAGCAGCAGCTCGCCGGCGTCGCTGTGAGCGGTCGCGTGCGGGCGGTAGGTCAGGATGCGCTCGAGCGTCGCGCGCTCTTTCGCGCTCAGCTCAGGTTCGGTCTGAACGAAGTGCCAGTAATCGGCGGCGATGCCGGTGATGCGAGTTTCCGCGAGGTTCGACAGCAGCTTGGCGATGCGGAACGGCGACAGGGCATTGCGCCCGCGAAGCGAAAGCAGCGCGGCCATCGGTGCGGCGGTGGAAGTAAAGACGAATTATACGCTGCCCAAGCTTTCCTCGTGGTGCCGCCTATAATGTCTCACCTGGTCAGCCACTCCGATCATGATACGCATTCCCCTGCCCGTCCTTCTCATTGCCACATTCGCCGCGGCCTCGCTCGTCCTCGCTGCCGACATCGTCGCGCCCAATGAGCACCTCAAGGCCGAGGGCATTCCACCGATCCCTGCCGCGCTGGCGGCGAAGCTCGATCGCTACGCCGAGTTCAAGCCCGCGACCGCCGTCGACTGGCATCCGGAGAAGCGCGAGCTGATCGTCGCGCGCCGCGCCGGCAACACAACGCAGCTGCATCTCGTCACGGCGCCAGGCGCCGAGCCGAAGCAGATCACGTCGTATCCCGATCCGGTGCGCTACGGAACTTATCTCGCCAAGAAGCCCGATGCCCTGCTCTTCTCGCGCGATTCCGGCGGCAACGAGCAGCGGCAGGTCTATCGGCTCGACTCGCCGAGCGCGACACCGGTGCTCCTCACTGATGAGCGCCGCAAGAACGACATCAGGAGCCTTACGCACGCTCGAGACAGGCTCCTTCTCGCGATCACCGATGTCGACGCCAATGGTCGGCGCGAGAGCCCGACCACCGACATCGCGATGCTCGACCCGCTCGATCCAGCGAAGACGCGCAAGATCACCACGCTTCCCGGCACCGGCTGGGGCGATTTCTCGTTCTCCTTCGACGACAAGCGCGTCGCGTTCCTTGAGTTCAAGTCGGTCAACGAAACCTACGTGTGGGTGATGGACCTCGCGACCGGAGCGCGCAAGCGCGTGCTTCCCGCCGAAGGCGCGACGCCCGCGCAGTCGATCGCGACGGTGGACGTCAATTTCGCCCGCGACGGCAAGGGCCTGTTCCTTGCGACCGACCGCGACAGCGAGTTCCGAAAGCTCGCATATCTCGATCTCGACAGCGGCAAGCTCGAATATTTCGGCGAAGGCGGAGACTGGGACGTGGAAGGCATCGCTCTCTCGCCTGACGGCAAGACGCTCGCGGTCATCACCAACGAAGGCGGCATCGGCGCGCTGCGGCTCTACGATGCCGACACGCGCCGCGCCCTGCCGCGGCCGTCCCTGCCGGTCGGAACCGTGAGCGGCCCGGTGTGGCACCAGAACTCGCGCGCTCTCGCGGTGAACGTCGCGAGCGCGCAGAGCCCGAGCGACGTCTACGCGATCGACACGCGCGAGAATCGCGCCCAGCGCTGGACCACGACCACCGTGCCCGGCCTCGATGCATCGACGTTCCGCGGCCAGGAGCCGATTTCCTGGAAGAGCTTCGACGGGCGCACGATCAGCGGCTTCATCACGCGGCCGCTTGCGCGCTTCACCGGCAAGCGCCCGGTGATCGTCATGATCCATGGCGGACCCGAGGGCCAGGCGCGTCCCGGTTTTCTAGGGCGATGGAATTATTTCTTCGACGAACTGGGCATCGCCATCATCCAGCCCAACGTGCGTGGCTCGACGGGCTACGGCAAGACCTTCGTCGCGCTCGACAACGGCATGAAGCGCGAGGACTCGGTCAAGGACATCGGCGCGCTCTTCGACTGGATTCGCACGCAACCGGATCTCGACGCCGATCGCGTTGCGACCGAAGGCGGCAGCTACGGCGGCTACATGGTGCTCGCGGTGGCGACCAACTATCCCGAGCGCATCGCCGGAACGGTCGACATCGTGGGCGTCGCCAACTTCGTCACGTTCCTCGAAAGGACCGAGAGCTACCGGCGCGATCTGCGCCGCGTCGAGTACGGCGACGAGCGCGATCCTGCGATGCGCGACTTCCTCACCCGCATCTCGCCGGTCAACAACGCACAGAAGATCAAGGCGCCGCTATTCGTCGTCGCGGGCCTGAATGATCCGCGCGTGCGCTACACCGAGGGCGAGCAGATCGTCGCGGCAGCGCGCAAGAACGGCGTGCCGGTGTGGTATCTCCTCGCCGATAACGAGGGGCACGGCTTCGCGCGCAAGGCGAATGCGGATTTTCTGTTTTATGCGATGGCGGTGTTCTTTAGGGAGAGGTTGCTCAAGGAGTAGCGTCGGCGACGCTGCAATGTCCGCTTTCAGTGAGATGGACGCCCCCGCTCGCAGCGGCATCGATGTGCCAAAGTGGAAGTGCTTGTCCAACCACTTAAAACGAGAGGGGCGTCCGACATGAAGGTTACGACGGTGGGGCTTGACCTGGCAAAGAACGTGTTCCAGATCCACGCGGTGGACGAGCGTGGCAAGCTCGTGGTGCGCAAGCAGCTCAGGCGCGACCAGATGGCAGTGTTTTTTGCGAAGCTGCCGCCGTGTCTGGTTGGCATGGAGGCCTGCGCTAGCGCACACCACTGGGCGAGGAAGCTGCAGGTGTTCGGGCACACGGTGCGGCTGATCGCACCGCAGTTCGTGAAGCCCTACGTGAAGACGAACAAGAACGACGCGGCGGATGCCGAGGCGATCTGCGAGGCCGTCTCTCGGCCAAGCATGCGCTTTGTGGCGGTGAAGAACGTGGCCCAGCAGGCATTGCTGGCGATGCACCGGGTGCGCCAGGGCTTCATCAAGTCGCGCACCGCGCAGGCGAACCAGATCCGCGGCCTGCTTGGAGAGTACGGCCTCGTCATCCCGCAGGGCATCGGCAATATCGCGAAGCGGGTGCCCTTGCTCATCGAGGATGCGACCAACGAACTCCCCGGCACATTCCGAGTGCTTGTCGATCGGCTGCTGGAGCACCTGAAGGCGCTCGATCAGCAAGTGGCCGAGCTCGAAGCACAGATTACCGCCTGGCACCGCGAGAGCGAGGCGAGCCGCAGGCTCGAGCAGATCCCGGGCATCGGCCCCATCACCGCCACCGCCCTCGTCGCGACGATGGGCGAGGCCAGGAACATCGTCGGGCTCGGCGTGGTAATCGGTCTGATCGAAGGTTGGTCAGTACATGAGTCGATTTATTTTGCCTTCGTGTCCGGCCTGACGATCGGCTACGGGGATTTTGCTCCCAAGTTACTGCTTACTCGTGTGCTGGCGATCCTTATCGGGGTGTGCGGCGTGCTGCTAACTGCCCTGGTGGCGGCGATCGCGGTGAAGGCGTTGACGGCGGCGACTGATGATGGCGAGTGATGAGTATGAACTCATGAATCCCTTGCTCAAGGAAATGCGCCACAACCCAATGCTCTGGCTGCTGGCCTTTGTGCCGGTGGTGTTGGTTGCGGCAAAGCTCGAACCCGAATTGCACACACTGCTCTTCGTGTTGTCCGTGCTCGCCATCGTGCCGCTGGCCGCGTTGTTGAGCCACGCCACCGAATCCGTTGCCGCCAAAACCGGTGATGCGGCGGGTGGTTTGCTCAACGCCACACTGGGAAATCTGACCGAGCTCGTGATAGCGCTGACCGCGTTACGTGCCGGGCAATACGTGCTGGTGAAGGCATCCATCGCCGGAGCGATCGTGACCAACACGCTATTCATGCTGGGCATGTCGTTCCTGCTCGGCGGACTCAAGCAGCATGTCCAGGAGTACAACCGGGTCAGCGCCCGCATGCAGGCGGGCCTGCTGTTCTTGGCCTCGGTCGCGCTGCTGGTTCCTTCGGCGGTGGCCGACTCGGAAGCGGGGACGTTTACGCAGCAGTTGAGCCTGGGTCTCGCAGTGCTACTGATCGTCGCGTACGCGCTCGGGATGCTGTTCTCACTCAAGACGCACCGCGAACTCTTTGCCAGCGCAGCACATGCTGAGGATGGGGAGGCGCCATGGCCTATCGGACTGGCGCTGGCCACGCTCGCCGGCGTGACTGTGCTCGTCGCGCTCGTGAGCGAAGTCTTCGTCGAGTCGGTACAGAAAGCCGCGGAGGCGTTCGGGATGACCCCAGCGTTCGTGGGGTTCATCGTCGTGGCGTTGGTCGGCGGCGCGGCGGAGATGGCCTCGGCGTTCTCTGGAGCGCGCAAGAACCGCCTCGACCTCAGCGTGGGTATCGCGCTGGGAAGCGCGTCCCAAATCGCGCTGTTCGTGGCGCCGGTGTTGGTGCTGCTCAGTTACGTGATCGGCCCGACGCCGATGAACCTGCAACTATGGCCGGGCGCGGTGGCGATGATGCTCATAGCCACGCTCACTGCGGCGCTTGTGACGAACAGCGGCCGGTCGGCGTGGTTCGTCGGCGTGTTGGTACTGATGGTCTATCTCATATTCGGGATGACGCTCTACCTGATGCCGCCGCGGGTGTCGTGAAATCTCGGCGGCCTTAGGCAATGTCCGCTTTCGGGAAGGCCTAATGTCCGCTTTGGGTCGGAATCGGACATCGGAATTACTGGATCACTTCATCCGCTCGGACCAGCAGCGCTTGCGGGATGGTCACCCCAAGCGCCTTCGCCGTCTTCAGGTTGATCACCAACTCGAATTTAGTCGGTTGTTCGACGGGGAGATCACGGGGCGTGCTGCCTTTCAAAATGCGGTCGAGTTGGATACCCATCTGACGCAAAGCCTCGGCCAACATCGGCCCGTAACCCATCAGTCCGCCTTGCCTCGCGGCTTCCGCAAACTGATAGATCGCTGGGAGCCGATTCTGCGCCGCATAATCGAAGATACGCTTCCACAGGGAACCGAGGAACGGCGAGGCCAGGACATTGAGGGCCTCAGCATGCCAAGCTCGCGCTGATTCAAATGCGCTATCGAGATCTTCTGGACGACTAACCTCCAGGACATTCAGCGTCACTCGGAGTCGCGCAGCTACGGCATGCAGCGCAGCCAAGTGGAATGTGCCGGTCGCGGGATCCCACAGGACGGCGACGCGCACGGCGGTTGGGACAGCCTCGTTCAGTAGCTCGAGCCGCTTTGCATTGAGCTCCGATGCCAGGATGCTGACTCCTGTCACGTTGCCTTCCGGGTGGGCCAGGTTCGCAACGTGCCCTTCGCCGGCAAGATCGTCGCTCGACGCGATGATAGGCGTTGTCGATGTCGCTTGCCGGGCCGCTTTGATCGCCAAGTCACCAATGGCCATGATCGCGTCCGCGTTAAGCCGCGGCAGCTCAGCTGCAAGGGCTGGCTCGGTCTTGCGCCACTCGATAGCGATATTCTTGCCTTCGAAGTAACCGAGATCACCTAGGATTCGCCGAATCTGCACATTGATGGGATCGGAAGCGGGGAAGGGGTCGATGACGACGATGCGGAACATCTTCGCCGTCTTTTGTGCGACGGCGGCGGCGGCCGCAACGGCGAACCCGCCCGCAATGGCGCCGATGAACACCCGCCGATCCACCACCGAATCACCTCGTCCGCACTGAGGGGAACCAAGTGACCCTACATGCCGAGCCCCAAGGTGGTCAAGCGATAACGGCCCAGTAACGCTCGTCTTTTACCTTGAGCGCAGGTCGAAGTGAGCCTGACCCGGATTCGATGAATTGGAGATACCCCATGTACTCGCTGCTGCTACCCGTGGAGGCTAACCCCTGCCGTCACCTTGCCGACGAAACAGGGCCGTCCTCCCCCAACTGGAGCTCGATGGACGACGCTGAGCGATGCCGGAATTCAGTGGCGCCCACTCGGACGCCAAGTTTGCATGATGAAGCGATCCAGTCGCTGGCTACGGAAACTCGACTGCCGGCAGAAGTCGTGCGAAGTGTGTTTGAGAGCGAGTTCGCTCAGCTAAAGGACGGTGCACAGGTCAAAGACTTCCTCGTGCTGTTCGCCATACGAAGGACGCGCGCCGCGTTGCGATCGCTGCCGCGGTCGTGATGGACAACCGGGGTCTCCGATCGGACGCTCAATCGCACTCATGAAAGAACTGGCGCAGATGAGTTGGGTCGAGGTCATGGGCTATGTCGCATCGACGCTCGTCTTCTGCTCGTTCTACATGAAGACGATGATCCCCCTGCGCGTTGCGGGCATTCTAAGCAACGTGGCGTTTATGACCTACGCCGTGGGGGGCCGTCTCTACCCCGTGCTGATTCTTCACGCAATCCTGCTTCCATTGAACTGCGTACGGCTGGTCCAGATGCGGACGCTAATCAAAAAGGTGCGCGAAGCTGCCAAAGGCGATTGCTCGATGGAATGGTTGATTCCTTACATGCAGTCGCGGACCCTGAAGAAGGGTGTTCTCTTCCGGAAGGGCGACGCCGCCGAGGAGATGTACATCGTGCTGAAAGGATCTGTCCGGCTGGTGGACGTCGGCGTGACCGTTCATCCGGGAACTGTACTTGGTGAAATCGGGATATTTGCGCCATCGAGGCAGCGGATGGACACCGCGATCTGCGAGAGCGATGTGGAGGTCGCCACCATTAGCAACGATACAGTGTGGCAGTTGTATCATCAGAATCCGAAGTTTGGTTTCTATTTGATCAACCTGGTCACCGACCGGTTACTTCAGAACTTCTCGAAGGTGCAAAGCGCTGCCGGCAATCACCGGTTGAAGTGTGCTTCTGCTGGAACGATTCGAAGCTGACAGGAGAACCTTGCCGTTATCGACCTTCGGCCATTCGGTCGGCGGCGAGCAGCAGCGAGCGGTTCACCGGATTACGATGCAGAAACCCGTCGCGAAGGGACTCGGGAACGTTGAAGCGCGCAACTGCGCGAATCCAGTCGACGCCGTCGCGCAGAGCCCGACTGGCGAGCTCGAGATCGAATTTGCGCAGCATTTCGTAGCAGATCAACCATAAGCGCGGTCGGAAACTTCCGGGCAGTGTGTAGCGGCGCATTGCCTTGAGCGCCGCTGCCGCGTTGTCTACACAGGCGTTCGCATCGCCGCTCCGGGCCGCTACGAGCGCGAGCGCCAGGCGGGCCCCGAGGGCGTGTCCCAGCAACCCCTGATCGATTGCGTTCTGGTGCAGCGACTCCATCGCCTTGAGATCGATAGTGTCGGGCCGCGAGAGCGCCTCGGCCAGCGCGAGGCGCCAGTGGACGGACAGCGTGCCGACCGTTGCGATCTCCGCGCGACTCTGCTCGATTCTTTCGCCGAGTGGCGCCTCGAGAATCCAATCGAGCTCGAATCGAGTGACGACGTTCGCGGGAATGCTCTTGGGATGCGTCTGGAACCGATCGGCCTCGGCCTGCGATTGCGCGGCAAGGCGGCGCTCGCCGAAGTGCCCGTAGATGAGCGCGCGCAGGCCATGGGTGCGTGCGTGCCAGGAGTCATCAGCTGGTGCCGGTGCGGCGAGCACGCTTTCGATCGAGGCAAGGGCTTCGCGGTAGCGTCCCATGTCGGTGAGTGATGTCGCGAGCCAGTACTGCAGGGCCATCGTGATCACGGAAGGTTCCAAGTCCGCGACGGCGAGCTGCGCTTCGCGAAATCGTTCGAGCGGCTCGTGGATCAGCCCTGCCGCGGCAGCAACCTGTCCTTTCATCGCAAGCATGCCGCAAATCATTCGTTGGCGCCCCACCTGCCGAGCGAATTCGAGGCCCGCATCGAGTTGCTGATCAGCTTCCGCAAGGCGATCGGAAAGCAGGAGGGCCCGAGCAAACTCGGAATGAAACCAGCCGCGAAACTGCGGGTCGGGATGATTCCGAAGAGGCATTTCGATGAGCGCGAGCAGCTCGAGCGCCTCGGGCACACGCCGGTTGACGAGAAGATTTTCGGCCAGCGCATGACGCACTTCCGCCACTCTTAACGGATCGGCGTCATCGACGCAGTCGGTGTCATCGAGCGCGCGCCGCGCCTTGCTCTCTGCCTGCTCATACCTGCCGAGATACGCCAGCGCCTCGGATTCGGAGCGCGCAAGGCGCATGCGCTCGTCGGCTGTCGTCACGTTGCCGTGCATGCGATCAACGACCTCCAAAGTCTCGCCGGGGGCTCCGATGTCCTTGAGCAGCTCGACCAGCAGGAACTGGAGATCCAAAGTCGCACTCTTCAGGCCAGCCGCTTCGGTGATCGCTATTGCCCTGTCGATCAGCAATCGCGCCTCACCGAATCGGGCGGCAGCCTCGGCGCGTATCGCCGCAGCCCTAAAGTGGGGCACGGCGCGATCCGCCGCGCCGGCCGCTGTCCAGTGCTCCGCGAGCCGGGCCGGCTCGCAACCACGTGGCTCGAGAAATTGAGCGATACGCCGATGCGTCTGCTCTGCGATCGGAGCCGGTACGCTGCGCAGCGTGGACTCGAACACCAGATCATGGGCGAAGGCAGCGCCCTTGAGCACTTGGGCCGCTTCAAGCTCGTTCCATGCGTCAGCCAGCGCGAGTTCATTCGTCTGCAGCACGTGCGCCGCAAGTTCGGGTTCGAAGTCGGACCCTGCTATCGCTGCCACGCGTGCCAACGCCAGTGCTTCGGGGCTCAGCTGTTGCAGCCGCCGATCAATTAGCGCCCCCACGTTCATCGGGCGCGGCAGCCGACCTTCCCGCAATTGCGTTTGCGACGCGCCCGCTGCGAGCGCGTCTTTCAGGGTTTCCAGCGCAAAGAGCGGGTTGCCGCCGGTGAATCTGACGAGCTGCTCGGCCACGCCTTCGCCCGCGAGGGCAGGAATAGCCAGGCAATCGACCAGCTTCGCCATCTGCGCGACGTCGAGCGGCAGTATCGGGACTTCGACGAGCGCGGTCGCCTTGCCCAGTGCTTCGCGTAACGCGTGGGCCGCCGGGCCGCCTTCGGCCGTGCGCTGCGCGAAGCCCCAGTTCAATTGGTCCAGCCCGTCGACGCCGACCAGCGAGTGCAACATTTCGACGCTTGCCTCGTCGGCGAAATGCAAGTCGTCGAGGATGACTGCGGAGAGTTCCTTCCCGGTCGCAGCCTCCAGCATCGCGACGAGTGCACGCTGCAGGTTGAGGCGCTGGCGTTCCATCGATCCTGCGCGACTGGAGCCGAGTTCCGGAAGCAAGCGCGAAAGCTCGTCTCGCCAGGCGTCATCAACGCGCATCAGGCTCCGCTCGATTACCAAGCGCAGTATGCGAGCGAGCGAGGCGTAGGGAATCTCTGAATCGCCCGGGCGCGCGGCGGTGACGAGGACGCCGGCCCTATCGGTGGCAAATTCGGCGAGCAAGCGCGACTTGCCGAGGCCTGGGTCGCCCACCACAATGAAAGCACGCCGCTCCCCCCACACGCGGTCGAGTGCCTCGAGTTCATGTTCGCGGCCGATAAGGCGAGGCGGGCGCGATAGCGTGACAGGCACTGCTGCGCGTGCGGGCCTAGGCGTTGCCGCGAGGCCGGCTTCAAGAGAGGCCGCAAGCAAACGCGTTTCCTCGGAGGGTGCGATGTCGAGTTCCCGGCGCAGCCGTTCAACACACTGCTCGTAGGCGGCGAGCGCGGCTCCTCGGTCGCCGCGCAGGTAATGCAGCCGAATCAGACGGCGATAGCCGAGTTCCTCCAACGGCATCCGACGCACGATGTCGTCGGCCACCCGCAAAGCCGCATCGAACTGACCTGCGCTCTCCAGCGCCTCCGCCTCGGTAACGGCACCGTGTAGCCACAGCTGGTCGAGGCGGGTACGCTCTGCATCCAGCCATGCCGCGAATTCCGAGCAGTCGGCGTATTGGCAGCCCTCCAGCAGTTGCCTGTCTGCCAGGGGCGACGCGTTCGCATCGACCAAGACGCCCGGGGCAAGCCGAAGGTGCGTGCTGCCGATGATCAGGTCCTGCCGCGCTGATTTGCGCAACTTGAAGAGCATCTGGCGAAGATTGTTGCGCGCGCCGTCAGCCTCAGCGTCTGGCCAGAAGAGCGCAGCGAGGGTGTTGCGCGCGCTTTCACCGTGCATCGCCAGATACGCAAGCAATCCCGCGGCCTTCCGCTCCAGCGGATGGTGCCCGGACTTGAACACGATCTGTGGAGGTCCGAGGAGTCGAATTGTAGGTGGCGCGTCTGACAAGCCGAGGTTTCCCGGCGGGAAGAGTCAATAAGGGTCGAACACCGTCAGCGCTTACTTATGACACCCCGTGCATGCAGGACAGCAGCGGGAAACATCGATCATGCGTCAAGTCGACGTTGAGCTCGCGGCGTTTCACCAAGGCTACGCTACGCCGATGCCCGTCGAGGGGTCAAGAAAGGTGAGGCGTCTCCGCGGGCACCCTTGTCCGCTTTGTGTCGGAAGCGGACTTGGCCGATGTCAGCTATCGGCCAAAAGCGGACATCGTTGAGAGGCAGGCAAGTGCAAATCCATTGCGAATGGGGCAAGCTATTCAACCACATCGCTCTTCTCAGGTAGCGTCCATGCCACAGTCCAATTTGCCGCTCGGTGCGATCGCTTTTTTCGCCGTTCTCAGTGGAGCAAATCTAGCCGTAGCCGGCACCTCGGACCGCTGGCATGTAACGTCAACTGGTCCTTCAATTTCCGAGGAGATTCGATTCAGCAACGCAGGTGCTGAATTAGTCGGAACGGTCTATCTTCCAGCTTCTGGCGACCACCTGCCGTCGGTTGTGGTTCTGCATTCTGCCGGAGCAGACACGCGTGAGGCGGGACTGTACCGCCATCTTCGAGAGGGACTGCCGGCGATGGGAGTTGCGGTTCTGATCTACGATCGCCGGGGAAGTGGCCAGTCTTCAGGCAACCTAGCAGGAACGGACTTTGAAACGCTTGCTGATGACGCGATAGCTGGGCAGCGAGCGCTCGAGAAAATACCCCTAATCGATTCAAAAAAGATCGGGTTCTGGGGATTGAGTCGGGGGGGGTGGCTCGCCGTGCTCGCCTCCGAACGTAGCCCGGATGCGGCTTTCGCGATTTCTGTTTCTGCTCCACTTGTCAGCGCCGAGGAGCAAATGGAGTTCGCGACGAGTAATCTGTTACTCGTGCGCGGTTATTCGCAAGCGGATGTCGACCAAATGCTCGCGGCGCGCAAAACATGGGTCGATTATCTCCATAGCAAAAACTCGCGGGAGGCTGCGCTTGACGCGCTGAGCAAGGTTGAGGCGAAACCCTGGTTTGCGCTTGCCTATTTGCCAAGGGCAGCTGCCATCACAACCGATCCCGAGCATGACAGCGTTCGGAGGAGGTTGGACGACGATCCAATCGCGGTTGTTCGCAAAACCAAGATTCCCCTCCTGTTTCTATATGGAGACTCGGATCCGTGGATTCCGGTAGCTGAATCCATTGAAAAGCTACGACCATTGAGGAATGAGTTGCACAACATCGACTATGCGGTCGTTCCCAACGCGAACCACGAAATGATGCTTCCCGGGAACGAAACGATGCAAGTCGACCAAGATACCAATCTCCGAGATGAGCCGCAGGCAACGACCTACTTTATGCTGCTGGCGTCGTGGCTCGCCAGAAATGTCTTGCGGTAAGCATCGAGTGGGCTTGCAGCTTTATGAATCGACACAGTTGTAGTCCCTCCTGAGATCGTACCGAGCTTCGTCCAGCAGTGGCCTGGGTGGACTCGGCGTAGGAGCAATCGCGCGTTATATGACAGCGCGATGACGTGCTGTCCGGACTGGCAGCCCTGCTCCCACTGAGCAGGCCGGCTGATCGTTTCGTCACGCCTGGCGGAACGTCGCGACGCAAATCAGGCGACTTATCGCCTCGTCGTTGAGCACTTTCGCTTCCCCGCCTAGAGTGCCGACGAACCGCAACCGCCAGAACAGCTAAGGCGGGGGCGCCGAAGCGCTACGACAAGTGAGGAGATGGGCTATGAACCGCTACGAAAGCTCGATTCCGCGAGTGACCCTCGGTATCGCGACTATTGCCGTAACCGCGACGACCCTCGCAGTCTTAGTTTTACTCCCGGCGGAAATGCGCGTGTACGACGACCCGACGTCGACGCTGTCCGGCGTCGTGACCGTTGCTTCCGCGAGTGTCCACACAGGGGCCGCCAGCGCCGACCTAGACTCGCTCGGGAAGCCAATATCGGCAAGTGTGCCCTGCACAATGGTCGGGCGCGACCGCGCGCAGGAGCTGTAGGCGAGAAGAAGCTCCCCCTCATTCTCACTGAGCGGGCATGGCTTACCGAAGAGACATCCCGGAAAGGATACTCGACGCAGTATGCCGGGACGCGACCGATCCTATCGAGAGGATCTTCAGTTTCGTGGTCCATTATCGGCAGGGCATTATGGAGAACGCCAACCGAGCCGGCCGTTCAATGGGCGGCTTGCTTGTTGGAGCCCATGACCCTGAGCTAACCCGCGAATTCCTCGCGGCAAATTTCGAGGCCCGGACGGACATGGTTCTCCAGTGCCTACTGGAAGCTGGGAACAGACTGCCTGAGGTGGTCGACCGCCTTAGCCTCGCCCAATTCGTGTCAACGACAATCGAAGGCGCTTTGATGCATGCACGGGCCCTTGGCGACCTTGCTTACTTTGACCGCGCAGTGCAGGAGCTTAGGAACTATATCGAGATGTTGCTCTATGGAGGTCCCGGTCTATCCGATCCTGTTCGCGAGGTTCTATCAGAGATTGGTGATCAACGGCCAAAAGCGCACTTTCCTATGGCAGACTGATTGCCTCGTGGGCCAGTTTTCGTCGTGCCGCGACGCGTGTAAATTATTGGCCCAGATGTCGCGTTGACGAGCGCCTTACGAAGCCGGGGCTCGATGTAGGAGAAGACATCGTGCGGTTCCTGCAATCCGTCGCCATCCGCGCAGCGATCACTCTGACGCTGCCGCTCCTTGTCGGCATACTCGCCTCGTGCGCCACGGTCGATGCAATATCGACCCAGTACATTGGTGCACCGCGTCCACCACCAACGGATCCCGCACACGTGGCGATCCTGCGCGAGCCGCCGACGCAGCCGCACGATGGGCTCGGTGAAGTCGTGGTTGATGCCTCGACTCAACCCGCGCCGCCGATGGAACAGGTCGAGGACAAGCTCAGGAGCGAAGCGGCAAAGATGGGTGCCGATGCGATCTTTGTCGTGGTCGACCGCGTTCAACCCATCGGGTTTTATCTCTACGGCCCGTGGGGAGGCGCTGACCCGGTATTCGGTCGGAGGGTCGTCGGGGTGGCTATCAAGTATCGGACTTAGATTGCCTCATCTTTGGTTCTCGGGAATGTCCGGCTTGGGTCGGAAGCGGACATGGTAACGTCAGCGATCGGCCAAAAGCGGACATAACAACTGCCTACCTGCGGTCCCCTCGTCCGCGCGCAGCAGCACCACCGATTGCGGGATCTCTAGCTCAGCGTGCCGCCGGCTTGGAACAGCGCTCCTGAAACTTGCATAGGAGCCGGCAGCGCTTTTTGTGTCGTTTGTCACACGGCTCCACTCACGGGACATTCGCGGGTTGCCGGCTTGGCGAAGACTCCCCGGTGCAACCTGACCGCCGGCGCGCCAAGACCAGAGAGGCGGTGCTGGCCGTTAGAGTCAGTTGATTAGCGACTCTTCATCTCCGTAACCGGGAGGAGAATTCCATGCTTCATGCTTCCGTACGCGCTCTCAAATACTTCGGCGCCCTCGGCGGCTGCGTCGCTGTCGCCGTCTGTGCTGTGTACGTCACCAAGTCCGCGGCACAGAGCGACAACAAGGCGCAATCACAAGCTCAGAGTGAAGCCTCTCCGATCTATGGCATCACGATTCCAGCCGGATATCGTGACTGGCACTTGATCTCAGTCAAGCAACTGACAGGAGGGGGAGGCAAACTCAAGCAGTTGCGCGCTCAATTGGGCAACGATATTGCGGTAAAAGCTTTTCGGGAAGGGAAGCTTCCGTTCCCTGACGGCGCGATCATCGCTGCGCTGCATTGGAATCAAGACTCGTCAGACGCAGACAACCAAGTCTTAGCCAGCGGTTTTCCGGGCGCCGGCCTTGAAGCTTCGTTTGCCGGGTCCGCCGTGAACGTTCAATTCATGGTCAAGGACTCAAAAAAGTACGCCGCGTCCGGTGGCTGGGGATACGCCGACTTCACGAACGGTAAACCTGGCGATGAGGCGCTACACAAAACCTGCTTTCCATGCCACGTGCCTGCGAAGGATCGTGACTACGTCTTCACTCAATACGCACCCACGCCCTGAATCTTAGGCGCGTGCCGATTTTTGAAGGGATCTGTGGCGAGCTCTATGCGTGCAGGTCACCTCCTATCGGCGAAAGCGGACATTGGCCGACGGGCAGGAAAGTGCGTTACAAAGCTACCGTTACTTTATCTGCTCGAACACCCAGCTAGGAACATCGCCGACGTTGGGCGGAACGGTCGACCAACGGTCGGGCTGCTTTCCAAGCGCACGCCCCGCATCAAATGCTGCACGCATCTCTTTCGGATCAAAGGCGAGCGGATCCTGACCGACGTTGACGTCGTCGGGAATCGCAACCATCCTGAAGTTGTAGCCCAGAAGCTTGGCTCCGATGTAGGACCGCGTCATTGCCGTTTGCATAGACTGGTCCATCATCACGCTGACGGTCGTCGCAGCCACGGGACCGAGGGCTCTGCGCAGGGCCTCGGGCGGGTTACGCAGCATGCCGTTGTTAACCAGATAAATGTTGCCTGGTCCATAGAGTGGCGGCGGAGGGCGCTGGTCCCCAGCCATCCCGGGGATGACAAGGTTCGAACGGGCGGCCCCATCGACGAACAGGTGACCATCGATTTCGACCGGCGGAAAGACGATGGGGAACGATGCAGAGGCGAGTAACACGTCCCGATACAGCGCGAGGTTTCCGTCCTTGGCGATCGCCGACAAGTTCCAGACCCAGGTCCGGCTGTAATCGATGTTCGTCGTACCCACGACCAGGATCCGATCATTCTTGTACGCGGCAGCCACGCGATCCAAGGTCTCCGCGGTGATGTGTTTGGCTATCAGTGCCCGCAGCGGCGCGGTGTCTGCCAGCGAATCAGCGCCGGCCGCGAGGCTGAGGAGCGGTCTGTCAATATAGACGTCTTTCTTGGTGATTTGCGTGTACATCTGTTCGAGCTGCGCATCGTCGGCCGGCGTGCCAAGCAGAGCGTGCGTCGCAAGTAATGCTCCCGTGCTCACGCCGCCGACGACATCGAACTCGGGTCGTTTCCCGCTTTCGCGCCAACCGGTCAAGAGGCCGGCACCGAAGGCACCGTTCTGGCCGCCGCCCGAAAGAGACAGGATATTGAGCGCGCGCCCGTGCTTGCGCTCAAGCTGGCGGACAATATTCGCCTCTCCTCCAGCAGCCGCTGCATAGACGGGCGAAACCTGGTCCGGATTAAGCGGATCGTGCCCGTTCGGCAGCACAGCATATGCCGGATCCTTTTTTGAAAGGACCCGCTCCGGAGCTGTTGCGCATCCCGCAAGCAGCAGCATTGCTACAACACCTACGAAAATAATCGGTTTGCTGTGTCTCATACTCAATCCCGGTCTGCTGATAGAAAGCAAGTCTCCAAAACCCGCGCTCTCATCATAGTATACGAATCTTGTCAGGACTCCTGCCCCACCGCGCGCTGCTATCATGTGGCAGGGGTAGGCAGTCGATTGCTCGCCGGCGGCGCTTACGCGCCGGGAACTAATTGCGGAAACGGCGTACTAGCGCGGGTTCGGTATTCGCACGCATGGCGTGCGGGCTTGTTGCTCTGTCTGAGATTTCGCACGGACAGAGCATCGAGCCCCGCGCCTATTCGAACGCTCCCGTTGGCGTCAACTTTTTGATCGGAGGCTATGCGTATACGCGCGGTGGCCTCTCGTTCGATCCCTCGCTACCCATCACCGACGCACACCTCCAGACGTCGAACGCCGTATTCGGTTATGCACGGGCGCTTGATCTATGGGGCACATCCGGCAAATTCGACGTGATCGTGCCCTATACCTGGCTGTCCGGGACGGCCCAGTATTTGGGTCAGCCCGTTCAGCGCACCGTAGACGGCTTCTCCGATCCCGCATTTCGCTTGTCGGTGAATCTCTATGGAGCGCCGGCACTACCGCTCAAGGACTTCGTGAATTACCACCAGGACCTGATCGTCGGGGCGAGCCTGCAGGTGTGGGCACCGTGGGGACAATACGACAGCCGTCGCCTGGTCAATATCGGCACCAACCGCTGGATCTTCAAGCCGGAAGTCGGCATCTCGAAGGCGCTCGGGTCCTTTACGCTCGAACTCACCGCGGCGGCGACTCTATACACGGATAACTGGGACTTCTTCGGTGGCAATACGCGCTCACAAGATCCGCTGTATTCGATCCAAAGCCACGCGATCTACAACTTTTCCTCGGGCATATGGGGTTCGCTTGACGCAACCTACTTCGCCGGCGGGCGGAGCAGGCTGAATGGGGCCCTAAGCAACGATCTTCAGCAGAACTGGCGCGTCGGGGGGACTCTGGCGCTGCCGATCGACATCCACGATTCAATCAAGCTCTACGCGAGCCGAGGGGTGTCCGCTCGCACGGGCAACAGCTACGACCTGATAGGGATCGCCTGGCAATATCGCTGGGGCGGCGGACTTTGACGCGGAGGCTGTCGGACTCCTTAATGTCTGCTTTGGGTCGGAAGCGGCCATAGAAGCGTCAGCTATCGGTCAGGCGCGGACATTCGCCGGGGTCTCTCCGAGACATCAAAAACGCGCGGATCGGATTAGTGTGCCTTTCGGGCGCGAAGGAGTTTGTAAGCTTGTAAGACCGACTCCTAGCGCTCGCGCGGAAAGTCCTACACGGAAATCAGACAGAGTCCGATTGTCAGGCCTCGCGAACGGGGAAAAATTCTTTTGTTCCGCGACTACCGCTGCGTGGGCAGTGTCGCGAAACGTCGCAACAGCCGTTACAGGTCAAAACTCCCCTTCGTGTCACGCAAGGCGTCGTTGAAAGCATGGAGAATCGTTCATGAAATCACGCCATCCGAATCACCCACCAAAGATCGGCAATCATAGGATTACTCGGCGACACTTTATCGGAACGACCGCAGCAAGTGGCGCCGCATTACTAACCGGCGGACTAACATCGTTCTTCAAAGAAAGTGCAAGCGCTAGCACGAGTTTCCCATTCGTCGAAACGAGCATCTTGCAGTTGCAGGCGGCGATGACGAATGGGCAATTAAGCGCAAAGGACCTGGTCCAGGGATATCTGGATCGCATTCGACAACTCAATCCGACGCTGCACGCAGTGATTGAAGTGAACCCGAATGCGATCGCGATTGCCGTCGGTCTCGATAATGAGCGGAAGGCCGGCCACGTCCGCGGACCGCTGCACGGAATTCCCCTCCTGGTCAAAGACAACATTGCAACCTTCGACAACCTGCAGACCACGGCAGGGTCGCTTGCGCTTTACGGGAGCAACGTTCCCGCCGACTCGCCGTTGATTCAGAAGCTTCGCGCAGCGGGAGCCATCATTCTTGGAAAATCGAATCTCGGCGAGTGGGCGAACTTCCGCGGCAACGACAATGTATATCCTCTAGCGGTCGGTTGGAGCGCGCGCGGCGGAGACACGAAAAATGCTTATGACTTGAGTTATACGTCGTGGGGTTCGAGCTCGGGTTCGGCTGCCGCGACGGCAGCAAATCTGTGCGCGGCGGCGGTCGGCACCGAGACTGACGGCTCGATCACTGGCCCGTCCGCAGTTGAGAACATTTTTGGCTTGAAGCCGACGCTCGGGCTGATCTCCCAGGACGGAATCGTTCCCATCAGTCATCAACAAGACACCGCCGGTCCGATGGCGCGTAGTGTGACCGACGTCGCGATTCTGCTTGGCATCATGCAAACGCCGTTTGGCGCGGTTGCGGGACAGCCGTTGCCAAGCGATTACACGCAATTTCTGCAACTCGGTTCGCTTAAGGGTAAGCGGATCGGTCGCGACGTTCGCTTTTTCGATTACAACTACTTCGGCAGCGGCATTCCTGGCGACGAGGAGACGGTCGCTTTCGCGGAGAATGCTCTGGCCGTCATGGAAAGTCTGGGTGCGACGATTGTCGACACCGACACTGGCGACGTGTTTGCTTACACGAACGATGAGTTCACCGCGTTGCTGTTCGAGTTCAAGACTCAGATTGCGCAGTATTTGCAAACGCTATCGCATACCAATTTCCGCACGTTGGCGGACCTGATCGCGTTCAATAACGCGGAGTGCGTTCAGGAGCTCGTGTACTACGGACAAGAAGTCTTCGAGGCGGCCGAGATGGAAGGCGATCTGACCGATCCGGTCTACGTTGCTGCGCGCAATCACGCCACGGGCACTGCTCGCGCCGGAATTGACGACGCTATGGCGCGTGATGGTCTGGACGCTATCGTTGCGCCGCACCTCACGAATTCGACCGGGCCCGCCGTTGCCGGTTATCCGAATTTTTCGATGCCTGTCGGCATTCGATCCTCCGGCAGGCCTGCGGGTATGCTGATGTACAGCACGTTCCTTCACGAACCGCAGCTGATCGCGATGGCCTACGATCTCGAGCAGATGCTCCAGCCGCGGCAACAACCGCAGCTACTAGGCTCGATCATTCCCATTCCGAACGCTGGCTTTTGCAGCAAGCCGCATCTGTCCCAGGGTAAGGAACATCTGCCCCACGGCCGAATCTTTTAAATCCCAAGCCGTACTGGCATAGTCTTCGCGCTTGAGCACGCGAGCAGAGGACCGATCTGCTCGCGTGTTTGTTTCCCCATCGGTTCCACCCGTATTCCCGCAAGATGTCCAATCGGTGGTCCTTGTTTGTACCGGCCAACCAGACGCGTTTGATGTCCGCTTTGGGTCGGCAGTGGACTTAGCCGATGTCAGCTATCGGCCAAAAGCGGACATTGGCTGCACCTAGAAATCAGAGACTCTTGCAAGGACACCCGCGAGACTGGCGGGCGCTGAATGTCCGCTTTGGGTCCTCAAAGTCGTATGAGAAGAAGAGACGGCTCAATGCGTCGAGACCAAATTGGCTGTTTCTTGCAAGGAGGGCATGTCATGAAGATCAAGCACGCGATCCGATCCGCAGTAGCGGGACCGCTTCATCTCCAAGACAACACGTCTCAACCAGGGAGAACAAGAATGCCCCCAACCGTTTCAAGTGGTCCGGCTCCCCTTCCCGGTGGTGGAGGCGGACCCGGCGATCGTGGAGCAGAACTCCTAGCCCAAGTTAAGTTGCTGGCGTTCACTGTGACTCCGGATCAGATCTTGCCGTTTCAACCGGTCACCCTCCGCTGGGATGTACAGTCACCTCCAGGGGTCAACTTCTCGCTCGATTTCTTCGCTTCACGTGTGTCGGCAGCGGGCATAAGAATCTTGCATCCCGGCGCGACTACCTCATTCACGCTGCAGGCGCGCGCCTTGCAGGCTGAAACAACCCTCGGAACTGTCACGGTCTCGGTGGACTCATCCAAATGCACGCTGGACGCCGAGAACAACCTGGCTTTGCCCATGGGCGCATTGTTGGAAGGGGTATTTCTCGAGGTAATGAACCAGCTGATGAACCAGCTGCAATTGACCGGGACTGTGTCCGCGGCACACCCCTCCGTTACGTTTGCTCCGGGTATCATTTCTTATGAGCAGAAAGCCTCAGCAGCTGGCGTTGATTTCGACGTCAATGGAAGCTTCGGATTGACAGTCGATCAGGCGCAGGACCAATTGGCTCCGATCGGGGCGTCAACAACCGCTACAGCTAGTTTTAGCGCCAATCTAGCCATTAACCTGGTAGCTGGGCTCGCTTCGGGTGCGCTTCTCGCGTGGCTCGGCCCTCTGCTTTTCTTGGCGGGCGTAGCGTTTCCAGTTGCAGTACTAATAGGTCTGGGCGCATTCATTCTTGGCGGAATCCTCGGGGCTCTTGGAGCCAATGCGCTGCAAACTGCGATTAATAATGCTGTCGGGCTGTTGATTGCCAATGCCATGAATTCGTCCTATGCCGCCGTCGTCAAAACGATTAGCACGGAGAGATTTCATGAGCCAGCGAATACAGCTATGGCAGCAGTGAGCATTGATACAGACCCTGCGAACGCCCCCGACGGCATCATTACTGTCACGTTTTGTCCGAAACCCGGCGCGGGGGGTGGCACGGGGGTCATTGTCTGAATAACGCGACCAGCCCGGAAGCGGGGCAGCGCCGAATGCCCGTCCCATGGACTACCCTGAGGTCTGCGACCTGCTGCCGTCTCGATACCGGCGTCACGGACCGTGGCTGTTTAGCTCGGCACTAGTCTGATTCGCGTTGCTCTCGAGTCAAGAGAGCCGCGGTTAGCGTCGGATTCTCCGGGGTGCGCGGATGTCCGCTTTGGGTCGAAGCGGACATTGGAGAGTCAGCTAACAGCCAAGAGCGGACATTCAAGCCTCAAGCCGGAATGAGCCGCGCGAGGAAGGCGCGGGTCAGTGCGCCGATCTCTGCACAATGGTCTTCGAGTGCGAAGTGACCGCTGTCAATCGGGTGGAACTCGATCTCTGGCATGTCCGCAGGAGGCTTCATGCTGGTGCCAGGGAAGAGTGGGTCGTTGACACCGGTGGCGATCATCACCTGACGCTGGTGCGCTTTGAAGAATTGCCGCGCATCGGCGACCGTCTGCCGATTGTTCCTGATGTCGTAGAGGAGATCGAGCATGATCTCATCAACGCCGGGGCGAGCCAGCAGGGCGCTATCGATCGTCCAATTGTCGGGGTCGATCAGCGAAGGTTCGCGCGTCCCCGCGATGTATTGATTGCGAACGGCCTCCGGCGTCAGCTTCGACCGGACCGCGTCCCGATGCGCCGGCGACCCGTCTTTCCAGTACGCCAGCTCGGCCGCCCAAAGCGGGCCCTCGGTCGGCTCTCCGAACGTCGGTGTGTTCTGGATCACAACGCCAGTCACGCGATCGGGATATTTGAGCATCAAGCGGTATCCTATGGGGCCGCCGAAATCCATCACGTACATTGCGAAGCGCGTGACTGCGAGTTTGTCGAGCAGCTCTTCCACCACCTCCGAAAGGCGGGCGTGCGTATAGTGGAAAGCGGAGCGTGAAGGGACGGCGCTGTGTCCGAATGCCGGATAGTCCGGTGCGATGACCCGGTACTTGTCGGCGAGCATCGGAATGAGGTTCCGAAACATGCGGGACGACGTCGGAAACCCGTGGAGCACCAAGACGACCGGCGCCGTCGCCGGACCGGCCTCCCGATAGAAGATCTCCAGATCAGCCACGTCCGTGGTCCGATAGCGCGTTTCATTAAGCACCTCTGCAGGCGCGGCAACGACTGCGGAGGCCATCGACGCACGGGCACCTCTCGCCGATGCTGTAAGGGCCGCTGCAATAACGCCGCTCCCCAGTCCAACGAAAGTCCGGCGCCTAGCGCTTCGCCGGTCACAAAGATCGGCAGAGTGAGCCGGTGGGTTTTGCTGTGACATAACCTACCTCCTTAGGCCGACGGGTGAGCAGACGACAAGCCGCACCCCCGGAATCGACATTAGCAGTCCGGTTGAATCTTGCTCGGGATTAACCTAATGTCAATTAAGGCCGCGCTGCACAGCTCGGCCCCGGTCGGCTTCGTTTCCTTGGGCGTCCTGTCTTCGGAGGATGAGCATGCTTACGCAGCGGATGTGTGCATTCTTGCAGACCACAATGCTGCTGGCGCTGCCAGCTGTTCTCGCCGGTGTCATGACGGGGTGTTCCACAACACCCGTTTCGCCAGTGGAACCTGAATGGCTCGTGGCTGACGCCCGCGCCACATTGAACAATTTCCTGCGTGATCCCGATCAGACTTGGATCCAGGGGAATTTGAGCCGGGCGAAGGCAGTCCTCATCGCCCCCCACATCGTTCGCGCGGGCTTCATCTTTGGGGGCTCCGGGGGTCGGGCGGTACTCGTATCGAAAGATGGTAGCACCTGGGCTGGCCCCGCTTTCTACGATCTCGCCACCGCGAGTGTCGGGTTTCAGGCAGGCATCGATGTATCCGAAGTTGTGATCGTCGTCATGACAGAGAAAGCCCTGAATTCGCTGTTGTCGCCGTCGTTCAAGCTCGGTGGCGACGCGAGCATTGCTGCGGGCCCGGTGGGGGCGGGCGTGCGGTCAACAATCACTGCGGATCTCGTTGCGTTCACTCGAGCCAAAGGCGTCTACGGCGGCGTCAATCTGGACGGTACGATCGTGAATGCAAACGACGGGTGGAATAGCGCGTACTACGGAAGAAGCGTCCTTCCACCTGACATCCTGATACGAAGGACTGCGACGAATCCGAATGCTGCGCAGCTCTTGTCGGAAGTCGCGAACGCAGCCAGGTGATGTCCCGCGCAAATCTTGATTCCCGCTTCGATTTCACGCCGAGAGTGTCTGAGCGACGCTTCATTTCCCGTCAGGTTTAGGACGGCTACTTCTCGTTAGGCGTCGCAGCCCGCACCCCAGGCGAGGCAGCAACAACGAGAAGGTTGGCTTTTAGCGCTAGGAGTTCGCGCAGGGCCTCCGGAATGTGTGCGACATCGCCACCAGCATCGCGCATGCGAGTGAGATGTTCGTCCGTCAACGCGCGCGGGCCAGCAGCGATTGGGGGATCGTGACTCCGAGCGCGCTTTGCAGTCTGAGTGTGGATGCAAGTTAGTCCGCGTGTCGCTAACGACGACGCGATGACACCGCCTTTGCCGGATCTCTCTCGCAGTAGCAGTACCTACATCGCTGAGCGCGGAGCGCTGCCGAGCCGACGGCGAAGGATGCGTAGGACCACCAGCCCCGTTACAAGGAGAAGAGCGGAGCTTGGCTCCGGTACCGAAGGGGACCCGCTCAGGAAGCCGGGGATACCGGAATCGAATGTGGCGCCTGGCGGCAAGATGAGGAAGACAGGGTCCACCATGATTCCGGCGTTGGCGTTCTCGGGCGCGAAACTGGAGTCTGCGACCGCAATCGCATCAATAGAAACGCTCAACTGGAGGGTATCGCCGTCGTGAACGGTCAAGGTGATGGGTGGCAGGGCACCTGGGCCAAAAGCTGGCAGAGGTGGGCCGATGTGCGGGCAAAAGCCGAAGGGGACTTCCAGACACGCCGCGCTAGTCCCGCTAGACCCGCCGGCAATCATATTCAGCGTGATATCAACCTCACCATTGAACCCGCCCGGGCCGGTTGGACCGCCACTTACGGCTCCCGACAATCCGGTCACGCCGAATGTGACGAGTGCCGAAGCCATCCCGGAGGGCAGCGTAACGAGACCTTGGTCGGAAAACGTGTCCGATCCCGTCACACTCATAAAGCTATGCACGTCTCCGCCGGCCACAGCGGAAGCGGAAAAGTCGCCGGTGATCCAGCTTCCCGATGCGGAAGCTGTGCCACTGGCAGAAGCGGCTAAGGGGGGGACCGGAGGTGGAGGAAGACCCGCGCACGTAATTGGTCCGATGCTAGCCTCGGCGAACCCACTTCCCCCAAAGGAACCACCAGGGTTAGCGCCGCAGTTGGGCGTAAATAACGGGAAGGTCACGCCCGCGCTCGCCGAAAAGACTCCGGCGTGCGCCAAGGGCACGGCAAGCAGAAAGCAGCAAACGCATAACCCCGCCCAACCAACGTGTCCCCTCGTCGCTGTACCGCGAATCCAAGAGCAATTGAGCATTGTGCTAATCACGTTGATCCCCCTCCCAACATCGAACACCCTGTAAATCACAACGCAATTGACCTGAGTACGTTTTTTGTAGCCATTCAGCCGGTGAGTTGCATCGCACTAACCGGGGTTCGCGCAGCGACCTGGGCGGGTGGTCGGTAACCCAGAGCGCTG